>Ga0210380_10000324_pt1 | contig 22694 bp, 18 predicted proteins | sample PLM4_5_coexredo_FD_155476 | JGI IMG/M metagenome (GOLD analysis project Ga0210380, IMG submission 155476) | Groundwater sediment microbial communities from an aquifer in East River, Colorado, USA - PLM4_5_coex redo | ecosystem: Environmental > Terrestrial > Soil > Riparian zone | place: USA... | reverse complement strand
GCCGTTGGCGTCGAGCTGGCTCGAGGCGAGCGGCACGCGCTGCAGGTCCTCGGCGCGCGCCCGGTCGGCGCGCGACAGCCGCACCTGCACGTCGTAGTACTGGTCGTCCGGCCCGCGCCAGTTGCCTACCGCCTGGCCGGCGAGTAATGGCCGCAGCGTGGCGGCGACCTGGCCGACGCTGATGCCCAGGTCGCTCGCCAGCTCGCGCTTGAGCTCCACGGCGAGCTGGGGCTTGGCGGCCTCGTCGCTCGATTCCACGTCCACCGCGCCCGGCACCGCGCGCATCGCCCCCATCGCCTGCGCGGCGAGTTCTCCCAGGACCTTGCGGTCCTGGCCGAGGATCGAAACCTGCAGCGGCTTGCCGCTGGAGACCGCCTTGTAGGCGCCGATCTGCTGCAGCTCGATGCCGGCGATGCGCGACAGTCTTTCGCGCATCGGCCTGGTCAGCTCGCCCTGCGAGCGGCTGCGCTGCTTGCGTGGCACGAGCTGCACGAAGATGTTGACCCGGTTCTTGCCCTGCACGAAGCCGGTGTTGATCGTCGCGTAGGTGTACTTCACTTCGGGAAACTCGCGCAACGCGGCCTCCGCCTGGCCGGCCTTGTGCGTGGTGAGCTCGAGCGAGGCGCCGACCGGCGTCTTGAACTGCACCTGCAGTTCCGACAGGTCGGGCTCGGGCACGAATTCGGAGCCGACGAATGTCATCAGCGGAAAGCTGGCGAGGAAGGCGGTGACCGCGATCGCCACGACGCTCTTGCGGTGCGCGAGGCTCCAGGCCAGCAGGCGCTCGTAGGCGTTCGAGACGCGTTCCATCAGCGCGTGGAACCAGGCCAGCAGGCGGCCCACCGGCCCGGAGCTGAACTTGCCCTCGGCCTGCGGGTCGTGCCAGATCGAGGAGAGCATCGGGTCGAGCGTGAAGCTGACGAACATCGAGATCAGCACCGCGGCCACCACGGTGAGGCCGAACTGGTGGAAGAAACGCCCGATGATGCCGCCCATGAAGCCCACTGGCAGGAACACCGCGACGATCGAGAACGTCGTCGCCAGCACTGCCAGGCCGATCTCCCTGGTGGCTTCGAGGGCCGCGCGGTGGTGGTCGGCACCCAGCGCCACGTGGCGCACGATGTTCTCGCGCACCACGATGGCGTCGTCGATGAGCAGGCCCACCGACAGCGACAACGCCATCAGCGTGAGCACGTTGAGCGTGAAGCCGAAAGCGTGGATGAAGAGGAAGGTGCCGATCAGCGCGATCGGCAGCGTCAGGCCGGTGATGACGGTGCTGCGCCAGGAAGCGAGGAACAGGAACACGATGGCGACGGTGAGCAGCGCGCCCTCGATCAGGGTCGTCTTGACGTCGGCGACGGAATTGCGGATGCCGGTCGAGGCGTCGCGCACGATTTCCACCTTGACGTCCGCGGGCAGGAGGGCCGGCATCTCCCCGGTGACGCGGCGCACGCCGTCCACCACCGCAATGGTGTTTTCGCCCTGCGCCTTGATGATGTCGATCGACAGCGCGCGCTGGCCGTTGATCAGCGCGGCGTTTTCCTCTTCCTGCTGCCCGTCCTCGATGTCGGCGATCGCACCGAGCGTCACCGCCTTGCCGCCGCGGCGCGCGACGATCAGGCTGCGGAAGTCCTGCGGACCCGCGAGGCGCGCGCGCAGCTGCACGATCTTTTCCTGGCTCGGCGTGACGATCGAGCCCGCGGGAATTTCCTGATTCTCGCTTTGCAGCGCCCTGATCACCTGGTCGGCGCCGATTTTCTGCGCCTCCATCTCCTCGAGCCGCAGGTAAACCTTGATCTCGCGCTTGACGCCGCCCACCAGCGTCGCCTGGCCGACGCCGCCGACGTTCTCGAGCCGCTTCTTGATCACCTGGTCGGCGAGCGAGGTGAGCTCGCGCAGCGACTTGGTGGAGGAGGTCACCGCCACGGACGCGATCGGGTAGTCGTCCGGGTTGAAGCGGCTCACCCTGGGCTCCTTGATTTCGTCGCGGAACGACGAGCGGATCAGGGCGATCTTTTCGCGCACGTCCTGCGCGGCGAGTTTCGGGTCGATGGACAAATCGAACTCGATGATCACCACCGACACCCCCTCGTAGGAGCGCGACGACAGCGTCTTGATGCCGCTGATGGTGTTGACCGATTCCTCGACCCGGCGCGTGACTTCGTCCTCGACGTTCTCGGGCGATGCGCCGGGGTACTCGGTCTGCACCACAACCACCGGAAAGCTGACGTCGGGGAACTGCTCCACCGGGAGGCGCGAGTACGAGAACACCCCCAGCACCAGCAGCGCGGCCATCATCATGGTCGCGAACACCGGATTGGAGATGCTGATGCGCGTGAACCACATCTACTGCTTGGCCGTTTCCGCGGGCTGGGGGCCCGCGAGCCTCGCGCCGGCGCCGTCGCGCAACGCACCCAGGTTGACGCGCACGATGCGCTCGCCCGCGGCAAGCCCCCGCAGCACCTGCACGCGGCCGCCGGCATCGGGCGCTCCGACCGTCACACTCTTGCGCTTCACCAGGCCGTCCTCGATCGCATAGACGAAGGTCTGGCCGATCTCCTCTCGCACCGCCGAGGCGGGCACCACCAGCGCGCCCTCGACGCGCTCGAGGGTCACGGCGCCTTGCGCGAACAGCCCGCCGCGCAGCACGCCTTCCGGGTTGTCGATGACGGCGTAGACGTTGATCGAGCGCGAACCGGCCTGCGTCGACGGGTTGATGCGCTCGATGCGGCCGCTGAAGACGCGCGCGCCGAAGCCGTCGATGCGAAACGTCACCTGCTGGCCGACGCGCAGCCTGCCGATCTCCACCGCCGGCACCGCCGCCTCCAGCTCCAGGCGGGAGAGGTTCACCACGGTGATCACCTTCGCGTCGAGCGCCACCCGCTCGCCAGCCTGGACGTGCCGTTGCGCGACGATGCCGGAAAATGGCGCGACCAGCACCGAGTCGCCGAGCGACTTCCTCGCCACCACCAGCTCGGACTCGGCAGAGCGCAGCTTGGCCACCGCCACGTCGTAGTTGCTCTGGATGTTGTCGAAGGCGTTCTGGGAAATGAACTTCTTGTCGAGCAGCGCGCTTTGCGTCGAGCGGTTCTTGTTCGCCCAGTCCAGTTGCGCGCGCGCAGCTGCGACGTCCGCTTCGCGCGCCGCCACACGCGCCCGCACCTCGGTCTGGTCGATGCGTGCCAGTACCTCGCCCTGCTCGACGCTCTGGCCTTCGCGTACCGCCACCTGGATCAGCTCGCCCGCGACCTTGGCCTTGAGGGTGGCCTCGTTGAAGGGCGAGAGGGTGCCCGTCAGCGGCAGCGTGTGATCCAGCGGCTGCGGCTCGACGATGGTCAGGTCCTGCTGCGTGAATTCGACGAAGGTCTGCGCCGCGGCCGCGGCATCGGCAGGCTTGCGCTTCATGCTGGCATAGCCCGCGGCCGCGATCGCGCAGGCCGCGGCGACGGCGATCAGGGCTTTCGATCCGTTGGTCATGGGCTTACGCCGGGTGCGCGCGCAGGCCATGCTCGAGCATGTCCATGTGCGCTTCCAGGTAGCGCGCGGTATCCATCTTGCGCGTCGATTGCGGCTCGAGGGCGCTGCGCCACAGCATCATCTGCAGCAGCGGTGCCGCAATCAGGAGCGCCGCATCTTCCGCGTTCACCTTGCGGAACTCGCCGCGCGCAATGCCGCGCTTCACGATCGCCATCATCACCTCGTGGCCGGGCTCGACCACTTCGGCGAGGTAGAAGCGCACCAGCTCGGGGAAATTCCCGGACTCCCCGAGCAACAGCTTGGGGATGCCGGACATGCCCGTCGCGCCGACCTTCTCCCACCAGCCGAGGATCAGCATGCGCAACAGCGCGAAGCTGCTGCCCGGGTACTGCGCGGCAAAGTCTTTCATTTCGGCGATCGGCGAGACCAGGCCCTCGCGCACCACCGCCTTGAACAGGTCTTCCTTGTTGGCGAAATACAGGTACACCGTGCCTTTGGAAACGCCTGCGCGCGCGGCGACGTCCTCGAGCCGGGTGGCGGCGAAGCCGCGCTCGACGAACAGTTCGAGCGCCGCGGCGGTGATCTCCTCCGGACGCGCCTCCTTGCGGCGCGTCCAGCGGGGCTCGTTCTTGGCGTGGGCAGGCGTAGACATGGTCAAAGAAAGTAACTGAACGGTCAGTAATATATTACTTCAACTTGAAAAGGTCAAGCGCGGCAAACTATTACCCACGCAGGGGTCCTGTCCCGGTCGGGGCGGGTGAGAGAGTCCCTTAGAACCTGATGCGGGTAATCCCGCCGAAGGAAGCGCTCATGAACGCCAATCCCAAATTCCTTGCCGCCACCGCGCACGTCGATGACGCGGCGGTCCGACCGCTGCCCAACTCGAAGAAGGTCTACGTCGAGGGATCGCGTCCGGACATGCGCGTGCCGATGCGCGAGGTTACCCAGGCCGACACGCCCGGTATGTTCGGCGGCGAGCAGAACCCGCCGGTATTCGTCTACGACTGCTCGGGGCCGTATACCGACCCGGCGGCAAGCATCGATATCCGCTCAGGTCTCGCGCCGCTGCGCCAGAGGTGGATCGAAGAACGCAAGGACAGCGAGGTCCTCGCCGGCCCCTCGTCGCAATACGGCATCGAGCGCCTGAGCGATCCGACGCTCGCGGAACTGCGCTTCAATCTCAAGCGGGCGCCGCGCCGCGCGCGGCGCAGCATGAACGTGTCGCAGATGCATTACGCGCGCCAGGGCGTGGTCACGCCCGAAATGGAATTCGTCGCCCTCCGCGAGAACCTCGAGCGCAGCCGTTACATCGAGAGCCTGAAGGCCACCGGCAAGACCGGCGCGAAGATGCTCGAGCTGCTGCTGAAACAGCATAGGGGCGAGAACTTCGGTGCGTCGATCCCCGAGGTCATCACGCCTGAATTCGTGCGCTCGGAAGTGGCGCGCGGCCGCGCCATCATCCCGGCCAACATCAACCACCCGGAAAGCGAACCGATGATCATCGGCCGCAACTTCCTGGTGAAGGTGAACGCCAACATCGGCAACTCGGCAGTGTCCTCGGGCATCGGCGAAGAAGTGGAAAAGATGACCTGGGCGATCCGCTGGGGCGGCGACACGGTGATGGACCTGTCCACCGGCAAGCACATCCACGAGACGCGCGAGTGGATCGTGCGCAACTCGCCGGTGCCGATCGGCACCGTGCCGATCTACCAGGCGCTCGAGAAAGTCGACGGCAAGGCCGAAGAGCTGACCTGGGAGATCTACCGCGACACGCTGATCGAGCAGGCCGAGCAGGGTGTGGATTACTTCACCATCCACGCCGGCGTCTTGCTGCGCTACGTGCCGATGACGGCGAAGCGCATGACCGGCATCGTCTCGCGCGGCGGTTCGATCATGGCCAAGTGGTGCCTCTCGCACCACAAGGAGAGCTTCCTTTACACGCACTTCGAAGACATCTGCGAGATCATGAAGGCGTACGACGTGAGCTTCAGCCTCGGCGATGGCTTGCGCCCCGGTTCGGGCTACGACGCCAATGACGAGGCGCAGCTGAGCGAGCTGCGCACCTTGGGTGAGCTGACGCAGATCGCCTGGAAGCACGACGTGCAGGTGATGATCGAAGGCCCCGGGCACGTGCCCATGCAGCTGATCAAGGAGAACATGGACATCCAGCTGAAGGAGTGCCACGAGGCGCCCTTCTACACGCTGGGGCCGCTCACCACCGACATCGCGCCGGGCTACGACCACATCACCAGCGCCATCGGCGCGGCGCAGATCGGCTGGTACGGCACCGCGATGCTTTGTTACGTCACGCCGAAGGAGCACCTCGGGCTGCCGAACAAGAAGGACGTGAAGGACGGCATCATGGCCTACAAGATCGCCGCGCACGCGGCCGACCTCGCCAAGGGCCATCCGGGCGCGCAGATCCGCGACAACGCCGTTTCCAAGGCGAGGTTCGAATTCCGCTGGGAGGACCAGTTCAACCTGGGGCTCGACCCGGATACCGCCAAGGATTTCCACGACGAGACCCTGCCAAAGGACAGCATGAAGGTGGCGCACTTCTGCTCCATGTGCGGGCCGCACTTCTGCTCGATGAAGATCACGCAGGACGTGCGCGATTACGTCGAGAAGGGCATGCAGGAGAAATCGGTGGAGTTCGTGCAAAAAGGCGGCGAGCTATACCACAAGACCTGATCGCCTCGATCCTCAAGGTCGGTCTCGCCGTCGCGGTCGGTCTACCGCTCATCGTCTATCTCGCGCAGGACGCGCTGATCTTCTATCGCCAACCGATCGCCGAGGGCAGGCGGGCGGAAATCGCCCGTCTGCATGCCGCGGTTTCGGACCTCTGGTTCACCGCCCCGGACGGCACCCGCGTCCACGCCTGGCACGTCAAGTCCGGGGAACCGCTGGTGCTGTATTTCGGCGGCAACGCGGAGGAAGTGTCCTGGATGATCGAGGCGGCGCGAACCAATGCGCCCGGCGCGTCCTGGCTGCTGATGGACTATCGCGGCTACGGGCAGAGCGACGGCGCGCCGTCGGAGAAGGCCCTCGTTGCGGACGCCCTTTCGCTCTACGACCACGCGGTGCAGCTCCCCGGCACGGACGCAAAGGGCATCTACGTCTTCGGCCGCAGCCTGGGCAGCGGCGTCGCGGTGGCGCTCGCGGCCGAACGGCCGCTCGCGGGGGTGATCCTCGCCACGCCTTTCGACAGCCTCGCCGCAGTGGCCAAGCGCTATTACTGGTATCTGCCGGTGGACTTGATGCTCAAGCACCGTTTCGATTCGATCGCGCTGGCGCCGAACCTGAAGCAACCTTTGCTCTGCCTGATCTCCGCGCGCGATGAAGTAATACCGCCGGTGCACGGCGAGCGGCTGTTCGAGGCCTGGGGTGGCATCAAGCGCAAGATCCTCCTTGAGGACGCCGGCCACAACACCACCGACGCTCATCCGGTGTTCTGGCCGTCGATCCGCGGGTTTCTGGCGCAAAAGGTAAATTAGGCAGCATGGATTCGGGCCTGCTGCACGCGCTGATCCTCGGCATTGTCGAGGGCCTTACCGAGTTCCTGCCGGTCTCCAGCACCGGGCACCTGATCCTGGCGGGCGACCTGCTCGGCTTGCGCGGGGAACGCGCCGGCGTGTTCTTCGTTGCGATCCAGACTGGCGCGATGCTGGCGGTGGTGTGGGAGTACCGCACGCGGTTCTTCAGAGTCGACCTGCAGCTCTGGCGCAACCTGCTCGTCGCATTTCTCCCGGCGGCGGTGCTGGGGCTGCTCTTCGGCGGTTTCATCAAGGCGCAGCTGTTCGGACCCGTGCCGGTGGCGATCGCCTTCATCGCGGGGGGCATCATCATCCTGCTGGTGGAGCGTGGCGCACGCGCAGTCCGTGTCGAGAACACGCAGGCGATGACCTGGCTCGACGCTCTCAAGGTGGGCGTGGCGCAATGCTTCGCGCTGATTCCCGGCACCTCGCGCTCGGGGGCCACCATCATCGGCGGCATGCTGTTCGGCCTGTCGCGTCCGGCGGCGACCGAGTTTTCTTTCTTCCTCGCGGTGCCGACGCTGGTCGCCGCAGGCGCCTACGACCTGTGGAAAAACCGCAGCCTGTTCTCCGCGGACGACCTGGGGATGTTTGCGGTGGGGCTGGCAGCCTCCTTCGTCTCCGCCTTCATCGTGATCCGCTGGCTGGTGCGTTACGTCGCCACGCACGACTTCCGGCCCTTCGCGTGGTACCGCATCGCATTCGGCGTCGTCGTCCTGGCGACCGCTTACGCCGGCTGGGTGCGCTGGAGCGCGCCCTAGCCCTGCACCCAGGGCAGGCCGGCCTTGCGCCAGCCGCCCAGCGTGCCGCGGTGCTGCGCGGGGTCCCTGTCGCCCTCGAAGCCTTCGAGCACGTTGTAACACTCGCTCCAGCCCGCCTGCGTGGCCGCCGCCGCGGTGCTGTGCGAGCGCGCTCCGGAGCGGCAGATGAACATCAGCGTGTCTTGCGGCTCGGCGACCTGCGCGAGTTGATCGAGGAAATCCGCATTCAGCTGGTTGCCGGGATAGGTCTGCCACTCCACCAGTAGGCTGCCCGGCACGCGGCCGACGTAAATCAATTCCGGCTTGGTACGCACATCCACCAGCTTCGCACCCGCCTGCATGAGGGTGTAGGCCTCTGTCGGCGTAAGGGCACCGGCATAGGGGAGCCCGAGCTGCCGGGCCCTATCCGCTGCTGACAGCTTGATCGCCGCTATGTCCAGGGGAGCATTCATTGCTGCTTGGCATTATAGGCAGGCCGAGTCAGTGCATTTGCGGCACCGACATGGTGCTGGAACGACCAAAATGCACCAACATTGTGCCATTCGTTGAATTAGAATTCGCGCAGTTTGACGCGCTAGAGGCGGAAGCGGGGAGGCCGCCTCGTGGCATGGAATCTGCTGCTTTCCAAGCGTCCGGCCGTCTCGCGCGGCCGCTTCCTATTGCACCCACTCAGGAGAATTGAAGATGGCCATGACGGCTGATGACGTCTTGAAAATGGCGACGGACAAGGAGGTCAAGTTCGTCGACTTCCGCTTCACCGACACCCGCGGCAAGGAACAGCACGTCCAGGTGCCGATCCGGCACTTCACGAAGGAGAAATTCGAGGCCGGCCACGCCTTCGACGGCTCGTCGATCGCCGGCTGGAAGGGAATCCAGGCCTCCGACATGCTGCTGATGCCCGATCCGAACACGGCGCGCATGGACCCCTTCGCGGACGAGACGATGCTCAACATCAACTGCGACGTGATCGAGCCGACCGACGGCAAGCCTTACGACCGCTGCCCGCGCGGCATCGCCCGGCGCGCCGAGGCCTACCTCAAGTCGAGCGGCCTGGGCGACGTCGCCTACTTCGGGCCCGAACCCGAGTTCTTCATCTTCGACGGCGTCACCTGGGACGTGGGCATGTCCGGCTGCTTCGTCAAGATCAAGTCCGAAGAGGCTCCCTGGTCCACCGGCATCGATTATGAGTCGGGCAACATGGCCCATCGCGCGCCGGTGAAAGGCGGTTACTTCCCGGTGCCGCCGCAGGATTCCCTGATGGACATCCGCAACGCCATGGCGCTGGCGCTCGAGCAGCAGGGCGTGGAGGTCGAGGTGCACCATCACGAAGTGGGCGCCATGGGCCAGTGCGAGATCGGCACCAAGTTCGAGAGCCTGGTGAAGCGCGCCGACTGGATGCAGATCCTCAAATACACGGTGTGGAACGTTGCCGCGTCCTACGGCAAGACGGCGACCTTCATGCCCAAGCCGATCGTGGGCGACAACGGCTCGGGCATGCACGTGCACCAGTCGGTGTGGAAAGGCGGCCAGAACCTGTTCGCCGGCAACGGCTACTCGGGACTGTCCGATTTCGCGCTCTTCTACATCGGCGGCATCATCAAGCACGCCAAGGCGCTGAACGCCATCACCAACCCGGGCACCAACAGCTACAAGCGCCTGGTGCCGGGCTTCGAGGCGCCGATCAACCTCGCTTACTCGGCCAAGAACCGCTCCGCGTCCTGCCGCATCCCGTATGTGTCGAACCCGAAAGCGCGCCGCGTCGAAGTGCGCTTCCCGGACCCGACGGCCAATTCCTACCTCGCGTTCGCCGCGATGCTGATGGCGGGGCTGGACGGCGTGCAGAACAAGATCCACCCGGGCGACCCGATTGACAAGAACATGTACGACCTGCCACCGGAGGAAGCCGCCAAGGTGCCGCACGTGTGTTCATCGCTCGAGGAGGCGCTGGCCAACCTCGACAAGGACCACGCATTCCTGACCAAGGGCGGCGTGTTTTCGGAAGATTTCCTCGAGTCCTACGTGGGCCTCAAGGAGGAGGAGCTGACGCGCTTCCGCATGACAACCCACCCGGTAGAGTTCGACATGTACTACTCGTCGTAAGCGCAATGGCATGGTCCTGCGTTAGTGGGGGACGGGTTCGCCCGTCCCTTTCTTTTTTCTGTTAGGTTATTGATCATGCGTCGATTTTTAATATTTCTGGGGTTCGCGCTGGCGCTTGCGCCCGCACTGGGGCGGGCGCAGCAGGACATTACGATCTGGAGCTGCAAGGACAAGGATGGGCGAACCCACGTGACCAACCTCAGGGACGACACGGTGGGCAAGAACTGCAAGGTTGTGCAGCAGACGCGGGTGCAAGTGGTGCCGGCCCCGGTCCAATCGGGCAAGACCGAGGGCAGTCCGCCCACCGCGTTTCCCCGTGAGGACGCGAAGGCGCGCGCCTCGGCCAAGTCGCGCCAGCGCGAGATCCTCGAGCGAGAACTGGCGCAGGAGGAGGATGCGCTCGGCCGGGCGCGCAAGGAGCTCGCCGAGCAGGAAGCTGTGCGCTACGGCGACGAGCGCAACTACGCCAAGGTCCTCGAGCGGCTGCAGAAGTACAAGGACGCGGTGGAAGTCCACGAGAAGAACATCGATTCGCTCAGGCGCGAGCTGGCCAACCTGAACCGGTGAGCGCGCCGGCCTGACCCATGGCCGCCACTTTTGCGGGCTTGGAGTTCCTGGCCACCGCCGTGGTGGTCCTCGACGAGCGGTTCGTCGTGCGGTACGCCAACCAGGCCGCGGAGAATCTGCTCGGCACTGCGGCCAAGAGCCTCATCGGCCAGGCCTTCGTTCCCCTTTTTTCCGAGGAGGCGGCGCTCGAGAAGGCCCTGGCCGAAGCGCTGGTCACCCACTGGGATTATTCGGCGCAGAACGTGAGCTACGTTCGCCCCGGGCGCGAGCCGCTGACGCTGTCTTGCACGCTGACGCAAATCGACGTAGCGGAGACCCCGCTCCTCGTCGAGCTGCGGCCGATCGAGCAGCAGCTGCGCCTCGCTCGCGAGGAGCGGCTGATCGGCGAGCAGCAGGCGAATCGCGAGCTGATCCGCAACCTGGCGCACGAGATCAAGAACCCGCTCGGCGGCCTGCGCGGCTCGGCGCAACTGCTCGAGCGCGAGCTTGATCGCGCCGAATTGCGCGAATACACCCAGGTGATCATCAAGGAGGCGGACCGGCTGCAGTCGCTGATGGACCGCCTGCTGACTCCGCACCGCGCGCCGCGCATCGCCGCGCTCGTTATCCACGAGGTGCTGGAGCGCGTATGCAGCCTGGTGCTGGCCGAGTTCTCCACCGGCATCCGCATCGTGCGCGACTTCGATCCGAGCCTGCCGGAATTGATCGGGGACAAGGAGCAGTTGATCCAGGCAGTGCTCAACGTCGTGCGCAATGCGGCGCAGGCACTGGCCTCCGCCGGCGCCCCGGCGGGCAAAGAGGGGACCATCACATTGCGCACCCGCGCTGTGCGCCAGGTCACCCTGCTCAGGCAACGCCACAAGCTGGCACTAGAATTGCAAGTGATTGACGATGGGCCCGGTGTCCCGGAAGACATCCGGGAAAAGATATTCAATCCCCTGGTATCGGGGCGCGACGGCGGCAGCGGGCTGGGACTTTCGCTCGCGCAGAGCTACGTGCATTACCACCGGGGCGTGATCGAGTGCGACAGCCGCCCCGGGCGCACCGTGTTCAGGATTCTTCTGCCGCTCGCATGAGGCCAGTCTGGATCGTCGACGACGACCGCTCCATCCGTTGGGTGTTCGAGAAAGCGCTCGGCCGCGAGGGCATCGCCTTCAACTCTTTCTCCTCCGCGCAGGAGGCGCTCGACGCGTTGCGCGACGGCCCGCCCCAGGTGCTGGTCTCCGACATCCGCATGCCCGGCCCTTCGGGGCTGGAGCTGCTGCGCACGGTGAAGGAGAAGCACCCGGCCGTGCCGGTGATCGTGATGACTGCGTACTCGGACCTCGACTCGGCGGTGGCCGCCTTCCAGGGCGGCGCCTACGAGTACCTGCCCAAACCCTTCGACGTGGACCAGGCGGTGGACCTGATCCGCCGTGCCCTGGACGAAAGCCAGAGCGACGCTTCCGCCGCCGAACCGATAGCCGAGGCGCCGGAGATCCTGGGACAGGCGCCCGCGATGCAGGAAGTATTCCGCGCCATCGGGCGCCTATCGCAGTCCAGCGCGACCGTGCTGATCACCGGGGAATCCGGAACCGGCAAGGAGCTGGTGGCGCGCGCGTTGCACCGCCACAGTGCGCGCGCCGCGCGGCCGTTCGTCGCGATCAATGCGGCGGCCATGCCGAAGGACCTGCTCGAGTCGGAGTTGTTCGGACACGAGCGCGGCGCATTCACCGGGGCGCAGCAGCAGCGCCGCGGGCGCTTCGAGCAGGCAGAGGGCGGGACGCTGTTCCTGGATGAAATCGGCGACATGCCGGCGGACTTGCAGACGCGGCTGCTGCGGGTGCTGTCGGAGAACAGTTTCTACCGCGTAGGCGGGCACCAGCAGATCAAGGCAAACGTGCGCGTGATCGCCGCCACCCACCAGAATCTCGAGAGCCGCGTGCGCGAGGGCAGCTTCCGCGAGGACCTCTACCACCGGCTCAACGTCATCCGCATCCGCCTGCCATCGCTGAGCGAGCGGCGCGAGGACGTGCCGCTCCTGGCGAAGCACTTCCTCGCGCACAGCGCGAAACAGCTCGGCGTCGAGGCCAAGCGCCTGTCGGACGAGGCGCTCGGGCAACTGTCGCGGCTGGAGTTTCCCGGCAACGTGCGCCAACTCGAGAACCTATGCCACTGGCTCACGGTGATGGCGCCGGGGCAGGTGGTCGAGCCGGGAGATCTGCCCGCGGAATTCCGTGATCCGGCAGTGGCCTCGGCAGCGACAGACTGGGTTGCCGCGCTGGAGCAGGAGGCCGAGCGCCGTCTGACGCGCGGCGAGACCGGCATCCTGGAGGCGCTCGGTCGCCAGTTCGAGCGCACGCTGATCGCCAAGGCGCTCGCGCGCACCGGCGGCAGGCGCATCGAGGCCGCCAGCCTCCTTGGCATGGGGCGCAACACCATCACTCGCAAGATTCAGGAGCTTGGCATCGAGGGCGATACCAAGGAGTAGGGTGGGCTTGAGCCCACCTTACTTTTTCGCGGCGCGGCGGTTCTCTTCCAGCTTGGCGTCCACCAGCGCGACGATCTCGTCCACGGCCGCGGTGCGCATGCCCTTTTGCGCGGCGATGGTCTGCACCAGGCGGTCGACGCGCTCGATGTTCGGCGCGCCGGCGTACAGGGCGCGCGCCGCCGAGGACGGGCCGGCGAGCCCCTTCGCCGCCGCGGCATATTTCTCGAACGGCACCAGGTCTTTTTCGTCCGCGCCAAGGGTGACGCACAGCTTGACCACCCAGGCGTACACCGCGCGCGCCGCCTCGATGTCGCTGTGCACCGCCTCCTCGATCGAACGGATCCCGGCCTTGGTCACGCAACGATAGTTGCCGGCAAGCAGCATGGCCCACTTCGCCAGGGGCACGAAGACGGACTCGTGCACCTTGAGCTTGACCGGGAGTTCGATTTTGCCGGCGCCCGTATCGAAGCGCGCCGCTTCGATATCAGCCTCGAGGCGACGCAGGATGGCCGTGTGCGCGTCCGAGTCGAAGCGCGCCGACTTGAAGTTGGTGGGCAGCCGCACCTGCAGCACGTTGACCTTTTCCTCGGGCGGCCGGAACGCCTGCGGATCCGGGCTGCACAGCGTCATCAACTTTGGATCGAAGCTGTCCCACACCGTCGGGTCGGTGTAGCAGTCCCTGCAGGCGTTCGCCGCCACGCCTGGAACGCGCGCCAGGTAGGGCAGCGGCGGCATGTTCATGATCGACATGCAGGGGACCCGCGCCTTGGCCACCGCATCGAGCAGCTCGCGCACGCCCGGGGAGCGGTATTGCGGTTCCTGCATGGCCAGGGCGACGAGAGCGAAGTCGGCGGGATTGACGGCTTGCGGGCCGTCGGCGGAAAGCTTGCCCGGCAGCTTGCGCGAATCGACCTCGACCAGTCCCTCACGGCCCTTGACCGGCATGCGCACCCTGGCTCCCTCCTTGTTGATCAGCTCGGCTTCGGCGGGCAGGCACACCAGCTTCACGGTGTGGCCCGCGAGCAGCAGCTTGATTGCCAGCAGGGAGCCGTACGAAGCTCCCATGATCAGCACTTTGTAGGTCGTCGGCATGAAGTGACTCCGGTTTGGTCAGATCTCACGATGTGAAACACAAGCCCACTGATTGAAAAAAGCCTACACGCATAAGCCTGTCTTTTCATGTTGCGGTGCCACATTTCAGTGCATAGAATCCCGCCATGCACTTGCCGAACCCTCTTCCCCAAGGCGTATCCGTCTCCGCACGCATCACGTCCGAGTTTGCGCAGATCCTCACGCCGGAGGCGGTCGCGTTTGTCGCCAAGCTGCACCGGCAATTCGAAACGCGCCGCCGCGAACTGCTCGCGCGCCGTGCCCAGCGGCAGAAGGAGTTCGACGCGGGCAAGCTGCCGGACTTCCTCGCCGAAACGAAGCGCGTCCGCGATTCGGACTGGCGGGTCGCGCCGCAGCCGCGGGACCTGCTCGATCGCCGCGTCGAGATCACCGGACCCACCGACCGAAAGATGGTGATCAACGCGCTCAATTGCGGCGCGTCCACCTTCATGGCGGATTTCGAGGACGCCAACTGCCCGACCTGGTTCAACATGATCGACGGCCAGCGCAACCTGCGCGACGCAGTGCGCCGCACGATCACGCTGGAGCAGGGGGGCAAGACCTACAAATTGAACGAGAGGACTGCGGTGCTGATCCCGCGGCCGCGCGGCTGGCACCTCGACGAAAAGCACGTCTCCATCGACGGCAAGCCCGTGGCGGGCGGCATCTTCGATTTCGCGCTGTTCTTCTTCCACAATGCGAAGGAGTTGCTCTCGCGCGGCTCGGGCCCGTACTTCTACCTGCCGAAGATGGAGTCCCACCTCGAAGCGCGCCTGTGGAACGACATCTTCAGGCTCGCGCAGGACGAGCTGGGGATCCCCCAGGGCTCGATCAAGGCAACCTGCCTGATCGAGACAGTCGTCGCCGCCTTCGAGATGGACGAATTCCTGTGGGAATTGAAGGAGCACTCCTCCGGCCTCAACATCGGCCGCTGGGACTACATCTTCTCCTGCATCAAGAAGTTCCGCTCCAACAAGGATTTCTGCCTGGCGGACCGCTCGCAGTTGACCATGACCGCGCCCTTCATGCGCGCGTACGCCCTGCTGCTGGTGAAAGCCTGCCACCGCCGCGGCGCCCCCGCGATGGGCGGCATGGCGGCGCAGATCCCGATCAAGAACGATCCCCTCGCCAATGAAGCGGCACTGGACAAGGTGCGCCAGGACAAGCTGCGCGAAGTGACCGACGGCTGCGACGGCACCTGGGTGGCACACCCGGCGCTGGTGCCCATCGCGCGGGAAGTGTTCGACAAGCACATGCCGCAGCCGAACCAGTATGGCAAGCAGCGCCCGGACGTGACGGTGGGCGCGCGCGACTTGCTGGAGTTCAAGCCCGAGGCGCCGATCACCGAGGCAGGCCTGCGCAACAATATCTCGATCGGCATCCAGTACCTCGGCGCCTGGCTCGCCGGCAACGGCTGCGTGCCGGTGTTCAATTTGATGGAGGACGCGGCCACCGCCGAAATCTCGCGCTCGCAGATCTGGCAGTGGATCCGCAGCGACAAGGGCAGGCTGGCCGACGGTCGCAAGGTGACTGTCGAGTTGTTCGACAAGCTGCTCGCCGAGGAGCTGCCGAAGGTGAAAGGCTATCTCGGCGACGAGGCCTACGCGGCCGGCAGGTACGAGGACGCCGCGCGGTTGTTCGAGAAGATCACCGCGGACGACACCTACGTCGAGTTCCTCACGCTGCCGGCCTACGCGCTTATCGACTGATCAGTCGATGCGCCACTCGTGCGCACACTTGCGGCAGCGCACGGTCAGCGACCTGGAGTCTGAGCCGATGAGCTTGAACCTCGCGTAGGCACGGCACGCGGCGCAGGTGGCGCGCTCGCCGATGTACTCCGCGACCGTGAGGATGCTCAGGTAGCGTTTCCAGGCGTATATGCCGATCAGGCACGCGGCGACCACCGCAGCGGCATACCCCAGCACTTCGAGCCGCGGGCCGCGGAAGCTCATGGTTTCGACGCACGCGCCGATCGCGACCAGGCAAAGGATCAAGGTGACCAGCCACGCGTGTCCCTCGATCAGCTGGCGTTCGTACCAGCGGATGAAGCCGAGTTTGCCGATGGATTGGGCGGGTTCCACGAGGCTGGATTGCGCGTCGCGCTACTAACGTTATACTCGCCCGCGCTCACGACCGCGAGTCCCAGGGGGGAGCCACTGAGCGAGCAAGCCGCCGCCGCCGGCGAGAGAGTGGTGCGTCCCGAGTTCCGCGGCTCGGCGCGCGAGTATTTCCGCATCTGGATCGTCAACCTGCTGTTCACGCTGCTCACGCTGGGGATCTACTCGGCCTGGGCCAAGGTGCGCAAGCAGCGCTACCTGTACGGCAACACGCGGCTGGATGGCGATGCGTTCAACTACTTCGGCAGTGCGCGCGCGATCCTCAAGGGGCGCATCCTGGCGGTCTTCGTGTTCTTCGCCTACGCGGTGCTGACCGAGCTCTACCCGGTGTCGATCTGGGCGTTTCTCACCGCCGGCGTGATTCTGTTGCCGCTGATCCTGGTGCGCGCGCTGCGCTTCAATGCACGCATGTCGGCGTGGCGCGGCCTGCGCTTCGACTTCCCCGCCAGGGTGCGGGACGCCGTTCCGCTGTACCTGGGAATGCCCTTGCTGGTGGCGGCCACGCTGGGCCTGGCGTTCCCCTGGTTCATCGCGAAACACAAGCAGTTCGTGATCTCCCATCACGCCTTCGGCATCTCGCCCCTCGGCTGCAGCATGCCGGTAGGCAAGGTCTACGGCATCTACTTGCGTGCGGGCCTGATCATCGCCGGCATGACCATCGTCGCGATACTCGGTGCGGCCGTGCTCTCCCCAGTGGTCGTGGTGCTGCCGCAGGCGGGCTGGCTGGCGTTCCTGCTGCCGGTCCTCGCCATCTACATCGCCTATGCCTTCGCCTACGCTTACCTGCAGGCGCGCGTCACCAACCTTGCCTGGCAGAATACCTACGGCGCCGGGGTGCGCTTCGCCAGCACGTTGGGCGCCATCGATCTCGCCGGCCTGTACATCTCCAACTTGCTCGCCATCCTATTCACCGCCGGCCTCGCCGTGCCTTGGGCGGTGGTGCGCACGCTGCGCTACCGCATGGAGAACTTCACCATGCTGGTGAGCGAGGAGGTGGTGCACGAGGCCTCGCCCGAGCTGCTGAACATCAGCGCCACCGGCCAGGAGCTGGGCGAGATCTTCAACGTGAATTTCGGCATATGAGTTCGCTCGCCGCGCACTATTTCGACGGCCGGCATGCGCAGCGGCACGCGGTCACGCTCGTGCTCTCGGGCGGCAGGGCGAAGATCGTGGGCCGCGAGGTGGGCGTGGAGTTCGCGGCGCGCCGCGTGCGCATCTCCACGCGCATCGCATCCACGCCGCGTTGGATCTACCTGCCCGGTGGCGGCGCCTGCGTCACCGACGACAACGACGGCGTTGACCGCCTGGTGCGCGAGCGTCCCATGCAGCGCATCGTGCACCGGCTGGAGGCGCATGCCGCGTTCGCTGCCCTGGCGGTGCTGCTGGTTGTGACGCTGTTCTGGGTGATCGTCGATCGCGCGCTGCCTTTCGCCGCGGCCAAGGTGGCCGAGCATATCCCGGTTGAGGCGGAGGCGACCCTGGGCCGTGAAGCGCTCGCCGGCATGGAGCAATTCTGGCTGCAGCCCTCGCAGCTTGCGCCGGAGGAACGGGCGGCGCTCGCCGCGAAGCTCGAGTCGCTCGCCGCGCGGGCGGGCGACCCGCCAGCCTACCGGCTCGAGTTTCGTTCCTCCCCGTTGATCGGGGCAAACGCCTTCGCGCTTCCCTCGGGCGTCCTCGTGCTCACGGACGAGCTGGTGAAGCTGGCGCAGGCGGACGAAGAGATCCTCGCGGTGCTGGCGCACGAGCTCGGCCACGTGCGCCATCGCCACGTCATGCGCCGCCTGCTGGAGGGTTCGGCGATCGCGCTGCTGGTGGCCGGCGTGACCGGCGACGTGGCCTCCGCGACCTCACTCGCCGCCGCCGCGCCCACGCTGGTGCTGCAGACCAAGTTCTCGCGCGACAACGAGCGCGAGGCCGATGCCTACGCCATCGACCTGCTGCACCGCGCCGGCATCAAGCCGCACCACTTCGCCGCGATCCTGGCGCGCATGGAGGCGCAGGCACCGCGCGGGCCGATGCTGCCGACCTTCCTTTCCACCCACCCGCCCACCGGCGAGCGCAAGGCCCTCAGCGGGGTGAAGTGAATTCAGCGATCGCGGGCGCGTGGTCGGAGGGGCGCTCGAGCTTGCGCGGCGCCTTGTCGATGCTGCTGACGGTGCAGGCCCGCGACAGTTCCTCCGACAGGAGGAGGTGGTCGATGCGCAGTCCCGCATTGCGGCGGAATCCCATCATGCGGTAGTCCCACCACGAGTAGGTTTTCTCCGGCTGCTCGAACAGCCGGAAGCTGTCCCGCAAGCCCAGCGCCAGCAGCGCGCGCCAGGCGGCGCGCTCGGGCGCCGAAACATGCACCTGACCTTCCCAAGCCTTGGGGTCGTGCACGTCGCGGTCTTCGGGGGCGACGTTGAAGTCCCCCGCGACGGCGAGGCGCGGGTGGGTTTTCAGTTCCGCAGCGAGATGGTCCTTGAGCGCCGCGAACCAGCGCAGCTTGTATTCGTACTTGTCCGAGCCCACCGCCTGCCCGTTGGGGCAGTAGACGCACACCACGCGCGCGCCCTGCACGGTGGCCGCAATGACGCGTTTCTGTTCGTCAGCGAAGCCCGGAATTCCCGCGACCACATCGGCGAGCGGCGTACGCGAGAGGATCGCTACGCCGTTGTAGGTCTTCTGGCCGCTAACGGCGCTGACGTAGCCTGTGGCCTCTATCTCAGCGCGCGGAAACTTGGTTTCCTCGCATTTCAATTCCTGCAGGCAGAGTATGTCGGGCTGCGCCGCCGCCAGCCAATCGAGCAGCTGGGGCAGCCGGACTTTGATCGAATTGACGTTCCACGTCGCGAGCCGCATGCATTGCCTCAGCCAACGGATCTATCGGGGTTGATTCTGGCACAGACGTATACCGCGTCGCCGCATTCATGATTCATTGTCGGCAGTTTCATGAGCATCGCGAATTGGTGAATCTGGGCGGCGGCAGGATACTTCCCGGTAACTTCGGGGAGATCCTCATGTCATTGTTCGCACGAGCGGCTGGCTTCGCACTCGTATCCTGTGTTGCTTCGAGCCCGTTGGCGGTCTGGGCGACATCGCAGTCCCATGACGTGGAAATACGCACGCTCTCCAACCGTGCCGACCTCATCAGCGGCGGGAACGCGCTGGTGGAGGTGCAACTCCCCAGGAACCTGAAAGCGCAGAAGGTCGAGCTGCGCCTGAACGGCAGGAACGTCACCTCGCAGTTCCACTATGACGCGGCCGGGCGCCGCCTGGTCGGATTGCTCACGGGACTGGTTGAGGGCCGTAACGAGCTCGCCGCCGTCGAGGACAGCCGCTGGCGCGGGCAGACCTACGCGACGCTCAAGATCACCAACCACTCGCGCGGCGGCCCGGTGTTTTCCGGCCCGCAGATGCAGCCCTGGATCTGCGCCACCAAGGATGGCCACCAGGTGCTGGTCACCGTGCCGGGCACGAGCCTGTCGGCCATGGCCGCCTCGCGCGTGAGCGGGCTCGACGCGGACCCGGTCGACGAGAAGTGCAACGCGCTGAGCAAGTTCACCTACTACTACCAGCCGAAGGCCAAGGAAGGCAGCGCCTGCACCTTCACCATCGCCGGCGCCGACCCCTGCTTCGTGCCCTACGACCTGGCCTCGCCGCCCGCGCGCGCCGACATCGCCAACTTCACCAATGACCGCGGCGACACGGTGAAAAGCATCGTGCGCGTGGAGCGCGGCACGATGAACCGCGGCATCTACGAGCTGGTCTCGTTTCACGACCCGGTGGTGCCGAGCAACGCTCTGGCGCCGCAGAAGGGCTGGAACGGCAAGCTGCTGTGGATGTTCGGCGCAAGCGCCGCCGCGCACCGCTTCCAGACGCCGACCGCCGTCAACACGATCTTCAACGACACGGCGCTGCGCCGCGGCTTCATGGTGGCCTCTGCCTCGCTCAACAACAACGGCACCAACGCGAACCACGTGCTGGCGGCCGAGTCGGTGATGATGGTCAAGGAGCACGTCGCCGAGCAATACGGGCCGATCCGCTACACGATCGGCAACGGCTGCTCCGGCGGCTCGATCCAGCAGCACACCATCGCTTCGTCATATCCAGGTCTGCTCGATGGCCTGCAGCCCAACTGCTCCTACATGGACCAGGTCAACATCGAGATGGAGATCAAGGACTGCGGCCTGCTCGCCGGGAACTACTTCCTCGCGGGCCCGGGCGCTGCGCTTTCCGCCGATAAGCGTGCGGCGATCGGCGGCCAGAACAATCCCGGATTCTGCCAGGTCTGGGTCGGCTCCTTCGTGCCGGCTTACGACCCGAAGCGGGGAGCGAACTGCGGTGCGGGCTTCCCGGCGTCGCTGGTGTACGACCCGGCGCTGCGCCCGAACGGCGTGCGCTGCGACATCCTTGACCACGAGGCGAACCGCCTCGGCACCTTCATCGATACGGACGGCGTGCGCAAGGCGAACAAGGTATTCGACAACTTCGGCGTGCAGTACGGCCTGCGCGCGCTGCGTGAAGGCCGGATCAGCGCCGAGGAGTTCGTGCAGGTGAACGAGGGCATCGGCAGCTACTCGCCGGACCTCGTCTGGAGCGGCGTGGCTGGCGCGCCAGCGGCGCGCGTCGCTTCGCTGGCCTCGACGCTCGAGCGGCTGTACTTCACCGCGGCGTCGGGTGATGCCCGGCACCTGTCGCAGGTCGCGATCATCGACCTGCGCGGCAACCAGAACCCGGCCGGCGACATCCACGCCAACTGGCGCAGCTGGGCGATGCGCGAGCGGCTCGACAATGCCAACGGCACCCACGCCAACCAGGTGATCTGGGCCTCGACGCCGGGCCTCGCGCCCGGCGCCGCGCTCGCGCGCAAGGCGTTCCTGACCATGGACGCCTGGCTCGCCGGGGTCGAGGCCGACACGTCCGGACGCTCGCGCGCGAAGAAGATCATCGCCAAGCGCCCGAGCGGACTGCGCGATCTGTGCTTCGCCACCACCGGCGCGACCGATGCGGAGATCGAGGATGCCGACGACCTGGGCCTCGGCACGCAGGCCTGCCCGGTGACCTACCAGAGTTCGCCCCGGCAGGTAGCCGGCGGGCCGCTCACGGAAGACGTCTTTAAGTGCCAGCTGCGGCCGATCGACTGGGCCGATCCAGTTTATGCCGGGCTGGGCACCGCGCAGCGCGCGCGGCTGCAGGCGGTCTTCCCCTCCGGAGTGTGTGACTGGGACCGGCGCGGCGTCGGCCAGCAGACCTCGCCCGGCTGGGTGACGTTCAGCGGGCCCACACCGAAGGCCTTGCCGCGGGCGCCGACTTCGAAGGCGCCGAACGGCGGGCACGACTACGACGACGACCGTGACCATGGCCATGGCCATGATGACGACGACGGCGACCACCACAGGAGGGGCAGGTGACGAATTCCCCGACCCGACGCCGTGAGTCCGGCTACTTGCGCGAGCGGGGCCTCGCCGGGGCGGCGCCGGGCGCGTAGGGCCCGCTGCCGGCGGCTCGCTCGTCGTCGGGCTTGTCGGCCGGCTCGGCGGCCGGCGCTGCAGGCGGCGGCGCGGGCTTGGGCTCGGCTTGGCTACGCGGCGTCAGGATCCCGGCCTTCGGGTAGCCCGCGATATCGAGCAGCGAGTGGTACGCGCTTTCTTCGAAGCCCTTCTGCACGTTGCTGCCCACCGTAACCGAGGGCACCGCCAGGGCGCCCGCCACCTTGCGCAGCTCCTGCTGCTGCGGTTCGTCGACCACCAGCACCTCGCGAAACGGAACGCCCCGCGAATTGAGCAGCTTGCGTGCGTCGCCGCACGGATCGCAGTCCCTTGCGGTGTATAACGTGACCGGGAAACTCTTGGCCGCAACCTGCAGCGCATAGGGCTGGCCGGCGGTGTCCGATGCATCGGTGCCTCCCCCGCTGAAGGATTTCCTCTGCACGGCTGTCGCGGAGGGTGGGGGCGGCGTATCGGTGACGTGCACGCGGCCCCTGTCGTCGGTCCAGCGATACATCTGCGCGCTCGCGGCGCAGGCGGCGCCGAGCAAAGCTGCAAGGATCACGGAGCGCATGCGCGATGGTCCTGTTTTCGCTGAAGTTTCCTTTACCTGACGATCATACCATTGTGTCGCAGCAGCGCATCCACGCTCGGCTCGCGCCCGCGGAAAGCGCGGAACGACTCGGCCGCGGGCCGGCTGCCGCCGACGGCGAGCACTTCGTCGCGGAAGCGCGCACCGGTTTCCGGGTCGGTCACGCTGCGCGCTTCCTCAAAGGCGCCGTAGGCGTCGGCCGAAAGCACCTCGGCCCACTTGTAGCTGTAGTAGCCGGCGGCGTAGCCACCGGCGAAGATGTGCGAGAAGCTGTTGGGGAAGCGGTTGTACTCGGGCGGCACCACCACGGCGATCTTCGCGCGTACTTCCTGCAGCAGCTCGAGGGCGCTGCGCCGCGAAGCGGGTTCGAAGTCGCAGTGCAGCCGCATGTCGAACACCGAGAACTCGATCTGGCGCAGCATTGCCATGCCGGACTGGAAGTTCTTCGCCGCCAGCATCTTGTCGAACAGCGCGCGCGGCAGCGCTTCGCCCGTGTCCA
>Ga0210380_10000322_pt1 | contig 22829 bp, 22 predicted proteins | sample PLM4_5_coexredo_FD_155476 | JGI IMG/M metagenome (GOLD analysis project Ga0210380, IMG submission 155476) | Groundwater sediment microbial communities from an aquifer in East River, Colorado, USA - PLM4_5_coex redo | ecosystem: Environmental > Terrestrial > Soil > Riparian zone | place: USA... | reverse complement strand
TACGCCACTGACCTTCGGAAGCATGGTTGGGCAACGAACCCGCATTGTCATTCAACTCGGTCCAGTTGGTCCGAGGGTTCGTAACCTGATTAGCACGGTGAGTTACATAACAGAAAACTCTGTTACCCGCATTGCCAATAGGGTTCGTCAATGTGCCTGTAGGTGCCGCCGACGTAGTACCGTCGCCACCCACAAACTTGAACTGCGCAACAGGCGTCGTAGTGTTGTGGCCTGTGATTTGAACGACAAGCCATGACGCACCAATATGGGTGGCGTCGCCACCTGTCTGCCCGAAAGTGATTGTACCTGTACCTGGCGTAGCGCCACATTGGGCGGTAAAGACGCCCTGAGAAGCGATGCCGTCCAGGTCGGTGTTAACCGTCGTCCACGTCAACCCCGACAAAGTGGTTGTCGGTGTCGAAGGTGTACCCGCAGTAGTTGTCGCCCTCAAACAGACGAAAACAAGTAGCAGCGAGTTCGCCGCAGGCGAAATCGAAGCCGTAGGATACGAAACCCTATCGACGTTATCGTAGTTCGAAGTAAGGACGGTGGCCGCTAGTGCCATGAGGTTTAATCCTCAGTCAGTGTCAATGCACCTGAAGCAAACGATGGCGTATCACCAGAGCCGACAGCCTTAGAGGTTGTCAACGTGCCCCACATAAGGATAGAACCACCCGACGAAGCAGTCATAACGGCAAACGAAGTGACCGTGCCCCACGACGCAGAAGCAGTCGGGAATGTTACAGCGGCGTTTGTAGCCACCGAACCTGCCGCAGGAGTAGCCCACTTAGCGGCCGAAGTGGTACGTGCATATGAACCGCCTGTAACCTCAGTGCCACCAGTAGAATCTGTAGGCGCAGTCGTAAACAGAGCGATCCAAGGCGTGATAGGGGTCGTCGTCAAAATCGTTGTCGCTTGACCCGTGGTTGCTTTAAGTACATCTACTTCGTAGACGTCTGACTTGCTTCCCATAAACCATTCCTTAAACTAACAAAGGGGCACCCCTTGTGGGGGCGCCCCCTTCAGTCAGGCTGATTAGGCAGTACCAACCTCAGCGTAAACCATCACAGGCAAAGCCGTAGGAGCGGTCGGCGTAGCCGAAGCCGTCAACGAAGCCTGACCTGCAAGGACAGCAATGCGCTTAGGCGCACCTGTCATGATGGCGGCAACCTGTGTGTCGAGCGTAGCGCCGACAGCAGGCATACCCAACAGGATAGGCGGTGTAGTCGCAACCGATAGGACCGCTACAGCGTAGCGCCTACCAGACTTGATACGCCAACCTGCAGTGAAAGCCTTGAAGTAACGTGTGTCTGCAGCAAGCCACAGGGCCACGTCGTTCGCAGCAGAAGCACGCAGCGTCAGAACGCCAGTGCTTGGGTTTTCCTCATACAGACCAACCAACGAAGACGTGATAGTGGCAGTGACAACCGAGCAGACGGTCGCTACGCCAGTAACGTCACGGGTACGACGGGCAGTGAAGTATGAGTATACAACGGTACCAGAAGTCAGAATGCTTGTCGCACCCAACGACTCGTAACGTTCCATTGTGGTTTCGAAGGTGTCAGCAACGTCATCACGATAAGGGGCGTCGATTCCACCATTGTAGAAGACGCTTGTCTGTTCATATCCAGGCATTAGTTATTCCTTTCTCCTGCCCTGGCGGTATTCAAAATGTCCACCGCAACACGAAGGGCAACCGAATTATCTTCCAACCACCAACAGGTCGTAGGTGATTGTGCTAACGTTTACCGCTGCACCAACCTCTGCAGGCGTTCCCGCACCGATAAACAACTGAATCTTCGGCGCAGCCGTAGTTCCAGCCAACTTAGGTTGCGCACCAGAAGCCATAACAGTAGGCGCCTGACCCTTAACCCTCACCGTAGTGAAACCGCTTGCTACAGCGATCCAATCCACAGTGTTCAAACCACGAAGAGAAGCCAATGGCAAATCTTCGCCACCAGTCGCATACGAAGCTGTATGCGTCACCTTGACAAGGACGGCCCTCCCACGGATATGTGGAATCTGACCCATCCTACGTACATTAGAAATTGTTACTGCTGCCATGCCCCTAACCTTTCTAGGATCACTGAGGGCTAACTATATCTTGACGCCAGAAAATCGATGATCTTCCACGTCTCTGCACCAGCGATGGCATGACCATCCGCACCCCAAGCCTCAATGGCAAGAGCACGGTTGCTGCCGTCACTGTTGAAGAAGTTGTTGTAGTTGCGTACCATAGATGTTACGTCATCCAACGCCACACCGTAAGGTTCTTGCATCACCTGTCCAGATTCGATGATCGCCACATGTTTCATGTAGGTGATCATCCCCTGCAACTGTTGCGTGCCGTTAGCGTAGCCGTAACCGTACAGGATCGGCGTCTTATCTGCGACAGGCCACACAGAATACTTGTGGTGCAAGGGGTCGTAAACAGGAAGTGGAGGATCGATAGAAGGACGATAACCCCGATATGCCGAAACGGCGTCGTTTGTATCATAACTAAACGGAAACTCGAAAGGTGTAGGGTACCGCTGCCTTACGTCTGCGGATGGCACAGTCGGACGTGAACCGTCCTTCCACTGCCAACCCACACGGGCGAAACCGATACCCCGCAAATATTGAACAACGTTGCCAGGACCGTACACGCCCTGTGGGCCTACACCGCCGCCATCGTTGAATCCTCGCTGATACTCAGCGGCCAAACCAAGGTCCGACACGCCTTCGTCAATGGATTGTGTGATCGGTTCGATGTCAGGTAGACCAAGGCCACGGGCATAGGTACGGGCAAACCTGCCGTCACTCACACCACGGGCATATCCGCCACGCCACTCTTTACCAGACAACTCGTAGTTGACCACGATGCCAAGTCCAGACGCCACGATGGCATCAAACTCGGGCTTGCGCATGATCTTCCCGATGCTGGAACTTTGCGCAATGTAGCGGGAAACGAACTGAATGCCGTTCGCCTTAAGCAGGTTGACGTGCGGTGCGACGTTGGCGATCGTGTCGATGCATTCCCAAGCCATTAGGCAGGTACCTCGTCCGTCTCGTCCGTCTCAGTCCATTCAGGGTCGTAAAGATCAGGCTCGTAGCCCTGGCCGTGATCCTCAGGTTCGACGTCTGACGCTGTATCGCTCATCATTCCTCCGCTATATAATAGCCCTTATTCGTTCACGGGCGGGTGATCTACCTGGCGGGAAGGGATGTGAGGGATGCGAAACCGCTGCGCAGTAACCTTTTGCTGCTGCTGTTCCACGTCGGACAAACGGTGATCCAATTCTCCTAGTAGAAGACTGATTTCATCGAAACGTCCTTCAAAGTCCAGGCGGACACCAGAGATAAGGTTTTGGAACCTGGCAATACTCTGCAAGTTGAGGTTGACGGCGCCGACAGCGTTAGCCAACTCTTTCGTCTTCGTCTCTGCTTCAATCCTGTGTTGCTCCACATGTTTGACGGATTCCTGCAACCCTGCGATCATGTCCAACTGCCGTTCGTTCATTTCCACGATCGAACCACGACCATTGGAATGCCCAATGGTCTTCCTGATACGTCTGTCGAACATGCCACGACCAATCAACGCCACTAGCACTAGTGCTACAGCAGAGACAACCGCCCCGATAACCACCTCCATTACCTAACCCTTCACATAGCCCTTCGTTTTGGCTTCATCCAACAGGTTTTTCAATTCACGGCTACGACGCAACATTTCGCCCTGCTGCCTTTCAGGACTGTTCGTGCGGATACCGACACCGAACAGGATTGACAGCAAGTTTTCTTTCTGCTTGTCGCCCAGATATTGCTGCTCCCGCTCGTATCCAGGCTCGCCAGGCTTCTTTTGGGCGGCAGGCATCAGCCTGTCCGCCCTCGACGCATTCGGCAACATGGCGTCAATAGCATACGAATGGGCGTCAGACATCACGTCGTTACCCTGATCATCCTTCGTCATCCATCCGACCTGCTGCAACAGTTGCTTCACGCCAGGTAGCATCGCTGCTGCAGGTGGCGTCTCCATGCGGGTGTCACTCAAAGGAATACCTGAGAAGAACTGCTTGTGGGCCTGCAACTCTAGCGGCACCTTGATAGCAGGGTTCATGTCAGAGAACACCTTTTCGATGTCCGTAAACTTGTTCAAATCATCCTGTACCCTCAGGAAGGGCAGGTCAAGCATAAGGTATTCGTTGTCGCCAGGCGTACCGATACCAGGCACGTCACCCAAATGGATGCCACCAAGGTTCATGAAGTATGAAGGCACAATAGGTTCATCCGTCTGGCCAGATTCTAGTGTGCGCTTAAAGTTGCCGTACGTGCGGTTCAACACGTCAGGATGCTTAGCGATGTTCTCAATCTGTAGCGGCACGTTACGAGACATGAACGTCCAGAAAGGAATGACACGCTTCGCAGCCCTGTCGAACGATGAAATGTCACGATAGTTAAAATGGTACTTCGCCACACTGTTGATAGCGTCGTTGACAGGCCAAGCCCCTGCAGCATCCTTGCCACTGCGGCGGAACACCATGTAGGCGTGGGCGCCACGCATAAGTTCCTCGGCGCCTTCGTTCCTGTTACGGACAGCAATGCTCAACGGGTTCTCAGTGCCCAACGTCTTATCCCAGGCACGCCTTACGCCATGCTTAGAGAACAGGCCGATACCCGCCTCCTGCGCCGACTGGCCCCAGCCAGTACCAGCGATAGCATCCAGAGCGCCCTGGAACTTGTGAAGTTCTGAAACACCGAACTTCTCGATGAACTTGTCTTCCCAACCTGACCCCGACTTGTAGATGCTGAAATGCTGGCGGAACAACTTGTAGTCCTGCATTTGCACACCAGAGATAAGATTGTTCAACCAACCACCTTCAAGGTTACGAACAATGAACCCTGGGCTTGTCACAGCCCACGTACGGAACCATTTGTTCCAAGCGTCATAACCCTTCAACAAAGCGTTCGTAGCCTTAGGTGAATCGAAGATCGACACAACCTGCGACAACTGTTTAGCCAACGTCGCATCCATCGTCTGATAGCCACCGCCAATATCGGTGAAACCATCCTTAATCTTGTTACGAACGATACGGCGAGTGTTCGTATCCTTCAACGACTGAATGATGTCGCCACGCATAGCGGCCGTATCACCATGCAACAGGGCGTCAGATTCCAAAGCCAAAGCCTGGCCCTCATATTTGGCCACCGTCTCAACCTGCTTGTCCAAGCCATGTTGGGCCAGGACATCAGACAACATGCGTGACTTTTCAGCCAACATGGAAGCCATCTCACGTTCGCTGGTAGACTGCAACTTGCGCTTAGCGAAAGACTTTCCATGGGCGGCCGTGCCCTCGGCAATGGCCGCCTCTAGTTCCTCTGCACGTGCTTGTAGGTGAGGAACCAAATCTTCACCTACCATCTTGTCTACCTCTGCCGCACGGGTCGCCTGATCCATACCTGCGATATGTTCTTTGATCGCAGCAACAGACTTGACTTCTGGCAGGGCGTTAGGATGCGGGGCAGCCAACTCGGACGCCTGCGCACGGGTAGCCTGCAACGCTTCCTCAGCCTTGCTCAAAGGCTTACCAGCCCTTTCGACAGCCGCTGCACCCTTCTCTGTAGCACGGACAGCCTCATTGAATCTGCTGCCCTCAGCGGCTGCAGCCTTCACAGCCTGATTGCGGAGAGTCGTTTGCTTCACCCTGCGGCCAGCGGCCGCCGCCGCCAGACGGGCATCATCCATGTGCTTCAGGACGGCCTGAGTAAACAGTTGCTCGGCTTCAGCAGTGTCGGTCACCAACTGTTCGTGACGGGCCTTCAGTGATTCGACACGGGCCTGACGGGTCGCCACCTCTTCACGCAGCGTGTCAGCCCTCGCCAGAGCCCCCTTGCGGGCGCTCAGACGGGCGCTGTCCGCAGCGGCGATAGCATGGTCACGGGCCACCGTAGCGGCCTGTAGAGCCCCATCTGCGGCGGTACGAGACTCGGCCAGACGTGACAGTTCCTCGACAGACTGGTCTAGCGCATCCTCAGCCTTCGATAGTTCGCCCACCAGTTTCTTGCCACGGGACTGCAGCGCCCTTGTCGCCGCCTGGACGGCATACTGGCGTTTGTTTGTCGCTTTCTGCAACGTTTCCGCTTCGGCCCGACGAGACTGCGACTGCAAACTCGACAGTTTCTTGATACGTTCCGCAGTTTTAGGATCGACAACATCTTTAGCAACCCGCTCGATTTCCTCGACAGGAGCGCCCATAGCCTGCAGCGCACGGTTGCGGGCGTGACGTTCGGCGGCGTCGCCCGCCTCACCCAACGTCTTAGCGACCAATTTGTCAGGGTTCGTTTCAAAGAAATCGAACCCGACCTTGTTACGAGAAATGGTGTTCAAGTTGCGGATGCTGGTATCCGTCACCTTCTCGCCAAAGAATGTGTCACCAACCTGAATCGAACGTGGCTTCTCAAACTTTTCGGTCACCTTCGCCATATCGACACCAAAGGCTTTCGCAGCCTCAGGGTCGGCCATAAAGTTCTTAGCCTCTAGCGTGGCACGGTGAGGAACATAGCCTTGGCGGCGGTCGAAAGGAATACCTGCAGCCTCAGCCGCATCGGCCAACGTGCTGAAAAACTCATCCAACTTTTTCGCTGCAGGAGACTTGACGGCACCAGTCTCAACCTCGTGCATCGCCTGTTCCCAATCGACATTCTGCTTCAACAAAGGACGAAGTTCAGATTTCGTCCAACGTGACATGCGGTCGATCAGGGTAGCAGATTCGCCCCTACCCATGTGGGTAGCGGCAAGGACACGGGCAGCGTTCGCACGGGTGCTGGCGCTGCCCTTGCCAGAAAACAGGACGTCAGTTAGAGCAGCATCAAAATCAGGAGCACGCAACTGGCGCATGATGCGACCGCCAGTAGTACGGGCCATACGTGCCTTGACAGCGCCCTTAACATCCTCTACAGCCTCAACAACCCTACGGCCTCCAACAGTTTTCTCCCATCCTGGGATGCGGACATGGACACCGAACTTTGGTGTCATGTTCAACTCTGCCGCCAACTCTGGCGCCACATTGGCACGGGCCAAACCACGGGTAGTCAAAGCGCCACGGCCACGCTGCCCAGCCTCAGCCGCCAACCGTTCCGCCCCAGCCAACTCGGCATCCTTCAAGCCAGCCGAACCTGCACGGGTAACAATCTGTTCTGCAAGTTCACGACGGCCAACCGCAGTTACACCCTCCACCGCAGCCTTACCAAGGCCCACACCAAGATATGATGTAGGATCAAAAGCGATATCGCCTGCAAAACCAGCGATACCCTCAGCCCAACCAGGCAGTCCAGGAACATCACCGATCAAGTCACGGTAAGACATGCGACGGTTAAACTGTTGCCCGAAATCTTGGTTGTTTTCAGGTACCAAACCGATCGCTTCGCCACCTTCCTGCAACCCTGACACGATAGCGGCACGTGGAATATCGACGGTGCGCAGCACGTCCTGCACAGGTTGAGAAGACAGAAACTCTCCTGTCTTATCCATTGCCCAACCCACGCCAGGAATCTTGTCGGCCAACCCGCCGACCGCACCAAGGATACCTGTATCCTTAGCTTTGCTTTTCTCGCCTGCAGCGATCTGCGCTGTCAACGCTTTGAATGAAGATGGGGCAGACGATGCTTGAATCTGGCGGCTCTGATTCGCTACCGTTTGTGTTTCTTGACGTACACCCGCCAACCGTGCGTTTCCACCAGTGGTGCCACGTCCAGCAGCACCTACAAGAGACGCAAACGAACCACCATGGGTAGATGCAGGAGCCGCCGTCCGCCTTGTAGGCGGCGGCGGCGTACGGCGTGCTGAGGAAGGAATCGTAAGATCACGGCGAGCCATTATGAGGCAGGAAGTCCCATCGCTAGACGGTAAGCCATTACGGCACGGACAGCCCTTTCACGGGCAGGTGAAGGTTGCACAGCGTTCTGGACCGCTCCACGTGCATCTTGACGGTATCCTTGTTCACGCTGATTGTAGCCACGATTAGCAGCCTTGCCAGACCATGAAGACGGCGACTGAGACGCACCCAGGGGCGGCTTCTTGCCCTGCAAAGCGACAGGGGTTTTCCCTGTAGGCGTGTTAAAACTTGAAGGAAACATGTAACGGCCAGCGTCCCCAGGTTTGGCGTTTGCCCTCACGTCCTGCAAATTGGCTTCAGATTGAATATCTTGCTGCCGTTGCGGACCGAGAGCACCAGTCTGTGCAATCTTGTTAATCCACTGATCCTCATTGAAAGATTGCGCCTCTTGGGTTGGAACCATAGAGTTGACGTCACCCTCGGTCGCCTGCTGGTCACGCTTGCCCAACTCTAGACTATCGGCCGTGTAAGCCTTTTGAGCACGAGACAACCACGACTTGTAGTTTTTCGCCTGCTCAGGTGACAGCGGCTTGCCTTCGACAGGCCCGCCGTCAATCTTCGGATTGTAGGTGGCGGAGTCGATTTGGTTGGCTAGCGCCAGGGCGCCCTGACCTTGCTGCAAGTCATTCAACAGGGCCTCGGCATACTGGTCGCCTTGCGCCTCCTGCGCCACCGCATCATACTGTGGCACGTAAGGCTGAAACTCTGGACCTGCGAACTGTTGCACAGGGTTGTAATCCATGATGCTTGCCGCAGACTTGTACCTTGTCTGCGCCCCACCCAAGTTGCGTAGAGGATCGGTACCCACACCCAACAAATCTTTAGTGTATGGCACATTCAACATTTGGGGATACGACTGATACCCTGCTCCAACCAACTGTTGAATCAGGGCGGCCGTGGCAGGATCGACGGCATTCGGGTCGTAGCCAGGGTCTTGCTGGGCAAATGGGTCAAACTGGTCGCTCATTAGACTTTAACTCCCGCTGCGATAGCCTGGGCTTTCAACTGTGCCCTCTGAGTAGCGATTTGTGATTCCTGCTCGGCCCGTTGCTGAGCCAACTTGCCAAGAATCAACTGCTGATTGGCTTCAATGTTAGATGAGAAATCTTGCTGAGCAAGGTTTCCGTACGTGTCCCTAGCGTTGTTAGCCTGACGGTAGACGTTGTCCATGTTCGCACCATACAACTGTTGGGCGTCACCCAACCCGCCGATACGGGCCTGTTCCAAACCTGCCGCCTGCTGATAGCCACCCATGCCGACACCTTGCGCCGCCAGGTCGCCCCGAGCGATGCTATCCAACCCGTGTGACTGTTCCTGTGCGTGCGCCATGATGGCCTGAATGGCTGCTGTGCGTTGCGCTAGCGCACCCTCAGACGCCGTACGCCTTTCACCCAACTGTCCTGTTAGAACGGCGTTCTGTTCCTTTGCACGTTGGCGGGCGGCGTCAGCGTAGCCGCCAACCATGCCCGCTTTACTTCCGTAAAGGTTCGCCAGTTCGGCGGCCTGTGCGTCAAGGGCAGCCAACTGACCCTGATACTGTGCCGTTGCATCGACGCCACCACCACCGCCGCCACCGCCACCGCCGCCGCCGCCGCCGCCACCACGGCGGGACGATCCGCCACCGCCACCGCCGTAGCCTGCGATGCTAGCCAACTCTTGCTGTGTGCGTAGAAACAACTCCATAGGGTCAGGCAAACCCTGCCCCTGGGCAGGCAGACCAGACTGTGCTGGACGGCTGTTCGCAATGTTGCGTTGAATATCCTCGGCCTCACCACGCCAAATCGAAGGACCCGCCCGACCGACAGGCTTCTTAACAGGCTGCCCGATAGCCTTCAACAGACTCGCTGCTGGATTCGTGATTGCCATTACTGTCCCCCTGCCGCTCTAAGCCCAGCCAACTGGTTATAGATGTCCTGCTGGCGTCTCATGTCGATTTGAGCAAGTGCGCTCTGCTGCTGCTGCTGCAAACCTAGACGCTGCTGAGCGATCGTGCCCATCGTCTGCTCATTACCCTCAACCATCGCACCCTGCTCACGGGCACCTGTCTCGTAGAAGTTTGACAAACCTTGCTGCCGCATACCAGAGTTAAACACTCCACGACGTTGGAACCCTGAATCGATATGGTTGCGCTGCTCCAACCTGCCCTGCTGCCAGTCGCCAGTTTGGCGAGCATACCGTTGCTGTGCCAATGTTTGGGCATAATCTTGTGCCGCCAACTGTGAACCATACTGTGTGTTTGTCTGGTCCCGTTCATTCTGGTAGCCAGCCTCATTAACCTGCATCGGGTATTTGGCACCCATCGCCTGCTGCGACTGCTGATACTGTTGCAAACGTGCCGTTTCCTGAGCGATGGCCTGCTGATACATGGCCCGAGCGTTCGGGTCCTGTGTCCCAGCCATATCCTGCTGATACTGTTGGATTCGTGCCTGTGTCTGTTGCACGGCAGTAGAATACATGCCGTAAGCGTTAGGGTCGAATGCTGCAGGGGCAGCAGGGACAGCAGGGGCAGCAGGTTGTGCCTGCTGGCCCGCTGCGATCTTCGCCCAGCCGTAAGGGTCGGCGGCAGTACGGCCCTCGGCAATGGCTTTCCAGCCTAGCGGATCATCTGGTGTGGCACCATACGGTGTAGCCATATCTACCTCTTAGAATGTTCGGATAATAAATTGAGACACATTTACTGTCGCCAGATATACGACAGTCCCATTGTCAACTGATCGTTGGTCGCCCAAGTGAAAGGCACAGTCGAAGTCACAGGACCGAAGCCATTCAGGCCGTCCCCAAGGTTGGCCACGACAGTGACCCCACGGATTGTTGTTGTCGATTCCAGACGGCCACGCCCCATATATGATCTTAGCGGGGTGTTGTCCAGGAATTCGCCATCGCCCTGGCCGTTGAAGTCCTGTGTGTAGGGTACACTACCGCCGAACGTCACGAATTCGGCGGTAAGATCATACGGCAGACCAGAGTTAGCACTGTTCGGCAGTTCCCAAACTGCATTCCAGGCACCAGAGGCCGAAGTTGTAGAACCCCAAAGTAGATGAAACTTTACGTGGACGATTCGGCCCGCACGGAGACACCTGGCCGTAAATTGACCATTGCCGATCGTCAATCCTGTAGACGCAGGACTGAAAAACCAGTTGTCCAAATCCCAAACCATCCAACCAGTCGGCACACTATAATACCACATGCCAGGAACGTTGACAGGATCGAAGGCACCAGTTGAAATGAAATGGTCACCAATGACGGCTGTGCCGAAATGTGCCTGTCCCTCTGTGGCAGAGTCAAAAACTGGTGTCCGTTTCAAGGAATCACCAGACAGGAACCCTGACAGGTTGTCGAACGCTACACGTTCCTGAAAACCCAGGGACGGTTTGTTGGGTGGTGTCCACCGTACCGTTGTCGCCATTACAGTCCGATATCCTCTGCCAAAATGAAACCTGGTGCGCTATCCGCATCATTCAGAGCGAGAGTTCCAGCAGCCCCTGCCCTGAGCGCCCGCAACTTGTACGTCTTTGACCCTGCCCCAGGCTGTGTGATCAATTGAACCGTGGCCTCGACGCCGACCCCCGCACCTGCAGTTCCACAGTCCATGCCGACCCTTGCCAATTGGGTGTTGGAACCGTCAGTGATTTTAAGGTCAACTCTAATGCCAACGACAGATTCAGCTACCAGGGTCGTAAACCCTGTGATCCTATAGTATCTGTTGGCCAAGGCGGTGAAAGTGATCGACAATCCGTCTACATCGACTTCGGTGTCGATCCCCCCTTGAAAAACGGTGGCCTGTTTGTAGGCCATCCGACCTTTCGGCAAAAGGGCAACATCGCTGTTGTGTGTAGTGCCTGTGTCGATGGAAGCGTTGAGATAGGTGGCGATATCGGCAAAGTCTGTGTTGACTTTGTCTGCATCCGTTACAGTGTTGAAGGAGAATTTGTTGGTGATCGTCAGGGCCATGTTACAGTCCTACGTCTTCAATCAGAATGAAGCATGGCGAAGTGGCGTCAGAGTTCATCGTGATGGTACCCGTCCCCACTCTCTCTGCTCGCAACTTGTACGTCTTTGACCCTGCCCCAGGCTGCAATACGACTTGAACGACGCCGCCACTACCAGCGGCACACATGAAACCGCCACGTTGCACCCGTGTGCCTGCTCCATCGGTAATGGAAAAATCACAGCGATCCGTTGAGACGGTCGATGTGAACGCAAAGACAAACCCCGTGACCCTGTAATATCTGGACGCCAAAGCGGTAAACGTTAGTGTCAGGGAAGTGAGGTCCACAACTGTCGTGATTGAACCTTGGCTAGCGGTAACTTGCACATAACCCATTTTGCCTTTAGGTAGCAGCGCAATGTCAGAGTTGTGTGTCGCTACAGTTTCAAGCGAACTGTTCGCATAGGCAACCACTGAATCAAAGTTGGCGTTCATCTGATCGGCGTCTACCAGGGTACCAGGGAAAAACCTGTTCGGGATTGTCAAAGCCATGTTATCTCAGACCCTTTTCACGATACGGCAGGATCGTAGAATCCATACCGAAACTGTCATTGATACCAACCGTACCGTTGGCCCTCACGGCCACATCACCTGCGAACGTGTTACGAATCTCCAACTGCACAACATGACCCGCACCTGCAGACGGTTCGGTTTCAAACTGGACAAACTCTTGAACCCCGTTGCCAGCCCACTTGTCAGTGTTCCAAACACCGTCAGAGCCAGGCGCCTGACCAGGAACAATAACCCCGAAAGCGCAACCCCACGTGTTTGTCCCCGAAACATACGTCCAGCCGCAAGACACCTGGGCGGCAATTGCCACCCTGTGACCCAAGCCAAGAATGTTGTTCGCATTGTTATCTTCAATATCTGTTGTGAAAGTGTTCAAGTCAATGTCAGAGTTGGTCAACTCGGCCAAAACAACCATGATGAAGTTTTGATCGTTTGTCGTGATGTATGAAGGATCGCCAGTCACCAACGTGCCTACGCCGCCAGCGGCAGGCACCTCGTTACCTGTACCGTAGACAGGAAGGAACCTTGCTTGTGCGTTATTCAACTTGTAGACAACGATAGCGATATCGTCGGCGCCAGGAATGTCAATCTGCACGGTCGCACCAGCGCCAGCAGAAGGACATTTTGTGATGAACCCGCCAAACACGGCAGACTTGCCACCATTCACAAACACAGATTCGAACCTGCTAAACAACACCGTACCAGGCAACCCCTCCGTCATGGTCGCAGTCATCGTCGTACCAGCATTGTCATATGCGGCATAAGTCACCAAAACGATGTCATCGACAGCGACAGTGAAGGCACCCGACGTAACTGTCGCCGCTGTAGCGTTGGCGGTCACCAGCACAGTCGGCGTGACGGGCAGCACAGACGGCGCCAGGTGACCGACACCCAAGGCAGGGTCAACCCCGTTCCACACTGCATAATCTGTTGTACGGTTAGTAACGTTGTCCAAAATTACAGTGATGTAATCTGCCGCAACCTTGTTACCTGCCGCAGTAGGATCATAGTCACGCACCCATCTGTAAGCAAACGACTGTGTAGAGCCGCTTCTAACGGCCATACGTGGCCGCCTAAACCGCTTTTTGGTGGCGTTAGTCGAACCCTCCATAGGGGCCGTACGCAGCAGCATACGGGGCGCTGTAGGGATCGTCGGGTTCGCCCCACCGAAATAGTCTAGATCGAAGACACCATCATTCGTGATGTAGCAGCGGGTACCCAACCCGACCACCATCAGGTCAAAGTTGGATGGGCGAGGAATCGTTGTCATGCCTGCTACAACTCCACCGCTCCCAAACTCTGACGAGTAGCCACCCCAATCGTAGGTTGTCCACGACCCGTTTTTGCCCACGGTAGGGTCAAACACGAGCGTCTTACCATGATCAGTTGGTACAACCTGCTTCGCTACGTACAGGCGACCATCAGACCAGCACAACTCTGGAATGTCATCCAAACCGTTTTGGATGGCACCCCAAGAAAACTGACCGTTCTGCAAAGCGGGGGCCAGTTTGTCAAACACCGAGACAATCTTGCGTCCGTCGTAGCACATAACGCCATTGTCCCAATCCCACCAGTATGCACGCCCAGGGCCACGAGTCACGGAACGTGCCCACGCTGTGCCCGTGTCACCAGACATGCGCTGTAGGGAGAAGTCGTCGGCAGACGATCCGTACAGACCATAAATTTCGTCGTCGGTGAACACCATCAGGAAATCTTGGAACGGCAGCAGAGCACGGATCGTGCCGTTTGGAATGTCAATAAAATCTTGTGTGCGCCAATCTTCAGGCTGTCCAGGATGCGACCAGCGAATACGGCGAGGCTTCAGATCCGTGTAGGTGCCGAAATGTTCGTCAGTGTAGGCGACAAACAGATATTCACGATGGGCGGCGATAAGGCGGGCAACAGGCATGTTGCCGCCCGTAGGGGCAGCAAAGTTGTCAACGAAAGTGTTTCCCAGCGCTACACTCACATAACCGTTCCAACGTCGTGCGACGATCGCACCGTTCTGAATGTAGGAACGATCATCGAACTGCGCCATTGTGGAAGCAAAAATGCCATCCCTAAAACGGATACCTGTCACCGCTTGGGCTACGACAGGCCAGTTGCCTTTGCCTGAAGGGGCAGCAGTGAACCATCCACCGCCACCAGTCCACCAAATTTCGCCCGTCGTAGTGGTGATGGCAAGCACCTGTTGCAAACCGTCGTCAACCCTGTTGTGGGTTCCCAAAACGTAGATACTTTCACCCACATGAGGGGTTGCATAGTCGTAGGGTACGATACCGCACCGTTGGGTGAACCCGCCACGGGCGCTGAAATCAACGTCACGGGCGACAGCAACACCGTTGGCAGGAATCTGCTGCACAGGGCCAAAGTCAAGTCCCCAAGTGAAGTCGTCCAGCACGTCGGCTGCATAGGTTGTACGTGCCAACGCAGGCTTACGTGCCACCATTACGGTACATTCCTCCGTACCCACTCGTCATTCGAAATACGCCAATTCTGATCCCGACCATACAAGATGATCGGCTTGTGGCGACGGTTCATAAACAGGTTGCGGATCGCAACCATGATAGATTCGTTGGCAAACTGCTTCCACACGCCAGCCAACTCGGCATCCTCCTGCTGGGCGTAAGCCATAGCGACAACCCCATATTCGATTCCGACATGGAACTGTGTCGGAATATCAGGGATATCGCCTGCAGCGGCAAGCACAGTCGGGTTGCGGTAGCCGCCCACACGTAGCGTACGGGTAGCGTTAGGCTTAGGCCAAAGATAAACTTTGCCACCGTACACAGAGAAAAACACAGGGTCAGCCGTGACGCTGGCAGACGGCCCGATCCAACGGCCCGCCGCCTCCTGATAATCCATCTGAATGAAAGAACGTCCAAACACGGCGTCATCCCAAATCGATTCAATCGTCGTGAATGTCGTCGGGTTGAACGACCCCGATGACAGCGTGTAGTTCCCTGTCCCTGACACCATGGCCATGGTGCCTTCACTGTAAAGGTGAGGCCAGTCGTCTCTAAGGCCAAGCACACGTGACAAAGCCTCGTTGGCATACGTGTCAACGAGGGTATCGGGCAAATCTACCGAATCTGTCTGCAATGACAGACGGGTGAAATCTCTAATGTTCTGCAATGTCGCCATCGGCTAGAGCCTTCGTTTCCTCACGGGTCAGCCGACCCTCACGGATGCGTCCTGTTTGTAGACGGTGCGGTGCGCACTCATGGAATCCTTTTTGTTTCAACCCATGGCAGCCAGGGCGGACACACTTCCCCGTGTCCATGGCTTCCCGAGCGGTGCGGGGGGGAGCAGCGACAATAGTTGGAGAGTCACCATTCGCTCGTGGGTGCAACTGCTGCACGAGCACACAGCCTGCGGGAGCATCCAAGGCACTGACAGTCCCGTCATTGTTCCCAAGGTAGGTGATGTTAACAGGGTCCATTTAATCTGCATTCCTCTCCTAGAATGATAAAGGGGGAGCGGGAGCGAAACTCCCACTCCCCCTTCAATAGAGAACCGATCCGATTATGGAGCGGTACGTGAAGCCAACTTGCCCAACTTGCGGCGTTCGTCGGTCACCAACTGGCCGTAAGACAGGATCAAAGCGTACTTTGCGTCCTTATCTTCAGGAGATACAAACTTGCCCATGCTAAACCACTTGTCACGGCCCGTTACAAGCCACAAGTGTTCGCTGTTCAAGAAGTACCAGTCACCAGCAGGACATGCGACGTCCCAAGTAACAGGGGCCCCACCGTGCATCAAGTTTTGGAAACCTGCGGCAGCCATCTTTGAATCCTGGAAACGCTGCTGAGGCTGAAGCAAATCGGAATATGCCTGCCACAACACCTGAGTCGTGATTTCAAAGTCGGGTCCGTCGTCTCCACCACCTGCGGTGCAGTTGTTGTAAGTGTTCCACAAGTCAACGATCTGCAAGTTGATTGCCTGATCGTCAATGCTGCTACGCCAATAGGCGAAGGTGCTGCCGTTGATACCACCAACGGTCGCAGGACCGTGGGTAGCGTCACCGACAAGGGCTAGCAGACCAAGGAAATCCTTGCCGCCGTTACCTGTACCGTCTGACGTGAAGAACATTGTGTTGAATTCGGACGCAGCAGTGCGCTCGGCCTGCTTTGTCTTCGCCCTCAACAGGTCGATAACTTGTTCCTTGCTGCTGTTCTGCGCTTCTTCGATACCCGAGATGGCAACAGACACGGCGGCCTGCTTCCAAGGGTACTCAGCCGCCGTCATGCCTTCCTGAGGGGTCAGGTCAAGCGAGTCGTAGCGAGAATACGTGGTGAACGTAGTGTTCACGTCGTACATCAAAGGAACAACGAAGGTAGAACCGCTCACGCTGTTCTTCTTCGCCTTCTTTTGAAGATAATCCAACAGGGCGTAACGCTTAAAAACGTTGTCCGCCATGTTTGGCACGTACTTCTTCAACGTAGTGGCAACAAGGGAATCAAAGTTCGGGTTAGACATTAACTGTCACCTTTCGATTTATGAATCCCATCCAGCAAAAACCTCGCTGGCGATTTCTTCGATGCTCATACCACGGTATCGAGCAGAATCTTCACCATCGGGGGTTGCGGCAGAGTGTCCACCACTCACCTGTTCAGATTGGGCACGCTTAGCGGCCTCAGTGGCAGCGACAGCCTCGGCTTTCACCTTGGCTTGCACCTCTGCGGCCTCTCGGGCAGCGGCCTTCATACCTTTCCAAAGATGATATCCTTGTTCAATGGTAAGACCAGTGCCTTGCGAACCCAACTCTGCGATCATGGGCAGGATTTCGTCGCCGTCGAAATCAGCGTAGCGATTTCGGACATCGACAACTTCCTGTCGGATGAGTTGCTCTGTCTCCCTAAGGGAAACGGCATTCAACCTTTGCTCAACCTCATGGAACCTTGCGGCATATGGGTCAACTTCGGCTGGATCGAACTCTTCCTGATCGTCAGGGATCAGTCTAAACTCTTTCGCCATCTGCTGCAGCGTCCCAACAGGGTCGCTACGCAAATGTTGTTGCAAGTTATCAGCCCACTCAGCCTGACGTTGACGGTCCGCAATGGCCTGCGTCTTGCGGGTGTAATCCGCTTGACGAAGGTAACCTTGCTGCAATTCCTTTAGGGGGACTTGCTGGTCGCCTACTAGGACTGTTTCATCAAGCCTATCCTCCCACCACGGCTTCTCTTCCGTGGGTACTGAGGGTGTAGTCTCGGTGGTTGAAGTAACTTCGCTTACGGCTGGCTCGGTTGGCGGGGTTTCCGCTCCTACCTCAGTCGAACCGCTTTCGACTTCGGCTACCGCCTCTGCGGCCGCCGTGTCGAAGGCGTCATTCTCTGTAAAAGACATTCAAGAATTCCTTTGTCGGATTGTTCTTCTATCTACTAACGCAAAAGTGTTCACGCCTATGGTCCTGGCGGCGCCCCACCAGGCGGCGGCGGACCACCCTGAGGCGGCATTTGCCCTGGTGGCGGTACAGGACCGCCCTCAGGGGGCGCCCCAGGGGCGCCAGGTGGCATACCAGGCGCCATCGGCTGCCCCGTCATCGGGTCAACAGGTGGCGGTGGCGGCTCAGGAACCAAAAACTCTTGCGCATTTTTGATACCGAAACCGTACCGTAGAACATGCTCAGCCAACTTGCGGGCATCGATGATTGGAACCATCATCCCCATAGCGTCAGGCTGCGGTGCGAACAACGGTGACGACACAGCATCCATGAGTTGAAGCGCAGACTGGCGGCGGAACGTTTCGTTCTGCGGCTGGGTGCTACCAGCCTCAATCTCGAAATCAAACTCGCCCTGAATCGACTCCTGGTCAAACTGGACCCAAGTCACAGACCCGTCTTCGCCAACGATCTTTGCGACCTGTTCGACCGACAGGTATTGCTGGCCCAACTGGCAGATACGACGGGCGACGAAAGCCAGAGCAATCTCAATCTGAGCCAACTTGTCAGCGGCACGAGAGTTAGCGGAGTCCTGAATGATGCCTGCCTCCGTAGCGGTCCTACGGATTTCAGGCATAGAACCCATCTGATAATCGGACACGCCAGAAACCCTGGTCAAATCGTCGCTAATAACCTCAGACATCTGGTAGGTTTGCTGCGGAATGTCCATAGATGGCAACTGGAACAACAGTTTCGTCACATCGTCAGGGGCCGACTCTTCCGCCAAAATCATTTCACCGTCACGGGCGGTGGCCATCCGCTCGATGTTTTCCTGATCGAACGAACCTTTGCGGGAAACATATTTGCGGGTGTGACTCAACAGGTCACGCAACTGTGCGGAACGAGTCATGTCCAACTCCAACTGCAAAGGTTCCAAACATTCAATCTCACCCATAGGGTAGAAACGCTCAGGGACCTCATAGTTGCGAAGCATGATGAACGGATGCCCAAACTCGTACGGGATCGGCTCAGGCTTTTTCAGGAAGTCGTCAGAGCCATCCAACGCAAACGTGCAAAGAGTACCGTCAACCAGATTGTAATGCTCATACACAAAAACATATTGGCTGTCTTTGTCAATCTGATCGTCGTAGAAACCTTGCTGCTCCTGCATCCTGCCCTTCGTAGCAAGCACCTGATCCCGCTGCTTGGCAGACCAATCCTTGCGGCCCTTCACCTCAGCGACAGGGACAGCGATGCGCTGAGCAATCCAACGGGCATCGAACAGGCGGGTAGCGTCAGGATCAACAAACAGGTCGAAAGGGCTAACCCGTTCGACCGTAGGGTGATCTTCCAAAACCTGTTTCTTCGTCGTTGGCAGCAGAGACGCAATTTCCTGATCCGATGGGAACAGGTTCTCATCCTGCGGAGACATGGCGACAGCAGTATACTTTTCTGTCAACTTCTCCATCAACTCTTGCTTCATGTCGTCAGGGGTGCGATCAACCTCATCCTCTTTGAACAGGTAGGTTGTCTTCAACCATCCGTGACCCAAGATCAGATAATCTTTGACCGCCTGGCGAAACTCGTCCTGGAAACCAAAATGCTTCCACCAGTAGTTGATCACAGCCTCAACCGTTTCAGCAGGCTTAATCAAATCAGGATGGGTTGCCTCAACCGTGATCTTCGGACGGGCAATCGACACAGACGGATAGATCGTGTTGATCGTAGAAAAGATGATACCAATAGAAATCTGGTTGTCATCGTCAAACTCGCCGAGACGATCCTTGAAATGTTCATTAGCGTACAAGTCGATGAAGTCACGCCAGTCAGTCTCATATTTGTCTTTGCGCCACTTTGCCGACGTGACAACCTGCGAACGGTAACGTTCCAGACGCTTCTGACGGTCCGAGCCAGACTCACCGTAATCGATTGCCTTCGCCTGTGGATCGTCATAAAGAGCCATAGATTATCCCTTGTCCACTGGAACGGCCTCGTAGCCGTTCTTGGCGGCATCAGCCTTAATGATTGCTTGGGACTCACGAATCGTGGCGCCAGGATGCAAATTGTTACGAAGATGGCCTTTCGTGAACATCAGTGTCCTGACCCTGTGGGAGAAACACAAACCGTCCCTGTCCACGTCCTTTAGGCAATCTTCTACAGCGCAATACGACATAATCCCTCTATCTACTAGACGAACGAACGTTCACGGGAACGGTCGCCAATCTTGCCGTTGGCACGACGCTCACCCCCGAACTTCGCTTCAAACCAACCAAACGTCCAGGGTGACGGCGGTGCCGCACCCTTCGGACGGTACTGTGGTAGATGGGCATGATTCAACATTTCGACCGCAATGGCATACGCCATCACGTGATCATCGAACGGTGACCCACTCATCTTGCCCTGCTCATTCCGCTTGAATGTCTTCGCCTCCGCAATCGTCGTGGCGTCAGGAATGTTGTTTTCCTTCATGAACTCATCGAACGACGAAATCATGTACGCCTTCGTTTTCGGAGTCGTCAGCCACCCCAACTCGTCGGTTTCTTTCTCACGTCTGGCAGTCGCCCGATGGTGACGGAAGATCGGGTAATATGAATCCTCGACAAGTGAACGAATGAAAGCGTGACCGTGGTTGTTTCGCTCAGGTCCGACCAGAGCGGAGTTGTACCAACGGCCAAGCCCAGCGACAATTTGTGCGAACTCCCAGGGCGCCACTCGACAAGTGTAGATTGCGGCCAACTCTCCCGTGTCCGCTCGCAAGACAACTGCCACCGACCTGTCTCCGTGCTCCAAACCTTCCGCAATGTCCACTCCAATCACGTACGACGCCTTAGGCTCAGGCGTCTCCCACACACGGAACGGACCATCCTTTACAGCCCTAAACGTTTCCGCCTCAGCGTTAAACTCGCCCACCAGCGGATCGATCAACGTCATCGACTTCAATACTTCCAGGTTGAAGACGGCGTTACCAGACTTCACAAACGCTTCCTCAGCGTTGTCGGGATGCTCCTGAGCCAACTGCCAAGGCAACAACTCACGGGCCTTCTGATCGTACCAATCCTGATCAAACGCCGAACGCCACGACCAAAACAAAGGCGTCCAATTCATCGCCCTTGTCATAGCCTTATTCCACAACATTTCGAACAGGTCGCCCGAACCTTTAGCCGTAGACAAAACAACTGCCTGACCACCAACAGAGGTAGCAGGCAGCATAGCAGCCCACGCCTCCTGCTGATCTTCCAACGACGCAAACTCGTCGGCAATCAACAGAGACGTGGTACGTCCACGGGCAGCATCCTTACGGGACGGCAGCGACGTGATAGACGAATCGTTGGCAAAAACGATTCGTTGCTCGTTATCAGTCTTACGTTTCGGCAATCTCGCCTTCAACCATGCAGGCATCCTGTTATACGCAAACTTGGCTTTCGCCAACAGATACACCGCTTCCTCACGGTTGCGGGACAGAAACAGTACAGAATACGACGGCCTCAGCAACGTCATATACAAAGCCCAGGCAGCAAACAAAGTCGAAAACCCGACCTGCCGTGCCTTCAACACAATGATGTCCTCACCCTTCGCCAGGTGACGCACCGTCTCCAACTGTGCGTCCCTCAGGATGAACGGAACCTCATTGTCGGACTGCTGAATCAACACAAACTGCTTACAGAAATACACAAACCCTGCGACAAGATCGGCCTCAGGCCCCTTAGGAAAAGCCTTACGAAATTGCACCTCCTGTAGAATCAGTTGCTTCCTACTCGCCACCGTTCTCCAAATCCTCTAGATCGTTCGCCTCGATAATCCCACGGGCCTCTTCATCCCACTCGGACTGCCAGGCAGCCTCTAGTTCCTCATCCGACAGTTCCTCGACATCGGTGTAAGTCATCACCCGTTCCGTCACCCGACGATCCACCAGCATTCCAGCGTAACGCAAAAACAACTCCTGCTGCTTCGCCTGGCCAGCAAGAGCCTGATCCACAATCTTATCCAACACCATACGCACCCGCTCAGGGCCACCCACAGCCTCATCCACAATCTCCTGGGCACGGGCACGGATGTCAGGGCGCTTCCGCCAACGGTACAACGTCGGCTGAGAAACACCCAGCACCTTAGAAAGTTCCTCAAACTTCTCAGGATTGCGGACGCCACGAGGCGTCGCAATCCACTCAGCGAAACGTTCCTGGGCGGGAGTCAGTTCGTCAACAGGCACAACACAACCTTTCATAAGGTAGTCCCCGAACGTTCACAACTATCAAAACTTCACCAAACCAGTGAACAATACACAACGTCACTACCAGGGGTTTCCCACAGAGTGAGAAACCCCGTGAACGCTTGGGGGGGAGTAAGAGGGGGGGGGAATGAAACTCTGTCCTAAGGCAATGACAGTCCTGAAGGATGAAGCCCAAGCGGAATCCTGAAGGACGTAAAGAACCAAGACCTAGAGGCAGCCCGCAAAAGGGCTGCCCTTTTTTATGTTCCGAACTCGAAACGGCAATGACAGCCCGAGAAGCGCACAACCTCTCACTTTTTAACACATACGAAGAAAGCCATCACAAAACGGAACTAGGACTCCTGAAAAAACTAGCGGCACCCCACGCCCGCAGGTACCAACATGAATATGGATTCCTAAATGCACGCTATACCATACCCCCCCCTGCTCCCCCCACCCTGTGGACCTGCACGGGATTAACGCAAGCGGTGGCTTGCGTTATTCATTAACGTAAGGGAACACTTACATAATTGCGTGAGGCATTGACAACTCGTGAGGTTGCGCACTCGTGAGGTTGCGTTGCGCTTGGTGTACCACGCAGATGCTTGGTGTACCACGCACGCAGGGCGTATGTCATAGGCGCAGCCTACCTACCAGTCGGTAGATAACGATACGCTAGCGTCTCGTAATAGGATTACAGACTTACACTGTAAGGCGGACAGGGCCCTCTCAGTGTTACGGTTTCATTGCAATGTGCATTGACAAACTGTCAATAGCCTGGTCATGCTGCTTATTGACATTCTGTCAGTACGCATAGTCCCTGGTCAGAGCCTTGTCATTGTTTGCGATACGCTCCGTCTCGTAATATATGTCCTG
>Ga0210380_10000320_pt1 | contig 22895 bp, 20 predicted proteins | sample PLM4_5_coexredo_FD_155476 | JGI IMG/M metagenome (GOLD analysis project Ga0210380, IMG submission 155476) | Groundwater sediment microbial communities from an aquifer in East River, Colorado, USA - PLM4_5_coex redo | ecosystem: Environmental > Terrestrial > Soil > Riparian zone | place: USA... | reverse complement strand
TTCGTCACGGCTGCGGCGCAGACCTGGGGCGTGCCCGACGCGCAGTGCACCACCGCGGCGGGCCGCGTCGTCCACCGCGAGAGCAATCGCTCGCTTGGCTACGGCGAGCTCGCTGCGAAGGCGGCCACGCTGCCGGTGCCAGACATGAAGACGGTGAAAACGAAGGCCCCGGCCGACTACGCCATCATCGGCAAGCCGATGGGCGGCGTGGACAATCCGAAGATCGTCACGGGCCAGCCGCTCTACGGCATCGACTTCACCCTGCCCGGGATGTTGTGGGCCGTGTACGAGAAGTGTCCCGTCTTCGGCGGCAAGGTCGTCAGCGCGAACCTCGACGAGATCAAAGCGATGCCGGGCGTCCGCTACGCGTTGGCCATTGACTCCGATCTCAAGGATCCGTTCGGGCTGATGCCAGGCGTGGCGATCGTGGCCGACAGTTGGTGGCAGGCGCGGACGGCGCGGACCAGGCTCAAGGTCGTCTGGAACGAGGGGCCGACGGCACAGCAGAGCAGCGTCAGGTTCGCGGCGCGTGCGGTGGAACTCTCGACGCAGAAACCGGTGTTCACGCTCCGTGCCGACGGTGATGCCGAGGGCGTACTCCAGCGAACGGATCTGAAGGTCGTCGAGGGCGCCTACGAGTTTCCGTTCATCGCCCACGCGCCGCTCGAGCCGCAGAATTGCACGGCGCAGTTCCGCGGCGGCCGGATGGAGATCTGGGCGCCGACGCAGACGCCGGCTAACGGCCGTACGCTGCTCGTCAACACGCTGGGTCTCAAGGAAGGCGACATCACGATTCACCTGCTGCGCGCGGGCGGCGGATTCGGGCGACGGCTGACCAACGACTACATGGTCGAAGCCGCGGCCATCGCGAAGCAGATCGACGGTCAACCGGTGAAGCTGCTGTGGACGCGCGAAGACGATATGCGTCACGACCACTATCGTCCCGGCGGCTGGCACTACCTCAAGGCGGGTGTCGATTCGTCAGGGAAGATCGCCGCCTGGCGCGATCACTACGTGACCTACGGCCAGGGTGACCAGTTCGCGCCGCAGTGCGCGGTGCCGGCCACGGAGTTTCCGGCCCGGTTCGTCCAGAACTTCGCCATGCACGGGTCGCTGATGCCGCTCGGGGTGCCCACGTGGGCGCTGCGGGCACCGCGCAGCCATGCCTACTCGTGGGTCTTCCAGTCGTTCATCGACGAGTTGGCGCACGCGGCCGGGAGAGATCCCGTGCAGTTCCGAGTGGACCTGCTGTCGTCTCCGCAGATCCCGCCGCCGGCGCAGGGCGCCGACGGCTTCGACGCCCAGCGCGCACTCGGCGTGCTCCAGGAAGTGGCGAAGCGCGCCGGCTGGGACAAGCGCGGCTCACTGCCGAAAGGCCGGGGGATGGGCGTGGCCTGGCAGTACAGCCACCGCGGCTACATCGCCGAGGTGGCCGACGTCACCGTCGACGCGCAGAACCGCGTGAAGGTCAACAAGGTGTGGGTCGTCGGCGATATCGGCAGCCAGATCGTCAATCCCAGCATGGCCACCAACCAGGCACAGGGCGCTGTGATCGACGGGATGGGCCACCTGATGAACTACGAGATCACCATCGACGCCGGCCGGGTCGTGCAGGGCAACTTCAACCAGTTCCAGCCCGTCCGGATGCGCGAGGCGCCGCCCGCGATCGACGTCCACTTCCTGGTCACCAACAATCCGCCGACTGGACTGGGCGAACCGGCGCTGCCGCCGGTGCTCCCGGCGCTGGCCAACGCGATCTTTGCGGCCTCCGGTCGGCGCGTGCGCACGTTGCCGATGTCGAAGAGCGGATTCCGCTGGGCCTAGGGTCCGGTTCGGCGCGAATCGTGTTGAGACAAATTTGAATGATGAACGGGTGGTCTGACATGTGTGTCAGATCCACGGGCGTGGTGGGCCGGATGTGAATGCGACCGTGAGGGCGCTGCGGCTCAGTTGCGTGCCCCTACTGTGTTCGGCCAGGCCTGTGTATTCATCTTTGTCATAGAAAACAAACTAGTCGACAAAAACGTCGTATATTGCGTCACCGAGCGGAGCAAGACAACCCCGAAGATCGAGGATTTCATTAGGTTTTCTGAGGTATGGGCTGGCACCTCGCTTGCTCACGCTCGCTGCGGCACGCCTACCCGTTTGCATTCCGACGTCCGTTGACTGGAGCCACTCTCGGACGTCACACAAGGTGACGCATGAATCAAGCAGATACCGCCTGGATGCTGGTTTCGACCGCTCTCGTGTTGCTGATGACGCCGATGCTGGCGTTCTTCTACGGAGGCCTCGTGCGCTCCAAGAACGCCCTCAACACGATGATGATGAGTTTCATCGCCCTCGGGTTCTCGGCGGTGATCTGGGCGCTCATTGCGTACACGCTGGCGTTCGCTCCGGGTAACGACTGGATTGGCGGTCTGTCGCGCTCCATGCTCAACACGGTCGGCATCGAGCCGGTGTCGCAGGCGCCGACGATCCCCCACATGCTCTACATGTCGTACCAGGCGACATTCGCCATCATCACCGCCGCGCTCATCTCCGGTTCCATCGTGGAGCGCATGCGATTTTCCGCCTACCTCGCCTTCATCTCGCTCTGGGGCATCGTCGTCTACGCCCCGATCGCGCATTGGGTGTGGGGTGGGGGCTGGCTCTCGAAGATGGGCGCGCTTGACTTTGCGGGTGGCACGGTCGTGCACGTGAACGCGGCGATGGCGGCGGTGGCGTGCGCCCTGGCGCTCGGCAACCGGCGCGAGTATCCCTCCTCGTCGCTCATCCCGCACAACGTGCCGTTCACGCTGCTCGGCGCCGGCGTCCTGTGGTTCGGCTGGTTCGGTTTCAACGCGGGGAGCGCGCTGGCGGCCAACGGCATAGCAGGCCTGGCCTTCACGGCCACCTTCCTGGCGCCGGCTTCGACCCTGGTGGTCTGGACCTTCCTCGACTACATGCGCTCGGGCAAGCCGACGGCCGTTGGCGCGGCCACCGCCATCGTGGTCGGCCTCGTCGCCATCACGCCGGCAGCGGGATTCGTCGGCCCGATGAGCGCCATCTGGCTCGGCGGAATCGCCGCGATTCCGAGCTACATGACCTTGCAGTGGCGCGCCAAGACCAACTTCGACGACTCGCTCGACGTGCTCGCAGCGCACGGCGTCGGCGGAACGGTCGGCGCGCTGCTGACCGGTGTGTTCGCCCAGAAGTCGTTCAACGGCGTGGCCGACGGGCTGCTCTACGGCAACCCAGGCCAGCTCGGCACGCAGGCGATCGCGGTGCTGGCGGCGGGCGCCTACAGCTTCGTGGCCAGCTTCATTCTGATCAAGCTGGTTGGCGCTGTGATCTCGCTTCGTGCGACGGAAGCGGAAGAGACCGAGGGTCTCGACATCAGCCAGCACGGCGAGGAGGCGTATCAGCACGCAGACTGATCGCACCGGATCCCCTTCGTTTGATGGTCTACGAGTGCTGACGCTCGAGAGCCGGCGTGGCCCAGAGATGGCCACGCTGGTCTCGAACTACGGCGGACGCCCGGTCTCTGCGCCCGCTCTGCGTGAGGTGCCTCTCGAGTCCAACACCGAGGCGCTGCTCCTGATAGACGGCCTCGTTCGGGGCGAATTCGACCTGCTCGTGCTTCTGACCGGTGTGGGTACGCGCGCGCTGCTCGCCGTGGTCGATCGCCTGCGCGACCGCGCCGCGTTCGTCGCGGCATTGTCGGGCATTCGGATCGCGGCCCGCGGCCCCAAGCCGCTGGCGGTGCTGCGCGAACTCGGCCTTGACCCGTGGGTGCTGGCGCCCGAACCGAATACGTGGCGAGAGCTGCTGGCGGCGATCGATGCCAAGGCCGAACGCGGTCTGGCGGGGTCACGGGTTGCGGTGCAGGAATACGGCGTGTCAAACCCTGAGCTGCTCGCGGGGCTGCGGGCGCGGGGCGCCCAGGTCACCAGCGTTCCCGTGTACCGCTGGGCGTTGCCCGAAGATCTCGAGCCGTTGAGACACGCCGTCAGGTCGATCGCGGGCGGTGAGATCGACGTGGCGATCTTCACGACCGCCACGCAGGTCGTACACCTCCTGCAGGTGGCAGGCGACCTGGGTCTTCGGACAGAGCTACTCGAGGCCCTGGCATCGGTGGCGGTGGCGTCCATCGGACCGACTACCTCCGACGAGCTGCGCGAACAGGGCATTGGGATCGACATCGAGGCGAGTCATCCGAAGATGGGCTTCCTCGTGCGCGAAGCGGCCGAGCAGGCGGCCGTCGTGCTGCAAGCAAAACGTCCGGGCGCAGAGTTACGATAGCCGGGTGATCGCCAGCACGCTCGTTCGAGAATCCGCCTACGTGGCCGGCCAGTGGATCAGCGGCCGCGCCACGATCCCCGTTCGAAACCCCGCCACCGGAGAAGTCGTCGGCCACGTGCCAGACCTCGGGGCCGATGAGACGCGCCGGGCGATTGCGGCGGCGGGCGCCGCGCTGCCGGCGTGGCGAAGCCTCCCTGCGGCCAAGCGCGCAGAACTGCTCGAGGCCTGGCACGACGCCATCGTCGCGCATACCGACGACCTGGCCCGTGTGCTGACGATCGAGCAGGGCAAGCCGCTGGCCGAGGCGCGTGGTGAGATCGTTTACGGCGCCGGGTTCGTCAAGTGGTTCGCCGAAGAGGCACGGCGCGTGTACGGCGAAACGATTCCCTCGCCGTCTCCCGATCGGCGCGTCCTTGTTCTCAAGGAGCCCGTGGGCGTGTGCGCTGCCATCACGCCATGGAATTTCCCCAACGCGATGATCACTCGCAAGTGTGCCCCGGCGTTGGCGGCGGGCTGCACGATCGTGCTCAAGCCGTCGGAGTTGACGCCGTTCTCGGCGCTGGCCCTGGCCGACCTGGCCGAACGCGTCGGGTTTCCGCCCGGCGTGATCAACGTCGTCACCGGGCAGCCCGGCCCTATCGGTGAGGCGATGACGTCGAGCGACGTCGTGCGTAAGGTGTCGTTCACCGGATCGACGCGGGTCGGACGGTACCTGATGGAGAAGTCGGCCGGCACCTTGAAGCGCCTCAGTCTCGAACTGGGCGGCAACGCGCCGTTCATCGTGTTCGCCGACGCCGACCTCGACAAGGCCCTCAAGGGCGTCATGACGAGCAAGTTCCGAAACGCCGGACAGACCTGCGTGTGCGCGAACCGGATTCTCGTGCAGGACACGGTCTACGACGAGTTCTCGGCACGCCTCACGAAGGCGGTCTCCAGGCTCGTGGTCGGCAACGGCCTGGCGGAGAACGTGACGATCGGGCCCCTGATCAACGCCGCCGCCGTCGAGAAGGTGCTCGGCCACGTCGACGATGCGAGGGCGCGGGGCGCGTTGGCGACCATCGGCGGAGGAGCGCACGCAATGGGGGCACACTTCGTGGAGCCGACGGTGCTGACGGGGATGACGAGCGCGATGCGCATCGGGGCTGAAGAAACCTTCGGCCCCGTGGCCCCGCTCTTCCGTTTCTCGACAGACGATGAGGCGATTGAGATCGCCAACGGGACGGCGTTTGGACTGGCTGCCTATTTCTATACCGAAAGCATCCGGCGCTCGTGGCGCGTCGCCGAGCGGCTCGAGTTCGGCATGGTCGGGCTGAACACCGGCAGCGTGTCGCTGGAGACCGCGCCCTTTGGGGGCGTCAAGCACTCGGGCTTTGGCAGAGAAGGGTCACGCCACGGCATCGACGAGTACTTGCAGATCAAGACGTTCTATCTCGGAGATCTCTGACCGCCATCCCTGAGCCGTACGCCCTGAGCCCATAGCCTCAAGCCCAGATTCCCGGAGCCGAGTCATGCCGACTTCAGACGAACTTCTCGAACTCGCCAATGTCTGCGCGGATCGCCTCGATCTCGACGCCCAGTTGAGGCACGTCCCGTCCTTTTCGGATGCGGAAGAGCAGTGTGAGGACGAGTACGAGACGTTGCTCGAGACCATCCACGAGGACGAGCTCTTCGCGCCGGTCGATCTACAGCTTCAGGAAAACCTCGTGGAGCGGATTGCGGCCGCCCTGCCCGAGGATAAGCGCGCCCTGATCGTCGAACTGGCCGACAACCACGCCCGGCACGTCTGGCTGCAGCAGGAAGGCGCCTATCACCTCGGATTGGCTGTCGGCCGGCGCCTGCGCTTACGGAGCGATGACGTCAATTGATGATTGACGACTGATGACTGTTGTCGATTGATGCATTACGAAGTGTCCGAACTGATTGCCGATTGGGCGGCAACGGCCGCCCGATTCCGCCAATCGACGCAATCGCCATTCAATTCGAGCAGTCAGAAATCGACATTCGACAACAGTCATCAATCGTCCAATCGAGAATCTGCAATGAGTCCTCTCGCGCCGGCGAGTGAGAATTGCGCGATGTGATCGGCCACGGCATCGAACGCACGGGCCCCGGTCCCGGGCGGCGACGAGGGGCCCGGCAGCACCTGATTCCAGACCAGCGTGTGAAACTGCGACTGCACGCTGATTGCGCAACGCACCACGCGGAGATCGTCCGGTGCCAGCCCGATCAGTTCGCCGATCGTGCCGCATAGGTAGGTCATGCGGGGCTTCAGCACCTGCTCGACGACCATGTCCAGCGCAGGCGTTGGATCGGCGAGCTCGCGCATCATGAGCTGGTGAATCCAGGTGTCGTGCCCGAGGCCCATCAGACGCTCCACGAAGACTCGCACGTAGGTACGCAGCCGCTCTTCAGGCGCCTGCCCCTCGCCGGCCGTACGCGCCGCCTCAGTCGTCGCCTGCATCGTCTGAATCGCCGACTGCATGACGGCGGTGTAGAGGTCGTGCTTGCCCCCGAAGTGATAGTTCACCGCGGCCACATTGGCGCGCGCCCGGCGGCAGATGTCGCGGACGGTGACCGGCGCGAACCCGCGCTCGGCGAACAGGCGCGCCCCGGCATCCAGCAGGCGTGCGCGGGTCTCCCGATCGCCGCTCGACGTCGCCCGAGCCGACCGTGGGCTAGTTGAGCGGCTGGCGTCGATTAGCGTTTGCATATTGCCTTTTGCAGCGTGAAGTGCCTGTCGCTCACAAGGTTCGCCGGAAGAGCATCGTGGCTGCCGTCATGGCGATCGTGGAGAAGACAAACAGATAGATCAGGTCGCCGGTGATGGCGCCAAAGCCGGTGTTCTTGAGGAGCAGGCTCTTGAAGGCGTGCACGGCATACGTGAACGGATCGACCGCGGCAATCGCCTGCATCCAGCCCGGAAATCCCTGCTGCGGGTACACCGCGCCGCTCGGAAAGTAGAGCACCGTGTTCAACACCCCGAACATCGCGCGCGGCATGAGCGGATCGGTGACCCGCACCATCAGCAGAAACATCATGCTGATGAGCGCGAAGGCCGTGAACGCGATGACCACCAGTAGGCGCAGGATGCGCAGGCCGTCGAGCGGGTTGGGCACACCCGCGATGAACGACCCGATCAGCATGATGGCGGCGCCGGCGAGCACCGCCTTGATGGTCCCTGAGATATTGAACCCCGCGATCAGTTCGAGCTTCGAGATGGGCGTCACCAGGTACCCCTCGTGCAGCCCGCGTGCCTTGTCGTCGATGAAGATGATCCCGCCGCCGATCATCACCATCATGAAGATCGACATCACGATCGAGCCGGGCAGGAGGTACTGGATGTAGGGGACGTAGGGATACACCTCGACGAAGTCGAGGGTGGCCTTGGCGCGAACACGCGGCTCGACCATCGGGTCGTTGTAGGCCGCGAGCATCGAGTTGAGGCTGGCCGCGAGCGCGCCTGACACGACGCTGTCGGTGTTGTCGGCGACCAGCGCCAACGTCGGCTCGTTCTTGAGCAGCACGCGGCGCGAAAAATCCGGAGGAATCGTGAGGACCCCGTTGACGACGCCGTTGCGAAGGTCGGCCATCGCGGCGCCCTCGTCGGCGTAGTCGAATAGGTCTACCGTGCGCGCGCCGGCCGCGGCCGCGCCTGCCAGTTCGCGGATCTTCACGGCGGGAAGTCCCCGATCCTGGTCCACGATGGCCAGCTTCAGGTGCTTCACGTTGCCGCCGAAGGCGTAGCCCAGGATCACGAGTTGGCAGAGGGGGAAGATCATCGACATGATCATGAGGATCGGACTGCGTCGGAACCGCCGCAGCTCACGTTCGACGAGGGCCCACGTGCGCGACATGGTCAGCCTCTCCTGAGCAGGAACGGCGAATCCTGCGCCGACGGCCCCTGCAGGGCGTCGCGCAGCGCCCGTCCCGTGTAGTGCACGAACACATCGTCGAGCGTCGTGCTTTGCACGGAAAGCGAGTCAACCGTGACGCCGGCGCGCGAGGCCGCCTCCATGAGCGCGAGCGTCGTCGCCGGTCCATTGCCGGATGAGATGCGGTAGACGTGGCCTTCGCCCGTGGCGCTCTCCACGAAGGGAAGGGTGGCCAGCCGCTCACTCCAGTCGGCCGGCGCGTTCGTGAAGCTCGCCTCGAGCACGTTCTTGCCAGGGATGGACGCTTTGAGCGTCAGGGGCGAATCCAGCGCCACGAGCTTGCCGTGATCGACGATGGCGATGCGATCGCAGAGCTTGTCGGCCTCGTCCATGTAGTGTGTGGTGATCAGGATGGTGAGGTCGCGCTGGGCCTTGATGCGCTTCAGCATCTCCCACACCGCCGTTCGCGACACGGGGTCGAGACCGGTGGTGGGCTCGTCGAGGAAGAAGACCCGCGGCTCGTGCACCAGGCCACGGGCAATCTCGACGCGCCGGCGCATGCCGCCCGAGAGGTGCTTCACCTGCTTGTCTTTCCATTGGAGCAGCTCCACCGATTCGAGCAGCTCGGGAATCAGCTTCATTCGCTTGGCGCGCGGCACGCCGTAGAGCTTGGCGTAGATGATGAGGTTCTCCTCGACGCTCAACTCCAGGTCGCTCGTCATTGCCTGCGGAATGACGCCGATCGCCCTACGTACGGCATCCGCCTGTTTAGTGATATCGAAGCCACCGACCAGCGCCGTGCCCGACGTGGGCGGAAGCAGCGTGACGAGCATCCGGATCAGCGTCGACTTGCCGGCGCCGTTGGGGCCGAGCAGTCCGAAAATCTCGCCCTGTTCCACGGCGAAGGTCACGCCATCCACTGCGGTGAAGTCGCCGAACCTCTTGACGATCGATCGGACGTCGATGGCGTTGATCATGGCAGCGGAAAGTCGACGTACGCGGTCATGCCGACCGCCAGCCGGCGGTCAGTGTTGTCCACGCGCAGCCTGATTTCGAACGCCTTGATATCGCGCTTGGTGCGGCTTACGTCACGCTGCGTGGCGAATGCCGCTTCGGCTCCGCGATAGAACACGGTGCCCCGACGCTCTTCACCGGAGGGCAACCGCACGGTGAGCATGTCGCCCACACGGACGCGATCGATGTAGGTCTCTTCGACGTTGGCGCGCACCCACAGGTCGTCCGGGTTGATGAGCGTCGCCACCGCCTGGCCGGGCGCGACCACCTCGCCGATGCGGGCGGCGAGGACATTGACGACGCCGTCTACTGGCGCGCGCAGCTCGGTGTAGGTGAGGCGCACACCCGCCTTGTCCCGCTGCGCTGCCGCCGCGGCCGCCTGCTGCTGTGTGCCCTGAAGCTGGCTGCGCCGGATGGTCACCTGGTCAGCGTTGGTGCGCGTGAGCGCCACTGTGGCACGCTGCGCTTCGATCTGCTTGGCGAGCGAGGCGATCTTCGATTCCGCCACGTGGAACAGCGTGCGCGCCGTATCGAGCTGCTCCTCGGAGACAACGCCCTGCTTGGCCATCTGCTCGGCGCGGCTGAAGTTCAGTCGTGCGTTGTCGAGTTCGGCCTGGGCGGCGGCCTGCTGTGATTCAACGGCCGCGAGATTGGCTTCGGCCTGGCGGATCTGGTCGGCGACCTGTCGTTCCTCGAGTCGAAGGGCCGCCGCGCTTTGCTGCACCTGTGAGCCCGCGCCCTGTGCGCTGGCGGCGTAGAACGCCTGTTCCTGCCGGAGCTCGCCAGGGTCGAGCTCCGCGAGAATCTGGTTGGCCTTGACGGTGTCGCCTTCCCGGACCGTCAGTTTCGTCACGCGGCCCGCCAACTGCGGACTCACCACCACATCGTCTGTGGTGACGATGCCGGTGAGGACGAGCGGTACGGGGCGCGAGCTGAGGTACCAGTAGTAGCCGGCGCCTCCGGCAAGGAGGAGGAGGAAAACGGGTCGAATCAGACGCTTCATGTCGGTGAAACAACTGTATGAAACATCTGTTTGACTGTCAACCGATGGGGACCTGCCCGTAGTTGCCGGCGTAGAATCCCGACATGCGCCGCCCCCTTCTTCCCACCGTGATCGCGGTCGCCCTGCTGACGGCCGGCTCCAGCGCTCAGCGCGCCGCGGGCCTCGACGCGGCGTTCACCGCGTTCTGGGCCGCGCCCACAGCAGCCGCCGCCGAGAAGACCGTTCCCGCGCTCGTGGCCGCCGGAGCGGATTTCGACGCCGTGTGGGCGCGCCTGAAAGCCGGACGTACTTACGCGAAAGAGAAGACCGGCCTCATCCACGTCACGACGATGGTTGGGGGCGCCTCGCTCGACAACATCATCGAAATCCCCGAGGCGTACGACCCCGCACGCCCGTGGCCGCTTCGCGTGCAACTGCACGGCGGCGTCGGGCGCGACCTGCAGGAGGAGCTGCAGCCGCAGTCCACGCGGATCCCTGGAGAGCCGCAGATCTACATCGAGCCGCACGCCTATGCCGAGGCGGCGTGGTGGCACGTCAGTCAGGTGGACAACGTGTTCGGCCTGCTCGACACCGTGAAGCGCAAGTACAACGTGGACGAGTCGCACACGTACGTGACCGGGATTTCCGACGGCGGGACTGGAGTCTATTTCCTCGCGATGCGCGACCCGAATCCCTGGTCGGCGTGCCTGTCGCTCAACGGACATCCGCTGGTGCTCGCCAACCGCGAGGCGCGCATCGAGGGCAATCTCTATCTGGGCAACCTTTCCAGCTGCCCGCTCTATATCGTCAACGGCGATCGCGACCCGCTCTACCCGGCCGAGGGCGTCGTGCCCGTGATCAACGCCATGATTCGCGCAGGAGTCACTCCGATCTTCCGCGTGAAGGAGAACGCGCGCCACGACACGAGCTGGTGGCCCGGAGAGCGCGCCTCGTACGAAGAGTTCGTGCACTCCCATCCGCGGGCGGCCCATCCCGAGCGCCTGTCATGGGAAACCGACCGTACCGACCGGTTCAACAGACTGCGGTGGGTCGTCATCGACAAGCTCGGCGTGCGCTCGTCAGACCAGGCCCTCGAGGACATGAACGTGTTCAACCCGAGCAGCCCGAACAAAGTGCTCGTCTTCCCGCGCAGGCGCGTGGTGCCGACCGGGCGCATCGACATCGAGCGCCACGGCAACACGTTCGAGGCCAGGACGCGCGGTGTCAGCGACTTCACGCTGCTGCTATCGCCCGACGTGGTGGATTTCGGCAAGCCCGTACAGGTGACGGTCAACGGCAAGCCGGCATTCTCGGGCGTGGTTCAGAAGGACCTGTCGACGCTGCTCACCTGGGCGGCACGCGACAACGACCGGTCCCAGCTCTACGCCGCAGAGCTTCACATCGCCATTCCGTAGCCAGCCTGCATCGCGGCCATCTACGAGGTGCGAAGGAGCGGCCGCAACTCGGTCACGTTCTTCACGCCCTCGAGCTCGAAGATCCGCGCGACCAGCCTGTCGAAGGTTCCCGCACAGCCCCCGCCGACTGGAGCAGCCGGCGTCGACTGACGATCAGCGGATCGCGCACGAGTACCTCATTTGTGAATTGCTGACGGGCGCTGTCTGCCGCCCACTTATACCGCCGCACCGAGGGCAGCCGGATCGATGTCTCTCACATGAGGCAGGGCAGGCTTGCTTTCCAGAGCCGCGTCGAACAGGCTGTGGATCAGATGCCTGTACTGATCCGCCGCGCGACGAATGCCGATCTGCCGGAGCTGGGTGTGCTTGGCGCCACGCTGCTGCGCGCGCACTACGCGTACGACCAGCAGCGCTTTATGGCTCCGGGCGGGAATCCGGAGACCGGATATGCCTGGTTTCTCGGCACGCAGATCGCAGCGTCGTCGGTCGCCGTGTTCGTCGCCGAGCGCGACGGCGCCATCGTGGGGTACGTCTATGCGGGCATCGAGCCGCAGTCGTGGAAGGAGCTCCGCGAGGAGGCCGGGTTCATCCACGACGTCATCGTGAAGGATGAAGAGCGGCGCACCGGCGTGGCCAGGCTGCTGCTGGAGGCGGCGTGCGAGTGGTTGCGATCGCTCGGGACGCCGCGTGTGGTCTTGTGGACCGCAGAAGGGAACGATGCCGCGCAGGCGCTGTTTACGCGCCTGGGCTTCAGGCGTACGATGGTGGAGATGACGAAGGAACTCTGAACAGGGTGCGACGATACTCATCGCGGCAATGGCGAAACGACGGCCCCGCGCCTACTGCATCTACATCATCCAACTCTCCCGCGCCTGCACCAAGCAGCCCTGCGCATTGGCCCCCCTCTACGTCGGCCAAACCGCCCACACCCCCGAACATCGCTTCCTCCAACACAAGGCGGGAGGCAAGCTGGCGGCGAGCAAGGCGCACAAGTTCGGGATGAGGCTGCGCCTGGACCTGATGAAGGGGATCGGCCCCTTCTCAACCCGCAAGGAGGCGGAGGCCGCGGAGAAGGCCGTGGCGGAGGCGTTGGAGCGGAGAGGGCATCGGGTGTTTTGGGCGTGACCAAGAAACCAGGCGAGTCGCTCGGCCTCGGCTAACCGCTGGAGCGGTCCAGCGACGAAGGCCTGGCGTCGAGTGTGGCCAGCCGGGCGTCAACGGTGCCGATCAGCCGATCGTAGGCCTCGGCACTGAGCGTGCCGCGATGAAAGTCGCCGAGCACCGATTCCTTCTCGGCGAGCAACACCTGGCGACGCGCGCGTGCGGACTCCTCGGCGCGGAGGTCGTCTTGTTCCAGCCGCAGCGCCTCGGCCGCCGCGGCGATGTCGCGAGCGCGGCCTTCGTACTCATCCCGCAGCTCGCGAAGCACCGCCTCCGGCGCGATGTGCAGCCGCTCCATGCGCTGAATCTCATCGAGGGCCACCTGCGTCATGCGCAGCTCGCCGCTCCTGACCTCGTACATCTGCCGTTTCTCGTGACCTCGCGTGATGCCCAGCCGCCGCAGCAGTGGCCCCATCGTCAGTCCCTGCATGAGAATCGACAACAGGACCACGCCGAACGTAACCGTGATCAACAGGTCACGGTAGGGGAGTGCTGGCGGCAGCGCCAGGGCGAGCACCATCGACAGGCTCCCGCGCATGCCGCCCCAGGTGATCACGGCAGCCCATGACGTCGGCCAGGCCTCGCGCCGCCTCGATCGCTCGAGCGCCAGGACCGCGAAGACCACCCCGGCCCGGGCCAGCGTGACCGCGCCGTACGCCACGATGACCAGCTGCCAGGAGTTCGCCAGTTCCCTGACGTGTACGTGGAGGCCGACGAGGAGGAACACGATCGAGTTAAGAGCAAAGGCGATGTACTCCCAGAAGGTCTCGGCGGCAATCCGTGTGGACGGCGACATGCCCGTTCGCGCAGCGTAGTTCCCGCAGAGCATGCCGGCCGACACCGTCGCGATCACGCCTGAGAATCCGAGATGTTCCGCTGCCAGAAAGGAACCGTAGGCGTTCAGCGTGGTCAGCGTGATCTCGATCATCGGATCGTCGATCTGTCGGATGACCTGCGAGATGGCCAGCCCGACGAGGACTCCGACGGCGAGGCCGCCGCCGACGACGCGGGCGAACTCGACGACCATGCCCGAGGCCGACATCTGCGCGCCCGACACCATATTGAGCGCCAGCGAGAAGAGGACGATCGCGGTGCCGTCGTTGAGCAGGCTCTCGCCCTCGAGCAGGACGCGCAGCCGGTGAGGCGCCCCAAGGCTCTTGAACATCCCGACGACCGCAATCGGGTCGGTGGCGGCAATGAGTGCCCCGAAGACCACGGCGTGCCCCCAGCCAAATCCCGGTCCCAGTCCGAGAACCCGGGTCACCAGATCGAGAAGCATCGCCGTCAGGGCGACCGCCACGACCACGCCAGGCACGGCGAGCGCGGTAATCGAAAAACGATCCCGCCAGAAGTCCCGAAACTCGAGGTGGAATGCGGCCTCGAACAGCAGCCCTGGTAGAAACACTGCGTAGAGGAGTTCCTTGGTGAGGGTCGGCGGTTCGAACAGGCGGACGAGGCCGAGCACAAGACCGGCAAGCACCAGGGCCACGGTGTAGGGGAGACGGAGCCGACGGGCGGCGATGGCGACCGCCGTGGCGACAACGAAGAGCAGGACGAAACTTCCGGTTGCCATCGAGTGGCGGGTCTCCTTGACCCGGCTATTCCGTAGAGTACCCCGCGGGCGCCGAGGCACGGTGATCGAAGGTACGAGGGTGCGAGGGTGCGACGCACGAGGTGCGGAGGTGCGTCCGAGGGTGCGAGGGTACGACGTGCGATAATGAGGTCCCTGCTCAGCGATGTCGGGGCGTAGCGCAGCCTGGTAGCGCACCTGCCTTGGGCGCAGGGGGTCGCAGGTTCGAATCCTGTCGCCCCGACCACTTCTTCAGGATCCGTTCCCGACACACGGGTAGTCCACGTCCAGGACACACGGAGGCCGGTGTCAAGGAACACACGGTTCCTTTAGCGTGAGGTCACGTCACCAGGACGTGGCTTTGGCCGGCTTGGCGTCCGGGTCTTCGTGCCTGATGGAGAGAAACGACGCCGCGCTCAGTCCGAACAGCGCGAAGCACAGGATGTACAAGGCGCGATCGCCGCGCGGGATCAGATCCATGAACCCGAAGAGCGCCACGATGACCACGAAGAACAGGACCAGAGACGTCCAGCCCACTTCGAGTCCGCGGAACGAGTGCCGTGCGGTGGCGTATCCCGCGATGACGCACAAGACGGTGGCCACCATCGCGGCAGGCAGCGCGTCTGCCCGCACGCGCTGACTCACCGGCAGCACCGCGTACGCGCGTTCCACGAGCGGCAGCGTCGTCGCCAGCAGGCTGACTGCGGCCTTGGCCTGATCGGCGATACGCCTCGCGGTCGTCAAGAACCCATCATACGCCGCTCGTCACTTCGACGACCGGTCTCGGCCTCCTCGACGCGCGCGTCGCTCTACTTCGGCACCGTCGCGGGCCGGGTCGCCAGCGAATCGACGATCCGCCGGGCAGCGTAGTTCACCACGGTTGCCTTGTTGCGGAGGTTTTCAAGGTAGGCGGCCCGCCACAACTGCTCGCGTTGCCCGCGCAGCGTCGCTGCAATGCTGCTGCGCACGTCCGGCATCGTCGCGTCGCGCTGGCCGGCAGCCACCTTGGCCACCAGGGCCACGATCGTGTACCCGCTTGGCGTGGTGACGACGCTCACGGTGCCGGGCTGTGACTTCAACACGGCATCGCGCAGTTGTGGGGCGACCTGACGCAGCGTCGACAACGACACGAGCCCGGCGTCCCCACCCTGCGGCGCCGACTGGGGATCCTCTGAGTAGTCCATGGCCAGGTCGTTGAACGATGCACCCGCCTTCAGGCGCTCCATCAGCATCTGGACCTTCGCCCCTGCCGCCTGGGCGGTCGTCGCGTCGTCACCCGTGCGGTTGTTCAGCCCGGGGTCCCTGGCGGGCGTGATGATGATCTGCGCGATTCGGAACGCCTCCTCCGGAAGGTTGAACTGCGCCTTGTTCGCCTCGAAGAAGTCGTTGATCTCCTGCTCGGTGACGTTGACCTTCGAGGTCACTTCCTGCTCGATGACCTTCGCGGTGATGAGATCCCTGCGCAGCGCTTCCCGCATGTCCGCCGCGGTCAGCTTGCGCGCCGAGAGTTCCTGGTTGAAGGCGTCCTCTGAAAGATTCTCCTTCCCCTGGCTGAATGCGGCGTCGAGCTCCGATTCCGGCAACACAATCTTCAGCTCGTTCGCCCTGGCAAGCATGATGTCCTGGGCAATCAGCTGGTCGAGTAGGTTCAGCTTGGCGCTGGTGGTCTCGTCCGCGGACATGGCCTGGTTGGGCCGCACGGTTCGGCGGTACGCCGTGTCGATCTCTTCACTACGGATGACGCGACCATCGACGACCGCCCAGACATCCTGCGACACCGGCGGCGGGACCGGTGCGGCGGCAGGCTGTGACTGGCACGCGCCGGCGACCGTCGCCAGCGCAACGATGAACGGAAACGGAGCACGACGGTCTGCCATCATCGGTACATTGTCATGATGTCACCTGCGCGGTTCGTCCTGGCGGCCCGACTCGGTGGTTGGGAACGTGGAGATGAGTTCGATGATCGAATCGGCAGACGCGACGACGCCATAGCCGGAGTTGCCCAGCGCGATGACCGGCGGAGGCTGAGACGAGCCAGACGAGTCGCGCGGCCTCAATGGCACCACGTCCTCGGGCACGGGCACGTACTGCGTGGCGATGCCGATGATACGCAGCTTATTGCCGGCGAGTTGGACCACCGGGCCGCCGCTGTTGCCGTGATTGATCGGCGCGTCGATGATGATCGTCCCGAGCGCCGCGTTGAGACCCGCCACGATGCCACCACGCACCAACGGTTTCGCGGTGTCGATCTGCGGGGCGTCGGAGAACCCGATGACCGGATAGCCGAACATGAAGATCTGGCTCGAGATGTTCACCTCCCGGTACGGAGTCAGGTACGAGAAGGGGGCCACGATCATCGCGCCTTTCGATTTCTCCACGAACACCACGCCCGGCGTCGTGTTCAACCCATCCCGCACCTGCGTGGCAAACCGCAGCACGGCTACGTCCCGCCGGTCGTCCGTGCGAATCTCGTTGGCCTCCTGCAGTTGGGCCGCATTCACGCGCACGACGCTGACGGCGGCTTCGCTCACGTCCCTGCTCGGCGCCCGAAGGGTCAGCTCACGCGAACGGAGTTGACCGGTCGTGTTGTCGAAGAGCACGTGGCGCGCGGTGACAAGGAAGATCTCGCGCTCCCGTCTGACGAAGAAGCCGGTGCCGCCACCGCCGGGCACCTCAATCCGCACGGGGTAGGCAAGATTGTCTTCGGGCAGGAACGCCTGCCCGAGGGCTTCGGCGCCAGGCACGAGCGTCGCCAGCAGGAGAGCCGCGGCCGTGAAGGGACGCATGCGTGTCATGGGTCGCCGCCCTGAATCAGCGGGTGAATATCGATTTGGCGATGACGGCGTGGACGCCCTTGGCGCCATCGACCACCTGCGTGATCCGCAAGTCCATCGCGGCGCTCGCCAGCAGATAGGCGTCGTCGCGAGTGATGCCTTTCATCTCCACGAGCCAGTCCAGCATCTCGCGCGTGGCGATCTTCACCGCCTCGTCGAGATCCTCGTGAAATCCCATTGTCATGTACTCGGTTGGCGTTTCCGCGCGGGGCAGTCGGAGGGTCTTGCCCTTGTGGAGGATGACCTGGATCTCGCCCTTGAGCGACGTCTCGATGGCAGAACCGCCCACTTCGCCATGGCCCTGCGCCGCGTGGCCGTCGCCAAGCGAGAGCAGCGCTCCGGGCACGAAGACCGGCAGGTAGAGCGTCGTCCCTGCTGTCAGATCCGAATTGTCCATGTTGGCGCCGTAGAAACTCGGGCGCTGGTCCGTGACGCGTCCGACAGAGGCGGGCGGCACGACCGAGATCGATCCCCAGAAGGGCTTGTTGAGAGGCACGACCACGCCCGGCGCGTACTCGACCGTCTTCTTCTTCAGGTCGAGATAGAGCACCTTGTCGCGCTGAGTGGCGAATTCGCCGGGCAGCGTGCCGCCGTTCGGCCCGATGGCTTGTCCGCCGAGGGGGAGGCGCAGGTCGATGGAGCGAAGCCGAATCTCCAACGAGTCTCCCAGCGCCGCGCCAGTGATGTAGATGGGCCCCGTGAGCGTGTGGTCGCGCCGCGCGCCGTCGTTGGCCGCGCCCTGGAACGTCGCGTACAGCTCGGCTGGGATCTTGTCTTTCGGCACACCCAACCGTTCGAAGTAACCGGGAGTGCCGGTGGTGGTCTCCAGCTTGACGATGTCGCCGGAGTTGATCGTCAGCACAGGCATGAGCGACTGATCCAGGAACCGATAGAAGGTGGTCTCTGGCGTGGCCTTCAGCTCGTGCGTCTTGCCCGGCGTCTGCGCCGAGGCGACTGTGGCCGCCAGAAGGCAGCCTCCGATCCAGGCCGTATGGTGTTTCATCGTGTGCACGTGACCGTCCCAGTCTCAGTCTATCGGCCGGTTGCCATCACCGGCGCGAATTTCTGAATCCGCTTGTTCTCTTCCACCTCGCCCGTGTACAGGTTGCCCTTCGAGTCGATGGCGATCGCGTTGATCCAGTGGAACTGCCCGGCGTAGGTGCCGTTGCGGCCGAAGCTGCCGATCGTCTTGCCGCTCTGCCGGTCGAGAATCCAGACCTTGTCGTTCGTCCCGTCGGCGACGTACATGAATTTCTGCTGCGGGTCGCGCGAGAGGGCCAGCTTGTAGGTGGTTCCACACGGCGGCCACTTCATGTGGTACAGCCCGCCGCACTCGTCACCCCGCGATGGCGTATTGGGCGCAACATAGAACTCCTTGACGAACTTTCCCTCGGTCGTGAAGACCTCGATGCGGTTCTGTCCGCGCTCGCCCACATAGACCAGCCTGTCTTTCGAGATTTCCGCGAAGTGCAGGTCGGGCACGAAGTTCTTCTCTTCGGGCGGCGGGCCGCCGGTCCACTTGTAGCCGGGAATCGGATCATTCGAGACCTCGCTCAGCGGCATCCCGTGGCCGCCCCAGCCGCGCTTGAACGCACCGGTCGTCATGTCGAAGACCATCAGGCGCTTCTGGTTGATGATGTAGATCTCGTTGGCCGCTTCGTCAAGCTGGAAGCGACCCTTCGACACGAACATGTCGGTGTTCTGGTTGTTTTCCTGAAACGGCTGGCCCTGCGGCGGGCGATGGCCGAAGTCCCATACGAACTTGCCGTCGCGCGTGAACTTGAGGATGCTGTCCTGCGCCGCGGTACCGGCCACCCAGACGAAGCCTTTGGAATCGGGGATCACCGTCTGCAGCGCGGTCGGCCAGAGTGGGTGATAGCCGGGGCCGCCCCACGCGTTGACCACGTTGCCGTCCGGGTCGAGCTCGATGACCTCGGGTCCGCGGATGCAGCAGTCGATGCGTCCGTCGGCGCCGCCTGTTTCATCGGGATTGGCGTTGGCCGCGCGATTCAGGAACCAGACGTGGTCGTTCTGATCGACGCTGATGCCCGTGACCTGCTGCATGCCCCAGCGATTGGGCAGCGGCTTGGGCCAGAACGGGTCCACCTTGAAGACCGGCGCGCCGTTGGCGTCCATCGCCTGCGCCGGCGCCTTCTGCGCGCGGGAGGTCACGCCGAGCGCGAGGAGACACACGATTCCAAGGGTGACGCCCAGGGCTCCGTATCGCTTCTGAGTGGTTGTCATCGCCTCATCCTTGCGTCCTGCGCTCGCGTCCGTTCGTTTCGGTCACCGCGCCATCCCCGCGACATCGGTGCGGATCTTATACAGCGTCTTGCCTGCCGTGATGTACATGGTCTTGCGGTCCGGGCCGGCGAAGGTGTTGTTGGTGATCAGGTCCTCGGGGATGGGGATGAACTTGAGCAGTTTGCCCGCGGGGCTGATGACGTAGATGCCCGTCTTGTTGGCGAGGGTTTCGTCGGTGCCACGGAGCTGGTTCATCCCGGCGGAGACCCAGAGGTTGCCTTGCGTGTCGATGCTCATGCCGTCGCCCGATCGACCGGGGGAAAAGTTGTAGTGGAGCTTCTTGCTGGACGCACTCACGCTTCCGTCGGGGGCGAGGTCGAAGGCGCTGATCTGGCGGGCGCCGCCTTTGGCGCCGTTGGCCTCGACGACATAGAGCTTCTTGTCGTCGGGCGAGATCTGGATCCCGTTGGACCGTTGAATCGTGGGCGCCGCGAGGAGGCGGACGGGCCTGGAGACTCCGCCGTTCGGCAGGGGATCGAGGCGATAGACGGCGCTGCCGGCGAGGTCCGTGAAATAGATGCGGCCCTTGCCATCTAAGGTGGCGTCGTTGGGGCCTTCAAAGGGTTTGCCCATGTAGTTGTCTGCAAGGATCTCGATCTTGCCGGTCTTCAGGTCTGTGCGGGTGATCTGGCGTTTGCCTTCGACCTTCACGCCCGGCCGCTCGAAAAGCGCGCCTTCACAGGCGATGAGGCGATCTTGCGAATCGATGAGCAGGCCGTTGGCGGCGTTCGAGTGTTCGCGGTAGATGGAGAGGTTGCCATCGGTGCCGACCTCCATGATGCGCTGGTTGATGATGTCGGTGAAGTAGATGTTGCCCGCACGGTCGGGCGTGGGGCCTTCGGTGAAGGCGACCGTCGTGGCGATCTCAGGAGCCTGATCGGGTGCCTGGGCGTCGAGCGGAAGCGCGGCAGCGCAGGCAAGAGGCAGGGCCAAGGCCACGAGACGGGATACGCCGCGTGAGTGGCAGGTGCGCATTGGTGGCTCCTTGAATTATCCGCAATCTACTTGATGCCCGCCCCGGAGCCGGGTTGGAAGTTGCCGGCGGCGCCGTACTGGTTGTCCTCGTTGCAGATGAACTCCATGAGATCGCCCACGCCGGTCTGGCGGTCTGGGCGGAGCAGCCTGGACGTGAACGTCAGCTGGACGGGGTGCGCCAGCGCTCCCGGGTCGTCAAGTGTGGCCTGAGTGACCAGCGTTCCGTAATTCGGTCGCGTGTACCGCTCGACGATGTGCAGTTGCTCCGTATGCGGGGTACCACGACGGTCGAACCAGAACTTGTCGTTGAAGCCGACCGTGTCGACGACGAGCGTGTCACCCTCCCACCGACCAATCGAGTGTCCCTCCCACGTGGGCGGCGGGTCGTCGGGATGCGTACGGCCGTCCATGTAGACGACACGGTGGGCGCCGGCATCCATGAGCTCGTGCAGGATGTAGATGTGCGTGAGTCCCTTTGCCGTGTACGACATCGCGAACTTCCACGGATATGGATTGGTGCGCAGCACGCTCATCGGCAGGCAGACCGTATAGGGGTCGTCCTGTGACCTGCGCTTGTCGCGGAGTGCTTTCGCCCACGGGAGCAGCGGCAGCTCGCCCGGTTTCAACCCGCCGTCGCGCTCGATGTCGGCGATTGCGCCACCTCCCACCCATGGTCCGGTGAGATCGACCTTCCCGTCGGGCAGTCGCGGAATCGGCTGGCTGGTGGCCTCTGCGGCCGGCACGACAGGAGTGCCGGGGTTGATGAAGCCGACGCCGTTCTCAACGGTCAGGCCACCGTTGCCGCCCTGGGCCTGAGCCTGAACACGCGCTGCGACGGAAAACATGGTCATCGCGCCGAGCGCGAGCGATACGACCAGGAGTTGTCTCACGCGTCAGTCCCTCATTTCGCGCGGTTCTGGATGCCCTGCGCCACCATCGCCACGCTGTACACCGATCCGCCACCCACGACGTAGAGCGTTTTCTTGTCGCGTCCAGCAAAGGCGGGCCCCTGTGCGTTGAGCGGCGTCGGGATCGTCCCGAGATGCTCGCCCTGCGGGCTGAACACCTGCACGCCACCCGCGGCGACGTAGAGGCGTCCGGCATTGTCGACGCACATGCTGTCGGCATTGCCCCCCTTCAGCGTCGCGAACGTCCGGAAGTTGCGAAGCGATCCGTCAGGCTGCACGTCGAATGCCGACACCACGGGCCCGTTCGCCGCATAGAGAACTCGTCCGTCGGGGCTGAGCTGGATGCCGTTGACACGCTCGACCTCTTCGGTCGCCTTCACGGCCTTGCCGTCCGGGCGAATGTAAACGATCCAGGGTTTCGTGCGAGAGGCTGGCGCCGGTCTGAACCTGCTGCCGAGCGAATCGGTGAAGTAGATTCCGCCCTTGCCGTCGGCGACGAGGTCGTTTGGAGCCACAAGCGGCAACCCGTCCACCTCCTCCACGAGCGTCATGCGGGTTGGAGACAGCACACCGATGCGAGCAATGTTCGACTGCGTGCCAATCAGCCGCCCCTTCGTGTCGTAGGCGAGACCAATCGTGCGGTTCGTGTTGTCCACGAAGGTGGAGATGGTGCCGTCTTCGGTGATCTTGACCAGGCGGCCATCCCCCGCGTCCTGCTCGGTGAACAGCAGACTGCCGTCCGGCATCGCGATCGGGCCTTCGGTGCTGTGAAACAGGTCTCGAATGAGATGCACCTTCGTGCCGCCAACGACAACGCCCGGGATATCGGGTGCCGTGGTGTCAGGCGGCGATTTCACCGGCGGGTTCGGGAGTCTGGGGTAAGGGGCGTCCTGACCCTGACGACCTTGACCCTGAACCGTCAGCGACGCTGCCACAAGTACGGTTCCAAGCAACACGAGACGCGCCAACCTCGCCATAGTCATCTCCTCCTCGCGAACGGTTACTTCACTTCCGGCCCGAGCGGCGCCCGTTCGACGATCTCGATGCGGGTGCCCCAGGGATCGGTGATGTAGGTGATGGTGCTGCCGGTCGGGCTCTTGCGCACCGGCTCGTCGAGCTTGATGCCGTCTGCCTCGAGCTTCTTCACGAACGCGGCGTGGTCCTTCACGTCGAAGCCGATGTGATCGAGCACGCGCCCTTTCGTCGGCGCCTGCTTCGCGTCGGCCTGGGCGAAGCGAATCTGTACGCCCGGCAAGTTTACGACCGGCGCATCGTTGCGGGTCGCCACCTGTCCGCCGAAGGTCTTTGCATACCAAGCCTGCGCTTTGGGAACGTCGGCGGCCGTCAGCGAGAGATGCACATGCTCATTCCGGATCGGCACGGTCTGTGTCTTGTCTTCCAGAATCTCCATGCGCACGCCGTCGGGCGTTACGACGTACGCCTGGTCCAGCCGGTTGCCGCCGCCGTTGGGGAGCGCGCCGCCCGGGAGCACCTCGACCCCCTTGGCCTTCCACTCGGCGACTCGCCGCTGGACGTTGTCGACGATGAAGCCGACATGGTTCACCACCGAGCCCACGCT
>Ga0210380_10000319_pt1 | contig 22917 bp, 21 predicted proteins | sample PLM4_5_coexredo_FD_155476 | JGI IMG/M metagenome (GOLD analysis project Ga0210380, IMG submission 155476) | Groundwater sediment microbial communities from an aquifer in East River, Colorado, USA - PLM4_5_coex redo | ecosystem: Environmental > Terrestrial > Soil > Riparian zone | place: USA... | reverse complement strand
AACGTCCAGACCACTGCTGCGGCACCGAGCAGCGCCGCCATCAACGCAGCGCCCAGGCCCATGCTGTGGCCAAAGGCCTGTACGAACCAGCCATCCGGCGAGATCAGCTTGTAGATGGTGCCGCCGATGCCGATCAGCACACAGGCGCTGATGGCGAACCCGGCAGCAACCTGCGCGAGGACCGGAAACTCAAATTTGCTCTTGGCTTGTTCCATCGCCTGACAGTCTCTTGCAATCGCCGTGCCAGGCTGGCGCGGCCTAGCGATATCAAGGGGTTATGCAGAATTCGTGACACAATTCATGCCACAGGGTTCCATCAAAGCGTCTCCCCGCGGCGACAAACGATTTCACGTTCCATCCAAGGCCCTGAGCCGGCGCAGCTTTCCATGTCGCCGGGAAGCGACGCTCAGGATTCGGCGGCGACTTTTGCTTTGAACATCGCCGGCTCGAGCGCATGCCGCTCCAGCAGACGGTAGAACTCCGTCCGATTGCGGCCAGCAAGGCGCGCGGCCTGCGTGACGTTGCCTCCTGTGATCTTGAGGATGCGCACCAGGTATTCGCGCTCGAAGGCGCGACGCGCTTCGTCGAGCGGCGTGAGCGAGCCCGCTCCCGCGTCCAGTGCCTGTCGCACCAGCGAAGCGGGAATCACCTCGGTTGCGGTAAGCGCGACCGCGCGCTCCACGACGTTGAGCAGCTGGCGCACGTTGCCCGGCCATGCAGCGGCGACGAGCAGTTCCATGGCCTCGGGCGAGATGCCCAGCCGCGGCCGCCCGTAGCGTTCCGCCAGGCGCGACAGGAAATGCCCGGCAAGCAGGGGCACGTCCTCGCGCCGCTGCGCCAACGAAGGCAACTCGAGCTTCACCACGTTGAGACGGTAGTACAGGTCTTCGCGGAACTCGCCCGTGGCAATGCGCTCCTCGAGCTTGCGGTGGGTGGCGGAGATGATGCGCACGTCTACCGTGAGGTCATCATTGGAGCCAACCGGGCGCACCACGCGGTCCTCGAGCGCGCGCAGCAGCTTCACCTGCAGCGCCGGCGGCATGTCACCGACCTCGTCGAGGAACAGCGTGCCGCCTTCAGCGGCCTGGAACAGGCCGCGGCGGTCCTGGATCGCGCCGGTGAATGCGCCCTTCTTGTGCCCGAAAAGCTCGGACTCGAGCAGCCCCTCGGGGATCGCGCCGCAATTGATGGCGACAAAGGGGGCGCCGGCGCGGCGGCTGGCGCGATGGATGGCCCGCGCCAGCAGCTCCTTGCCGGTGCCGCTCGCGCCGAAGATGCACACGCTGGCGTCCGACGCCGCGACGCGCTGCGCCTGGCCAAGCAGCGCCTCCATGGCCGCCGAGCGCGTGATTATTTCGGCGCGCCAGTACTCGCCGTCGCCGCTGGGCGCGCTCGACAGGCGCAGCGCGTCGGCGACCGTTTCCAGCAGCACCTTCGGCTCGAAGGGCTTGGTGAGAAAGCTGAACACCCCGCGGCGCGTTGCTGACACCGCGTCGGGAATGGTGCCGTGCGCCGTCAGGATCATCACCGGCAGCGAGGGCGCCTGGCGGTGGATGGCATCGAACAGGCCGAGGCCGTCCATGCCCTGCATGCGCAGGTCGGTGATCACCAGCTGAGGGCGCTGCACCGCCAGACTCGCCAGCGCCGCGTCGGCCGACTCGACCGCCGTGACGCGGTAGCCGGCGGCGGTGAGCCGCATTGAGATCAGCTGCAGCAGGCCGCGATCGTCGTCGACCAGCAGAATGGAGGGGGCTTCGTGGGTCATGGGGTCACCTGTTCGTTGGACGGCGGCGCTCCTCCCGCTGGAGGATGCCGCGCTCGATCGATTTCAGCGCATCCAGCTGCTGGCGCAGGGTATCCGCCTGCTGGCGCAGAGTGTCCGCCTGCTGGCGCAGGGTGTCCGCCTGCTGTCGCAAGGCACTGCCGCGCTCCTCCGCCACCTCTTCGCGCCGCTCCGCGGCGCGCAGGTCGCGCGTGATCCTCTGGCGCTCGGCCGTACCTGCCGCGAGCAATGCGGCGAACTGCACCATCGGCGTCTCCGGCCGGCGTGCGGCGAGAGGCTCGAGCAGCGCCGCAGCGCGCGGCTCGTCGCGCAATGGGGCCGGCAGCGTGGCCAGCAGGGCTGCCAGGCGCGCGCGGTTCAAGTCGTCCTGCACCGCGGCGAACATCTTTTGCGCGTGGAGCAACTGCTGGCGCTGTTCCTCGGGCGCGGCGTGCACTGCGGACACCGCCGCACCTACGATCTCGCTCACCTGCAATGACTCGCCCGCGCCGGGCTGCAGCACCGCGCAGCCCGCGAGAAGGAGGACCAGCATTCCTGCGGCCGGCCTCATGCCGCCTCCGCCAGCACTAACGGCTCCGGCCGCTTCGGCAGGGTAACGCGGAAATGCCCGCCCGCTCCGCCCGCGACCAGCGTAATGCGTCCGCCATGCGCTTCGGCGAACTCCCGTGCGATGGCGAGGCCGAGGCCGCTGCCCTCGATGCGTCCGCCGGCTTTGGCGCGGCCACGGAAGAACGACTCGAACACCGCCTCGCGCTCCTCGAGCGGGACGCCTGGACCGGAGTCGATGACCTCGATGCTGACGCGGCCGTCCGCTTCGCGCGCCAGCACGGAAATGGTACCGCCGGGCGGGGTGAACTTGACCGCGTTGCCAAGGAGATTGTCGATGATGGAGCGCAGCTTTTCGGGGTCGGCGTCCACAGTGACGGGCGCCAGTTCCAGCGCCACCCTCTGCTCCTTGGCGAGCGCCGACAGCCGGTGCGCCTCGGCCACCTCGCGCACCAGTACGTCAAGTTGCACCGGCTTCACCTCGAGCGAAGCGGCGGCATGCATGGCGCGCTGGTAATCCAGCAGTTCTTCGATAAGTTTCTGCAGCTTCACGCTGTTGTCGCGCATGATGCCGACCACCGCGCGTTGCGGCGGGGAGAGCGGGCCGGCCACCTGGTCGTTGAGCAATTCCGCGCCCTCGCGCAGCGAGGCGAGCGGCGTCTTGAGCTCATGAGACAGGTGGCGCAGGAATCGGTTCTTCTGCGCTTCCAGCTCCGTCAGCCGGCGCCGCAGCCAGTCCAGGCGCGTGCCGAGGTCGCGCAGGTCCTGCGGCCCGCTGACGCGGATCGGCTGGGCGAAATCAGCGCCGCCGAGCTGGCGGATGGACGCGTCGAGTTCGGCGATCGGCCGCGCGATGACGCGGGTCAGCGCCAGCGCGATGGCGAGCGCCACGACGATGGTGACGAGCACGAGTTGCAGCAGGCGGCGCTGCACGCCTTCCGCAGCCGCGCGCAGCCGCTCGACCTCGCCATCTGCAACGCGGTAGCTGATAGCGAGCACCTCGTGCGCGCTCTCGGCTAGCTCGGCAACGTGCGCCGCCACCGCGCGCGCGTCGACCGGCAGGACTGCGTTCGGGGTAAAGAGGTCATACAGCGCCTGCTCCTCGCCGATCGTGCGGCGCAGCGCGGCGAACTGATCGCCGTCCAGAGGCAGTCGCGCCAGCTCTTCGGTCAGTTGCATGAAGCCGAGGTGCAGGCGCTCATAGTCCTGCACCAGCTCGGGATCGGGGAGCACCGAGACCTGCTGCGCCAGCCGCTCGATCGAGCCGATGCGGTTGACCAGAGCGCGGCTGCCGCGCGCGGCCTGCGCCGCGTTGTACACCGCATTGCGGCTCTGCTCCGCCAGGTGCTGCGTATTCCATGCCGAATACAGCAGCGCCCCGGCAAGCGGCGCCGCGACCAGAAGGAATCCCGTTACCAGCAAGCCGAGGAAGGAACGCGGAAATCGCAGCGCCGCCCTCGGGGAGGTGTCCTGAGGTGACATCTTTCTATAATCTCACGTAAAACAATGTTAGGACGCGCCATATGTCACAGGCTGTAGCCGAGCCCGCGGGACCGCGAGTGTATTTGGTCGCGGCTGTGGCGGCCAACGGTGTCATTGGGGCGAACGGCAGGCTTCCCTGGCACCTGCCGGAGGACCTGAAGCATTTCAAGGCGCTCACCCTCGGCCACCCGGTGATCATGGGACGAAAGACCTGGCAGTCGTTGGGCAGACCGCTGCCTGGGCGCGAAAATATCGTCGTCACGCGTGCGCCGGGCTACGAGGCGCCGTGCGCCAGTGTCGCCTCCTCCCTCGCTGGGGCGCTCGCGCTCTGCGCGGGCGAGCCGACGGTCTTCGTCATCGGCGGCGGCGAACTCTATGCCGAGGCACTGCCCTTGGCGCACGGACTGGTGCTGACCGAGATCCAGCGCGATTACGCCGGGGACGCGCGCTTCCCGCGCTTTGACTGTTCTGCCTGGCGCGAGACGCAGAGAAGACCGCAGACCGGCGCGGACGGCCTGCGGTTCGATTTCGTGTTGTACGAACGCGCGTAGGGTGGGCCAAGGCCCACCCTACTTCGGCTTGGTCTCGAAGACCCGCACTTCCGGCAGCGGAAAGCCGTTGAACTCGCTGGCGTAGGCAGTGGTGTAGGCGCCGGCGTTGCGCAGGTAGATGAAGTCGCCCTCCTGCAGGTCCGAGGGCAGCGGCTCTTCGCGCATCACCACGTCCACGGAGTCGCAGGTCGGCCCGGCGATGTTCCAGGCGATGTCCGGCCCCGAGCGGTTGCAGCGGATCTTGTATTTCAGCCCCTCGGTCGTCTCGATCACGCCGCCGAACAGACCGGCGTCCCAATGCATCCAGCGCTTGCCGCCGCGTGTCGCCGTGCCCAGCACGCGGCACACGAAATAGCCGGCATCGGAAACCAGAAAACGGCCCGGCTCGGCGAGCACCTGCACCTCCGCGGGGAAGGCCTTCAGGGCCTCGTTCACGACTTCGCCGATCACCTCGATCGACGGGATCGGCTTGACATGGCGTACCGGGAAGCCGCCGCCGATGTCCAGCAGGCGCGGCTTGAGCCCGGCCTTGATCATCGCGTCGAACACGATGCGCGCCTTCTCCATGCCGACGCGCCAATTCGCCGGATTGCGGCACTGCGAACCGGCGTGAAAGGTGACGCCCGCGAGATCCGCGCCGAGCTTTGCCGCAGCGGCGATGATCTCGCGCGCGTCGCCGGCGCCGGCGCCGAACTTGCCGGATAGCGGCCAGTCGCTGCCGATGTTCGGGGTGGCGATGCGCAGGTAAAGCTGTGCCGTCGGGTCCACCCCGTGCATGCGGCGCAGCTCGTCCACGCTGTCGACGACAAACCAGCGCAATCCCTTTGCCGCTGCGTAGCCGTTCGCCTCGCGCGAGCGCATCGGGTTGGAGAAGAATACTTCTGCGGCGGGCACGCCAAGGGACAGCAGCAGGTCGAGCTCGCCGGTCGAGGCGATCTCGAAGCCCGCGCCTTCCTGCGCCAGCACCTTGACCACGCGCCGGTCGGGATTTGCCTTAACCGCGTAGTGCGGACGCACGCGCGGCATGGCGGCGCGGAAGCGGCGCAGCTTCTCGCGCACGATGGCGGTATCGATGATCAGGAACGGCCGCGTGTATTTCTGCCGTGCGGCCTGGCGGACGAGCTCGAAGTCGAGGCTGACTTCGGGATGCGTGTCGAAGAGCTGTTCTTGCGGAAGCGAGGATTGCTGTCTGTTGCGTGCGAGGCTACTGGGGCTGTCGCCCATCAATGTTCTCCCGGTGTCTCTAGGTCTCAGGGATGTCGCGAACCACGACGTCGTACACCGGGCACGAGTTCCTTTGGCTTGTCATCACGATGACCTCCCCTTTCTTCTTAGTTCGTTGAGCCGACAGCGAAAACTTGGGGCGATTATAGGGATGACCCCCCGCGAGTCAAGGGCTTTTTTTGACCGGCCATCGAGGCGTCACACTGCGAGCAGGCGGCCGCCAGCCTTGAGAAACCACTATAGGTAGGCGAGCTAAGCGGCCGGACAACTAGAGATCGTGGATCAGATGCGAGGCAGGGTCACGCCCTGCTGCCCCTGGTACTTGCCGCCACGGTCGCGGTAGGAGGTCTCGCACACCTCGTCCGACTCGAGGAAGATCACCTGCGCGCAGCCCTCACCGGCGTAGATTTTGGCCGGCAGCGGGGTGGTGTTGGAGAACTCGAGGGTCACGTGGCCCTGCCATTCAGGCTCCAGCGGCGTGACGTTGACGATGATGCCGCAGCGCGCGTAGGTGGACTTGCCCAGGCAGATGGTAAGCACGCTGCGCGGGATGCGGAAATACTCGACGGTACGCGCCAGGGCGAAGGAGTTGGGCGGGATGATGCACACCTCGCCCTTGAAGTCGACGAAGGACTTGGCGTCGAAGTCCTTGGGGTCGACGATGGTCGAGTTGATGTTGGTGAAGATCTTGAATTCGTCCGAGCAGCGGATGTCGTAGCCGTAGCTGGAGGTGCCGTAGGACACCACGCGCTTGCCGGCCACCTCCTTCACCTGTCCGCCCTCGAAGGGCTCGATCATGCCCTGCGCCGCCATGCGGCGGATCCATTTGTCCGACTTGACGCTCATGCCGGGCCGGCTAGGTGTTCTGCACCACGATGTTGGGGAACTTGCTGGTCATGTCCTTTTGCGACTCGGCGATCTTCACCGCGCAGCGGCGCGCGATGCGCCGGTAGATCTCCGCTGCCTTGCCGTCGGGGTCGGCGACCACGGTGGGCTTGCCGGAATCCGCCTGCTCGCGGATCGACTCGTCGAGCGGCAACTGGCCGAGGAGTTCGGTGCCGTAGTCCTTGCACATGCGCTCGGCGCCACCGCTGCCGAAAATGTGGCTCTCGTGGCCGCACTTGGGGCATACGTGGATCGACATGTTCTCCACCACGCCGAGGATCGGGATGCCGACCTTTTCGAACATCTTGAGTCCCTTGCGCGCGTCGATCAGCGCGATGTCCTGCGGCGTGGTGACGATCACCGCGCCCGTCACCGGCACCTTCTGCGCCAGCGTCAGCTGGATGTCGCCGGTGCCAGGCGGCAGGTCCACCACCAGGAAATCCAGCTCGCGCCAGCGCGTGTCCTTCAGCAGCTGCTCGAGGGCCTGCGTCACCATCGGGCCGCGCCACACCATCGGCGTGTCCACGTCGATGAGAAAACCGATCGAGATCGCCTGCAAGCCGTGCCCCATCATCGGTTCGAGGCCCTTGCCGTCCTTGGATTCGGGCCGACCCGAGATGCCGAGCATCATCGGTTGCGACGGGCCATAGATGTCGGCGTCGAGGATGCCGACCGAGGCGCCCTCGGCGGCAAGCCCCAGCGCGAGATTCACTGCGGTGGTGCTCTTGCCCACGCCGCCCTTGCCGGAGGCCACGGCGATGATGTTCTTGATGCCGGGCACCAGCTTTACGCCGCGCTGCACCGAGTGCGACACCACCTTCGAGCCCACGCTCACGTTCACATTGGCCGCGCCAGCCTGCTTCAGCGCCGAGACCAGCGAGCGCTTGAGCGGCTCGAACTGGCTCTTGCCGGGATAGCCCAGCTCGATCTCGAGCTGTACGTCGGCGCCGGCCACCTTGAGCCCCTTCACCGAGCGCGTGCTGACGTAGTCCTTGCCGGTGTTCGGATCGACTAGGCTCGAGAGGAGCGAGCGCACATCGGATTCACTGAGGGGCATGCTGCAAGTGTAAGCTAAAATCCGCGTTTTCCCCGGGCCAGCAATGCCGCAACGCAGGCTGTTCGTCACCACCGCGCTGCCCTACGCCAACGGGCCGTTCCACATCGGGCACATCATGGAATACATCCAGGCCGACATCTGGGTGCGATTCCAGCGCATGCAAGGCCATGTGGTGCATTTCGTCGGTGCCGACGATGCGCACGGCGCGCCGATCATGCTCGCCGCGGAAAAGGCCGGCAAGTCGCCTGCGGCCTTCATTGCGGAGATCGCGAAGGGTCGCAAACCATATCTCGACGGCTTCCATGTCGCGTTCGACAACTGGCATTCGACGCATTCGGCCGAGAACACCGAGCTGTCGCAGGACATCTACCGCCGGCTGAAGAAGGCGGGGCTGGTCTACACCAAGCCGGTCGAGCAGTTCTACGACCCGGTGAAGAGCATGTTCTTGGCGGACCGCTACATCAAGGGCGAGTGCCCGAATTGCGGCGCCAAGGACCAGTTCGGGGACGCCTGCGAGAACTGCAGCGCCGCGTATTCGGCGACCGACCTGAAGGACCCCTACTCGGCGCTGTCAGGCGCAGCGCCGGTGCTGAAGACCTCCGAACATCATTTCTTCCGCCTGTCGGACCCCAAGTGCAAGGCCTTCCTCAGGCGCTGGCTGGAGCAGCCCGGGCGCCTGCAGCCGCAGGTGGTCAACAAGGCGAAGGAGTGGCTCGACGGGGAAGGCGACAAGGCGCTGGGCGACTGGGACATCTCGCGCGACCCGCCCTACTTCGGCATCCGCGTGCCCGACCTCGAGGAGGAGAAATACCTCTACGTCTGGCTCGACGCGCCGATCGGCTACCTTGCCAGCTTCAAGAACTACTGCGGCAAAGCCGGCCTGGACTTCGAGAAATTGCTGCAGGACCCCGGCACCGAGCAGATCCACTTCATCGGCAAGGACATCATCTACTTCCACACGCTGTTTTGGCCGGCGATGCTGGAGTACGCGGGCAAGCCCTACAAGGTGCCCGACCACGTCTACGTGCACGGCTTCATCACCGTGTCCGGGGACAAGATGTCCAAGTCGCGCGGCACCGGCATCAGTCCGCTGCGCTACCTCGAACTGGGCATGAACCCGGAGTGGCTGCGCTACTACATTGCGGCCAAGCTCAATGCCAACGTCGAGGACCTCGATTTCAACCCCGATGATTTCATCGCGAGGGTCAACAGCGACTTGGTCGGCAAGTACATCAATATCGCGAGTCGATGCGCTGGCTTTCTTGCAAAGAAGTTTGGCGGAAACCTGGAGCTACCGCCGGCAACTTTCGATTTTGGTTCCAGACACTTTGGCCTAAGTAAGGACTCCTTGTTGGCCGAGTTTCAAGACCGTGCCACGGTGATTCAGGAATACTACGAATCTAGGGAGTTCGGCAAAGCGCTTCGAGAGACTATGGCTCTCGCCGACTTTGCCAATCAGTTTCTAGACGATCGAAAGCCGTGGGATCTGGCGAAGGATCCGAAGAATGATCGGCAACTTCTGCATGTCTGCACTGTCGGGATCAACTTGTTTCGATTGCTGACCATCTACCTCAAGCCGGTCTTGCCCAAGTTGGCTGCCGATGCAGAGCGTTTTCTCGGTGTATCAGCGCTGAATTGGAGCGACGCGAAACGGCTTTTGGCCACTGGTCACGCTATCAAGCCGTACGTGCACCTGATGACCCGCGTCGATCCCAACCAGCTCGACGCGCTTTTCGACATCGCCTCCGTGCCGCAGGCCACTGCGCCGCAGCGCCACGCAGAACAGCAGCAGCACGCCGCCAAGGAGAAATCCGTGTCAGACATTGTCACGATCGACGACTTCAACAAACTTGACCTGCGGGTGGCGAGAATCGCCCGGGCCGAGCACGTGGAAGGCGCCGACAAGCTGCTGAGGCTCACCCTCGACCTCGGCGGCAGCACGCGCACTGTGTTCGCCGGCATCAAGTCGGCCTACGACCCGGCAATTCTCGAGGGAAAACTCGCGGTGGTGGTCGCCAACCTCGCCCCGCGCAAGATGAAATTCGGGGTTTCCGAAGGCATGGTACTCGCCGCCTCGGGCGAGGAAACGGGAATATTCCTCATTTCGCCGGACAGCGGAGCGCAACCGGGCATGCGCGTAAAATAGCTCTCCCCGCGGCGACTGCGCCGCTCTCGGCTCGACGCATGATCGAACAGCCCAGCCGCACGCTGGTTTGCAGCATCGTGTTCCTGGACATCGTCGAGTATTCGACGAAGCCGGTTGGGGAGCAATTGCTGCTCAAGCAGGCGTTCAACAAGTTGCTCAGCTCCGCCTTGGAGAACGTGCCGGCGCGCGACCGCGTGGTGCTCGACACCGGCGATGGCGCGGCGATCACCTTCCTCGGCGACCCGGAGGACGCGCTGTTTGTGGCCATGTCGCTGCGTGCCGCGGCGCGCGCCGAAGCCACCGGCGCGATCGCCATTCGCATCGGCATCAACCTGGGCCCGGTGCGCCTGGTCAAGGACATCAACGGCCAGATGAACATCATCGGCGACGGCATCAACGTGGCGCAACGCGTGATGAGTTTCTCGCAGTCCGGCCAGCTGCTGGTGTCGCGTTCCTTCTACGAGGTGGTGTCCTGTCTGTCGCTGGACTATGCCAGCCTGTTCAGCTACGTCGGCGCGCGCACCGACAAGCACGTGCGCGAGCACGAAGTGTACTCGGTCGGCATCGGCACCGACGCCGCGCGGCGCGTGCTCGAGACTGGCTCGCTGCGCGTGGCGCCGCGCGGCGCGGCGCCGCGGTTTATCGGCGAGCTCACCGACGCGCGCCCTTTCGGCCTGCACCGCATGGCGCTGCTCGGCGCGCCGCTGGCGTTCGCGCTGCTGGTGGGCGGGGGCGTCGCCGTTCGCGCGCAGGTGAAGCCGCCGCCCGAGGCCGTGCCCGCGAGCGCGGCGAGCAAGCCCGCGGCGAAGTCCGCACCCCGCGCAGAGATACCCGCCGTGGTGGCCAAGGCTGCGCTGGCGCCAGCGCCCAAGGCGGAAGCCCCGCCCCAAGCGCCCAAAGCCGAGGCTACGCCCGCACCCAGGAACAAACCCGTCGCCAAGCCCAAGCCGCTCACCCAGATCGCGACGGCCAAGCCGGCGCCCAAGCCCGAAACGACCGCGACCGCCGCTGCACCGGCCTCCGCCGCGGTGGTCGCCGCCGGCGTCATACAGTTCGCCATCCTGCCGTGGGGTGAAGTGTTCGTGGACGGCAGGAGCCGCGGCGTCAGCCCGCCGCTGCGCGCCATCGAGTTGCCGCACGGGCCGCACACCGTAGAGGTGCGCAACACCTCCTTTCCCATCCACACCCAGCGCGTCGAGGTGCGCTCCGGCGAGCCGGTGCGCATCCGGCACCAGTTTCGCTGACCTGCCCTCGCGGTGGTATCTTTCACCGCACAGAGTCGCACAACGCCGTATCTGGGGGGCAAAGTCATGAAGTACGCGGCAACCATCGCGGCAGTCGGTACGTTGCTGCTCGCCGGCTGCCAGACCGAGCCGATGCGCAGCATGCAGGCGGATTTGATGAGCCTCTTCGGCAGCAGCAAGGGGGCGCCCGCGCTCGCCGCGGGGCTGCGCCAGTACGAGGACGGCAACTACGCCGACGCGTCGCGCCAGCTGCAGGCGGCGATCGACAAGGGCCTCAGCCGGTCCGACAGAGTGAGTGCGCACAAGCACCTGGCGTTCATCCATTGCGTCTCAGGGCGCACTTCCGCGTGCCGCGAGGAGTTCCGCAAGGCGCTGGCGATCGATTCCGAGTTCGACCTTCCCCCCGCCGAGGCGGGCCACCCGAGCTGGGGGCCGGTGTTTCGCTCGGTCAAGGCCGGCCGCTAGCCGGCACCAGTCCCCACCCCATGGAAGAGACCAAGCTCGGCCGCTTCGAACTGGTGGCCGAGATCGGGCGCGGCGCGATGGGCATCGTCTACAAGGCGAAGGACCCGATGCTCGAGCGCATCGTCGCCATCAAGACCATAAACATGGGGATGGACAAGGACGGCGCCGAGATGTACGAGAAGCGCTTCTACCAGGAGGCGCGCGCCGCCGGCGGCCTGAACCATCCCAACATCGTCACCGTCTATGACATCGGCAAGACCGAGAACGTCTGCTACATGGCGATGGAATACATCGAAGGCCCGGAACTGCGCACGCTGCTGCTGCCGGGCAAGCCGCTGACGGTGCAACGCGCGCTGTCGATCGCCGCGCAGGTGGCGGAAGGCCTGGCCTATGCGCACGAGCGCGGCGTGGTGCACCGGGACATCAAGCCGGCGAACATCATGGTGCCCGATAGCGGGCCGGTGAAGATCACCGACTTCGGCATCGCGCGCATGCGCTCCTCCAACGTGCAGACGCAGACCGGCATGATGATGGGCTCGCCCAAGTACATGTCGCCCGAGCAGGTGATCGGCAAGCGCGCCGACCACCGCTCCGACATCTTTTCCCTTGGCGTGATCCTGTACGAGATGCTGACCGGCGCGGCGCCCTTCACGGGCGAGAGCGTGAACGCGGTGATGTACCAGATAGTGAACTTTGTGCCGCCGGCACCCAGCGCCATCAATCCGGCGGCTCCCGCCGCGCTCGACATGATCGTCGGGCGGATGATCGCCAAAGCCCTGGAGGAGCGCTTCCAGAGCGCCGCCGAAATCGCGCGCGGCCTGCGCGAATGCGAGCACCAGGTGTACATCGCGCCGAGCGCCACCGCGACGCTGCCGCTGACCGCGTTGGCACCGGGCCCGACGCCCGCGGTGGTGGCGACCGAGGTCAAGGCCGCGGTCATGGCGCAGACGGTCGAGCGCTCGCGCCGCGCGGAGGAAGAAACGCCGCAGCCGGAGGCCGCGCCGCTGCGCGGGCTGTCGCGCACTTTCGATTCGCTTGAAGCGACGCAGCGCCTGGTAGCGCTCAGCGACACGGGCAAGGCTATCGATCACAACGCCAGCACAATGCCCATCCCCGTGCAGACAACGGGGATGGCGGCCGGCGGCTGGAACCGGCGCGACACCGCCTTTGTGGCGGCGGGCGCCATCGCAGGAATAATCGCGGCGGCCATCATCGTGTGGGCATAGTTGAGCCCGGTCCGCTGCACGCGACGCCGGGGCCGAAACTGGTGGTGGCGGTGGGGGACTGCGGCTGCGACTGCGGGATCTTCGGCGAAAACTACTCGCCCGCGGCGATCATGCAGGCCATCGTCACTGCCGTGGCGCCGCTGGCCGCGGTAAAGCGCTAGATCAGGACTTGCCGCCGCAGCTCGCGGGCATCGCGGTGATCGGGTAGCCGCGGCAGTTCCAGCTGACCTTGCCGCCTTGCAGCGCCGGCATTACCGACACCTCGATGGCATTCTTCTCGTTCCAACCCCGGATCGTGCCGTTTGTATCGACGATCCACTTCAGCTCGCCGAGCTTGGCGTCGCTGCGCACCGCGATCTTGACGTCCTTGCCTGAGCCCGACAGGTTGCCGCCCTTCTCGGCGGCTGCGGCCACCAGTTGCTTCGCGGCGTCCGCCCCCGAGACCAGCGCTTGGGCGGCATCCTTGGCTTCGCTGCCGGCCATCTGCGGCAGCACAACCGCGACGGCGAGGAATCCGACCAGGGCCAGTGCTGCGACGACAAACAGTGCGGTGCGCATCGAAGTTTCCCCCTGCTGACCCGTCCCGCACTTGCACGATCATTTCGTACGATCGGCGGCAGGATGGGAGGATAAAGTTACATAGCAGCTTACCATGGAGTCCCGGCGCTTTTGTGGCCAGCGGCGCCGGCAGGACCAAGTTTTGCAACTACAGACAATTCGACTGCGCATAAGTGGACGCGTGCAGGGCATCGGCTTTCGGGATGCCCTGCGCAGCGAGGCGCTGCGGCTGGGCGTGACCGGCTGGGTGCGCAACCTCACCGACGGCAGCGTCGAGGCGCTGGCGCAGGGAGATCCCGCCGCCGTCGCCGCCCTGCTGGAGTGGGCCCGCCGCGGGCCGCCGGCGGCGCGGGTGGAGCGAGTCGAACGCGGCCCGCCTGCCGCCGAGCATGATCGGCCCTATGCGCGATTCGAGCGCTGGCCGAGCGCCTGAGCGCGCTTCTTCAGCGCGTTGACCACGGAGAATGCCCAGGGCCGGCAGGCGACCAGCAGCCCCACGCCCTCGCGCCGGAGCGGCGGCAGGGACGAGTCCACCTCCGCCAGCTCGCCGAACTCCGCGAGCAGGCGCTCCAGCCTGCGCCTCAGCACCGCGGCGGATGCGGTCGACAGGTCGCGCGCCTCGAAGCGCAGCAGCTCGAGCGGCCCGGAGAAGCGCGAGCGCAGGAACTCCGCAGTGACGCGCAGGCCGTAGGCTTTCTTCACCGGCCCGCCCGCGCGCCAGACGAAATCTTTCGCCACCCGCAGCCGCACGCGCTCGCCCGCGTCCCATTCGATGAGGCGCGCGCGCTCGAATTTCGCCAGTGCCAACGTCAGCTCGGTGCGGGTGATGGAAAACTCCTCGACGATCTCGGCGAAGCGCCAGCCGTTGAGCAGCAGCCAGAACACCGACAGCAGCCGTTCGTCGCGTGCCAGTACCGTTTCCTGCTCGACGCTGAGCTCGGCCGGGCCGCCTTCCCCGCCGCGCGCCATGCGCGCGAGCTCCACGAGGTCCATTTCCAGCACCTGCAGGATCTCGTCGATGCGCACGAGGGTGAAGCGCCCCTGTGAGAACAGGCGCTTGACGCTCGCCTCGGACAGTCGCAGCTCGTGCGCCAGCATGGCGTAGGTCATGCCGCGTGCCTTGAGGCACTTCTTGAGCGCTTCGACCAGGCGGTGGGACTGGGCCATTAGACGCGAGGTAGCGTAATACGAGACTTGCGCACTTTGGTATTGCATTGCAGCAAAGTGGGCGCGAACAATGGCCCGCTCATCGCCTACCAGGAGAACGCCATGCATGCGACGCACAGCTTCCCTCTCCCCGCCCCGCGCGTGTACTCCGCGGTTGACCTGTGCAAGGCCATGCTGGCAGGGGCGGTGCTGGCGGGCCGCTTCGACGCTTCCGGTCTCGACCGGGTGCTGTGCCACGACCCGCAGCGCGGCGCGCTCGAAGTGCAGGCGGGCACACCGTGGCATGCCCTCGCCGCCCACGGCGGCAGCGCGTTCGCTGCCACGACGGTGGGAGAGAGCGTCGCCGCCAATGCCTCGGGCCCAGACGGCCGTCCCATGGTCGTGCACCTGCGCTCCGTGACCCTCGTCACCGCCGACGGAGAGCTGCGGCGCGTCAGCCGCGACTGTTCCCTTGGGTTGTTCAGCCTGGCAGTCGGCGGCTTCGGCGTGTTCGGGCCTTTCTACAGCGTAACTCTCGACCTCGCTTCGCTGGCGCAGGCCGCCTCGGCCGCGTCGGCGCCAGTGCGCCTGGAGTTGCCCGAGGCGCCCGCCGGCGGCGCCTGCAGCCGCATCGACCTGCTGGCCCCGCCCGAGGCGAGCGAGCCGCTCATCGCCCGGGTACGCGCCGCGCTGGGCGAGCACCGCTACGCGCTCACGCGGCTCGAGGTGCGCCGCGCGCTGCCCGAGGACGAAACCTTTCTGCGCTGGGCAAGGCACGAACACGCGGCATTGCGCATCGAGTTTCAGTCGCGCGCCACGCTGGGCGGCTGCGTCGGCGCCACCCAGCTACGCGCGCAGCTGATCGACCTCGCCCTCGCGGCGGGCGGCGCCATCGCGCCGGCCAGCCTGCCGGCGGCGAGCCGTACGCAGGCCGCAGCCTGCTACCCGATGCTGGGAAATTTCCTGGCTGAGAAGCGGCGCCACGATCCCTCGGGGCGCGTCACGAACGCCTGGTACCGTGGCGCGCGTGACCTCTGGCGGCACGACTAGGCGGCGCCGCTCGCGTAGATGACCTGGACGTTCTCCGGCGCCAGCCAGGCACCCAGCCGCTCGAGCAATTGCGCGTCCGGACGCACCCGCCAGGCGTCGCCCAGCGCCACGTCACAAGTGGCGGCGCCCGTCTCGTAATGCACGAACACCGGGCAGGCGCCGTCCGTGCGGTACGGCGCAAGCAGGTCCATCAGCTGCCGCGCGTCGGCCTTGCCATTCATCTCCAGGCGCAAACGCGCGGCATAGCGGGCGCGCAGCGCCTGCAGATCGAAGAGCTCGTCCGCGGCGACGCGCAGGCCACCCGCGAAGTCGTCGCGCTGCACCTTGCCCTGCACAATCAGGAGCGCATCTTCTTTCAGCTTGTCGCGGTGCTTCTCGAACAGCTCGTTGAAAACCGAGACCTCGACCTGCGCGGTGCCATCGTCAAGCAGGACCGCCATCATGCGGCCGCGGCGCGTCATCTGTGTGCGCGCAGTGTTCACCACGCCTGCCAGCCACACCCGCTGCTCGGAGGGCGCCAGGCGCGCAAGCGGCGTGCGCGGGAATCCCGCGATCTCGCGCGCGTACACGGAGAACAGGTGCCCCGAGAGCGCAAATCCCAGCGACACCTTCTCCTCCAGCAACTGCTGCCGCAAGTCCCAGGGCCTGGCCTCGATCAAGGGACCCGCCGCGCCGCGCGTGCCGTCGGCGTCGCCGAACAGGCTCACCTGGGCTGCCGCGCGCTCGGCCTGCTCCGCCGCCTCGAGCGCGCGTCCCACGCTCGCCAGCAGGCTGGCGCGGTTCATCTCCAGTGCGTCGAATGCGCCCGCGCGCACCAGCGCCTCGACCGCGCGGCGGTTGACGATGCGCTTGTCCACGCGCCGGCACAGGTCGAAAAGGTCAGTGAACGGCCCGGCCTTGCGCGCTTCCAGGATCGCGCCGATCGCCGACTCGCCGGTGCCACGCACCGCGCCCAGGCCGTAGCGGATGGTCTTCGCGTCCACCGGCCGGAAGCGATAGTCCGAGGCGTTGAGGTCGGGCGGCAGCACGACGAGGCCGTTGGCCAGCGCGTCCTCGTGGAACTGGCGCACCTTGTCCGTGTCGTCCATCACCAGCGACAGGTTCGCCGCCATGAACGCGGCGGCGTGGTGCGCCTTCATGTACGCGGTCTGGTAGGCGAGCAGCGCGTAGGCCGCGGCATGCGAGCGGTTGAAGCCGTAGCCGGCGAACTTCTCCATCAGGTCGAAGAGCTGGGTCGCCTTGCCTTTGGACAGGCCGTTCTTTTCCGCGCCGGCGACGAACACGTCGCGCTGCTGCGCCATCTCCTCGGCATCTTTCTTGCCCATCGCGCGCCGCAGCAGGTCCGCGCCGCCCAGCGTCAGGCCGCCGATCACCTGCCCGATCTGCATCACCTGTTCCTGGTAGACCATGATGCCGTAGGTCGGGCTGAGAATCGGCTCGATGCGCTTGTCGAGGTACTCGACGCGCTGGCTGCCGTGCTTGCGCGCGATGAAGTCCGGGATCAGGTCCATGGGCCCCGGCCGGTACAGCGCCACCAGCGCGATCACGTCCTCGAAGCGGTCCGGGCGCGCGCGCTTGATCAGGTCGCGCATGCCGCGGGATTCCAGCTGGAACACCGCGGTGGTGTTGCCCGAGGAGAGCAGCTGGTAGGTCGCCTTGTCGTCCAGCGGCACACGTTCCAGCGAAAAATCCGCCTCGCCCAGCGCGCGCACGTAGCGCTCGGCCCAGTCGAGGATGGTGAGCGTGGTAAGGCCGAGGAAGTCAAACTTCACCAGCCCCACCGCCTCGACGTCGTCCTTGTCCAACTGCGAGATGACGTTGCTCGTGCCCTCGGCCGCGTACAGCGGGCAGAAATCGATCAGGCGGCCCGGGGCGATCAGCACGCCGCCCGCGTGCATGCCGACGTTGCGCGTCAGGCCCTCGAGCTTCTCTCCCAGGGCGAGCAGCTCCTTCACCTCGTCCTCGTTCCGCTCGCGCTGCGCGAGCAGCGGCTCCATCTCGCGCGCGTCGGCCAGCGTGATGGTGCGCCCCGGCTGCACGGGGATCAGCTTGGCCACCTGGTCGCAGAAGGAATAGCCGAGGTCGAGTACGCGCCCGCAATCGCGCACCACCGCGCGCGCGGCCAAGGTGCCGAAGGTGACGATCTGCGACACGCTGTCCGCGCCGTACTTGCGCCGCACGTAATCGATCACCCTGTCGCGCCCGTCCTGGCAGAAGTCGATGTCGAAGTCCGGCATCGACACGCGCTCCGGGTTGAGGAAGCGCTCGAACAGCAGGTCGTAGGTGATCGGGTCGAGGCCGGTGATGCCGAGCGCATACGCCACCAGCGAGCCGGCACCCGAGCCGCGCCCGGGGCCGACCGGCACACCGTTGTGCTTGGCCCAGTTGATGAAGTCGGCTACGATGAGGAAGTAGCCGGCGAACCCCATCTGGATGATGGTGCGGATCTCGAAATCGAGGCGCTGGCGGTAGCGCGGCGCCGCTGCGGCGCGCACCGCCTCCGCGGGAATCAGCTTGCCGAGCCGCTGCGCGAGTCCCTGCTCGGCCAGCTGGCGCAGGTACTGGTCGATTGTGACGCCCGGTGGCGTCGGGAACGCGGGCAGGCGACTCCTGCCGAGCTCGATTTCGAAGCTGCAGCGCCGCGCGATCTCGAGCGCGTTGTCCAGCGCCTGCGGCACGTCGGCGAACAGTTCCGCCATCTCCTTCTGCGACTTGAAATACTGCTCCGGGGTGAACAGCTTCGGCCGGCGCTGGTCGCCGAGCACGTAACCCTGAGCGATGCACACGCGAGCCTCGTGCGCCTTGAAATCCGCGGGCGCGAGGAACTGCACCGGGTGCGTGGCCGCCACTGGCAACCCGAGCCGCGCCGCCAGCTCCAGCGTGCGCGCGAGTAGCGCTTCGCCGTGCGCGAAGCCGGCGCGCTGGATCTCAAGGTAATAGCGGCCCGGGAACAGCTCCGCCCATTCGTTCGCCGCTCTTTGCGCCGCTGGCCGATTGCCGGCGGCCAGCGCCTGCCCGACGTCCCCGCCCGCGGCGCCGGAAAGCGCGATCAAGCCTTCGCTGCCCGATTCGCGAAGCCATGACCTGGTGATCTCGGCGCGCGCACGGTGCTGGTTCTTCAGCCACGCGCGCGACAGCAGCTCGCACAGCCTGAGGTAGCCGGCGCGCGAGGCGCACAGCAGCAGCAGGCGCGAAGGCTTGTCGGCCTCGGATTCTCTCTGCACCCAGCAGTCGGCGCCGATGATCGGCTTGACCCCCGCTGCGCGCGCAGCGCGGTAGAACTTGACCATGCCGAACAGGTTGGCGCTGTCGGTAAGGGCCAGCGCCGGCATGCCGTCCTGCGCCGCCCTGCGCACCGCGTCGTCGAGCCGGACGATGCCGTCCGTGACCGAGTACTCGCTGTGCAGCCTGAGATGGACGAAGCGAGGAGCAGGCATGGGAAGCAGTGAAAGTTTACCATCCGCACATGCGCGCTTCGGCCCTCTTCGCGCTGTTCGCGGGCGCGACCTGCATCGCGCTGTCGCCGATCTGGGTGCGCTTGTCTGATGTCGGGCCGACGGCGAGCGCTTTCTGGCGCGTCGCGCTCGCCGTGCCGCTGTTGTGGGGCTTCGCGCTCGCCTCGCGCGCGGACGCGACCGCCGGCCCGCGCCTGCTCCTGCTCGCGGCCGGCTGCGCGTTCGCCGGCGACCTCGCGTTCTGGCACTGGTCGATCCAGGCCACTTCGGTAGCGAACTCGACGCTGCTCGCCAATCTCGCCTCGATCTTTGTCACGCTGGCGGCCTGGCTGCTGTGGCGCCAGAAGCCGAATCGCGTGTTCCTCGCCGGACTTGCGCTGGCGGTGGCGGGCGTTGCGCTGCTGGTGCGCTCGAGCGTCGGCTTCTCGCCGACCGCCCTTCTAGGTGACGCGCTCGGTGTGGTGACCGCGGTGTTTTACGCCTGGTACCTTCTGACGGTGAAGCGGCTGCGTGACCTCGGTGCCGCCACGCTGCGGCTGATGGCAGTGACGACCACGCTGACCGCCGTCATCCTGCTCCCAGTAGCGCTTTCGTCGGGCGACAACCTGCTCCCGGCGAGCGCCACTGGCTGGTTGATCCTGCTCGGGCTCGCCTGGATCACGCACGCCGGCGGGCAAGGCCTCATCGCCTACGCGCTCGCGCACCTGCCGGCGGCGTTCTCCTCGGTGGGCCTGCTGTTCCAGCCGGTGATGGCCGCGGCGTTCGCCTGGGTGCTGCTGGGGGAGCCCGTCGCCTTGCTGCAGATTGCCGGCGGCGTGGTGGTGCTGGCGGGGATTTATCTTGCGAGTCGCGGTACGAAAGGAACAGAATAGCCTCTCGCATCAGGCGGCGAGGGCCGCCGGAAGGAGCAAATGGCGCTCAAGAAGAAGGTGAAGGCGAAATCCAAGCGCAGGAAGGTGCCGGCCAAGCGGCCCGAGATCCGCAGGAAGATCGCGAAGCCTGCGAGAAAGCTTTCGCGCAAAGCACCGGCCAGGCGCCCGGCGCCGAAGGCGGCCAAGCCGGCCGTGCGCAAGCGGACTGCGCGGCCGGCGGCCAAGCCGAAGCCTGCGTCCCCGCCCGAGCGGCCCGCCCCCGGCGAGCGCGTCGGCATCGTCACGCACTACTACGGGAATCCAATGGTCGCGATCGTCAAGCTCGATGCGGGAAGCCTGCGCGTCGGCGATACCATACACATCCGGGGACACACCAGCGACTTCAGCCAGCGCGTGGAATCCCTCCAGATCGAGCACGCGGCGGTCAACGAAGTCGGGCCGAACGACGAGTTCGGCATCAAGGTCCTCCAGCACGCGCGCGAGCACGATATCGTCTACAAACTGCCCGCTAGCTGATCGCGACTGCGGGCTCGCCTTTCGCTTTTCCTACGGTTCCGATCTCGTAGACCGTTTCCCCCATCGCGCGCAGCTTGCCGGCCGCGCGCTTCGCATCGGCGGCCGCGACCACGGCGACCATGCCGATGCCGCAATTGAACACGCGGTGCATCTCCTCCTCCGCCACGGCGCCCTGTTGCTGCAGCCATGTGAACACAGATGGACGTGGCCATGAAGCTGCATCGACCATCGCTCGTGTGCCTCGGGGAAGAATTCTCGGCACATTGCCAACCAGCCCGCCGCCTGTAATATGTGCCAGCCCCTTCACAGGTACTGCAGCAATCAGCTTCAACACGGATTTCACGTAGATGCGCGTCGGCGCCATCAGCGCGTCGAGCATCGCCGCGTCCGGCCTGGCGCGCTCGACGATCTTGCGGATGAGAGAATAGCCATTGGAGTGCGCGCCGCTGGAGGCCAGGCCGATCAGCACGTCGCCGGGCCTGATCGACTTGCCGCTGATGATGCGCTTTCTCTCCACCACGCCGACGCAGAAACCCGCCAGGTCGTACTCGCCCTCGGGATACATGCCGGGCATCTCCGCGGTCTCGCCGCCGATCAGCGCGCAGCCGGCAAGCTCGCAGCCGCGCGCGATGCCCTGCACCACCTGCGCGGCGACCGCGGTGTCCAGCTTGCCGCAGGCGAAGTAATCGAGGAAGAACAGCGGCTCGGCACCCTGTACCAGCACGTCGTTCACGCTCATCGCCACCAGGTCGATGCCGACCGTGCCGTGCCGTCCCAGCGCGAATGCGAGCTTCAGCTTTGTGCCGACGCCGTCTGTACCCGAGACCAGCACCGGCTGACGGTATTTCTTCGGGATCGCGCACAGCGCGCCGAAGCCGCCGATGCCGCCGAGCACCTCGGGCCGCAGGGTGCGCCGGGCAAAGGGCTTGATCGCCTCGACGAGGGCATCGCCCGCGTCGATGTCGACGCCGGCATCACGGTAGGAAAGCGCTTTGCTCATGCTAGAGTTTCGCGTTTGCAGCACGATTCTACTTGAGATGCCCAGCCCGCTCGCCGCCACTCCGCTGATCCGGGTCTGGATTGCTGTCGCGCTGTACGGCGGCGCGCAGTGACGCGCCAGCTCGCGCTGCCCATCACGTCGCCGCCCGAGCCCACGCTCGAGAACTTCGTGACGGGCGCCAACGCCGAGCTGCTGGCGCGGCTGCGTGCGCTTGCCGCCGGAGAACTTGCGGAGTCCGTGCTCTATCTGTGGGGCGAGCCCGGCAGCGGCCGCAGCCATCTGCTCGCGGCGAGCGCGCGGCCCGGGCTGGTGGTCGCCGACGACGTCGAGCGGCTCGACGACGAGGGGCAGATCGCGCTGTTCAACGCCATCAACGCGGCGCGCGATGCCGGCGGCACTGTGCTCGCCGCGGGCAATGCCCCGCCCGCGCAGCTCGCGCTGCGCGAAGACCTGAAGAGCCGCCTGGCCTGGGGCCTGGTGTACCAGGTGAAGCCGCTCACCGACGCGGAGAAGGCGCTCACCCTGCACGGCGAGGCGACGCGCCGCGGCTTGAAGCTCTCCGACGAGGTGGTCTGGTACCTGCTCACCCACGTGCGCCGCGACCTGCACTCGCTCATCGGGCTGCTCGATCGGCTCGACCGCGCCTCGCTCGAGCAGCGCCGTGCCGTCACGCTGCCGCTGGTGCGCGAGCTGATCCGCAGCCTGGAAGAGTGAATCCGTGAAGCTGGGACTGTTCGACCTGGACAACACCCTGCTTGCCTGCGACAGCGACCACGAGTGGGGTCAGTTCCTGGTGGACCGCGGCGTGCTGGCGCGCGAGGAGTACGAGGCGCAGAACGCCGCCTTCTTCGAGCAGTACAAGGCCGGCACGCTCGACATCCACGAATACCTCGGCTTCGCGCTGCGGCCGCTCGCGGCGCACACGCCTCAGGACCTCGAGCGCTGGCACGCCGAATTCATGCGCAGCCGCATCGTGCCGAGGATTACCCCCGGCGCGCGCGCTCTAGTGCGCCGGCACTTGGAGGCGGGCGAGCTGTGCGCCATCGTCACCGCCACCAACAGCTTCGTCACGGCGCCGATCGCGCGCGAGTTCGCCGTGCCGCACCTCATCGCCACCGAGCCCGAATCGCGCGACGGTCGCTTCACCGGCAGGGTCGCCGGCACCCCGTGCTTTCGCGAGGGCAAGATCCGCCGCGTCGAGGACTGGCTCGCCGGCATGGGGCGGCGCCTGGAGGATTTTACCGACAGCCACTTCTACAGCGACTCGCACAACGACCTGCCGCTGCTCGAACGCGTACGCCGGCCGGTGGCGGTGGACCCCGACCCCCAGCTCGCCGCTGAAGCCGCGCGCCGCGGCTGGCCGGTGATCTCGCTGCGCTAGAATCGCCGCCTCGATGATCAAACGCTTCATCCGCCGCGTACTCGGACTGCCCGCGCACGCACAGCAGCGCGTGCCGCGCGAGCGCCATGGCTTGCGGCGCGACGCCCTGACCAACGGCGCGCTAAAGGTGTGCGACGTGCTGCGCGATGCGGGCTACTCCTCCTACGTGGTGGGCGGCGCGGTGCGCGACCTGCTGCTCGGCATCCCGCCGAAGGACTTCGACGTCGCCACCGACGCGCGCCCCGAACAGGTGAAGCCCCTGTTCCGGCGCGCCATCGTCATCGGCCGGCGCTTCCGCCTGGTGCACGTGATGCTCGGGGGGGAAACGGT
>Ga0210380_10000317_pt1 | contig 22997 bp, 20 predicted proteins | sample PLM4_5_coexredo_FD_155476 | JGI IMG/M metagenome (GOLD analysis project Ga0210380, IMG submission 155476) | Groundwater sediment microbial communities from an aquifer in East River, Colorado, USA - PLM4_5_coex redo | ecosystem: Environmental > Terrestrial > Soil > Riparian zone | place: USA... | reverse complement strand
ACCACCGAGAAGGAGAAGTGATTCAGGAGCTGCGGCGCGGCTACACGCTTGGCGATCGCCTGTTGCGCCCGGCCATGGTGAAGGTAGCGAAAACGTGAGCAAGCGCGACTACTACGAAGTGCTCGGCGTCACCCGCACGGCCACAGAGCAGGAAATCAAGAGCGCGTACCGGAAGCTCGCGCTGCAGTTTCACCCGGATCGCAATCCGGGCGACAAGGCAGCCGAGGAGAGCTTCAAGGAAGCGGCCGAGGCCTATGCCATCCTCGCCGACACCGACAAGCGCCACATGTACGACCGCTTCGGCCATGCGGGGCTTGGCGGCGCCGCAACCGGCGGCTTCGATCCCACCGTCTTCACGGGCTTCGAGGACATTCTCGGCGGCCTCGGCGACATCTTCGGCATCGGCGAGATGTTCGGCGGCGCCCGGCGGCGCGGCGGACCGCAACGCGGCTCGGATCTGCGCTACGACCTCGAGATCTCGTTCAACGAGTCCGCCAGGGGCGTCGAAACGTCGATCCAGATTCCGCGGAACGAAACATGTGAAACCTGCACAGGCTCTGGCGCGGCACCTGGCTCGAAGCCGACGACCTGCCCGCAATGCCACGGACGCGGTCAGCTTCGTTACCAGCAGGGGTTTTTCACCGTCGCGCGCACGTGCGGTCAGTGCCGCGGCACCGGATCGATCATCGGCACGCCGTGCCAGACGTGTCATGGCAGCGGACGCGTGCAGCACCAGCGCAAACTGACCGTGAAAATCCCCGCTGGAATCGCCACCGGTCAGCGGCTGCGGCTCACGGGAGAAGGCGAGGCTGGCTCGGGCGCCGGGCCCGCCGGTGACCTGTACGTCGTCGTGCACGTGCAGGACCATCCGTTCTTTCATCGCGACGGCAACGACCTGTTTTGCGAGATCCCGTTGAACTACCCGACGCTGGCGCTCGGCGGCGAGATCAAAATTCCGACCCTCGAGGGTGAGGGTACGTTCAAGGTTCCCGAAGGGACGACGAGCGGCGCGACGTTCCGCCTTCGCGGCAAAGGAATGCCCGACGTCGTCTCCGGACGCTCACGCGGCGACCTGCTCGTCACGGTGAAGCTCGTAACACCGAAGAAGGTGACGCGCGAACAGCGGAAACTGCTGGAGCAGCTCGCCGCGTCGCTGCCCGAAGAGAAGTTCGAGCCGACATCGCGCAACGATCACGAGGATCGCGGCCTCTTCGACCGGGTGAAGGACATCTTCGGATAACGATGCCCTTCGACGAGGCTCAGGGCACCCCGAGCGGAGTCGAGGGGTGAGCGCATGGCCGGCGCTCGAGGTCCATCAAACCGACCCCCAGATCGGCGATCTCATCCAGGCCTTTCTCCTCGATTTCGGCATCGCCGCGATCGACGACACTCTTCCTGACCTATCACGCGTGTTCTTCCACGACGCCGGCGACAGGGACCGCGCGGCCGACGCCCTTCGCGAGCAGTTCAGCGGCATCACCATTCTCGCGATCGACGTGCCGGATGAGGACTGGGCCGCGCGCTCGCAGGTCGACCTCAAGGCCGTCCAGGTTGACGGCATCATCGTCGCGCCGCCGTGGGATGTGCCTGTCTCGGGGATCGGGGATCGGGGATCCGGGATCCAGAGCGCCGAACCAATTGTCATCGTCATCCGACCCTCGATGGGATTCGGCACCGGACACCACGCAACGACCCGTCTCTGCCTCGCAGCGCTCCAACACATCGATCTTCACGGCCTGCGCGTCGTCGATATCGGAACCGGATCCGGCGTGCTCGCGATTGCGGCAAGCCGGCTTGGCGCGGCAACGGTCGTGGCGATCGATGACGATGCGGATGCTGTCGCGGCAGCGCGCGACAACCTGACGCTCAACCCTGACGCACGGGTGACGATTGAAGTGATCGACCTGCGGATCCCGGATCGGATCCCGGATCCCGGATCCCGGATCCCGGATCATTTCGACGTCGTTGTCGCGAACCTGACCGGGGGTCTTCTGATCGCGGCCGCCGCGCGGCTGGCGTCCCTCGCGGGGCGTTCGGGGCGGCTTGTGCTCAGCGGATTGATGGACAACGAGGAGAACGGCGTGCTCCGCGCGTTTTCCGGACTATGCGTCGAATGGCGCGGCCAGGAGGACGAATGGGTCTGTCTAGAACTCTCCCCAAATCGTAAATAGAGCGGCGAGCGCCACGACGGGCATCGAGTCGGCGCGAAGGGTGCGCCCACCGAGCGTGACGAGGCGGGCCACGGACGCCGCGTGTTCGATCTCGCTGTCCGTCCATCCGCCTTCGGGACCGATGATCACCGTCGCGGCACGCTGCGGCGACAAGTCCAATTCGGACAGCCTTGTCGCATCCTGGCCTGCGTCAGGCTCAACGAACACCAACGCCGGCTGCGGGAGAGCCAACTTCGCCAGCGCCTCGACGAGCTCTCCGAAGTCGAGCGGCTCGAGGATTGGCGGCACCGTCGCACGCCCGCACTGTTTCGCCGACGAGATTGCGATCCGCTGCCAGCGGTCCCGCCTCTGGCTACGTGCCAGAGACGCGCGCGTGACCTCGGCGCGCTCGGTGACGATCGGCTGAATAACCGCGACGCCCAGCATGACCGCGTCGCGCACCATATCGTCCATCTTGTCGCCCTTGAGCGCCGCCTGCGCGAGCGTGATCGCGACGCGGGCCTCCGGCGCCGGTCGCTGCGCGGCTCCCACGCGCACGAGCGCGCCATTCTTGCCGGCCTGCTCGACGACCGCGTCGAACTCGCCGCCGCGTCCGTTGAAGACGCGCACGGCATCGCCGGCCTTCAACCGGAGCACGCGGGTCAGATGCTCGGCCTCGTCATCGGGCAGCGGCACGACCTCGCCCGGCGCCTGTGCGTCGGGCGCATGAAATCGCGCATTCATGCCGCGATTATGCACCTCTCGCACCTCTCGCACCTGTCGCACCACTGCTATACTCCTCGCACCGCAACATGTTCCTGAAGGGTCAAACGGTCGGCAAGTACCGGATCCTCTCTCCTCTCGGCAGCGGCGGCTTCGGCAGCGTTTTCCTCGCTGAAAACACCTGGATTCGCAAAAAGGTTGCCCTCAAGGTTCCCCACAAGCAGAACCTCGATTTCAAAGACATGCTCAAGGAGGGGCGACTGCTCGCGTCACTGAATCACCCGAACATCGTGTCGGTGCTCACCGCGGAGAAGCAAAGAAAAGTCTTCTTCATCGTGATGGAGTACGTCAGGGGTGAAACGCTGGAGCAGATCATTCTTCGCGAGGGCGCCCTGGATCTCACTCTCGTACTCGACTACACGTGCCAAATCTGCAATGCGGTCGATCACGCACACGGCGAGGGTGTCCTGCATCGCGACCTGCGCCCGGGCAACATGCTCGTCTCCCGCACCGGGAGGTTGAAAGTGACCGACTTCGGTACGTCGCGATTCCTCGAGATCGCGGCGCACGGCACGACGGTGATCGGCAGTCCACCGTACATGGCGCCAGAGCAGTTCTACGGCAAAGCGGTGTTCGCCAGCGACGTGTACTCGGTCGGCGTGACGATCTATCAGATGCTCACGGGAGAGCTGCCGTACGCGACGCCGGCGCCAACGGATATCGAGAGACTCATGCGCGGCGGGCTCGTCACGCCGCCGCGCGTGAAGAACCGCAAGATTCCAAAGTCGGTCAACGACATCGTGTTGAAAGCGCTTGCCCCGGACCCCACCCAGCGGTACCAGCGCGCGTCCGACCTGTTCGAGGACTTGGCCAGCACGACCGTGCGAAGACATCCCAGGTCTACGGGTGCGCAGCCGGACGCGAACGTCGCCGACATCCAGTCACGCCTCCGTGCGCGCGACGCGCCGCAACACCCCACGTTCTGCTGGCACTGCCGGAAGCCCCTCCAGGCCCGCACGGCGCGCTGCCCGTTCTGCGGAGAAACGCAGCAGTAGGCGGACCTAAAGGTCCGCCTCTACGTCGGCCGATGAGTCACGGAGATTCGTCGGGGGTTGCAAGCTCCGTGTCTCCGTGCCTCCGTGGCTTGTCTCGGTGACATTCGCTCCTTTAGGGCGGGCCGTATAAGATCCTCAGGAACACCCGCCTTCGCGCTTCGCGCTATGGCGGGCAAGAAGGAGCAGGCAGATGGCTTTTCCCGGGACCGGCAAGATCTGGATGAATGGGTCGCTCGTGGAGTGGAACGACGCGAAGATCCACATCGGCTCGCACATCGTCCACTACGGCAGCGGCGTCTTCGAGGGCGCCCGGTGCTACGACACGCTAGGCGGTCCCGCCTGCTTCCGGCTCGACGCGCACATCCGCCGGCTGTTCGACTCCGCGCGCATATACCGGATGGACGTGCCGTACGAGCAGCAGGCAATCAGCGACGCCATCCTCGATCTGATCCAGGTCAACAAGTTCCGCGCGTGCTACATCCGTCCGCTGATCTATCGCGGCTACGACTCGCTCGGCGTCAATCCGCTTCCGTGTCCGGTCGATGTCGCGATCATGCTGTGGGAGTGGGGCGCCTACTTCACCAAGGAAGCGATTGAAGAAGGGCTGGACGTCAAGATCTCGACGTGGGCGAGGAACGCGCCGAATACAACACCGGCCATGGCGAAGAGCGTCGCGAACTACGCCAACGCCCAGCTCATCAAGATGGAAGCGCTTGCGGAAGGGTACGCGGAAGGCATTGCGCTCGACACCGGCGGCAATCTGAGCGAGGGGAGCGGCCAGAATATCTTCATCGTCCGTGAAGGCGTCATCTACACGCCGCCCGTGGGCAATTCCGTGCTGTGGGGCATCACACGGGACTCGGTCATCACCATCGCGCACGACCTCGGCTTTGAGGTCCGTGAGGAGACATTGCCTCGCGAGACGCTGTACATCGCGGACGAGGTGTTCTTTGTCGGGACCGCTGTCGAGGTCACGCCGATTCGCTCGGTCGACCGAATCAGGGTGGGCCGGGGGCGGCGGGGGCCTGTCACCGAAGCTATACAGCAGCGTTTTTTCCAGATCGTGAAGGGTGAAGCGCCGGATACCCATGGGTGGCTGCAATTCGTAAATGCTCCAGCTGCCGCTACATCTGGAAGCTCGAAGAGTCGATAAACTGAGACGGGCCACGGAGACACGAAGGCACGGAGAAAGCCTTTGGACACACTCCCGGTCTCCGTGACTCCGTGGCTTGGCTCAGGATCCTATGCACGTTAATGACCTTCTGAAAATCGCTGTTGAAAGTGGCGCGTCCGATCTTCATCTGAAAGCCGGCAGCTACCCCATGATGCGCGTCCGCGGGACGCTCACCCCGGCCAGCGAGGCAAAGCGCCTCGATCACGACGACATGGTGTCGATCGCGGCTGCCGTGCTGCCAACGGGTCATCGGGAGAAGTTCAAGGAGAACCACGAGGTCGACCTCGCGTACAGCATCGCGGGGCTCGGCCGCTTCCGCTGCAACACGTTCCAGCAGCGCGGGACGATCGGCATGATCTTCCGCGTCATCCCGATGCGCGTGGCGACGATCGACGAGCTTGCCCTGCCGTCGGTGCTGAAGAGGATTGCCGCTGAAGAACGCGGCCTCGTGCTCGTCACGGGCACGACCGGCAGCGGCAAGAGCACGACGCTCGCCGCGATGATCGATGAGATCAACTCTACGCGCACCACGCACGTGATGACGGTGGAGGATCCGATCGAGTACCTCCACCGCGACAATCGCTCGATCATCAACCAGCGCGAGATCGGCGTCGACACAGACTCGTTCGCGCAGGCGCTGCGCAGCGCGCTGCGCCAGGATCCCGACGTGATCCTCGTCGGCGAAATGCGCGACTTCGAGACGATTCAGACGGCGCTGCTGGCTGCCGAAACCGGCCATCTCGTCCTCTCGACTCTGCACACCCTCGACGCGACAGAAACGATCAACCGCATCATCGCGGTCTTCCCGCCGCACCAGCAGAAGCAGATCCGCCTGCAGCTGGCCAGCGTGCTCAAGGCAGTCATCTCGCAGCGCCTGATCCCGAAGGCCGACGGCAAGGGGCGCGCGCCGGCAGTGGAAGTCCTGATCAGCACGGCGTTCATTCGCGACTGCGTCATGGACAAGGAAAAAACCCACCTCATTCACGGCGCGATCGCGCAGGGCACGTCGCAGTACGGGATGCAGACGTTCGACCAGTCGATCTTCCACCTGTTCCAGCAGGGGCTGATCTCGTACGAAGAGGCGCTCCGATGGGCCTCGAATGTCGACGAATTCAAGCTGAGAGTCCAGGGTATTTCGACCACCTCCGACACATCGCGAGACCAGATGGCGAGCGTCGGCCAGGGTTCGCCGGAGATCACGCGTTTCGGCGCCTAGGCGCGGAAGCGCCAATGACAGACGACGCGGATCGGGCGTATGTCACGGCGCTGGGACTGCTTGCCCGACGCGAGCTCGCCGAGGCCCAGTTGCGCACTCGCCTCGCCAAACGCAAATTCACAGACGACGAGATCGACGCCGCGATGACGCGGCTGCGCCGCGAGCGGGCGCTCGACGATCGCCGGACCGCGCTGGCGTGCGCCCGCACACAGGTACGGATCAAGCATCGCGGCCGCGCGCGCGTCGTCCGCCACATCGAAGCGCTGGGGATCAACCGCGACATCGCCAGGGAGGCGGTCGCTGACGTCTTCGCGGAGCTCGACGAGAACGCGCTGCTCGAACAGGCCCTCGACCGCCGGCTCCGTCACGGACTCTCGCTGAGCGACCCGGCCGTCTTTCGACGCGTGCACAGGTACCTGCTCGGCCAGGGTTTCGATCCCGGCCGTGTCACTGAGCTCCTTCGCCGTCGGGCGAAATCCCTGTAACCTGTACCCTGCAACCTGTAACCTTCGTAGCCTCCGTCATGACAGCGAACGAGATCCGGCTTTCTTTCCTCAAGTACTTCGAGCGCAACGGCCATCGCATCGTCCCCAGCTCGCCCCTCGTGCCACACGAGGACCCGACGCTGCTGTTCACCAACGCCGGGATGAACCAGTTCAAGGACGTGTTCCTTGGCAAGGAGACGCGCGACTACACGCGGGCGACGACGGCGCAGAAGTGCATGCGGGTAAGCGGCAAGCACAACGACCTCGACAACGTCGGGCCGTCGCATACGCATCACACGTTCTTCGAGATGCTCGGCAATTTCTCGTTTGGCGACTACTTCAAGCGCGAGGCGATCCCATTCGCGTGGACGCTGCTGACCGAGGAGTGGAAGCTGCCGGTCGACCGCCTGTGGGCAACGGTCTTTCATGGCGATGCCGGCGTGCCGCGTGATGCAGAGGCGTACGACATCTGGCGGAAGTTCCTCCCGGTGGAGCGGATCGGCGAGCTGGGCGCCGCGGACAACTTCTGGCAGATGGGCGACACCGGGCCGTGCGGCCGCTGCTCGGAGATTTACTACTTCCGTGGCTCAGAAATCGGATGCGGCGAAGAAGCGGCGGGTGGTGTCTGCCGCGGGCTCGAGTGCAGCTGCAATCGCTTCGTCGAGATCTGGAACAACGTCTTCATGGAGTTCGATCGGCAGGCCGATGGCACGCTGAAACCGCTGCCCGCGCCGTCGATTGACACCGGCATGGGGCTCGAGCGGGTCACCGCGGTCATCCAGGCCACGCTCTCGAACTACGACACGGATCTCTTCACGCCGCTGCTGCGCACGATTGGTGAGCGCGCGGGAACGACGTATGGTGGCTCGATGGCGCCCACTGACGTGTCGATGCGCGTCGTCGCCGACCACATGCGCGCCATGACCTTCCTGATAGCCGATGGCGTCGTGCCATCCAACGAATGGCGCGGCTACGTGTTGCGGAAGATCATGCGGCGCGCGATGCGCCATGGCAAACGCCTCGGCGTCAGCGAACCGTTTCTGTACGCGCTGGTCGACGTGATCGTCCGCGAGTTCGGCGACGCGTACCCGGAGTTGAACGCCGGGCACAAGGCAATCGCCCAGGTCATCGGCAGCGAGGAAGAACGCTTCAACGTCGTTCTGACGGAGGGACTCCCCCGGCTCGAGGAGGTGCTCGACAAGGCCGCCGCGGGCACCAGGCTGGTCGACGGGGACGCCGCGTTCCGGCTGTACGACACGTTCGGCCTCCCGCGCGACTTCATCGAGGACATGATCGAGGATCGCAAGCTGTCACTCGATCGCGACGGGTTCGAGCGCGCGATGGAAGGCCAGCGCGAGAAGGCGCGCGCGAAAAGCAAGTTCAAGGGTGCCGCGCGCGAGGACGCCGCCTTTGCGGGCTTTGCGGACGTGCCTGCGACCAGATTTGCCGGCTACGACAATGCATCGGTGAAGACGCGAGTGCTGGCGGTCGCCAAGCTCGAAGGGGACGAGGAGACACCGGTCGAAACGTCGACACTCTCAACCGGCGATACCGGCTGGGTCGTGCTCGAAGAGACGCCGTTCTATCTTCAAAGCGGCGGGCAGGTGTCCGACATCGGAGAACTGCGAAATGATTTCGGCTTCCGCGGCGCCGTGAGCGAGGTCGCGGCAGTGAGCAGCGGCGTTCGCGTGCACACCGTCCGCGTCGAGAGCGGGGAAATTGCCGTGGGCGCGCCGGTGATCGCTGAGATTGACTCGCAGCGACGCGCGGCCATTCGGCGCAACCATACGGCCACTCACCTGCTCCATGCCGCGCTGCGCCAGGTCCTCGGCGCGCACGTGAAGCAGGCGGGCTCGCTCGTCGCCCCCGATCGTTTCCGCTTTGACTTTGTGCACTTCAGCGCGGTTACCCGTGAGCAGCTTCTCGAGATCGAGCGGATCGTCAACGAGCAGGTGTTGACGAACACACCGGTGCAGACCGACGTCAAGGCCACACAGGAAGCAATCGCGGCGGGCGCCATGGCGCTCTTCGGCGAGAAGTACGGTGATAAAGTGCGCGTCGTGTCGGTACCGGGGTTCAGCGTGGAGCTGTGCGGCGGCACCCACGTGCGCGCGACGGGCGACATCGGCCTGTTCGCGATCGTGTCGGAGAGCGGCGTCGCCGCGGGCACCCGCCGTATCGAGGCGATCACGGGACTCGAGTCGGTGAAGGCCTTTCAGGCACAGCGCGAGCTGGCGTCATCGCTCGCGGAATCTCTGAACACGAGGCCGGAGGAAGTCGCCGCGAAAGTGCAGGCGCTCCAGGAGGAGACAAGACGCCTTGCCCGCGAGCTCCAAACCGCCAGGATGAAGGCGGCGCTGGGCGGGGGCGGCGCTGGGCAGCCGGACGAGGCCGTTGATGTCGCAGGCGTGAAGCTTGTCGCCCGCGAAGTCAGCGGTCTCGACAAGGACGGCCTTCGTGCGCTCGTCGATCAGCACCGCGCCCGGATCAAGAGCGGCGTCGTGGTGCTGGCGGCGCCAGGCGACGACAAGGTCACCATCGTGGTGGGCGTAACGCCGGATCTCATCAAGAAAGTGCCGGCGGGCCAGGTGGTGAAGCAGCTCGCCGCGATCGTGGGCGGCGGGGGTGGAGGGCGTCCCGATTTCGCGGAAGCCGGTGGCAAGGACCCGTCGAAGATCGGTGAGATGCTCGCCGCCACGCGTGGCATCCTCGAGAAGATGATCACGGGCGGGGCGTAACGACCCCTACGACGCGAGAATCGCCTCCGCGCGCTTCGCGTCGTCGGCCCTCACGAGCAAGTCGACACCCCTCATCTGCATATCCGGCCGAAGACCGCCGGCATCGTCCGCGCGAACCAGGCACTCAATCCCAGCGGCTTCAAGCGCACTTTTCGCCATATCGGACTCGAATCTGTTCAGAAATGTACGCACGCGGACAAGAGTGTGATCGCCGGGGTGGCACGCCATCACAGCATCATGAACCAGTTTCGTCGCTAACGCTGCACCCTTGCCCCACCGATATCTTGATCGCCTGCTGCCCCGCACTCTCGTCCTCGCGCTCGCCGCTGCTCTGCTGACGCCGCTATCGGCGCATGCGCAGATCTACGCGTGGCGCGACGTAAACGGAACGCTGGTCCTGTCGGATCGGAAGCTTAGTAGCGGCGCGTTGACATACGCCGTGCCCGATGCGCCAACCATCCGCGCAACGACGCCGCTTGCGGGGGCGAAGTACCGCGACAAATTCGAACCGCTCGTCCAGGAGCATGCGCTGCGCCACGCACTGCGCCCCGAACTCGTGAGGGCTGTCATCCAGGTGGAATCGGGATTCAACCCGCTGGCGCGCTCACCGCGCGGCGCAATGGGCCTGATGCAGCTAATGCCCACAACCGCCGCCGAGCTCGGCGTACGCGATGCCTACGACCCGGCAGAGAACATCCGCGGCGGGTGCGCCTACCTGCGCAAGCTGTTGGATCGCTATGACGGCAACGAGGAGCTCGCGCTGGCCGCGTACAACGCCGGCGCCGAGGCGGTCGATCGCCACGGAAAGACCGTTCCGCCGTACCGGGAAACGCGCGACTACGTGAAGAGAGTCGCGGCTCGCGGCGGCGACGTCCGCCAGGTGGCGCTCACCAGGAACGCTGTGTACAAGACCTTTGAGATCGTCGACGGTCGGGCCATCCCGCATTACTCGTCGCAAAGGCCCCCCACCGGCACGTTCGAAATCATCGTAAAGTAAGGCATGAGACGCACGCTGGTGATGGTAACCATGGCCGCCATGGTTGTCGCTGCGCCGGCGTTCTCGCAAAGCCTTGCCTTGACCGAAATGGTCAAGGCCGAGCAGATGTTCGCGGCGCGCGCGCTCGTCGTCGGCTGGAAGCAGGCGTTCCTCGAATATTTCGCCGACACGGCCGTCGGATTCGACGGCGACCAGGCCGCGCCGGCCAAGAGCCTTTTTCGCAAACAGCCGGACCCTCCGAAGGACCAGCGCATCCTATGGGAACCTCGGTACGGAGATATTGCCGCGAGCGGTGACCTTGGGTATCTGACGGGACCCGTGCGCACGATCAGCCCGGCGCGGAACAACGGTCAGCCGAGCCATTCGGTCTATGCCTCCGTCTGGAAGCGGCAGCCGGACGGGGCCTTCAGGGTTGTGATGGACATGGGTGTGCCGACACCTGGTCCCGTGCCGTTCGCGGACGGCTTCACGCGAGCACCACGTCCCGACGTCTACACCGGCAATGCCTCGACAGTAGCCGCCACCAAGTCGTTGCGCGATACCGACGCGGCGCTGACGAACGCAGCACGGGCGGGTCAGGCCGACGCCTATCGCGGCCACCTGGCCGAAGGCGCGCGGCTGCACCGGCCGGACGTGCTTCCCCTGGTCGGCCAGGACGCGATCGTCGCCTGGCTGACGGGTCAGGGGGCCTACGCGTGGGGCGAATCAAGGTTCGCCGAAACAGCCCGCTCGGGCGACCTTGGATACACCTACGGCAGCTACGCGATGAAGGCCGGCCCTGCCCAGCACGGCTTCTACGTCCGCGTCTGGACCCGTGGCCGCAACGGGGTCTGGCGAGTCGCCCTCGACGTCCTCCAGCCTCAATAGCGGCAGGCTCCCACGACAATACCGGGTCCAAAAGGACCCGGCCTACGCGATGCGTCCTTTTGGACCCGCCACGGCGTGCCCGGACCAGCCGTCGTATAATTACGTTTTCTCAAAGTAGCGAGGATCAGTGGCAAAGCGTACGAAGTCGGCCCTCAAGGCAAATCGTCAGAACGTCAAGCGCCGGGATCACAACCGGCAGATGCGCTCGAGGCTCCGCAGCGCGCTCAAGTCGATCCGCGTCTCGCTCGACGCGAAGGACCTAAAGCGGCGCTCAGCCAGACGGTGTCCATCGTCGACAAGATGGCCACCAAGGGCATCATCCACCGCAATACCGCGGGGCGCTACAAGTCGCGGCTCGCCTTGCGGCTGACGAAGACCGCCCCCTAATTGGCCGGCGGCCTCCTGCAGCGTCTGCTCACGCGCTCAGGGGTCCTGCCACTCCTGCGCAACCAGTGGCGCGAGGAAAACGCACAGGTCAACGCCAGGCTCGAGAGCTTGACCGCGATGTGCGGATGCTCCGAGAAACCCTGGCGCTCAACGTCACTCAACGGGAAAAGGGAACGAACAATCCCAGGCTTTTCGATCCGGAACGTTGGCGCTCACGTTCAACAGGCGTTGGCCAGTGATCCGCTAGCGACGGCCGTACGCAGCAGCGGGGGTACCTGGGGCGCCGAAGCCTCGTGGCGAAGGCGACAAGTGGCCTTTGGGCTCACACAGCTCCACGACGAGACGCTCGAGGAGGACCTTCGGATCGCCTGCGGAAGACTTGAGCGCCAGGTCGGTCCGGAAGACAGCTTCAATCGCAGCTCTCAGCCGCGCGGGCGGCATCTTCTCCGCCGCCCACCGCAACTGGCCCATGAGGAAGAACGGCGCGGCACCCCCCTCGAGCGCAGCCGCGAGCTCATGCAGTGCCTCGGCCGCATCGTTGCGCTCGATGGCGTTTGCGATCCCGAAGTTCGTCGCCTCGGCGGTCACCTGCACAATCTGCCGCACGTCGTCCGCAGTGATTTTCGCCTGGCCCATCGCATACAGGGCAACGCGTTCGATGCCTGAGCGCAGCCGGACGACGTCGATGCCGGCGCGTTCCACGAGGGCCGCGATGGCTGATGCGTCGAGCGGCACCTTGTCGCGCTCGGCACGCGCCTTCACCCACCGGTGCGCGCCGGCAGCGTCGACGATCGTGCCGCAGTCCACGACCTGGGCCTCCTTCAGCAGTAACTTGACGAGACGGCGGCGCTGGTCGAGCGGACCGCACACGAGAACGACGGTGGCGTGGTCCGGCGCATTCCTGAAGAATGTCTCCAGCCGCTCCTGCTCCGCGTCGGCCGCCTTCCCTTCGCGCTTCGGGATCAGAAGCCGCTCGGCGTCGTGCACGATCACGATGCGGCGCGGCGCCACCATCGGCAGCGTCGCCGAGGCGTCGAACAGGTCGTCCGCCTTAATCTCGCCTCCGAAGAGACGATCGACGTTGAAGGCACGGAGGCCCTCGTCCACCATTTCAGTGAACTCGTTCGCGACGGCGGACTTCTCCGTGTCGTCGGCGCCGACGAGCAGATAGAGCGGCGCGGTCTCGCCGGCGGCGATTTGTTTCCGAAGCGCTGCGGGAGAGAGAGGCGGCACGCTCAGAAGGCTTCGAGGATGGCAGTCACGACGGTCCGGGCGACGTCATTGGCAATGCGATCGAACGAGCCACGCTGCTGGTCGACGAACGACGCGCCATCAACCGTGCCGGTCCCCACGTTGAGCTCGTACTCACCGGTGAACGACAGCGCGTCATTGGCCCACAGCGACCGGCCTACTCGCGCATCTGTGAAATCGACCTTCATCGTCAAGACGAACTGATAGCGAGATGCGAGCTGCGCGTTGGTGAAGCCGACGGGGGACAGCGTGATCGTCGTGATTTCGGCGCTGAGCACCGCGTCGGCGTCCGTCGTTTCGGGTATGACCCGATACTTGCCGCGGCCGATGAACTCGTTGCGGATCTTCTCCGTCAGGACCTGTTCGACCTCGAAGAAGGTCGTGCGGTTCACGAGTGGCGGAATCCCGACGACGCGGATGTCTGTCGGAAGAAACGCCCCCCGGCCGGCCAGCGCATACCCGCAGCCCGACGAAGTTGCCGCAAAAAGCAACGCCAGCCCGAACAGAACCTTCTGAACCCTCTGCACCTGCTGAACCTCTGCACCTTCTAAATCTATTGAACGACGAGCGACACAAGGCGCCCCTTCGCGACGACGACTTTCTTCACCGTCTTCCCGGTCGTATGCACGAGGACCGCGGGGTCCGACAGCGCCATCCGGCCCAGGTCCTGCTCCGAGGTTTCGGCCGGAACCGTCAGCCGACTTCTCACCTTCCCGTTGACCTGCACAGGGATGACGATTTCCTCTGCCTTGGCGACGTCGGCGCTGAATTCGGGCCATCGCGCGGCTATGAGACCGTCGCGGTGTCCCAGCATCTCCCACAGCTCCTCGGCTATGTGCGGCGCGAACGGCGACAACATCCGGACCAGTGCTTCGATCGCCTCGCTGACAACCGCCAGCGTTTCCGGACGCTCGGCGGGTTCGCCGAGCGCATACAGGTCGTTGACGAGCTCCATCATCGCGGAGATCGCGGTATTGAGCTGCTGTCGCTGCTCGATGTCGCCGGTCACGCGGCGGATTGTGTCATGCGTCTTTCTTCGGATGGCCCGCTCGGACGGGTTGAGCGCGCCAGCCGTGATTCGGGATTCGGGATTCGGGATTCGCGAGATCGCGTCGCGCCATTGATCCACGAGCCGCCACACGCGCGTCAGGAACTTGAAGCTTCCCAGGAGGCTGGAATCGGACCACTCGACTTCCTTCTCCGGCGGCGCGACGAACATCACATAAAGACGCAGCGCATCAGCGCCGAACTTCTGGAGCATCGTGTCGGGATCGACGACGTTGCCTTTCGATTTCGACATCACCGCGCCGTCTTTGAGCACCATGCCCTGCGTGAGCAGCTGCGTGAACGGCTCGCTGTGCTCGACCAGGCCGAGATCGCGGAAGACGCGCGCGAAGAAGCGCGAGTAGATCAGGTGCAGGATGGCGTGCTCGATGCCGCCGCTGTAGAAGTCGACCGGTAGCCAGTACTTCACCTTTGCGGGATCGAAGGGCTGCTTGTCGTTCCGCGGATCGGCAAAACGGTAGAAATACCAGGACGAGTCGACGAACGTGTCCATGGTGTCGGTCTCGCGGCGCGCGGGCCCACCGCATTTTGGACACGTCACGTTGACGAACTCGGGGACCTGCGCGAGCGGTGAGTCTCCGCGGCCGGTGAATTGCGCGATCCTCGGCAGTTCCACCGGTAGCTGATCGTCGGGCACCGGCACAATGCCGTCCGTCTCGCAATAGATCATCGGGATCGGGGTGCCCCAGTACCGCTGACGGGAGATGCCCCAGTCCTTCAAACGGTACTGCACCGTGCTCTCGCCGATGCCGCGTTGTTTCGCCGCGGCAATCATGCGCTTCTGGGCCTCCTCCGATGTGAGCGCGCTGAACTCGCCCGACTCGACCGTGCGTCCGTATGCGGCCACCGCCTCAGGCATCGTGTCGGCGTCGGGGGTTGCTTCGCCTTCCGGCACAATGACGACCTTGATGGGCAGATTGAACTTGCGGGCAAACTCGAAGTCGCGCTGATCGTGCGCAGGCACCGCCATGACAGCGCCCGTGCCGTAGTCGCCCAGTACGAAATTCGCGACCCAGATTGGCACTGGTTTCTGCGTGAACGGGTTGATCGCACGGAACTCAGTATCGAAGCCCTGCTTCTCGATCTCGCCGCTCATGCGCGCCGCGCGATCCTGCGTTCGGAACCTCTGCACATGCTTGCGGAATGCGGCGGAATCAGCCGTCCTCTCGGCGAGCTCCATGACCAGTGGATGCTCGGGACCGAGCAGCACGAAGGTAGCGCCGTAAATCGTGTCAATACGGGTCGTAAACACCTCGATCTGCGTCGAGCCGCCTTCGCCAAGCTTCGGCGAGCCGGGGCCTTCTTCCAGCGGGAACTTGACGCGCGCGCCTTCGGACCGCCCAATCCAGTTCTGCTGCATCGTCAGAACTTTGTCGGGCCACCTGTTCAGCTCAACGGTCGCATCGAGCAGTTCATCGGCGTACGCCGTGATGCGGAAAAACCACTGCTCCAGGTCACGCGTTTCGACCGGCGTGCCGCAGCGCCAGCAGCCGCCATCAACCACCTGCTCATTGGCGAGGACCGTCTGGTCCTTCGGGCACCAGTTGACCGACGAGCGCCGCCGGTAAGCCAGGTCGCGCTCGAACATGCGGACGAACAGCCACTGGTTCCACTTGTAGTACTCCGGGTCGCAAGTGGCGAACTCGCGCTCCCATGCGTAGCTGATGCCGAGGCGCTGGAGCTGCCCCTTCATGTGCGCGATGTTGGCGCGCGTCGATTCCTCGGGATGGATGCCGCTATTGATCGCGGCGTTCTCCGCCGGAAGGCCGAATGCGTCCCAGCCAAACGGATGCAGCACGTTGTAGCCGCGCATCCGCTTCGTGCGCGCCATCACGTCGCCGATGATGTAGTTGCGGACGTGGCCTACATGGGCGTGCCCAGACGGATACGCGAACATCTCGAGGCAGTAGTACTTCGGCTTCGACGGATCCTCGACGACTTCAAAGGCCCGGGACGACGCCCAGCGCTCCTGCCACTTCTTGTCGAGTTCCTGGGGACGGTAGTCAGCCATTCAGAATAAGGAGCCGGGATCGGGGATCGGGGATCCGGGATCCGGAGTCAAGAGACCTGACTTGATTATATCGTCCACGCCTTGCGGAGATGTGGAAGCACCGCGTCGATCGTCGCGCGGCCGCGCGGCGCGGGACCCCCAGGCGGCGCGCATTGTTCGAGCGTCGTCTCTCCGGCGAGCACGGCGGTCACGACGCGGAGCGACGCCGCAAGGCCGGCGAGATCGTATCCACCCTCCGTGACGGCCACGATGCGGCCGCCGCAGCACTCGTCGGCGACATCCGCGAGCTGCGCGGTCAGCCGCGCGAATCCGTCCGCCGTCGCGCGCATCCCGCCCAACGGGTCGTCAACAAACGCATCGAAGCCAGCCGAAACAAGAATCAGCTCGGGACGGAACTGCCGAAGCGCTGGCAGTGCGATGCTCGAATAGACGAGGTCGTAGTCCGCATCGGTCGCGCCCGCTTCGAGCGGAAGGTTGATCGTGAAACCGATCCCCCTGCCGGTCCCGGTATCACTCGCCGCGCCGGTGCCAGGGTAGTAGGGGTATTGATGCGACGAGACGAACAGGACCGACGGATCGTCATAGAACGCCCCCTGGGTTCCGTTGCCGTGATGGACGTCGAAGTCGACGACGGCGACGCGCTGGAGGCCACTGGCGCGCGCGTGTGCCGCGGCGATCGCGATGTTGTTGAACAGGCAGAAACCCATCGCCCGGTTCCGCTCGGCGTGATGTCCTGGCGGCCGAACCATCGCAAGGGCGCGCCGGCCCCTGCCTCCCAGGACGTCATCCACAGACGCGAGCGCTGCGCCGGCCGCGAGCAGGGCGACCTCATAGGAATCGGGCGACGTGAACGTATCGAGGTCGAGCGCGGTCGCCCGCCCTGCCGTCTCCCCGATCAGCGCGATGTACTCGCGCTCGTGGACACGCGCGAGCTCCTCTTCCGTTGCCAGTCGCGGCTCCCGCACGTCCCCGCCGCGCCGGCGGAACTCTGAGGCAACGACCTGCATGACCTCCGCGCGCTCGAGGCGCTCGGGATGCCCGGGCGGCGTGAGGTGATCGGCGAAACGATCGGACGTAAAAATCGTGAGACTCACGACGTCATTATCATTGTGTCGTAGGGGCCGGCTTCAGCCGGCCCAGCATCGCCAGGGCGCGACTCTCGAGTCCAGCCAGGCGCCGCTCTAGCTCCTGCCTCGCCGGCTCGAGCTGTTCCTCGGGCGCGCCCTTCGGCACGTCGAGCGGCTCACCAACCGCCAGCGCTACGGTGCTGAACGGCTTGGGGATCTGCGTCCTGTCCCAGCTCCTCGTCGTCCAGTAAGACGAGGCCTCGAGGTGAAACGGCAGCACTGGATTCCCGGTCGCCCGCGCGAGCCAGATCGCCCCCGGCTGCGCGACGCGCGCCGGCCCGCGAGGGCCATCGAGGGTGAACCCGGCTGGCCTCCCCTGGTCCATGTCTCGCACGAGCTGCAGGATCGCCTTCCGACCGCCGCGCGTTGTCGATCCGCGCGCCGTCCCGTAGCCGAAGCGCTCGATGATCCGCGCGATCCATTCGCCATCGAAGTTTGCGCTGGTGATGACAACGATGCCGCGACGGCGGAAGTAGTAGGTGGCCGGAAGGATACGGCCGTGCCAAAAGGCCATGACCGGCTGACGGCCGGACGCGAGGATCGCGTCGAGGTGATGCAGTCCCTCGACGCGCCAACGCAGCGTGTGGCCAAGCGCGTTGATCAATGGATAGCCGAGGCCCGCGATAATGGCGAGTTCGGTGCGCTTGCGCCACGACGCGCGCCACTCGCTCACGCGCAAATCCCAAAACCCAAACCCCAAAACCCAAACCCCAATTCCAGTGGCCTTTGGATTTGGGATTTGGGATATGAGATTTGGGTTTTGTCGCTACATTCCATTGTATTGGGGACCCCCACCACCCTCCGGCGGCACCCAGGTGATTACCTGGTAAGGATCCATGATGTCGCACGTCTTGCAGTGCACGCAGTTCGACGCATTGATCTGCAGACGCGGCGTGCCGTCGGGGTCCTGGATGATCTCGTAGACGTTTGCCGGGCAGAATCGCACGCATGGGTGACCGTATTCCGGCCCGCAAATCGAGCTGCAGACGTCCGTGTGCACGAGAAGGTGCGGCGGCTGATCCTCGTCGTGCGACGTGCCCGAATAGTGCACGTTGGTTAGCTTGTCGAACGTCAGGCGGCGATCGATGGTCGTGGCGTTACTTGCGGCCGTTGGCGCGAACTGCGTGGAGCCGTAGTACCACGCGAGCGTCTTCATCCGCTCGTGACCCGGATGGCCGTGCAGGTCCTCCGGCAGCCAGCCCTTGGTCACGACGGACAGTCCGGCGAATGCAAGTCCCGGGAGGAGCCCATAGCCAAACGCCTGATGGACGTTGCGAACCGGATAGAGCTCCGCTTTTACGGAACTGTTGTCGATGCGATCCTGATAAGTCTTCATCGTCGCGAGGGACGTGTCGCCCTTGCGCACCGCCTCGAACGCGGTTTCGGCCGCCAGCATGCCGGTGCGCATCGCCAGGTGAATCCCCTTGAGGCGCATCGAATTCATGTAGCCGCCGGCGTCACCGGCGATCAGCCCGCCGTCCATGAAGACCTGCGGAATCGTGTTCCATCCCCCTTCCGGCAACGCCTTGGCGCCGTACCGAATCATGTGACCGCCCTCGAGCAGCTTCGATACGAACGGATGCTGCTTGAAGCGATTGAACGCCATGTGCGGATCGAACAGGGGATCCTTGTAGTCGAGCCCGACCACGAAGCCGAGCGACACCTGGCCGTCAGGCATGGCGTAGATGAAGCCTCCGCCAAACTCTTCGTGCCGCAGGGGGTAACCCAGCGTGTGAATGACGGTGCCCGACTCGAGGCGATTGCTCGGGATCTCCCAGAGCTCCTTGAGGCCGAGCGCGAACTGCGGCGGCTCCGCGTGGTGGCCGAGCGGCAGTCGGCGCATCAGCTCCTTGGTCAGGTTGCCGCGCACGCCGTCGCAGAAAATCGTCACCTTCGCCAGGATGTCAACGCCCGGCTCGAAGGTCGCCTTCTGCTCTCCGTGCTTCCCGATGCCGCGATCGCCGGTGCGCACGCCAACGACGCGCGCGCCATCCATGAGAATGTCCTGTCCGGAGAAGCCGGTGAAGAAGTCGATGCCTGCCGCCTCGACCTGCGTCGTCAGCCAGCGCACGAACAGATTGAGCGAGATGATCGAATTGCCGTGGTTCTTCAACGGCGGAGGGATGATCGGCAACGGGAGCTTGCCCGACTGCGTGAGGACGTAGACATCCTCGTCATGGACGTCGGCGACCAGGGGCGCACCCTTTTCGCGGAAATCTGGAATTAAATCTCGAAGCGCGGAAGGATCCAGGATCGCGCCGGAGAGGATGTGCGCTCCCGCCTCACGTGCTTTCTCCAGCACCGCAATCGACAGCGGCTCGCCGCCCTGCTGTTCCTGAAGCTGCGAGAGCCGAAGCGCGGCAGACAGTCCAGCCGGACCGCCGCCGACGATCAGGACATCGACTTCAAGAGTTTCGCGGACCATCAGTCTTCACCACGACGATCACGAAATACGACGAAGGTCACGAGAACCAAACATATTATTTTCGTGTTCTTCGTAGGCTTTCGTGAACTTCGTGGTTACTTTTTCTCGAGTTCCGCGATCAGCGCGGGCGCGATCTCGAACAGATCGCCGACGATGCCGTAGTCGGCAACCTCGAAGATTGGCGCTTCGGCGTCCTTGTTAATCGCGACGATCGTTCTCGCGCCCTTCATGCCGACCAGGTGCTGAATGGCTCCGGAAATCCCGAGTGCCACGTAGAGCTTCGGTGCCACCGTCTGACCGGAGCTGCCGATCTGGCGCTCCATCGGCAACCATCCGTTGTCGCAGATCGGGCGCGACGCCGCCACCTCGGCATCCATTGCCTTGGCGAGCTTCTCCGCCAGCGGAATGTTGTCCTGCGACTTGATGCCGCGACCCACCGCGACGATGCGCTCGGCCTGCGCGAGATCGACCGCCTGCTTGGCTTCGCGAAATGGCGCCTCTGGCTTCTGGCGAATCGAGGAGGAATCGATCTGCACGTCCACCTTCCTCACCGCCGCCGAACCGCCCTTCAGCGCCGCATCAGCCCTCAGTGCCCCGATCTGCATCGTCACCAGTGCCGGCGGCCCCCCTTGCGGCTTCACTTGCGCTGCAAGCTTTCCCTGGAACATCGGGCGTGTGAAAGTGGCGTCCGCGCCAGTGCCCACGATACCCGTCACGTCAGTAAGGAGCGGCTTGCGAAGTCGCGCGGCCAGCAGCGGCGCGAAATCGCGCGTCTGGTAAGTATGCGGCAGGAGAACGAAAGTCGGGGAGGTCGACTCGATCAATGCGCGACAGGCGGCGGCGTACGCGTCCGGAGTGTAGGGATCGAGCGCGGGGTGCTCCGCGACGAGCACCTCGGACACAACGGCGGACGCCAGCTCCTGGGCGACGCCTCCGGTTCCGGCGCCAAGCACGGCGATTGTGATCGGCATGCCGCCCGCGAGCTGCTGCGTAGTGCCTGCCAGCTGCTGCGCAGCTGCGACGGACTCCCAGGTCGCCCGATTAAGCTTACCCTCGCGTTGTTCGGCGATCACAAGAATCACAGGGCCCTCGCCTCCTCGCGGAGCCGGCGCACCAGCTCCTTGGCGGCGTCGGCTGGCGAGCCCGTGATCATCTGGGTCTGCTTGCTCCTCGTCGGGACCGCGAGGCCGACGATCTGCTGCGACGGTTGAAGACCGTCGGGTAGCGACGCTTTCCGGATCTCTTTTTTCTTGGCCGCCATGATGCCCTTGAGCGTGGCGTAGCGGAGCTGGTTGATACCGCTCTGGATCGTCAGCAGCGCCGGCAGCGGCATCGCAATCCACTGGAACCAGCCGCCCTCGAGCTCGCGCTTGACGCGCAGGGCGTTGTTCTCGATCTGCACGTCCATGATGATCGTGGACGAGGGAATGCCCAGCCGCTCGGCGAGGATCACGCCAGTCTGGCCGTGTCCCTGGTCATCGGACTGCAGCCCGGTCAGCACCAGGTCGAACGTCTCATCCTTCATCGCGGCCGCAAGGGCGTCGGCGAGTACGAACGCATCGGCGGCGCCCAGACTGTCGTCCTGGACATGAATCGCGCGGTCCGCCCCACGCGCGAGCGCCTCGCGAATCACGGTCTGCACGCGCGCTGGACCCGCGGAGCAGACGACCACCTCGCCGCTGTGCTTCTCACGCAGCCGGAGCGCCTCTTCCAGCGCATACGCGTCGGGCTCGTTCATCTCGTAGCTGACGTCCTGCTCGCGAATCCACGTCTTCTGATCATTCAGACGCGGCTGCCACTCGCGGGTGGGTACTTGCTTGATACAGACGGCGATCTTCATGTCTCTAAAATTGTCACCGAGACAAGCCACGGAGACACGGAACCACGGAGAGCATTTTGGACAATCACGCTCCGTGTCTCCGCGTCTCCGTGGCCCGTCTCTGCAGATTACCCTTCGAATTTCTTGAACATCAGAGCCGCGTTCGTGCCGCCGAAGCCGAAGGAGTTCGACAGCGCGTAGCGGATCGGCATCTGCCGGCTCGTGTGGGGCACGTAGTCGAGATCGCAATCGGGATCCGGCTCGTCGAGGTTGATCGTGGGCGGCACGATCTGATGACGCACGGCGAGGGCGGTGATCCCCGCCTCGAGGCCGCCGGCGGCCCCGAGCAGGTGACCGGTCATCGACTTGGTCGAGGAAATGGCCAGCTTGTACGCGTGATCGCCGAAGCAATTCTTGATGGCGAGCGTCTCCAGCCTGTCGTTGTATGGGGTCGACGTGCCGTGCGCGTTGATGTAGTCCACGTCCTCGGGCGCGATGCCGGCCTTCCGGATCGCGTTGGCCATGACGCGCCGGCCGCCATCGCCGTCTTCCGATGGCGCGGTCATGTGATACGCATCGGCCGACATCCCGTAGCCGACGATTTCGGCGTAAATCGGCGCACCGCGACGCCGCGCGTGCTCGAGCTCTTCGAGGACGATGACGCCCGCGCCCTCGCCGATGATGAAGCCGTCACGATTCTTGTCGAAGGGACGAGACGCGCGTTCGGGTTCGTCGTTGCGCGTCGAGAGCGCGCGAAGCGCGGCAAAACCTCCGACCCCCATCGGAGTGATCGCCGCCTCACTGCCCCCGGCGATCATGGCGTCGGCGTCGCAGCGCCGGATGATCTCGTAGGCGTCGCCGATCGCGTGCGCCGAGGCGGAGCAGGCGGTGCATGTGGCTGAATTCGGCCCTTTGGCGCCAAAACGAATCGACACCTGGCCGGCTGCAAGGTTGATGATGGCAGAGGGAATGAAGAACGGTGAAATCTTCCGGGGGCCGCCTTCGAGCAGCGCCTTGTGCTCGCGCTCGATGGTGGTGAACCCGCCGATGCCCGACGCGATGTAGACCCCGATCGCGTCTGCGTTCTCGGGCGTCACCTCCAGCTTCGAATCGTCCATCGCGAATTGCGCGGCCGCGACAGCGTACTGGATGAAGACGTCCATCTTCTTGACGTCTTTCTTGTCGATGAACTGCAGCGGGTCGAATCCCTTGACCTCGCCCGCGATCTGCGCGGCAAAAGCGCTCGCGTCGAATTTGGTAATCCGGTGGACACCGCTCGTGCCCGCCACCAGCGCGTCCCAGTTCGCCTTGGTGCCGATGCCGAGCGATGACACCAGCCCGATGCCGGTGATGACGACTCGCCTGTTCAAAATCCCTCCGTGGGCCTTACTTCTTGGTCTTCGCGTGCGCCTCGATGTAGTCGACGGCTTCCTTGACGCGGGTGATCTTTTCGGCGTCCTCGTCAGGGATCTCGATCCCGAATTCCTCTTCGAACGCCATCACGAGC
>Ga0210380_10000316_pt1 | contig 23073 bp, 22 predicted proteins | sample PLM4_5_coexredo_FD_155476 | JGI IMG/M metagenome (GOLD analysis project Ga0210380, IMG submission 155476) | Groundwater sediment microbial communities from an aquifer in East River, Colorado, USA - PLM4_5_coex redo | ecosystem: Environmental > Terrestrial > Soil > Riparian zone | place: USA... | reverse complement strand
GAATAGCGAGCCTTCGGTGGCCGTGCTCATCGACGGCGTGCAAATGGCGAACCCCTCGCAGTTCAACCAGGAGCTCTTCGACATCGACACCATCCAGGTGCTGAAAGGGCCGCAGGGCGCGCTCTACGGACGTAATGCCATCGGCGGCGCCATTATCATCAACACGAAAAAGCCGAGCGATGTTTTTCAAGGCAATGTGACGTTGGGAGGCGACTCCGGGCCCGGCATCAACGTTCGCGGCGGCATGAGCGGCCCGATCTCGAACACGCTCAAATACATAGCGACCGGCTCCTACCTCGATACCAAGGGCTATATCAGGAATGCCTTTCTAAACGAGAACGCCGATCCGTTTCGAGACGTGTCCGGGCGCCTGCGATTCGTGTGGGACCCGTCGAAAGACCTGAGCGCGGATGTGCGTGTGTATGCCTCGGGCGTTCGAACTCAGGCGCTTTACTTCAACATCACGGAGAGCGTGAACGACACGAGCCTGCCGGTGCGCGTGAACAACGCTGGCGTGAACGAACGCAACATGTTCGGCACGTCGCTCAAGCTCGATTACGTGAGGCCTCTGGGCACGCTTACGTCCATCACCGCCTACGACCGGTTCAACGAGCTCTTGACCGGCGATCAATTCAATTTCCTGCCGATTCCGGAATCGGTGCTGTTCAAGTTCTTCGGCGCCGATCAGGCGCAGCATCAGTTTCTCGACGTCAATGCGGTGAGCGAGGCGCTGCAATTCGCATCGCCTGCGACGAAGCGCGTGCGCTGGATCGCGGGTGCGTACCTGATCTCGACCGATCGTTTCATTTCCACGGGCAATGTCTTCGACCTGGGCACCGGCGAGGTGCCCGAGGTGCGGCGGGAGCCCTTGCCGCTCTTCAATCCGCAGTTCACCTACCTTGCCGACTCGCAGGACAATTTCGCCTGGGCGGTATTCGGCAACATCGACGTCAATCTCACGGACAAACTGGAGTTGTCCACGTCGTTGCGTTACGATCGTGACGATCGCAAGAACACCACCGAAACACCTGCGGAATTCATACCTGCGCCGCTCGTGGGTATTGCATTCCCGGGGCAGGTTCGTACGCACACCTGGGACGATTGGCAGCCGAAAGTCACGCTGCGCCACAAGCCGACTGCGGATTCCACGCTGTATATCGGTTACAGCCGCGGCTTCCGCAGCGGCGGCTTCAATCAAACGGGTGTCGGTGCAGCGGGCATCGCCGGTGTGAACGACTTGTTCGACGCCGAGACGGCGGACACCTACGAAGCGGGCGCCAAGGCCGAATTTCTCGACCGGCGCGTCGGCGCCAACGTCAGCATCTACCACACGAAGGCGAAAGGATCCTACTTCTTCGTGTTCGATCCGAACACGAGCACGCAGAATCTGGGGAATCTCGATCGCGTCGACTACACCGGCGCGGAGTTCGAAGTGCGGGGACGCATCCTCGAAGGGTTCGACGGCTATGTCGGGCTCGGCTACACCGACAGCAACATCAAGGAGTCCAGGCGCGCGGCGAGCGACGTCGGCAAAGAAGCGCCCTTGGTTTCGCGGTACACCGCCAACGTCGGTTTGCAATACCGCCATTCCCTGCGCAGCGAGTTGAGCGCGTTCGTGCGCTCGGATCTCCAGGTCATCGGTCCGACGTGGTTCTATCCCGACAACTTCACGGAGCGCGATCCGGTCACGTTGCTGAACCTACGGCTCGGCATCGACGCCAAGTCCTGGTCGGCGACCGTCTGGGCCAAGAATCTCACGGACGAAACATACAACGCGGAGTGGTCGCCCGGACCGATGTTCTTCCCGAATCCGGGCTACACCAACAATTTCGTTTTCAAGGCAATGCCGCGACGCTGGGGCGTTGATCTGAATTATCGATTCTGAGCGAGAGCCGACTCCGCGTTAATGAGACGCACCGAACCATGTGACTACTCAGGACCAAGTGCTCGTGGCGTCTCGCTCGTCGCTCGAAGTACGTTCGACGAGTGGGAGCAGCCGTGAATCTTCGACCGCGGCGGTTCGGTGCGCGAGCGCGGCGACGATCGTCTCGTTCGTGGCAAACGCCAGGAACGTCTGTAGATCCTTCTGCCGGACGAGCATCACAATGTCCCAGCGTTCGTCCGTGGGACCGATTAGGAATCCCGCACCTGATCCCAGGAATGTCAGGTCGCCGCCGCTCGCGCGCAGAACTGGCAGAGTTTCGGCGATGTAGCGGTCGAATGCCGCCGCGCCGCTGACCAACTCCGTCGGTGCGAGGTCGGGCGTCGCTGCATAGTCCGCGACCTCACGCAACCGAATCAGATTGAGCATCACAACCGGGCCCCGAGGAACTCGCGCAAACAGCTCGCGCACCGCGTCCGGTCGCACGTCCAGATACGTCTTCCTCGTCAAATCCGCCACGTCATTCCCCTTCCGATCCACGTTCCGGCCATTCTTGCCGATTCACGCCCCACCGGGATTCGCCCTTAATTACCAGCCCCTTTTCAGCGGCATCTGGCGGTCTGATCGACCAGCGGCGTAGACATCTCGCCTCGCGGGCACCAACTCTAGAAAGAGGCGAGAGCGAGCACCCGACCACCGGCTGAAGCTAAGCGAAGATCGAGCGACTGGCCGCCCAGATGGCGCCCACGGGCGCGCCGCCGGATACGATCACCCGTGTAGTGCTCGATCGCGCCCGCCACGTCGCACATCGGCCCCAGACGCACTAGCGCGCACTCACACGCGGGCGACGGATCGGGAATCGTGCCGACGAGCCGCGTTGCCCCGCATAGAACCGTTGCCCGCGGCACTCCCAATCGAGCATGTCGTTGGCGTGCGCTGTTCTCCAACGTTCCCGTCGGCTGGTCGCACGATGTGCCAGTCGCCGCACTTGCTGCATTTCAATTGGATCCCGGTCTCGAGCCGCAGGGTGTCTGTCATGCCGCCATCGTCGCCGGCTGAAGGGACAGACGAGGTCGCGGCGGAACCCTCGCGTTCCCGCTTCGCGAGGACCCCGATCACACATTGCGGGGGCCGGAGATCTCGCCCAGTAGATCCACCAAAGGCTGTCTTAGACTACGGCGATGCCATCCTGCCATTGCGAACGAGGCTGGATCTGCGAACAGCATCCTGGCACCTGCTGGCCCGCGATTGGCGTGGCCTCCTGGCGGGAGACCCGATGGAGGCGCGGCCGGTGCTGCGGCAGCTCCTCGAGGGGCGCCGGATCCGCTTCACGCCCATCGACGACGAGAAAGAGCAGCGCGGTTACCGATTCGAGGGGGATGCAGGCCTCGGAGGATTGCTGGAGGGCCTCGTCGCGTGTCACGTCAATTGGCGTCCCCACCGGGATTCGATCATTTCTTGACGCGAGATTTCCTCATCGAAATCGCCGCAGTGTAGTCGGTTTCTGATCGAAGGCTCTGCCTTCGCCTTAGCGATACAACGGATTCCTGCGTCGTTCGAAAGCCTCCAACCAGTGCGTCGGGACCGCTTACCGGCTGACCTGGAGGCCGGTTCCACCACCGGGGCCGCCGCCAATGGGGCCACGAGCACCGTTGCCGGTGGAGACGACCTTGACCCACAGTGCATCCTTGTCCTTGAAGTACGACGTGTCGGTGGCCTGGCGCAGCGCATCCAGGCTGTCCTGCGGCGTACCCGAGGCTGCGGTGGTGAACCCCGGCAGCTCGAAGATCACCCACGAGCCGGCATCCATCTCCGTCAGGGTGAGGATCACGTTCGGCCTTTCGGTGGTCACCTTGATCTCGGTACCAGCTCGTACGTTGCTCGCGGTTTGGGTGTACTCCTTGCCATTGCGGCTGAGAACGACTGGCGGCTGAGCAGCTGCACCGCGACCGCCGGCTCGACCACCAGGTGCGCCAGGAGCACCAGGACCACTGGCAACTGCGCCAGGACCGGCAGCTGTCGCCGGGGGAGCAGCTGCGCCAGGACCAGCACCTGCACCAAGACAACCGGCACCAGCAGAGCAGGGACCACCGAATCTCGGGGCGCCACCGGCGCCGCCAAACGTCAAGCGTCCGATATCGCCCTTGCACACCGCGGCGTTCCAGTCGGGCTTGATCTCACAGGCCTGTGCGTCGGTTGCGATGCTGTCGTAGACGCCGTCGTTCAGGAGAATGTAGGAATTGGGGACACCGCCGACCGAGCCGTCCTTGTCGTGGATCGCCGCAGCCTTCCAGGCCACGCCGTTCAGATTGTCGTTGCCCCACTTGCGCTCCATTGGCGGGAAATACACCGGCTTGGCGTTGATGAAATGCGCGCGCTCGATGGCGTTTTCGGTACTGACCCCGGCGCTCGTATACATCAGGTAAGAGAGCGCTCCCGTCTTGCGCGTGGCGTTGTCCTCGTAGTTTCGAAAGATGACGTTCTCCACGTCATGACGGTAGTCGTAGTACTCGTAGCCGCGGATCGGGAAATCCGGCATCTGGGGTTTCGGCAAGCTGCGGCCGTACGCCCTTTCCGCGTCAGTCCGCGGGTTGCCGATGTTCTCGGTTTCGCCCACGAACAGCGAGTCGACGACCTTTGATGTAAACGCGTCACGACCGGCCGAGCCAGACGCATGCGTATAGCCCATGGCGTTGTCGGCCAGCTTCACGTTCCTGAATATGTGCATCTCACCGCGGCCCCAGATGCCGCCGTTCCGGTTCTTGTAGGCGGTGAGATTCTCGAAGACCGTTTCCACGGTCTTGCTGTTCGGGTCGGCGGGATTCTCCTTCGGCATATGCGCGTTGCCGGTCACGCCAAACGTGTTGTTGACGTTGATGTTCCGGTCGAACATGAACGAGTCGTAGTTGGAGTGGGCGACGTTACCCTTGAACTCGCGGAATGGCGTGCGACGTGGCCAGGTGGCCTTGCTGATCTCCGAGCCTTCGAACTTGCCGTTCGGGTGCTCCGGCAATGACATCCAGAAGCCGGTCACGTCGGAACCCGCGGCCACGTTGTCGCGGTAGACGTTGTCCGGATTGGTAATCCAGAACGTCGCCGCCGTGTTGTCCGAGGGCAGCAGGACATCCTTCGACGCCTGGCCATTCGCTCTGACGGCCTGGCGATTCTCGTAGTCTGCCCTCTCTCCGGCCGCGGCGAGGACTGTCGGGACGCACGGCATGGACGTATGGCACTTGGTCTGGATCCCGAGGTTGTGAACGAACTCGTTGCCGTGCTCGATCCCGTCCTCGAGGAAGAAGCAGTGACCGACGGTGTTGTAGGTCACGTTGTTCTCAATCTGCAGGTTGTTCGTGCCATGCACGGTCACACAGCGGTTGTAGGTGTCGTGGATCGCGGCGTTCCTGATGTACTGCCCTTTTGCATCGCCGATCAGATGCCAGTGGATCGGATACCGGGCCAGCGTCAGGTTCTGGCCCATTCGCTGGAACTCGACGCCCTCGACGAACATCTTGCTCGCGCCCATCGCCATCACGTGCCCGCCGTAGAACGGCGGTTCCTCGGCGTCGGCCGATGCCTGGAGACGGATATTGCGCGTCAGCATGCCGACTTCGCCGCGTTCATCCACGTCGAAGGTGACCTTGCCGAAGTGCATGAACTCCAGCTTCTTGTCGAGCGTGATCGCATTCGCACGGATGGCGGCAATGATTCGCCGCTCGGCCTGCCTGGGATCGAAATCCGTGGACGCGAGGACAATCTCGTCGCCGACTCGCCAGCCAGCGGCGTTCAGGACTTCAATCGAGGTGCTACCTGCTTCGGCGGTCTTGGACAGCTTCGTCCAGGAGTTCGTCCGGTTACCGTGCAGGTTCAGGGTTCCGCCCATGAGTACGATGCCGCGGTCAACGGGCTCGTTCGCGCCACCCATGCCACCGATATCTTCGCCTTTGATGTTGTTGGTGAGGGTAATGGTCGCCCTGCGTGCGTGGGGCCTGGCTTCGGTGCCGATTTCCAGTTCCCCGTGCAACATGATCCACTCGGTGGTCAGTTCAAGGTCAGCATTGTTGGCGAAGCTGAGTTTGCCGTCGATAGTCAGACTGCCCAGCGACGGCGGACTGACGTCGAGGAGCACATTCTTGTCTTTTGCAATGGTGACCTTGTCGCCAGCGGCTGGTACCTTCCCGTCCGGCCAGGTGGCAGGCTCAGACCAGCGCGTCTGTCTGACTGCCGGCGCTCCGGCATTCTGAGCCTGAACGACAGCGAACACGCTGCCGAGCAGGAATGCTGGAAGGAGCGAAGCAAGAAGGAACGAGCGATGTTGCTTGCTCACGGAATTAACCTCCCCCGTACTGGAAGATGACCAAAGAACCGCGCGGCGGCAACGCATGGCGCGATCAATCCGGCGCCCAGCAAACATCAGGCAAACGCGCTATCTGAGACTCTCGAACCCGAAGAGAATAGCCGAATTACGACGATCCCAAGTACGCGACTCCCGCCCGCCCCGTTGCACGAGGCAGACGACGCCTTGGAACAGCGCAGATGATGGTGCTGGGGCGCTGTTCGCGTCAGCGCGTGTCCAGAATCGGCGGCGCGAACCCGCACGGATGACCACCGCGTCGCGAGGCACGCACGGACGCTTCGCTGGCGCACGACGGACGAGGCCCATCTTCCGGCTGATCGTCATGAGCTCCCGTGCACGGGCTCGGCCATGGCGGCGCATGGTAGCCGGCGGACGGCGGAGGATCGTCTCGACCGACAAGCGCAGGCGCCAGGACATCCGCGAGCGATTGTATGGCTTAGACTCGCCCAATGGGACTCTTGACCTTCAGCATCAACGTCACCCTGGACGGCTGCGTCGACCACCAGGAGGGAATCGCCGACGACGAGACACACGCCTTCTTCACCCGCCTCATGGACGAGAGCGGGGCGATGCTGTGGGGCCGCGTCACCTACGAGATGATGGAGAGCTACTGGCCGGCGGTCGCCCGCGGCGACGAGGAGGCGCCGCCGGTGATGCGCGAATGGGCGGTTAAGCTGGAGGCCAAGCCGAAGTACGTGGTGTCGTCGACGCGAAAGGACTTCCCGTGGACCAACAGCCACCACATCGCTGGCGACCTGCGCACGGGCGTGCAGAAGCTCAAGGACGCGACCCCGACTGGCGTGCTCCTCGGTAGCGGCAAGCTCGCGACCGAGCTGGACCGGCTGGATCTGATCGACGAGTACAAGTTCCTCGTCCACCCCAGGATCGCCGGCCACGGCCCGACGCTGTACCAGAGCGGGCTGCCCAGCACGCGACGGCTCGAGCTGGTCTCGGCGAAGCCGCTCCGCAGCGGCGCGGTCGCCATGCACTACCGGCGCGTGCGCTGACTCAGAGCAGCCCCATCGCGCCCAACTCGCGGGCCAGCGCGTCGTCGAGAGCTTTCTCGCCGCGAACACGGCGTACCCGCTGCACAAACCCCGTCTTGAGCATGACCGGCTGAGCGGTGCAGGGTGCAGGAGCAGCGGTAAGGCCAATCAAGTGCAAGCACGATCCAGGGCCCGCCCGGGGACCCTCCGCCGCCATTGGGCTCCGACGGGTTTGGGCCGGCTGCCTCGTCGTCCTCCAGGCAGCCCTAACGTCCCGTAGCGTGGGAAAAGAGGCTCGCGCGACCGCAGGACCTCACGACAGACGACGACACGAGGCTTGGCCGCAAGCTTGCTTTGGTTTGGCTTGGCGAGGTCACGCAGTGTGAGGCCGAGTGTCCGCAAGTAGGGGCAGCGGTATCGCTGCGACCGTCGCTCGGTCGTTACTCCTTAAGAGGCGCGAACTCTGTGATGCGAACCAAAGCGTGCGTCGTCGTAACGGCCGTGGCGCTCTCGCTGAGCGCGCAGGCAGATGCGGGGAGCATCACCGACACCACACAGGTGATCGGGGGGACCGTTGATCTACTTGCGGCACGGGACAGAGACGACAAAGACTGGCGGTCTGTCGCACTCGAGAGCCGCGTGTTCTCCAGGGAAAACAGGCCTCCTCTGGACCACAACGGCCGCGGCAACGGCCCCAACGGGGGGGGCCGCGCCAACGGCCGCCCCAACGACCGGGGCAACGGCGGCAGGGCCATCAACAGTGGCCCGAACGATGGACCCCACTCGGTCCCCGACGGCGGCACCACGGCGGTGCTCCTAGCGGCAGCGTTGTGCGGGATCGAGATGTTCCGTCGCCGCGCGCGCCGGCCCTGACGGCCGCTCGCGCTGAAAACTTCGTCTTGTCGGAGCCAGAAAGAACTCTCACCAGGGGTAGATCAATGCTCCGCGCAAGCCAGTCGGACGACCTCGAGAGACAGCACGGCTTCCTGAAGTCCGGTGTCGGGTCCAGCGGCGGCAGGGGCTCGATGAGGACTGATCGAAGCGTGTGGCCTCCGGCGGTGAATCGGCATGCCGTGTTCGGGCGTTTCCTCGGAGGGGTGAGAACGATTCGTGGGATCGCACGCTTCTCGCCGGCCTTCGCCGGCCGCTGGCCTCACGAGGCCGCGCCGCAGCGCCAACACGTGCTCTTCAGTAGCCGCACGGCGTTGCTCAGGACTCAACTGCGCTACCCGAGCCGGGGACGAACGGAGAGTGTCAGGCGCTCATCTTTGGCGCTCGTGCACAACCGTATGTAGCTGCCCGATTGGGCCGCTCACATCAGTCATGGTCTGGCCATCCTCAGACAACGGTATACGTGTTGACCGCCACCGGTGCCGAATCCGCCGAGCCCGACAGGGCTATCAGCCCAGCTTGAAGGTCAAGAGCATGGAGCTGGTCAGTTGGTCTTCGGAGTCCAGAACTTCACTTTGGCGAACTCCTTGTCCTTGCCCCACGGATCGAACACGGTCTTGTCGCCGTTGCTGAGGCCGCCCGGCCAGTCGCCCATCGATCGCGACATGCATCGAGGATAGTCGCCGTGTGACCGCATCTTGACGCTCTCCATCTTCTTGGTCCGACTGTTCTCGATCTGGATCATGTAGCCGCCGCTCGCGATCTTGTCCCCGGGGTAGATGACGATGACGTGGCCGTTCTTCGCGTCCTTCTTGCCACCTACGACAGCGACGCCCGTGTTCGCCAGCTTCCAGCCCTCGTCGAGCGTGACCTCCTTCCAGTTGCTCGACATGTGCTCGATCAGCGCGTTGGCCTGGCGGTAGTCCTCGTCCTTGTCCTTCATCTTGCGGAGGACGACCCACACGGCGTGGCTGCAGGACGTTTTGGCCGACGGGTCGTTGAACCCGTCTTCGCAGGCGCGCTGCAGGTCGTGCACCTTCTGCTTGTTGTCGGGCGTATCCGTGCCGCGGCCGAAGGCCGGCACGAGCGGCGCCAACAGTCTGAGAAGATTCATCTGGGAGCATCCTCCTCGACGTACTGACGGCGGTCAGCGCGCCAGACCAGCGGGGGAAGCGCGCGGTCGCCGCTGACAGTCGGGTCCTTGACGAACACCCGCACGGCGCCTGGCAGCGCATCGGTCCAGTCCGAGAACGTGATGTCGAGCGTCACCGGCGGGTCCGCAGGATACGCATAGGGCAGCTTTCCGACGATCTGGCCGTCGGGCAGGACGAGCGCCGCCTCCGGCAGTGTGGGCGCGAGCGCATCGGCGGGCAGCGAACGATCCAGGTCCAAGGCGTCGATGGACAACACGTACAGTCCGATCGCTCCGCCCGGCCGGCGGACGGGACAAACGATGGCAAACCGCTCGTACTTGGCATAGTCGCCGGTCACCCATTTCTTCTGTGCCGGCGCCGGCGCCTCGCAGGTGGCGGCGTCCAACTGTACGGCCGGCCCCCCGGCGGCAGTCGCAACGCCGCCTGATGGCGCATTGGCGGACGGTGTCTCGATGGGTGGCGCCTCAGTGGACGATGACCCGCACGCGAGGCACGCGAGGCAGGCGAGCGCGGCGGGAAAGGGCGGAATCTTCACGAGGGGCGCCGGCAGTCTATGGCAGCTTGGCGGCTTCAGACAAGGCGGTCATTATAGTAGGCGATTGAAGCCGGCACGTTCAGTCAACCGTCGCCCGCGCTAATACCAACTCTCCTCCGACTCGCCGACTAGCGTGAGGATGGCTTCGCCTTGTGTGCCGGTGCCGGGGCGAGGACGGTCGAATTCGCAGCGGCCGCCGATACCCATTGAATGAACGGTACGATTTGTTTCGCTAGGCTTTGACATTCACCTATTCAATAAAGAGACGACCGGTGCGGGAGGGATTCGACCGAGCGTGAAGCGATGGCCGATGACCGTCTGCTAAGGAATTAGGTGCCGCTGGCAAGGCGGGCGTGGTTTGGCAGGACAGCGCAACAACCGACATTACTTGATGTTCCTTGCCCCCTCCCGCATGGTCCAGACATGATTCCGCTGTATTCCGGCGTCGAACCCCTCTTCTTCCGGGAGATCCACTGACATCAGATAGCGAGCCTTTTCGGATGTATAAACGATCTGGTCGCCCCTGATTTCCTTGTGTGTGGTCCCCTTGAAAGCGCCCTCGGCATGCCCTTCTATTCCGAATGCGTGGCCCAATTCGTGAGCGATCAGCCGCCCGAATTCCTTCTGTGACGGTGACCTCGTGTCGACTATGCAATCGTGATCCAAGGTCGACCCATTGGTTCCGCCCTTGTTGAGGACCTGTCCCACGACAAAGATGTTCGCGACGGACTTCTTGCCGAGCGGCCGCAGCGCTGCCCATCCCGGCGACTGTTCGTTTCTTATATCGACAACCGTGAGATCGCTGTTGACGTCGGCGAAGGCGTACGCAGCTACTTCGAGCGCAATAGCCGCCTGCCGGTAGATTTGGTGCGCCACCAATAGCGCGTCGCTGAGCTCTTCCTTTGCCGTCCACTTGCTCGAGTTGACGACCAGGCTGCTCTTGCCGGCGGGGATGTGTCTGACCACGTGAAACGCCACCGGCACGTTGATCACTTCAGCGACTCGGACGTCCAGTTTCGCTCTTCTGCGTCCTTTGTCCAATGCATAGACGGAGGCAAGCTCGACGGGGCTCTTGCCCGTTAACAGAAACAGGCGGTGCCCTTGCAGGGCCAGCCGCTTCGCGATCGTTCGATGCCCAGGGCGTATGTTTCTGGTTGTTTCGGTCAGCTCGGTGACATCGATCGAGGTGGTGCTGGGCTTGCATTCGAGGCCCTTGCCGTTCTTGAGCGCAACGATCCGCGAGGCACCTTTGCTGATCAGGATCCAATTGTCGTAAATCGGCCACGCGTTCGGCGATGCGAATTCTATCGACATGACACGGTCCTCATTCGTGGCGCTATATTCCGATTGCCCGACGGGATCCTGCCCTGTGACTATCACAAACGTCGTACGGGTTGCAATTACGGTTGCCAGCGATCTTGGAGAGGCTCGACTCGTCACCTCCGTCGTCGTTTTTCTGCTCCAAACCCTCGGCTTCCTGGTCCGATCACCTGCGGCTGCACCTCGAGATCCTGGCACTCCGACATCAGCTCACGGGTCGTGAATCGATCACGTCACACACGCTGCGTTTGACGGCGGCCGACCGGATGCTTGCCGTACTCGATCTGCTGCATGCACTTCCGGCCGGAGCGCGCGCGCGGCCAAGTCGCGTTGACTCAGGCCGGCCGCATCGAATCCACGATTGGACGGCCGTCGTTCACCCCTGCGGGCGTCTGTGTTTCGACCGCCGCAAAGTCAAATGTGAGCCAAGTCTTTGCCGGGCAGCAGGTAGGCGTCCGCCAGCACGTCGGGGAGCATCGACCCGGACGCTATTGGCCTTCGCGGGCAGTACCGCAGCTCAACCTAAACGCTTTCCTGTCGTGCTCGATTCGCCGGGGCCTCCAGGACGACCTCGGTCGCCCAAATGCCGTAGCCATTGACGACTGGCCGTGGCGCGACGACGGCGCGCGCCGCCGCTCCGTAGAGAATTCTGAGGAAAACGAGCAGTACCACATTGGCACCGCGGTTGCCGTTTTGACCATGTGGTTAAACCGCCTGGGCAAGGGGCCACCGACACCAAGACCCGCATCCTCGACGCCGCCGACGAAATCTTCGTCCGGCGCGGCATCGACGGCGCGCGCATGCAGGAGATCGCCGATCATGCAGGCGTTAACAAGGCGCTGCTGCATTACCACTTCCGATCCAAAGCCGACCTCGCTCGCGCCGTCTGGCTTCGCATTGCCTCGTCATTCGTTCCCGGCATCTTTCAGATGTTGGGGTCCGATATTTCGCTCGACGAGAAGATCGAACGATTCGTCGATGCCTATCACACCAGGCTCGCCAAGCACCCGTATCTGCTCGGCTATGTCATTGGCGAGGCGGCGCGACATCCTGATTTTGTCAACGACTTCTACTCGGCGGAGCGACGGAAGGCCGCACGACGGTCGCTTGATCGTGTGGAACAGCAGATCAATGAACGCGCCAAGCGAAAAAAGATCGCGCCTGTTCCGGCTGATCAGTTCCTCGTTACCCTCGTCGGCAGTTGCCTGTTCCCGTTCGTGGCGCAGCCGATGATCGCGGAGGCCCTGGGTCTCGGACCCAAGGAGCTTCGAAACTTCATGAAACGTCGTCGAGTCGAACTACCCGCGCTACTGAAAAGGACGCTTTAACGTTCTTCGTCTCTCTTATCCGGCACAGAGGTCAACGATGCAACAGCACTGGTTCTATGACGTTTGGGCGTTCATCGGCATGGGCGGGGCAATCGTGATGGTCGCCATTCTGCTGATGACCGACACATTCCGTGTCAACACTAAAGTATCGCGCTGGCGTGATGCAGTGTGGCTGGCGTGGCTCGCCGCGCCGCTCTATTGGGTGCATCAACTTGAGGAATACAGCCTGCCGGTCATGGGCCTGCCCTACTCACTCCCCGACATGGTTTGCGGGCAATTCGACTTTCCGCCGTATCCAGCTTGCCCTATCCCCATGTCGTTCTACCCGGTGGTGAACATCTCACTAATGTGGTTCGGGGCCCCACTCGCAGCCTACGTCTGCAGGCGCAACGTCCTCATCGGCCTCAGTTCCTGGGGATTGATCATGGCGAACGGATTTGTTCACACCGCAGGCGGCATCGCGGCGGGCGCCTATAACACCGGACTGTTGACCGCCGCCTTCTTGTTCATTCCGTTGTCACTTTGGGTCATTTACGCCTGCGCGATCCGCGGACCATACAGCGGCAGAGTCGTGGGCGCGGCAATCGTCGCCGGGGCCGTCACTCATGCCGTCCTTTTCGTCGGCTACGGGCTTTTCAAGGCCGGGGTGATCGGCAATGCGGGCCTAGTGGTCTATGGCGCCGTGGTCGGTTTCACGCCGATCATCTTGGCGGCCCTTGCAAGCCGGTTCTTCAAGCCGGAGTTGCTGCGGCCAGTTTCGACGCTGAGCCTCCCGCGTTTCTGAAGGCGCTGCAGGCATGAGACATCTCGTCACCGGGACTGTTGGTGCTCTTGGTCTGGAGATGGCGTCCCCACCGGGATTTGGATCGGCCTGACACGGGGCTGATGCTGCCGTTCTCCGGCGAGGTGTTTCTCGTGCGCCGTGCCGCGTAGCGCGGCCCTCCCACACTAATAAACGCCGGTGGTCGCCCACCGGAGTTTTCTGGTCGAAGAGCGGCTCGTCGTTCATCTGAAGGCGAACGAACATCTCGACGGTTGTTCGCCGATGAACAGCCTCGACCGTAGCTCGCCCGGCGAGCATCGCCACACTACCTGGCGCCCGTCACCCGGGCGGCTCGCCGGCGAGCCCGGAAGCCTCGGCCTCAGCTCCAGCCGGACCGACACAATGCGGCACCCTGTTCGCCAAGATGGGTGTATAAGGGCTCTTCACCGAGGCGGCGAGGCGAACAGCACGAACCAGGGGGCGCACTTATGCAACGCATTGTCTCCGTCCTCTTCGTCAGCCTAGTGCTCGCGGGCGCCTGGCCCTGTCCAGCCTGGGCGAACAATTTTGCGTTTACGACCATTGATGTCCCCGGCGCTAACTGGACCCAGGCCTCTGGCATCAACGACGCCGGCCAGATCGTAGGCAGGTTCTCTGATGGCACTCGGATCCTTAGCTTTCTGCTCAGCGAGGGGACCTTCACGACCATTGATTTCCCCGGCGCTGACCGCACCGAGGTCACTGGCATCAACGACGCCGGACAGATCGTGGGCAGCTTCGGCTCGTTCGATGTTGTCGGTAACTTCATCGGGCATAGCTTTCTGCTCAGCGAGGGGACCTTCACGACCATTGATGATTTCCCCGGCGCTGACCGCACCGAGGTCTATGGCATCAACGACGCCGGCCAGATCGTAGGCCAGGCCTGGGGTAGCGGGGGCCATGGCTTTCTGCTCAGTGAGGGGACCTTCACATCCATTGATGTCCCCGGCGCTGACAGCACCCAAGCCTATGGCATCAACGACGCCGGCCAGATCGTAGGTTCGTTCCAGGGTGACACTGGATGGCCGAGCCATGGCTTTCTGCTCAGTGACGGGACCTTCACGACCTTTGATGTCCCCGACAGCGGCAGATTTGCCACCTACCTCCAGGGCATCAACGACGCCGGCCAGATCGTAGGCTGGTTCTGGGAATGGTATAGGGCTGATGGCTTTCTACTCAGTGACGGGACCTTCACGACCATTGTGGGCCCCTACCCCTCTTCCAGCTTTATTGCCTATGGCATCAACGACGCCGGCCAGATCGTGGGTTCCTTCGACGGGCATGGGTTTGTGGGGGCGGTGCCGGAGCCCGCGACCCTCATCGTGCTGGGCACCGGCCTTGTTGGGCTACTCGGGCGTGGCCGGCAGCGGCAACCGTTGCGGCCGCCGCCCAATCGTCAGCCGTGAACTCGCCGATTAGGGCGTGGACCAGCCACGCTGAAAACGTGACGGAACCAGGAGGCGCATATGCAACGTATTGTCTCCGTCCTCTTCGTCAGCCTGGTGCTCGCGGGCGCCTGGCCCTGTCCAGCCTGGGCAGGCCCATTCACGTTCACGAGAATTGATGTCCCCAACAGCTGTTGCACCGTGGCCCAAGGCATCAACAACTCCGGCCAGATCGTGGGCTATTTCGTCGGGGATGACCTCCCCCATGGCTTTCTGCTCAGCGAGGGGACCTTCACGACCATTGATTATCCCAACAGCTTGCTCACCTACGGCGCCTATGGCATCAACGACGCCGGCCAGATCGTGGGCACGTTCTATGATGGCACTGGGAACCATGGCTTTCTGCTCAGTGCGGGGACCTTCACATCCATTGATGTTCCCAACAGCTTGCACAGCGGTGCCCTCGGCATCAACGACGCGGGCCAGATCGTAGGCCAGTTCGAGGATGACTTTGGGGGCCATGGCTTTCTGCTCAGCGAGGGGACCTTCACGACCATTGATGTCCCCGACGCTGATGGCTGGACCGGGGCCTATGGCATCAACAACGCCGGCCAGATCGTGGGCACGTTCGCTGATCGCGATCCGATGTTCTTGCGTGGCTTTTTGCTCAGTGAGGGGACCTTCACAACCATTGATGCCCCCGGCGTCTGGGACGACCCCACCCCTCCTTGCATCTTCCCCGGCCTGCCCCGATGCCCTACCACCTTCCTCTATGGCATCAACAACGCCGGCCAGATCGTAGGCTATTCCTCTCTGGGCAAAGCATTTCTGCTCAGTGAGGGGATTTTCACGACCGTTGATGTCCCCAGCAGCATTGACACCGTTGCCAGTGGCATCAACGACGCGGGGAAGATTGTGGGGGCCTTCGGCGATCCTTACACGCATGGCTTTCTGGCCACGCCTGTGCCGGAGCCTGTGCCGGAGCCTGGCACGCTCATGATGCTGGGTGTCGGTGTTGTTGGGCTACTCTGGCGTGGCCGGCAGCGGCGACTGTTGCGGACGCCGCCCAATCGTCAGCCGTGAACTCGCCGATTAGGGCGTGGACCAGCCACGCTGAAAACGTGACGGAACCAGGAGGCGCATATGCCACGCAGTGTCTCCGTCCTCTTCATCAGCCTGGTGCTCGCGGGCGCCTGGCCCTGTCCAGTCTGGGCGAGCCCTTTCACGTTCACGACCATTGATGTCCCCAACAGCTTGGGCAGCTGGGCCCAGGGCATCAACAACGCCGGCCAGATCGTAGGCAGTTTCGATGATGGCACTGAGCAACATGCCTTTCTGCTCAGCGAGGGGACCTTCACGACCATTCATGTCCCCGATAGCAGCATGACCTACGGCGCCTATGGCATCAACGACGCCGGCCAGATCGTAGGCGGTTTCTTTGATGGCACTGCATTCCGAGATTACGGGTTTCTGCTCAGCGAGGGGACCTTCACGACCTTTGATGTCCCCGGCGCTGTCAGCACCGCCGGCTATGGCATCAACGACGCCGGCCAGATCGTAGGCAGGTTCTTTGATGGCGCTAGCATCCATGGCTTTCTGCTCAGCGAGGGAACCCTCACGACCATCGATGTCGCCGAGCAGAACCAAGCCACTGGCATCAACAACGCCGGCCAGATCGTAGGCAGTCTATTTCAAAGCTACCATGGCTTTCTGCTCAGTGAGGGAACCCTCACGACCATCGATGTCGCCGACAGCAGTGGCGCCTATGGCATCAACGACGCCGGCCAGATCGTGGGCTCGTTCTGGGATGGTAAGTCCCATGGCTATCTGCTCAGTGAAGGGAACTTCACGACCATTAATATCCGCGGCAGCCGTCAAATAATCCCCTTCGACATCAACGACGCCGGCCAGATCGTGGGCGAGTTCACCGACGCCGCTGGGAGGGAGCATGGGTTTCTGGCCACGCCTGTTGTGCCGGAGCCCGCGACCCTCATCGTGCTGGGCACCGGCCTTGTTGGGCTACTCGGGCGTGGCTGGCAGCGGCGACTGTTGCGGACGCCGCCCAATCGTCAGCCGTGAACTCGCTGATTAGGGCGTGGACCAGCCACGCTGAAAACGTGACGGAACCAGGAGGCGCCTATGCCACGCATTGTCTCCGTCCTCTTCGTCAGCTTGCTGCTCGCGGGCGCCTGGCCCTGTCCAGCCTGGGCGAGCCCTTTCACGTTCACGACCTTTGATGTCCCCAACAGCGTTTACACCCTTCCTTCTGGCATCAACGACGCCGGCCAGATCGTGGGCTATTTCGTCGGGGATGACTTTGGGCCGGCCCATGGCTTTCTGCTCAGCGAGGGGACCTTCACGACTATTGATGTCCCCGGCAGCATTTCCACCTTGGCCAATGGCATCAACGACGCCGGCCAGATCGTGGGCACGTTCTATGATGGCATTCGGCCTCGGACCCAAGGCTTTCTGCTCAGCGAGGGGACCTTCACGACTATTGATGTCCCCGACTTCCTTTTCACCCCTTTTCCCTCGGGCATCAACGACGCCGGCCAGATCGTGGGCTATTTCGACGGGGATGACTTTTATCCCCATGGCTTTCTGCTCAGTGAGGAAACCTTCACGACCATTGACCCCCCCGGCTCCGTTCTCACCTGGGCCAATGGCATCAACGACGCCGGCCAGATCGTGGGCGCCTTCTTTGATGGCGGGCACCGTGGCTTTCTGCTCAGTGAGGGGACCTTCACGATTATTGATGCCCCCGCCAGCCCCTATGGCATCAACGACGCCGGCCAGATCGTGGGTTTGTTCTGGGAATGCCGAGGCCGAGCAGCGTGCTACCATGGCTTTCTGCTCAGCGAGGGGACCTTCACATCCATTGATGTCCCCGACGGCATAGATGGCACCATTGCCTCGGGCATCAACGACGCCGGCCAGATCGTAGGCTTTTTCTATGCCGCTGGGGAAACGCATGGGTTTCTGGCCGAGCCTGTGGCCGAGCCTGTGCCGGAGCCCGCGACCCTCATCGTGCTGGGCACCGGCCTTGTTGGGCTACTCGGGCGTGGCTGGCAGCGGCAGCGACGGAATAGGTAGCCACATTCTCCGCACGGCGATATTGAGCCTAAAACTCCAGAAAGAGGCGAGAGGAAGGCCGCTGTGGTGGGCTCGGTGTGAGCGCTGGACGTGTCAGCGCTAATGACGCAGTGAACTGGAACGCAGAGGGTAGGGCCCCCCGTCGGTTCCGGCGTGGGCTGACGGGGGCATCCTACCGGGCTTATGGCGACGCTCCTCTTTCGAGTCGCACAGCCCTACGGACGAGCGCGGTGCGCGAGTCCAGCACGATCAGCGAGCACGCGACGAAGGCCGAGAAGACGGCCGGCAAGAAGGCGACCCGCAAGACGGCGGGGCGCAAGACCGCGAAGAAGCGCTGAGCGCGCGACTTTAATTCTCGCCGGCGAGGAATAGCAGGCCCACCGCTTCCCAGCTCAGTGGAAGGGACGCTGTAATGGCGCTACGCCTGCTTTCCGCCTCGCCGTAGGGTTTCCACGTCGATGACCTTTTCGTCACCTGCTCCCATCGTGTATGGAATCCTGTCCACGGGCACGCCGAACCAGAGATAGATTTTCTCAACGAACTGGTAGGCGGCTCTGGAGGCATTGGCACGAATCGAAGCGGCGGTCATTTGAACAGCGATCTCCGCGGAGTCCTCTGGCGCAGTGTGACGAGTCTCATCAAGCTTATGCGCCCAGGTTTCGAGGCCATATGGGTTGAGATAGAGGGGCCCCGACACCCGAATCGCGTGCTGGATATTCACTTGCAACACGCAATCAATGTGCTGCGGTTCTGCGTGCTCAAGAACGCGACTGAAGACATCAACGAAGCTGTAAGTAAACTCGATCAATGCTAGCGGATTCAGGCGGGGGTGCTTCTCGAAGCCCTCGTCGCCGCGACTGCCCCAGGCGAGAAAATCAGCATCCGCTTTGACCTTCGCCAGCAGCATGCCGTCTTCGTAGAGCTGAATCGTTTTCCAATCTCCCAAGACGATCTCAAGGTATTCGCCCTTGACGATACGGGCTTCCTGCTGCGTCTCCATCGTCCAGCCGTTAGCTCTCAGGACCTGAGGCTTCTCCAATACCTCCTTCAACAGTCCGGCCTCGAAGAGGCCCTTTAAGCGCACTCTCGTCGTCGGACGAGCCGTGTAAACAAAATGAGGCACTTTACTCATCGGCCAGCATCCTCAGCACGCGGTTCTGAGCGATGTCCGCCAACGCAGCCTGTTGTCCTGCCGCTTCAGCGTCCTGGCCGCGAAGATGCGAATCGAGTTTTGTCTCGATGCGCGTCAATCGTTCTGCCACGGTGCTCCGACCGTCCTGGCACATCTGGTGAACGCGGTCGATTGTGTGCGGGATACTGTTGCTTCCGGTTCGCACTGCGAATCCGAAAACAATCTGACGCAACTCGCTCGCCTCGTCGACCACTTTGTTCATGAGAACAAGCCGTCTGTCATGGGGCATGCGCGGAATGGCGATGACGCCGACGCCGAGACCCTGCCCCGCCGCGTCCTCAATCCAGCTCACGATGAGGCCCTGAATCTTGGGGTAGAGGTAATCGCGTAGCACGCCCTCGATGCCTGTCACGTTGAACGATGCCTGCGGCAGAAGCTCAAGGCCGTTCACCCGTTCGGTCTGTTCCTCGGGGACATCCTCCGTTGTCAAGCCGACGATGATATGTCCGCCTTCCGCATTGAGAAAGGACGAGACGTCCTTTGCCAGCTCAAATCGGCCCGTAGGCGTTGTCACATCGTAGGCCGGGGACCGTTTGGCGTCGAACCATTGGTCCTCCTTCTCCCCAATGAAGGCGGCCAGATTGCGTGTGGCTAATAGAGCGGTGATCGTCTCGATCGCAGGCATGGGCATCTTGCGTCACTCGAGCGCAGTGACGTGAGCCGTATTCTGCCACGCCCGCCCTTCCGGCCTCTCGACTTGGCCCGCTTCCCCCATCCGGAACACGTGGTGATCGACCGTCTGCTGGTCGTAGCCCTCAGACGTGGCTGACCATTTTTGACGGCAATGGACCAAAACTTGACGCCAAGTATGCTGACGTGAGGATCATCCGCAGCCTCAACGACGAACTCGCGTCCGCTGATAGAGCTGTTTCCAAGTAGACCCACCAAGGTGTCCTAGACTACGGCGATGCCCTCCTGCCATTGCGAACGAGGCTGGATCTGCGAACAGCATCCGGGCACCTGCTGGCCCCATGACACGTGCGCCGGGCCGGGGATGCAATGCGAGAATCCTGCCTGCCCCTCGTGGGCCGACTCACCCCCTGAGGCCACGCGCCTCGATCAGTCCTTCATCGAGTGGCCCCTGCCACCGCTGGACCCCACAGCGGAGTTCAGGGAGCCGTGCTGGCGATTCGTCGGTCCGTCGAACCGGATTCTGCGGTGCGAGATCGTCGGCGTCACCACCGGGTGGGAGGTGCAAACACTCTACGAGGGGGACGCTGAACCCGATCCGCACACAGCTCGTCGGCTCGCTTCGCGACGGTCGGATCGTGGCGGTGCAGTGGCGCGAGGCGGTCGAGGCGATGGGAAGCTTCCTCCCCCTCGATTTGGTAGACGGTCGCTCCTATCCTTCTCTTCGACTCGATTCCGGGCCTCTAACGCTGTCGCCACGCGTCGCTCGCGGCAAGCCTTTTGGTCGTCCCAACGCCGACTTGCGAGCGGTGCCACGACGGCGCGTGAGCCCAGGAAGCGATGCGCCGAGGCATGACAATCGCACAGCCGCTGGTCACACCGTCGGATACAGTAGGCCCCGTCGCCGGAATTTCCGGAACGAGACCGGATGCCGAGCTGGAGGCACGTGCCATGAAACTGCTATCGCGCATCGTGATGTCGGGGCTGCTTCTTGGTGTGGCGCGTCCGTCACACGCGGAGCTCATCTTGACGATGGAACAGGTGGACGACTGTAGCGCCGGGCCGTGCCACCACGACGTGTTGGTATCGGGCGGGGGCACTGTCAACCTCGCCGACCTCATAGGGTTCGACTTGTCGCGCCCCGAGGTTTTTGACGCCGAAATTATGCCGTTTTTTGCCAAGATTCTCCTAGGGTCAGACCCCTCACATGCCCTGCCGATAGATGTCTACGGCAGCCCGCTCGTGCACGGCCCATCGGATTTCGGCCCCGACTATGTTAATGGGCACTTTTTCACGCTGGCGTCGAGCGGCACCGGTGACCGTTTCGGGATCCTCGGCGACGGTAACTTTATCGTCGTCCCGGATGGCTATGTCTCCGGCGATCCACTGAGCGCGACGAGCGTATATGCTGGCCAGACGCTCAAGAGTCTCGGTGTCACGCCCGGCACGTATGTGTGGACGTGGGGCGCCGGTGTGAATGCCGACTCATTCACGCTGGAGATCAAGCCCGCCCCCGCCCCCGTGCCGGAGCCCGTCTCGTTGTCGCTTCTTGGCGTTGCGGCGGCGGGTCTCGGCGTGCGTCGCTGGCGGCGAACTGTAGTCGGCGCACAGCGGAAGTGAGTCACGACCTGGCCGCCCGTCGCGTCGGCGTCCGCCCCACGCATTGCTCCTTATCGGAGCGACAGCACTGACGTGGCTAGGCCTTTCGATGGTCGAACGCACTCTCGCGGGATCGCATTTCGAGGGATTTGCTCTTGTGATGGGCGCTGTCGGCATTCTTCAAGGCGCGTTGACCCTCACGCTCTTCCTCCGGAGGCTATCGAAGCGTTCCTTCTCGGTTGTTGGATGGAGGAACTAGGTCTATGAGCATCTTCGACCTACTTTTCATTGCCGCATTCTTTGGGGTGTTAGGAGCACTTATCTTCGTCGCTGTCTCGGCATGTCGTGGTCATTGGACACAGGCGGCTACGCGGCTAAAGTGGTTGGGTGCGTTCGTCGCTACGTATTTCGCAGTCGTTGTAGTGGTGTCGGTGGTGTCGCCACAACGGGTCTTCGCTGTCGGTCACGAGCGATGTTTTGATGACTGGTGCATCGCGGTCGCTGATGTTCACGCATCACTCGGCAAGGACGTTGCCTCTCACGCTGTTACTTTCCGTATTTCGAGTCGAGCCCGTCGAGTTGCTCAGCGGGAACGCGGATGGATTGCCTACGTTTTTGACGATAGCGGTCGCCGGTTCGATGCACAGGCTGTTACCAACGCCGTCCCATTCGATGTCCTGCTCCAACCCGGACAGTCGATAGACACCGTGAGGGTATTCGAGACGCCGCTTGACGCTCGACACCTAGGACTTGTGCTTGCCCATGAGGGTGGCTACCATTTTCCCGGTTGCTGCATCATCGGTGAGGATGGAAGCTTCTTCCACAAGAGAACGGTTGTTCAGCTTAATTGATGAACAGGTCTGACCTACGCGGCGGTCGCCAACACGTCGCGCAACAACAAGCGAACCAGTTGAGAGATGAGAGACACTGCACGGCTCCGGTCTGCCTGACGAGCCTACCCCACCAGCGCCAGCGGCTTTCGCTCGATCAACTCCTGCAGGTAGTCGTCCTTCACATTCAGATACCGCGCCGTCGTCGTCACGTTCGCGTGCCCGAGGAACGCGCTGACCGCGTGCAGCGCCAGCGGGCTTCGAGCTTTCGTCGAATCGCGAGTCGCCTCCGCGATGCTCGCCACGCTGGCGTGCAAGCTCCGAATCTCTTCCAGTTCCCGCACAGCATCACGTTGTAGACCAGCCGGCGGCGTATCCAGGCGGAGCGCCCACCCAAAACGGGAGATTTCATGGCGCCGCCCAGGATGCGAAGGCAGGCACGCGGCTGCCGGAGCGGGTGCGCGTCTACGAGAAACTGCGAACCGGCATCTGGTCGTATAACGGTATCTTCCATCTCGTTGATGCGTGGCGGGAGCGTGACCAGCATCGCTCCGTCTTCAAATTCAAACTGGTTTCGGTTGAGGGCGACGATGATCTGTCGGTTCCCCCCCTCGTCTCACCCGACCCGCCGACGACTCATTCCCACCTCCGTGAAGCTTGAAGTGTGGAAGCGCGACGGGGGCAAGTGCGTCGAGTGCGGCGCGACGGACGAACTCCATTTCGACCACGATCTGCCGTGGGCGAAAGGCGGAACGTCATTCACTGCCGCCAACGTCCAGCTGCTCTGCGCTCGCCACAACATCGCGAAGCGCGACCGCATCGTCTAGCAGCCCGTGGTTAAACGGGATCGACACGACGGATCCGCCGTACTACACTCCCGGCATGGCCATGGGTCGTCGCAAGGACCGCGCACGGACACCGGGACTGTGGATTGCCGCCAATGAGTTGCCGCCGACCGGCGGGCACCCGTTCTATCAGCGCCTGAATCAGGTCTTGGACGCGCACGCCTTCGACGACTTCGTCGAAGCGCAGTGCGCCCCGTTCTATGCGGCCGTCGGCCGCCCGAGTCTGACGCCGGGCACGTATTTCCGG
>Ga0210380_10000315_pt1 | contig 23076 bp, 37 predicted proteins | sample PLM4_5_coexredo_FD_155476 | JGI IMG/M metagenome (GOLD analysis project Ga0210380, IMG submission 155476) | Groundwater sediment microbial communities from an aquifer in East River, Colorado, USA - PLM4_5_coex redo | ecosystem: Environmental > Terrestrial > Soil > Riparian zone | place: USA... | reverse complement strand
CCTACGTGCATCTTTTGCCTATGTGAATTATGCCTGACGCCGTCGTCGTCCCATTGAAACGTGATCGGCGAGGGGGCTGGAACCGGAACGCACCGACCCGTCACGATGGCGCCATAGCGAAACCGTTACCATCGAGAAATCCGATTCGGTTCATCAACCGCCTCACGCATACGAAAGGCGCCTTCGGGGGTCAAACATTCAAGCTGCGCCGCTGGCAGGTGCGCATCCTCAAGAAACTGTTCAAAAAGAGAAGCGACGGGCTGCGGCAGTACCGCACGTGCCTGTTGATGCTGCCGCGCAAGAACGGCAAGACGGAGCTCGCGGCGGCGATTGCGCTCTATGGGCTGCTGGCCGATGGCGAGATGGGCGCGGAGGTGTATTCAGCGGCCTCCGACCGGGATCAGGCCGGTCTGGTTTTCGCCGTGGCTGCCCAGATGGTCAGGAACGATCCGAAGTTGGACGCGGCCTGCTACATCGTCGAATCCCAGAAAAAGATCGTCCATCGGAAGAGCGGCAGCTTTTACCGGGCGATCTCGGCCGACGCGTACAGCAAGCACGGTTTCAATGCGTCGATGGTCATCTATGACGAGCTCCACGCCGCGCCAGATCGCCGACTGTACGACGTGCTGTCGACATCGATGGGCGCCAGGCGACAGCCGCTGCTGCTCGTGATTTCGACCGCCGGCTACGATCGCCATTCGATTCTCTGGGAGCTGTACGCGCACGCGAAGAAGGTGCAGGAGCGGCCCGCGATGGACCCCTCGTTCCTCCCGATTCTCTACGAGGCGCCCGATGGGGCCGACTGGACGAAACGGCGCGTCTGGCAGCAGGCCAACCCGGCGCTCGGGGACTTCCGGTCGCTCGAGGAGATGCAGATTCTCGCGTCACGGGCCATGCAGATTCCCGCGCAGGAAAACAACTTCCGCCGGCTGTATCTGAACCAGTGGACCGAGCAAGCCTCGCGCTGGATTCCGCTGTCGGCCTGGGACGCCTGCCTGGCGCCGATCGTGCGGGCGAGCCTGGCCGGCCGGCGCTGCTACGTCGGGATGGACCTGAGCACGACGACCGACCTGACGGCCCTCGTGGCGGTCTTTCCCGACGAGCTCGGCTTCGACGTCCTGGCCCAGTTCTTCGTGCCCGAGGAGCGGATCCTGGAACGGTCCCGGCGGGATCACGTCCCGTATGACGAGTGGGCGCGGCAGGGGTTCCTGACGGCGACGCCTGGCGCGGTCGTCGATTACGACATCTTGCGCCAGGTCCTGCGACAATGGGCCGCGGAGTTTGCCCTGCAGATGGTCGCCTTCGACCCGTGGAACGCCACCGACATGGTCTCGCGCCTGCAGCAGCAGGACGGGCTGGCCTGCGTTTCGATGCGCCAGGGCTTCGCGTCGCTCTCGGCGCCGACCAAGTCGCTCGAGGGGGCGATCCTCGGCCGCCGGCTGCGCCACGATGGACATCCGGTCCTGCGCTGGAATATCAGCAACGTCGCCGTCGAGACCGACTCGGCGGGCAACATCCGCCCGCACAAGACGCTCTCGACCGAGCGTATCGACGGCGTCGTCGCCCTCATCATGGCGGTCGACCTGATGAACCGCCAGGCGGCGGCCGCGGCGCCGAGCTACCAGATGCTGGTCGTCGGATGAAGCGCCCCGGCCGGCCCCCACTCGCCCGCGATGATGCCTCGGTGGCGATGAGTTTCCGTATGCCCGCCAAACAGTACGACCTGGCCCAGAAGCAGGCCACCGAGGCGAGAATGTCGCTCTCGGAGTGGTTACGGCGCGTCGTCACACGGACCGTGCGCGAGCGGTCGCGCTGACGGGTTGTGCACCCGCCCTGTCACACGGGGTTCTGAACACAGAAATCAGCCGGCGCGCCTGGAACGCGATGAACTACCTGGGCCGTGGAACGGGCGTACGCACTCCTCGAGGTCAAGACGGTCGAACCGTCGCGCCGGATGATCACCGGCATCGCCTCGACGCCCGAGGTCGACCGCCAGGGCGACATCTTCGACCCGGCCGGCGCCACGTTCCGTAATCCCGTCCCGCTCCTGCTCCATCACGACACCGAGCGGCCGATCGGGACCGCGCATCTCTCGGTCACCCCCGCCGGCATCACGTTTGATGCGACCTTTCCGAGCGTTGACGAGGCCGGCCCGCTCAAGGCGCGCATCGATGATGCCTGGCAGTGCCTCAAGGCCGGCGTCATCTCGGGCGCCTCGATTGGCTTTCGCGTCCTCGATGGCGGTGTGCAGTACCTCAAGGGCGGCGCCCGCAAGCTCGTCAAAACGGAGATCTGCGAGCTGTCGCTCGTCACGATTCCATCCAACGCCAGCGCAACCATTCGCCTCGTGAAGTCACTCGCGGCGCCGCGCCGCATGGAGCAACCTATGAAGCCGACGATCTCGGAGCACATTCAGAACCTGGAAAACAAGGGCGCGGCGGTGGAGAGGCGGATGGCTGAGATCATGGAAACCACCGCCGTCGACGGGCAAACGCTACAGCCCGACCTGGCCGCGGAGTATGACGGCCTGGCGCTCGAGCTGAAGAGCATTGATGCCGATCTGGGCCGCTGGCGCGACCTCGAGAACCTGCAGATCAGGGCCGCCGTGCCGGTCCCGGCCTCGCCGGTGCTCCGGCCCTATCCCGTGATTTCTGTGAAGTCCAACTTGCCGCTGGGAACGGCGTTCATCCGCGCGGCCTGCGCGAAGCTGATCACCAAGGGCACGGACGTCAGCGCGGTCGCCTACGCGGAAGATCGCTGGAAGGATTCGCCGGAGGTCGCGCTGTACCTCAAAGCCGCCGTGGCGCCTGGGACGATCACGGATGCGACCTGGGCGGCGCCGCTGGTCAACCAGAACATCGCCAACGAGTTCATCGAACTGCTGCGGCCGGCCACGATCTTGGGCAAGATCCCAGGGTTCATCCAGGTACCGTTCAATACGAAGGTATCCGGGCAGACGGCTGGTGGCACGTACGGCTGGGTGGGTGAGGCGAAGCCCAAGCCTGTCAGCAAGCTCGCGTTTTCCTCCACGTCGCTGGGGATCGCGAAGGCCGCCGGCATTATCGTCATCACGCAAGAGCTCGCGCGGCTGTCTTCCCCGAGTGCCGAGGCCCGCGTACGTGATGACATGGTGAAGGGGATCGCGCAATTCCTCGATGCGCAGTTTATCGATCCGGCCGTCGCGGCGGTCGCGGGCGTCAATCCGGCGTCGATCACGAATGGCGCGCCGACCGCGGCGGCCACCACGAACCCGCTCGCCGACCTCATCAGCCTGATTGCGCACTTCACCGCGAACAACATCGCCGTCGGCGGCGTGACGTTCATCATGTCGGCGTCGAACGCGCTCTCGTTGTCGTTCCGCACAAACCTGGACGGGTCGCCTGAATTCCCCGGCATCACGGTCGACGGCGGCACATACAAGGGCCTCACGTTCATCACGAGCCAGGCGGCTGGCGCCAACGTCATCGCGCTGCAGCCGGGGCTGATTCTCTACGCGGACGATGGCGGCGTCACCATCGACGCCTCACAAGAGGCGTCGGTGCAAATGGATAGCGCGCCGGCGTCGCCGGCCGATGCGACCACGGTGTACGTCTCGCTCTGGCAGACCAACATGATCGGCCTGCGCGCCGAGCGGTACATCAACTGGCAGAAGACCAACGCCAACGCGGTCAAGTACCTGACGGCGACCGCCTGGCCCGCGCCGACTGGCGCCGAACCGCCAGCCGCGCGCAGCAAGGGCTAAGCCGCGTGGGCGTGCTCGCGTCGATCCGCTCGTCGCTACGCGCGGTCTTCGCCCCTGGCGCGTCATCGCCAGCCGGGGGCGCAGGCGCCTGGATGCCGATTGTCCACGAGCCCTATACCGGCGCCTGGCAGAAGAACGACGAGCTCCGGCTCGAGACGGCCCTCGGCAATCCGACCGTCTTTCGCTGCGTGTCGCTCATCGCTTCCGATATCGGGAAGCTACCGCTGCGGCTCGTCGCCGTCGATGCCAATGGAATTTGGCACGAGACGACGAGCCCGGCGTTCTCGCCGGTGCTGCGCGTGCCGAATCGCTACCAGACGCCGCAACAGTTCTTCGAAGTCTGGATGTTCAGCAAGCTGCTCTGGGGCAACACCTACGTGCTGAAGGATCGCGACCAGCGCGGCGTCGTCACGGCGCTCTACGTGCTCGACCCGTGCCGCGTGAAGCCGCTCGTCGCGCCCGATGGCAGCGTCTACTACGAGCTCCAGACCAACGACCTGGCCGGGATCCCGAACGCGGGCGGCCAGGTAGTCGCGCCCGCCAAGGAAATCATTCACGACCGCTGGAACTGTGCCTTCCATCCGCTGGTCGGCCTCTCGCCGCTCTACGCCTGCGGCGGGGCCGCCAGTCAAAGCCTCGCGATGCAAGCGTCCAGCACGGCCTTCTTCTCGGGCGGTGGCCGGCCGAGTGGGATGCTGACGCCGCCGGCCGGGGCGCCGTCGATGGACCAGAAGACCATCGAGCGCATCAGCGAGAAGTGGAACAACCTTGGGTCGAATCGGACGGCCATCCTCGGCGACTTCCTGAAGTACGAGCCGATCGGCAGTTCTGCGGCCGACTCGCAATGGATCGATCAGATGGGCTGGACGGCCAAGACGATCGCGGGCTGTTTCGGCGTGCCGATCTCGATGGTCGACTCGAGCCAGCAGCCGCCGTACGCGAACAATGAAGCCTCGACGCTGCAGTATCACTCGCAGTGCCTGCAGACGCACCTGACGGCCATCGAGGGCGCGCTCGATGGCGGGCTCGAGCTCCCGGCGCCCTACGGGACCGAGTTCGACCTGGACGACCTGATCTGGATGGACACGGCGACCAAGACGAAGGCCGCGCACGATGCGATCAGCGCCGGCGCGATGTCGCCGAATGAAGCGCGCCTCAAGTACTTCGGGCTCGGCCCGGTGCCGGGCGGCGACTCGCCGTACCTCCAGCAGCAGTACTACTCGCTCGAATCGCTCGCCATGCGGGATCTGGGTGTCCCGGCGCCGCCGGCGGCCCCCCTGCCGGCGGTCGTCGCGGCGCCCGCGGAGAGCCAGCCGTGACGCTGACCTTCTCGCGTGTCACGCTCGCCGGCCCGCTCTGGACGACCGAGGAGGTCAAGGCGATCCAGTTGCGCATCACCGACGCGGCGCACGATGAGGACGTCGCCGAGAAGCTGGCGACGGCGCAGGAAGCGGTGCTCGCGTACCTGGGGCCCTCGGCCGACGAGACCTGGACGCCGGTCACCGCCCCCATGGCGGTCAAGCACGCGATTCTGCTCATGACGGTGCACTACTACGAGCACCGCGGCGACGATCTCGGGCAACTGCGGCCGGATGAGGCCGTGATCTGGAAGGAGCTCCGGAACCTGCTCGCGATGTATCGCGATCCGGCGCTGGCCTGATCATGGGGATCGGCGCCTACCGGCATCGCGTGACGTTGCAGACCACGGGCGGGGATCCGCTGGTCCCGGCGGCGTGGTACTGCGCGGTCCAATCCCAGGGGATGATGGCCGGCGAGGGCCTGGCGGCGTTTGTCGTCCGCGGCGCCTTTCATCCGGAGATCACCCTCGAGACGCAAATCCATCACGACGGCCGGCTGCTGCAAGTCCAGGGCATCAATGACGTCGACGACCGGCACGTCGAACTGGTGCTCTCGGCGGTCGAGGTCCGCGGCCGTGCGTGACAACGCGCTGGAAATCAAGGGCCTCGAGGAGCTCCGAGAGGCGCTGAAGAAGCTGCCGCCCGAGCTCGTCACCGAAGGCGGCGCGATCGTCCAGGCCCACGCGGCCGAAACGGCGCGGCTCATCGAAGCGTCGTATCCGGTCGGGCCGACCGGCAACCTCAAGTCCCACGTCGTGATGGATGTCCAGACGGATGCCGTCTCGGCCGTGGCGCGGGTCCGGTCGACCGCGAAGCACGCCTGGATCTTCGAACACGGGACCAAGCAGCGGGCCTGGAAGTCGAAGCCCGACCGCACCACGGGCACGATGCCCCAACACAAAAATACGGCCTCGTTCGTCGACATCGCGGTACGCCGACGCGCCTTGATGACGGCCGCCCTGATCGAACTGGTAGAACGCGCCGGTCTCACCGTGAGCGGCCGTTAAGGCATTCACCGACTGCATTCCATAGGAGCCTGACCATGCCCGCACCCGCCGCACCCGTCAACAATCCCGGTACCCACGGTAAAGAGGGCATCGTCGCGCTGAAGATGAACTCGGGCGACGCCTATGTCGCCATCGGGAACATCTCCGACTGGACCTTGAACATGGCCAAGGACAAGGTCGAGACGACCTCCCTGGGCGATTCCAACAAGCGGTACGTGATGGGCCTGAAGGACCTGTCCGGCTCGTTCACGGCGTTCGGCGATCGGATTACCGACGTCCTCTTCGACGCGGCCGATACCGATCTCGGCTGCTTTCTCGCGTTCTATCCGTACGGCGTGCTGTCGGCCCAGTCCTGGGAAGGGCCGGCGCATCTGGACGCCTCGATCAAGGGCGGCGTGACCTCGGCCGTCACGATCGACGCGACGTTTGTCGCTAACGGCGCCTGGACGCGGACCTCGATGGTCGCGGCCACCGGCGCGAATGGCGTGAGCTCGCCGGGCTCGTTCACGCCCGCGGGCGCGATGGCGCCGGCGAACCTGGCCGCCATGGGTAGCATCGTCGCGGCCCCGGCCACGGCCTGGCCGGCCGGCACGTACGTCAAGCTCGGCGATGGCAGCAGCGCGCACTGGAACGGCACCGCCTGGGTCGCTGGCGTCGCCTGATCCGCCGTGGCCATCACGGGGCAACGGCATCGGATCGTCATCGAAGGCGTGGCGGCGACGGTGAGACTTGGGTATCACCACGCCGCCACGCTCGGCGCGTGGAAGGTCGAGGGCGACTTCTTCATCGCCGCCGTCGAGACCGTCGATGGCTTCCGGATCACGCAGTCGCCGCTGACCCTCGAGATCCAGAACGCCGACGGCATCCCCACCAGGCGGCCGCTCGGCGATGTCACCGTCTACCAGGGGCAACTCTCGGCCCGGCTATTACCGAAACAGGAGCGCTGAATGGGATCACGGTACCGTCGCCAGGAAGAACTGCGGATCGACATCTCGGAGGGGGACTGGCTGCTCGTGCGCAAACACCTGACGGCCGGCGAGGAGCGGGACGCCCAGGCGCGCGTCATCAAGACCGGCTCATTCAAGCAGGGCGAGAAGCCCGAACTCGACCTCGAGCACCTGGGCATCAGCCAGGCCGTGAGCTACCTGATCGACTGGTCGATCACCGACGCCGACGACAAGCCGATCCGGATTCGCGATCAGTCGTACGCGTTCGTCGCCGCGGCGCTCCGGAACCAGACGCCCGAGAGCCTGCGCGAGATCCTCGACGCCATCCAGGCGCACGATGGCGCGATGTCCGCTGAGCGGGAGATCCAAAAAAAAGACCGGGCTGGCGAGACCGCACCCTCTCTGACCTCCACATCTGTCGGGTGATGGGCTGGACGTACGACGAGCTGCTCGAGCTGCCCGTCGACGTCTACGGGGTGCTCGTCGACGCCTTGAACGAAGAAGCCGCGCGCAGTCGAAAGTGACATGGCCCTTTCCGCAACGTTCACCGCGAACTTCTCCAGCTTCTACGATGCTGTCGCGAAGGCCGACGCCCAACTGAAGGACTTCGGCGAGGGCGCCGACAAGGTCGGCGGCCGCCTGAATACCCTGGCGAATCAGTTCACCGGCAAGAAAATCATTCAGGAAGCCACGCTGATGGCGAAGGCCGTCGAGGACATCGGCGGTACCTCGATGCTCACCGAGAGGGAGCTCGGACGGCTCGGCGCCACGGCGAGCGAGGCGGTCGCGAAGATGAAGGCGCTCGGGATGGAAGTCCCGAAGAACCTCCAGGAGATCGCCGACAAGACCAAGAACGCCAATCAGGCCACGAGCGACTGGACGGGCTCGCTCGTGAAGGTGGCCGGCGCGATCGGGATCGCGTTCTCGGTCGATGCCATCAAGGGGTTCATCGGCAGCGTGTTTGATGCCGCGAGCGCGGTCAAGGACCTCTCGGATCAGTGGGGCGTGTCGACGACGGCCGTCCAGCAGTGGACCGGCGCCGCGAAGGCCAGCGGCGTCGAGGCCGAGACCGTCGGGAAGTCCGTCCAGTTCCTGACCGAGCAACTCGGCGACGGGTCGGATGCCTACCAGGCGCTCCTGAAGAATGTCGGCCTCTCGTACGACGAGCTCCGGAAGATGCCGCTCGAGGACGCGTACAAGCAAGTCGTCGCGGCCATCGGCGGCATCAAGGACGAGACGCTGCAGCTCGACATCGCCCAGGGCCTGCTCGGGACGAGCTCCAAGAAGATGGTCGGCGCGATTCGTGATGGTTTCCTCGAGGCCGCCGACGCGCAGAAGGTGATGAGCGACGAGACGATCAAGCGACTCGAGGCCGCGCAGGCGTCCTGGGAACGGTTCACGAACGCCGTCATCGTCTACTCGGGCGAGGCCCTCGCCGCCGTCATGGACGACACGAAGCGGATGACGAGCTCCTGGGGGAACTTCTTCCGGTACCTCAACGCCGCGGCCCAGGGCGCGGGCGCCGTCGCGATGCTCATCGAGCAGGACAAGGCCCTCGAGAAGACGAACCAGACCATGAAGGCCACTGTCTCGACGACCGAGACCTTCACCGTCGCCGGCACGAAGATGGAGAGCGGCCTCAAGACGACCGCCCAGGTGCTCGAGGAGGGCCGCAAGAAGACCGAGGCCCTGAAGACGGCGGAGCAGCGGCGCACCCAGGCGCAGGAGGCGGCCAAGAAGGCGCAGGAGGACTACACCAAAGGGCTCGCCTCGCAGAATCAAAAACTGCTCGACCTGGTGAACACGTTCGAAGGGCGCGACCTGATCGGCAAGGCCAACCTCTACCTCGAGGCGCTGAAGGATTCCATCCCCGTCCAGACGATGACGGCCGAGCAGCAGGCCAACATCAACAAGGTGATGGTCGACGCGATCAAGGTGTACGACGCCGCCGGCGAAGAGGCGCCGCAAGCGCTGTACGACATGTGGGCGGCGACCGTGAAGGCCGACCAGGCGACGGTCCAGTACGCCGAGGACCTGAGCAAGCTGAAAGCGCCGCCGATCAGTTTCGACCTGCCGAACCTCGGCCCGGGCATCAAGATGGGCCTGCCGCCGCCGACAGAGCTCGAGCAGTGGAACAAATCCGTCCACGAGCTCGCGGGCGCGTTTGCGCAGCTCGCGCAGATCAGCGACGGGGCGTTCAGCGACATCGCCCAGGACATCGGGACCCTGATCGGCGCGATGGATCTGGCGGGCAAGTCGACCAAGACCTTTCAGACCGGCATCGCCAGTTTCAAGGCGGGCAATCTCACGCAGGGCTTCGCGCAGAGCGCGGCGGGCGCGGCGGGCGTGATCAGCTCATTTCAGAGCGCCACCAAGGAAACGGGCAAGCTGCAAAGCACGCTCAACGGCGCGGCGATTGGTTTCTCGGTCGCCGGGCCCTGGGGCGCGGCCGTCGGCGCCGGCATCGGGCTGCTCAAGGGCTTCCTGAATGCCGCGAAAGCCGCGAGAGAAGTCCGGAACCTGCGCGACGACTTCCTCGCGGCCGCCGGCGGCGCCGAGGAATTGCGGGACCGCGCCTATCAGGCTGGGGTGAGTCTGGACGACCTCTATGCGGCGAAAAAGAAAGGGGACCTCGAAGCGGCCATCAAGGACATCAACGCGGCGTTCAAGTACCAAGAGGACGCGCTGAACATGGTCACCGAGGCCGCGCAGCGGTACGGCTTCACGCTCGAGGAGCTCGGGCCGGCGCTCCAGCGCCAGGAGCTCGACAAGCAGGCGCAGCAACTCTACAAAGACTTCGAACTGCTCACGAGCGCCGGCATCGACTCGATCGCCGTCAACGAACGGATGAGCGAGGCCGTCAGCAAGTACGTTCAGGACGCCAAGAAGATGGGGCTCGAAGTCCCCGAAGCCATGCGTCCGATGCTCGAGACGTTCGCGAAGTCCGGCACGCTCCTAGACGAAAACGGGAACGCCATCACCGACCTCGAGGACGCGGGCCTCTCATTTTCGATGACGATGTCCGAGGGCTTCAAGAAGCTCATCGAGCAGGTCGAGAAGCTCACCGACGTCATCTCGAAAACACTAACCGGTGCGATCAATGACATTCCGCCGGTCCAGGTGCCAGTCCCGGGTGTGAACGTACCCTACAACTACCGCGACAAGCGGGAGTACCCGAGTTATCAGGAGGGCACGGACGGCTTCCGGAATTTCGGGACCGGCACGCCCGTCATGCTGCACGGCTGGGAAGCGGTCGTGCCGCGCGAGGAGTCGGGCGCCTTCGCCACCGTGGCGGCCGCGCCCATGATGGCCGCGGTCGCGGCGCCGGGCCCCACGATTGTCATCAACGCCCAGGGCGCGCTCTTCGACTCGCCCAGCGACCTGCAGCGGCTGGCCGATCGCGTCAATGACGCGCTCACGGCGAAGTACGGCATCCGCAACGCCATGCGGGCGGGATAGATGGCGATCACTGGATCCCAGAAGGCCTACACCTGGGCGCGGTCGGGCCAGGCGCGATCAGGCGCCGCCCGATCGGGGTACGTGATGCCCTGGACGGCCGTCGACCTGATCGTGCGGGACAGCGCGGGCAACATCATCAGCCGGACCGACATCGTCCCGTATATTCGCTTCGGGTCGCTCACCGTGTCGCAAGCGCTGAACGATGAACCCGACACCTGCAGCTTTCAGATCGTCCCGACGGCGCCCGCGGCGGCCGTCCCGGACGTGGGGCAGGAGATCGTCGTCGCCTGGACGCCGGGCGTGGTCGAGTTCCGGGGGTACGCGCTCGTGATCCAGTTCACGCGCCGGGTCCGCAACGATCCGCCCTGGGTCGACGTGCAGTGTGTCGATGCGATGTGGCGCTTCGACGCCCGGATCGTGACCTATCGGTTTCCCGCCCAGTCGATTACGGCCTCGATCGCCTTCCTCGTGCATTGGTTCGTGAATGACCCGTCGGCGCCGACCGCGGCGGACATCACGACGACGTTCGTCGCCGCCGGGATGCCGAGTATCCCGGCCTTCGACGTCGTCAACCAGCGGCCGTCGACGGTGATGCGCACGCTCATGGCCGCAGTGCAGGGCGGCTTCTACCTCGACGGGCTCGAGCTCCACGCCTGGGCGGGCTCGCTCACCGAACCGGGACAGACGCCGCCGACGCCGCTGACCAATGACCTGTCGACGCTGAAGGCGTTCCAGTTGACCCAGGACGCGACGCAGCTCCGGAACTGGATCACGGTGGAAGGCCGGCGCACGGCGACGCTCGTGGACCGCGCGACGTTCGACACGTCCGCGCTGCTCCCGATCGGGCTGCCGCTCGAGGATGCGTCGATGTTTGATGCCAGCCTGGGCGTCGACCATCAACACGTCGTCCGGATCGGCACGCAGTGGATGCAGTTCCAGTCGCCGGTCCCGGCGTCGGCGCCCGGGACGAACCCACCCCAGACGGTGCTGACGTCGGCGTATACGCCAGGCGATGGGCTGCTGGTCTGTCAAGCGCTCACGCCGGCGCCGCCGCTCCAGGGCTGGGTGAAGGTCGGCGGGCAATTCGCGGGGTACCAGGGATCGTCGACGGCGGGCGCCGTCCTGACGTTGTCGCTGGCGTCGCCGACCCATAGCTTCGGCCAGTTGAATGTGCCGATCGCCGCGGGGACGCTCGTCGAGTGGGTCGATGGCGTGATGGAGGATTATCCGCTCTCGATCAATCGGCTGGACGCGGTGACGAGCGGCGTGATCTGGGCGCAGCCGACCGATACGCCCGTCGTGCTCATTGGGTCGGCGATCGCGCCCAACACCTTCGGCTGGCCGCGGCTCGAGGGGTTCGTCCAGGACGGCCGCTATAGCTACGTGGGCGCCCAGGCGCGGGCCGACGCCGACCTGGCCGCCTTTCAAGAGCCCCTGGTCACGGCGACCTGGGAGACCGAAGATGTCCACGCCGCGCCGGGCCGGCCGCAGGTGATCAACCTCTCGGGGCTGACCGTGATCGAGGCCCGCCTGCCGGCGTCGACCCTGACGATCCTCAAGGTCGATGTGACGTTCCCGCTCCGGACCCAACCGCCGCGGCGACGCTGCACGGGCGGCGAGCTGAAACAAAGTACCTTCCTCGATGTGGTCGTGACCGACCTGAGCTGACCTTATGCCTATCACCCGCACCCCGATGATCGACGATGACGGTTCCGGCACGACCGGGACCATCATCAACAACGCCTGGAAACAGGAGATCTACAACCAGATCGACGCATCGCTGGGCCAATGGACGCAGATCACGTCCACGCCTGGGATGTTTCACGGAAGCGGCGGCATGACCTGGGACGTGCCTGGTCCAGTGGGCCTCATGTACACGCTGATCGCGCAGACGTGCTTCTTCGATTTTGAAATCAATAGCAGCGCGGTCAACGGCCCAGCGGGGGCGGAACTGATGATCGATCTACCCGTGATGCCTCAGTTACCAGCGACCTCGACCTCTTGTCGCGCGCTGCTCCTGGGGGTGTGGGAGGTCCTGACGTGTCAGGTCGTGCCAGGGACGCCGCAGATCAAGCTGTCGCGGTTGAACGGATCAGTATTCACGCTCGGCGCAGTCGCGGTCCAGGGGCAGATCTTTTTCAGGGCGAGTTGACCGCCCGGACGATATGGCTACCGGCCCAGAATCTTCGCCCCGAGGTCAGCATTCAGCCGGCGTTGAGCGTCGCGGTCTTTCACGTCCTGCGCGTCTCGCCGCGCGATCTCGTCCCGTGCCTGGTCGCGCTCCAGTGTCGTCGCCTCGAGCTCGGCGGTCAACCTGGCGATCTGCGTGCGTGCCTGCTCGAGCTGCTGCTGCGTGGTGATCTCAGTCATGTCTGCCAATCCTACCAGCGTAGGCCAGGCCGGAAATCACCTAGAAGGAGGACTGTGATGGATCTGATCATCCTCGTGCTAGTGGTCGCGCTCATTGGGTTCCTCGTCTACATCATCACGACGAAGGTGCCGATGCCGAGCGGCTGGGCGACGACGCTCCAGGTGCTGGCGCTGGTCGTCGTGGTGCTCTGGCTGCTCTCGCATTTCGTCGGGCTGCCGAACGTGCTCCCGCGGCGATAGACCTGGCCGAAATCAGCGTGCTTATTACGTGAATGGAGGGTGCCGAAACGTGGCGAAAGGTGGCGTTTGGTGACTGTTCAGCCTCGCCCTGGCGAGCAGGGCCCACCCTCGATTGAGGCCCGTATTCATTGATTTATTTGGGGTTTTTGGTGGTGGACGGCGCGAGGCTCGAACTCGCGACCTCTGCGTTGCGAACGGGGAGCTAATTACGTTTTCCCTAACGTTTTGAGCGGTTTTTGAGGGTGCGTGAACAGATCGTGAATGGGATCAGGGCTTTATGTCGATGATCGGTTCACCGCGCGTCTCGGTGGCGCCGCCGTTGATCGTGATCTTGAACGTACGGCCATCGGTCGGAAACGACTCGACATACCCCGTATTCAAGTTGTCCCGATGAACAATGCCGACGGCAGAGTCGATTTCCACCGTCCGTGCGGCAACGAGCGTTCTACGCAACGTAGCCAATAGGATCTCGATGTCAGCCTCAGTCAGTTTCATCACGCCCTCTTTCTGAGCCGCGGCGCGCCGACCATCGCGAGCTGATCGTCTTGTCGGGCCTCCGCGTAGATCCGGAGCAGCATCTCCGGGTGTTTCCAATTGCCCTGCTTCTGGACCGCGCTGATCGGCGCGCCCTTCTGGAGGAGGTACCGCGTGGCGCCGGTGCGGCGCGTCGCCCAGTGAAACGTCAGGCCGCCGTGCTTGCGGCCGTAGCGGAGGCCGGCCTTCTTGCAGAGGTACTCGAAGCGCTGGCGCACGGAGCCGACCCAGTCCCGCGGGTTTTCGGCGCGTCGGAACTTCGCGAAGTAGTACCGCTCCTCCGTCTTCTCGATCACCTTCAGGACGGCCAGGGCGCGGGGCGACAGGGCCGTCTCGTAGGCGTCCCCGCTCTTCGCGTGCTTGACGTACAGCCACTGGCCATCGTGCTCGCTCCGCTCGAGGTCGAGCAGGTCCCCGAGACGGATCATGGTATCGATCCCGAGGATGATGATCGCCTTGTCCTGGGCATCCTCCGCGACCTCGAGGAGTTTGTGCTCTTCGGCCGGCTGCAGCAGGCGCCGTTTGATGGGCGGCGCTTTCAGGCGCTTCAGGCCGACGATGGGCGAGGCCTCGAGGTACGGGCCGACCGCATCGCGCAGCATCCCTTTGAGGATGTCGATCTCCCGATTGATGGTCCGCGGGCCGCAGCCATCGGCGGTCCGGGCGGCCATGTAGGCCCGGACGCGATCGGCGTCGATGGCCGAGAGCAGCTCGGCGTCGAACGCCCGCCGGAGCGGCTTCAGCGCGTCGACTTCGCGCAAGGCACCCCGGCGGAGCGCGATGACGTCGCGGGCGTACCGTTCGGCATAGACGGCAAAGCGCACCATCGGCGGGCCGTTGGGCAGGCGGCGCACCTTCCGCTCGGCGATCTCGAGCATCCGGCGCTGATACGCCTCGACCGCGAGCGCCTTGTTGTCTTTTCTCTGGGTCGTCGTCTCGCCGATGAGAATCTTGCTGCTCTCGCGCTGTTGCCCTTTCGGCGCGATCTCGAGATGCAGCCAGTAGTACGGCGAGTCGTCGCGGGTGAAGACGCTCATCTTAGCGCCGGCGGCCTGGTTGGACCCGACGCTGGCGACACTGCTTGGCCGCCAACTTCGTGGCGTCGAGAATCCCTTGCATCACCGCGGATTGCTCCTCGGCGAGTACGTACAGGTCGTTAAGGTGTTCGCTGAAGGCCTTCGCCAGGGGCACGCCTCGGATCGTTGCGGGCGTGGGCCGGGGAATGAGGACCGCGCGCTGCGTGTGTGGAAGGACGAGATACAAACACGGATGACGCTCTTTCGCCATAGACCCACCTCGCCGCTGTCCTGACTGGATCAAGATTTCTTCTTGGCCTGTGGCACGACGCTGGGGAGGGTCGGCGCCTGGGTCGCGGGCGATTGGCCGTCGTCAGTGAGCGGGGCCAGCATCGTTTCCACGACGGCGATCTGCGATTCATCAAGGCGGATCAGGGCGCCCAAGATGAGGGCGATGTGTTCCCGCTGGTCTTCTGACAAGTCAGCCGTGAACAACGCCTTAACGGCGTGTTTGACTTCGGCCCCCGCGTGATGAAAGCGCTGCGCGAGCCGCAAATCCTCCTGCAATAAATCCTTCAAGAGGGGATCGGGGGTCTGGCCTGCCTCCGCATCGTCGGCGGTGAGCTGATCGAAGGTCAGATCCATCGCCCGGGCGATCCGTTCTACCTGCTTCTTTCGCGTCTGGCGCATCTCCGTCTCGAAACCTTGGAGACAGCCCACCGAAATCCCGGCCTTGGCCGCGAATTGGACTTGACTCATGGCGCCGTGCTCCCGGCGCCATGCGATCACCCGTGCGGCCGCTTGGCGATACATCGCCTCATTGTCGGTGTCGTTCACGGAACGGTCAACGATCAGAAGGGGCTTAGTCCCGAACACAATAGAGAGCGTAAATTAACTGGTTGACACAAGTCAACTTAGTTGTATATTGTGCTGAAAAGTTAACTATGTTGCTCAAATTGGCGCGCAAAGTCGCCGGGCTCACCCAGGGAGAGCTAGCCAAACAGGCTGGCGTCACCAAGTCGTTTATTTCGCTGCTCGAGAGCGGCAAGCGCGACGTCCGGGCCGTGGGCTATGAAACGGTCGCGCGAATTGCCGAGGCGCTCGGCGTGAGCCCGCAGGAGTTGTTCCCGCTGGACGTCCGGAAATCCCATCGCACGAAGAGGCCGGCATGATGTCGCCCAGTCCCTATCTCACCGCCCATGAAGCCATGGCGTACCTCCGGCTCGGCTCGCTGAACATGCTGTACCGCCTCGTGAAGCAACACCACTTGCCGTTCTGCCGCCGCGGGCGCCTGTACCTCTTCGATCAGCGCGAGATCGACGTCTGGCTGCACGGCTTCGACAGTCAGATTGAGTTCCATCGCGCGCGGCGCCGCGCGTGAGAGCGGCGCCCCCAGTAGACCGAGCCAAGGACACCTGAGCGATGTGGGTGAAAGTCGATGACGGCTTCGTGGAGCATCCCAAAGTGATGGCCGCCGCGCGTCATCTCGGCGCGAATGGCGCGGGGCGCGTGGTGGCGGTGTGGCTCGAGGCGATCTGCTACGCGGCCCGGAATCTCACCGATGGGCTCGTGCCGATCCTGATCGCGCGGAAGTTCATCACGGACCGGCGCCCGCTCGATGTGCTCGATGTCATGGCGATGCCCGATGTCCGGCTGATGACCAAGACCGACACCGGGTATCGGTTTCACGACTTCGAGCACTATCAGCCCTCCGCGGCGGCGGTGAAAGAGAAGCGTCAACGCGAACGGGAGCGGAAATCCACCAAAGTTCCGCACGGAATCCGCGCGGAATCCGCGCGGCAGATTCCCGGCGGAATCGCTACGGCTTCCGCGCGGATTCCAGAGCGCTCGCGCGCGCGCGATCCCGTCCCGTCCCCTAAAGAGCATAAGAAAGAGCAGTGCGCTGACGCGCACGCCGCGTCTACACGGGTGCTGCTCAAACTCGCCCATGTGGTCCTCGACGACATCAGCGAGGACGCCGACGCGCCCCCTATCAGTGAACTGACCCATCGGCTCGGTGATACCGCCGCGCAGTACGGCATTCCCTATGCGACGGCACGCGAACTGACCAAGGCGATGGATTCGGCCGTGGCGCAACGGCGGCGGCGGGCCTCGTGATGGCGGCCACCTGGAGGCTCGCCGTCATCGAGACGCGCTGCGGTGGCTGCTGCGGCGACGACGTGCACGGCCCGACCACGATTCCCGCCGGCGCGCTCGTGCTGGAGCTGCGCCTGCCTGGCGTGTCGCGGCCGAAGTACCGCTGCCAGACGTGCGGCGAGCCGTACCGGCCGCTTACGGACGCCGATCTGCGCCAGCTCCCGGCTTCGCCCGTGGAGACGCCCGCCCCGCGCGCGCCCGCGTCCGTCCGGCGGCTGCGCCTGGTGCGCGCGCCGCAGTCCTGGGCCTCGCTCGCCGAGTCCACCACCGGGCTCTTCGACCACGCGAAAGCCGCAGCAGGGGACCGAAATGAATAACACAGCGCAACTTGCCACCGTGCCCGTGTCGTCCCTGACGACCGCGCCGTACACCCGCGAGCAGATCGAGCTCATCAAGCGCCAGGTCGCCGTCGGCGTGACCGACGACGAGCTCAAGCTCTTTCTCTACCAGTGCCAGCGCACCGGCCTGGACGCGCTCACGCGGCAGATCTACGCGATCAAGCGCGGCGGGAAGCTCTCGATCCAGACGGCGATCGATGGCTTCCGCCTCATCGCCCAGCGCACGGGCGAGTATCGCGGCCAGGCCGGCCCGTTCTGGTGCAGCGAGTCAGGCGCCTGGTCGGATGTCTGGCTCTCGAGTAGTCCGCCGGTGGCGGCCAAGGTCGGCGCCTGGCGGAAGGAGTTTGCTGAGCCGGTCTGGGGCGTGGCGCGGACCGACGCCTATGCGGCGCGGACCGAGAGCGGCCGGTTCGCCGGCCTCTGGCGGACGATGCCGGACACGATGATCGCCAAGTGCGCGGAGGCGCTGGCCTTGCGCAAGGCCTTTCCGCAGGAGCTCTCCGGCCTCTACACCGGTGACGAAATGGCCCAGAGCGCCGTCGACCAGGACACCGGCGAGATCGTGGCCGAGACGCCGGCGGCGCCGCCCGATCTCCCGGCGGTCGCGCGTCCCGAGACGATCGAGGTGAAGGTCCTCGGCATCGTGAAGCGCCAGGTCAAGAACGGCTCCGAGAAGTTCGTCATCACGGGCGACAACCAGCAGACGTACCAGAGCTTCTCGGTGACGGTGGCGAAGAAGGCGAAAGAGGCGCAGGCCGCCGGCCTGCCGGTCCTGATCACCTACACCGACACGAAGTACGGCCGGATGATTTCACACCTGCGCGAGCGCGACGACCCGCGCCCAGAACCACCGCTCTAAAGGGGAACTGCCATGCGATCCTGTCTCGTCATCCTCGTCGCGCTCCTGGTCGCCGGCTGCCGGCCGACGACGATCGTCCAGAACAATCTGCCCACGCAGCCGTCGGCGCCCACGGTCGTCAAACATACGATCCAGTTCCGCGTGAATGGCAACGCGACGAGCGTACGGGTCCGCTACTCGACGCCGATCGATGGGCTCGGCCAGGTCGTGACGTCGCTCCCGTACTTCAACACGCTCGTGGTCGCTGGGGATTCGCTCTTCTTGTCGCTCGAGGGGACGCCGATCAGTTACGGCTTCCAGGTGTTCTACCCGTTCTTCTCGGTCCAGATCGTCGTCGACAACGTGGTCTTTCGCGAAGCGACGACGCAGGACTTCCTGCTCGCGCCCTTGTCGGTCAGTGGGCAGTGGCGGCAATAGTGGCGGCGCCGCTCCTCCCGAACCCGATCGCGTCGCTCATGCTGGAAGACCTGCGCCTCGCCGCGGATTATCTCGAGCAGGTCGGCGCCGGCGTGATGATCGACCCGGCGACCGCGCGCCGCCATGCGCTGCGTCTCTGGTCCGCGTCTCAAGGGGTCGAGCGTCTGCTGGTCGCGGTCGAGCAGCTCCTCGTCCAGGAGCGCGCCCGTCGGGGAGAGTCATGACGGCGAGCGATCGCGCAGCCTGGACGAAGCAACTCAGCGACGGGCCCGTGGCACTTTGCGCAAACAAATACCACGCCCAGGTGTGCACCGTCGACGGGTTCCGGTTCGACTCGCGGAAGGAAGCGCGCCGCTATGAACGCCTGAAGCTCTTGGTGGCCGCCGGCGAGATCCTCTGGCTCGAGCTACAACCGGAATTTCCGATCATCGTCCTCGAGCTGTATCGGGACGACGGGCGCCAGGTCGTCTGCGGGCGGTTTCGCGCGGACTTCCGGTACGTCGACGCGCACAGCGGGGAAGTCGTCATCGAGGACGCGAAGAGCCGGCCGACGAAAACGACCGCGTACCGCCTGCGGAAGCGCCTGGTCGAAGCGATCCACGGCGTGACCATTCGGGAAGTGTAAAACCCACGCGCCGAGCGCGGGATTGTCAGAGGGATTCGAGGAGGCAAAAGATGGCGAAGAAGGCGAGTAGACCGACGAAGCGCAATCCTGTCGACACGTTCAAGGCGAATGGCGCCTTCCTTGAATCGCGCGAGGTCGCGCCTCGGCCTCGCGGCCGCCCGCGCCAGCAGGATCTCCCCGGCACCGAGGATCGCATCCTGCGGCCGCTCGACGACATCGCCGCGGCCTACGCGGACGTGCGCGACCGTCGGATCGAGCTGAACAAGGAAGAAGCTCAGCTCAAGGCGTCAGCGCTGAAGCTGATGCACAAATTCGAGAAGACGATCTATCGGCACGATGGGATCGAGATCTTCCTGATCGCCGGCGAAGAGGACGTCAAGGTCAAGGTCCGCAAGGCGACCGATGACGAGGACGACAAGACCAGCGACAAGGTCGAGCTGACCAGGTCACAGGAGTAAGCGAAATGAAAAAAGCCGTGGTCATCCGGATCATCCCGATCGCTGCTGTGCTCGTCGGCCTTGCCGCGAGCGCCGCGGAGGGATCGGCGCTGCTCAATTTCCGAACCGGCACGACGTCGGTCCTCTGCGATACGCGCGTCGCGTTCTCGGCCGCCAACTGCGGCGCCGGGTATACGGTCGCCGGCGACACGATCGCGTACGTGGGCCCGATCGGGACGTGGCAGATCGACACGCTGGCTGTTACTTCAAGTAACACACCGGGAATCACGCCGATCGGGAAGATCAATCTCGGGCTCGTCGATGTCCGGCACCTGGCCGGCACCGATGATCTCACCGTCGACTTCGGCCACGACGGATTCTCGGCGCCGACCGGGCCGAGTCTCTTCACAGCGACGGGGGCGGCGAGCTCCGATCAGGCGCTCGTCGGCGACCGGTCCTCACTCACCGGGTACGCTCGCGCCGCCAACGACCTGGCGCTCGTCCCCCCGACCAGCGCGACCGCGCTCGATCTGGTCACGCACCTCGCCGGCTGTACGCCCGCGGCGGGCCCGACGAAATCGTGCGCGATGGTGAGTCCGGCGGTGCCATTCACGACGACGGGGCCGTTCTATTCGCTCGCGGCGCGGGCGGTGATTCAGCAGCAGACGTCGACCGACATCCAATGGTCGTATCTCGAGAAAGCCGCCGTGCAACCCGTCCCGGAACCCGCGTCGATCCTCCTCCTAGCCGCGGGTCTGCTCGCGCTCGCGGCGCGCTGGCGGCGGGTGCACTGATGGCCTTCGCGGAAAGCACGATCGTATCGGTCGAGAAATCGCGGGCCGAAATTGAGCGGCTCTTGATGCGCCATCGGTGCACGAAATTCATGTGCGGCACCGACAACGAGCAACACCGCGCGACGGTGCAATTTCAAGCGAACAACCGGATCATCCGCTTCGAAATCGCGCTTCCTAATCCGGCGGACCCGGCCTACCGAAAGATGAAGAACAGCTATCTGCAGCGGTCGAGCGCGGGCATCACGAAGGTCGTCGAGCAAGCCAGCCGAACACGTTGGCGCGCGCTCCTCTTGGTCATCAAGGCGAAGCTCGAATCGATCGAAAGTGGGATCGCGACGTTCGAAGATGAGTTCCTCGCCCACATCGTTCTGCCGAATCAGCAAACCGTGGCCCAGTACATCGCTCCCGCCGTCGCGCGGATGTACGAGACCGGGCTGATGCCGCCGGCCGACCGCCAGCTGACGAGCGGGGACGTATGACGGGCCCGATCGCGCGCGTCAGGTGTCCAGGGTGCGGCGGGATCTTCGCGCGGCGCCTGGACGGCCGCACGCCGTACCGGCATGTCTGCTGCACCGATCCGACCTGGCGGCCGGCGCTGCGAGCGCGCTGCGAACACTGCGGCGCGTACCTGACGCGCGGCCGCGACGGTTGCCGGAAGTGCGGCGGGAACTTGGAAGTCAGAAGTCAAAAGGGAGAGTAGACACATGGATGAGAAGAACGAGATCAACGTACAGAACACGCTCGACAAGTACCTCGAGGAGAACCCCGTCGTCCAGCAGTACGTGATGAAGATCTACTACGTGCCCGCCGGCGCGGAGATTCCGCCCGCCACGACGCACATGGTGCGGCTCACGTCGGTCGACGAGCCCCAGCTCGAGCTCCGCCTGGGCGTCGTCGCCACGCCGAACACGACCGCGATCGCGAATGTGATCCTCGGCCTGATCGGCCGCTCGGACGACGATCCCAAGGAGTGACGTCATGGCCCATTCCGATCAGGGCATCGCGCGGATCGTGATTTGTGCCCCGGCCAAGCTGCCGGCGTTCTTTCGCGATGATCTCGATGGCACCTGCGCCCTCTGCCAGCAACCGGTGCGCTTTCGGCCCCACGGGCCGACCGTCCGCGTGCTCGTCTGCCTGGAGTGTTACATCGTGCACGCCGAACCGGGCGCGAAGTGTGAAGTCCTCGACGAGGCCGCCGCGGAGCTCGAGGCGCTCGGCGTCGCGCCGCCGACCTGGTGAATGCCATGCGCTGGCCCGCCCTCTTGTGCGACCACCCGCACACCTGGCGCGACCGGGCGCCTGACGGTCGGGTGGTCTTGGTCTGTCATCGCTGCGGTCGGCGCGCGCCGGCAATTACGCGCACCGAGGAGGAACGGGCGACCCTGCGCAGTAGATTCCCAGCGCCGCCTGCCCCCGCGGCGCGGAAGGGGCCGCGGTGACGGCGGATCAGGCCCTCGTGGCGCTGGCCGTGGTCGCGGCGTTCCTGCTGCTCGCGCTCACGCTCGAGCGCCTGCGCCAGGTCAGCGCGCAGCTCGCCGTGCTCACGCTGCGCGTGACCGACCTGGTCGACGCCGTCGCGGAACTCAACGCCGATCTACGGGCTGAGCTCGAGGAGAGGAGCACAGGCGCATGAGGGAACCCACATGGGATCAGATGGCCGCGCTGTATGCCACGGCGCTAGAGCAGATCGCCATGCTCACCGCCGAGCACGCCGCGCTGAAGGCGGAACGCGAAACACTGGAATTGAAACTGGCCGCGTGTGGCGTGGCGTCGTTCATGAACACCACAGACACCATCAAGGACCGCATCGCACCCGGGCATCCCTACTGGTCTGCCTCTTATGGCGACGTGTGTAGGGCCGTCGATCGTGAGATGGAGTTGCGTGCCGAGAATGTTGGACTGAAGACCATCCTTGAGTTGCTGAAAGCTGAACAGGACGAGGCGCGGGCGCCCCGGGAGGCCCGGTTGAATCAGATTATTGAACTGTCGCGTCGGTCAGACACGCATGCGTCGTCGCAGATTCGAGAGTTGGCCGAGCGGGCACTCGCCGATCTGCGCGCCGAGCTCGAGCGCGAGGACTGAACACGGAAGGGGCCGCCGACATGAGCACGCACATCATCGGGACACATCAGCTCGTGGAAGCCCTGAAGGCTGAAGGCTTTCCGATCCCGGAGCAGTGCCGGGAGGCGCGGATCGTGATGGGCGTCAACAGCGCGTTCGTCGTGCAATACGACGTCTTCGTGACGGCGGAGAACCTCGCGCGCCTGGGTCGCGCCTTTCAACGGATGGCCGAGGCGAACGAGAACCCGGCCAAGCCAGCGAAGGCGCCCTGATGCCAACGCAAGCGCCCCACTTCTGCGTCGTGCCCGGCTGCTCGACCCTGACCGTGCGCCGCCGCTGCCTCGCCCACGCGGTCCAGACCGAACACGCGCGCCCGAACTACGCGGTCCGGCGCTGGTACCGCACCCCTCGATGGAAGGCGTTGCGCGCGCTCGTGCTGCGCGAGGCCGGCTACACCTGCGCCGGCTGCGGCAAGGTCGCGCTCGCGCTCGAGGTCGACCACATCACCAAGCACGGGGGAAGCCCTGGCCGGTTCTGGGATCGTGGGAACCTCCAGTCCCTCTGTCGTCGCTGCCATCAACGCAAGACACGACGTGGGGAGTAACCGAACCCTGGGGAGATGGGGAGATGCGACCGTGGGATGATCCTGCGACGATGGGGTGAAATCACACCCCCGGGGGGAGTCGAAAAGTTGAAGAGAGGACACCCTGGAAAC
>Ga0210380_10000314_pt1 | contig 23087 bp, 24 predicted proteins | sample PLM4_5_coexredo_FD_155476 | JGI IMG/M metagenome (GOLD analysis project Ga0210380, IMG submission 155476) | Groundwater sediment microbial communities from an aquifer in East River, Colorado, USA - PLM4_5_coex redo | ecosystem: Environmental > Terrestrial > Soil > Riparian zone | place: USA... | reverse complement strand
CACACTCGGCATCCTCATCCCGCCCTCGGTGATGCTGATCGTGATGGGCCCGGTGCTCGGCGTCTCGGTGGCGGACCTTTATGCCGCGGCGTTCGGCCCCGGATTCCTGCTTGCCGGCATGTATCTCGTCTACCTGATGGGCCGCGCGTTCATCAACCCGAAGCTCGGTCCGCCGGTGCCGAAGGAGGAGCGCATCCACAGCATGGCAGTCATGATGAAGGAGGTGTTGATCGGCGTGGTGCCGCTGGTCGCGTTGATCGCGGCAGCGCTGGGTTCGATCCTCGCGGGACTCGCCACGCCGACCGAGGCGGCGGGCATCGGCGCGCTCGGCGCGGCGCTGCTGGCTGCAGCCTACCGCAAGCTTACCTACGCCGGGCTCAAGCGCGCGGTGCTCTCGACCACCGCGACCTCCGCCATGGTGCTGCTGCTGGCGACGACCTCGAACATCTTTGGCGCAGTGTTCGCGCGCATGGGGTCGGCCAACTGGATCACCGAGACGATGCTCGCGCTGCCGCTCTCGCCGGTGATGATGCTGGTCGTGGTCCTGTTTCTCATCTTCCTGCTCGGCTGGCCGTTCGAATGGCCGGCGATCATCCTGGTGTTCCTGCCGATCTTCTACCCGGTGATGGATGCGCTCAGGCCGCAACTCGGCCAGGCGATGGGCATTCCGGTGGACATGGTGATGGTCTGGTTCGGCGCGCTGGTCGCGGTCACGCTGCAGACGGCGTTCCTGTCGCCGCCGGTGGCGATGTCGGCTTACTACCTGCGGCAGGTGGTCAAGGAATGGTCGCTGGCGACGATCTACAAGGGCATGATGGAGTTCATGATCCTGCAGTGCATCGCGATCGCCCTGATCGTGATCTTCCCGCAGATCGCGACCGAGTTCCCCATGCACCTGCAGGAGGAATCGCGCGCGGTGAAGACCGAGCAGGTGGACGACAGCATGAACAGGCTCGAGGGCGACCTGCTGAAGGGTACAGAGGACGAGGCAGCTGGCGAGGATGGTGAGGAGGAGGGAGGGGCGGCAGACAAGAACAAGAAGTAGCAGACGATAGTCCCCTGATTTCGACGCCGGGCCCCGCCCGGCGTTTTTGTTTTGATGGGGTCAGAGTAACATTTCTCCCAGATACCGAAATCCGCGACCTTCCATCGGGAAATGTTACTCTGACCCCCTTTTTCGATTTCGACGCGCCGGTGGACCGCGCCGGCACCTGGTCCTCGCGCTGGCAGCGCTACGCCGGGCGCGACGTGATCCCGCTATGGGTCGCCGACACCGATTTCCGCGCGCCGCCCTGCGTGCTGGACGCGCTGGCGGAGCGCCTGCGCCATGGCGTGCTCGGCTACACCACGCCGCCGCCGGAATTGCGCGATGCGATCGTGGCGCGCATGCAGCGCCTGTACCGCTGGCGCATCGAGCCGGAGTGGATCGTATTCCTGCCGGGCGTGGTGCCAGGGCTGCACCTGGCCGCGCGGCACCTGCTGCCCGCGGACGGCCACGCCCTGGTGCCGATCCCGATCTACCAGCACTTCAAGCGCGCGCTCGAGCTTGCGTCGCGTGCGCATACCGACGTACCGCTCGCGCTGCACGCGGGCCGCTGGGTGTTCGACGAGGCAAGGCTCGCCGCTGCCGTACGGCCGACGACACGCCTGCTCTTCCTGTGCAATCCGCAGAACCCGGGCGGCACGATCTTCACGCACGACGAGCTCGAACGGCTTGCCCGCCTCGCCGATCGGCACCGGCTCGTGATCTGCTCGGACGAGATCCACGCCGACCTGCTGCTCGACGAGGGCAAGCCGCATGTGCCGATCGCGAGTCTCTCGCCGGAGGTCTCGCGCCGTACGGTTACGCTCGCTTCGCCCAACAAGACCTTCAATATTCCCGGCGCGGGCTGCGCCTGGGCCATCGTCGAGGACGCGGCGCTGCGCCGCGCGTTCGCCTCGGAGCACCATGCAACCGTGCACGATGCGTCGCTCTTCGGCTACATCGCGGCGCTCGCCGCCTACCGCGACGGCGATGCCTGGCTGGCGGCGCAGCTGGATTACCTCGGCGCCAACCGCGACCTGGTCGAGCGCACCGTGGCCAGCATGCCTGGGCTCTCGATGGCACACGTGGAGGCGACCTACCTTGCCTGGATCGATGCTTCGGGCCTCGGCGTCAAGGACGCGGCGGCGCATTTCCTCGCGCACGGAGTGGCGTTGTCCCCGGGCGAGCAGTTCGGCGCGCCCGGCTACGTGCGCCTCAACTTCGGCACTCAGCGCGCGCGCCTGGAGGCGGCCCTGGCGCGGATGGTCTCGGCGGTCTCCAGCACCCGCGCCAGGTGAGGATCGGACACGCCGAGCGCGTACATGTGCTCGAGCGTGTGACGGATATAGTCGGTGCAACGGCCGCGCTCGCCCACGCCCTGCGCCACCAGTTGCGCGCGGCTGTGCAAGTCGAGTACGCGCGTGTATTGCGCGTGACCCGGGTCAGCAATGAAGGCCAGCGCGCGGATGCGGCGGCGGCGCGAGATGCGCACCGGTACGAGCTTCGCGTAGTACACGCGCCGCCGCATTTCTCGCCGCCACAGGCGCCCGAGTGCAAGGGCGACGCGCGCGGCCGGGACGCGAAACGCCATGCCCCAGCAGGATCCGCCGCGGCACAGCCCCATCACCAGTCCCGGGCGCCGGTCCGTGCCACGGTAGCGAACGGAGAGGATGCATAGCGCGCGGTGGTAGCCGCGCAGCAGTCCCACCGAGCGCTCCCGGAAGGGAAATCCCGGCGACCACATCAGCGAGCCGTAGCCGAACACCCACAGGTCGCCGCGCGGCAGCGCGGCGCGAAACTGCGCCAGGTCCATCAGTTTGCGTTCAACGCGCGGCGCACCTCGGCGGCTGACGCAAGTTCGCGGCCGGCGTCCTCGATGGCCCGGCGCGCCTCCAGCACCCATTGCAGGTTGCTGCGCTCGGAGCCGAGTGGGGCGTCCTCCAGCCCCACGCGCACGTGCCCGCCGCGCGCGGCAGCGGCGCCGGCGAGCGGCAATGTGTCCACCCAGAGGCCGGCCACCATCCAGGGCGCGCCCGGCGCCTCGTCGGCAAGCAGGCGCAGGTAGGCATCGAGCGCATACTCGGCAGGCGGAAAGCCGAAGGCGATTCCCTGGGAGAACATGAAGCGGTAGATCGGCTGCGGCACGCCCGCGCCGCGCGCGAGGTGGGCGCCCATGCGCAGGAACCCGGGTTCGTAGATCGCGTAGCCGGGGTGGAAGCGGTGGCGGGCGGCGAGCGCAAGGCCGCGCTCGATGTGGTCGTGGGGATTCAGGTAGACGAACTTGTCCAGGTTGACGGACCCCGGGTCGACCACCGCCCATTCCAGCAGCCCGCGCTTGGCGAGGTCTTCGATCGCGGCGAAGCGCGTCTGCGCGGTGTGCTCGCCGCCAATCGGAATGGTGGGGTAGACGATGCAATCCACCTGGGCGCGGATTCCCTCGATGATGCGAGCGTAGAGGTCCGCGTCGTCGCGCTGCTGGCCGCTGGCCTCGTCGTAGGCATGCACGTGGACAATGGCGGCGCCTTCGCGCGCGCACGCCACACCCTGGGAGACGATGTCGGCGATGCGCACCGGGATGCCAGGCTGCATGTGCTGGCCCCACTGTCCGTTCAAAGCCACTTCAAGCCAGGTCTTGGTCGTCATGAGGGTCACGCCACGCATTATAGAATCGGCCCGAGGAAATCCACGATGTCCCGAAACCCGCGGCGGCCGCCGATTGTCGGCCGTTTCACCCCAGAGGAGGTTGCGCTCGCAGCGCGCAACAGCGGCATGCCGCTCGAGGCACTGCGCCACGACGTGACTCCCGCCGGGCTGCACTACTCCCTGATCCACTTCGACATTCCCCACCTCGAGGCGCAGTCCTGGCGGCTTGCGGTGGGGGGGCTGGTCGAGCGGCCGCTCAGCCTTTCGCTCGAGAACCTGCGCGGCATGCGCGCCAGGACGCTGCGCGTGACGCTGGAATGCGCGGGCAACGGCCGCGCGCAGTTGTCGCCGCGCTACCCCTCGATACCCTGGATGGAAGAGGGCGTCTCGACGGCAGAGTGGAGCGGGGTGCCGCTGCGGGATGTGCTGGGGGCTGCCGGCTTGCGCCCGGAAGCGAAGGACATCGTTTTCCACGGCGCCGATCGCGGCATCGAGCGGAACGTCGAGCACAGCTTTTCGCGCAGCCTGGTGCCGCAGGATGCGCTGCGCGAGGACCTGCTGCTCGCCTGGGCGATGAACGGCCAGCCGCTGCCGCCGCAGCACGGATTCCCGTTGCGGCTGGTGGTGCCGTGCTGGTACGGCATGGCGAGCGTGAAGTGGCTCGAGCGCATCGAGGCGATCGACCGGCCCTTCGACGGTGTGCAGCAGGCGCACAGCTACCACTTCAGGCAAGTGGCGGGCGAGCGCGGCGTGCCTTGCCGCTTGATGCGCGTCAATTCGCTGCTTGCGCCGCCGGGCGTACCCGACTTCTATACGCGCCGGCGAGTGCTGCCCGCGGGGCGGGTCGAGATCCGCGGGCGAGCGTGGTCGGGTGAAGCGCCGATCGCGCGGATCGAACTCGCAGTGGACGGCGCCTGGCAAGACGCCGAGCTCGATGCGCCCGCGGGCGGCTTCGCCTGGCGCGGCTGGCGCTCGGCATGGGACGCCGCGCCCGGCGAGCATGTACTCTCCTGCCGCGCGACGGACGCCGCAAGGAACGTGCAGCCGCTCGAACCCCCGTGGGATCTCACGGGCTTCGGCAACAACGCCCTACAGCGCGTCGCGGTGCGCGTGGTTTAGAATCGCCCGGCTTGAACGCTCCGCTGCCCGTTGCTGCAGATTGGCCGCTCGCCGCGCACCAGGTGCTGCAGCGCCACGGCTTCGGCCTCATCGGCTACGTCCCCGATGCCGGCCACAAGCGGCTGATCGAACTGTGCCAGGCGGATGCGCGCATGCGCACGGTGGTGATGACCACGGAGGAGGAAGGCGTCGGCCTCGCCGCCGGCGCGTGGCTGGGCGGCATGAAGTGCGCGCTGCTCATGCAATCGAGCGGCGTCGGCAACATCGTCAACGCGCTCGGCATGGCGCGCGAATGCCGCTTTCCGCTGTTGCTGCTGGTCACCATGCGCGGCGAGAACGGCGAGTTCAACCCCTGGCAGGTACCGATGGGGCAGGCGACGCCGGAGGTGCTGCGCGCCATGGGCGTCGCGGTGCACCACGTGGCCGGCGCGGCGGAAGTGCCGGCCCAGGTGGATGCCTCGGCGCGCATCGCCTACGGCAGCTATTGCGCCGCCGCCGTGCTGATCTCGCAGACGCTGATCGGGATCAAGAGCTTCCAGGAGCAGGCCAGCCAGTGAGCCTGCACCGCCGCGATGTGGTGAAGTCGCTGCTGGCGGACCGGGGCGGGCTGCTCGTCGTCGCCGGGCTGGGCTCGACCGCCTGGGATTGCACCGCGGCGGGCGACCACGACCTGACTTTCCCGATGTGGGGCGCGATGGGCTGCGCCGCGATGATGGGATTGGGGCTGGCGCTGGCGCAGCCGCAACGCCGCGTGCTCGTGGTCACGGGCGACGGCGAGATGCTGATGGGCCTCGGCTCGCTTGCCACCATCGGCGTGCAGAAACCGAAGAACCTTTCCGTCGTGGTGATCGACAACGAGCGCTACGGCGAAACCGGGATGCAGGAGACGCACACCGCGCACGGCGTGGACCTGGCCGCCATGGCGCGCGCCGCGGGTTTCGCCTCCGGCATCCTGCTGCGCAATGCTGCGGGCGTCGCCGACTTGCGCGAGACGATCCATCAAGCCGCGGGACCGCACTTCGCCCAGGTGAAGGTGGCGGTGGAGAAGATCCCGCTGGTACTGCCGCCGCGCGAGGGCGCGCTGCTGAAGAGCCGCTTCCGCGCAGCGCTGCTGGGCGAGAGCGCTGCGCTGCAATGAGGTTGGCCGCGGCGCTGCTGCTATGGTGCGCGGCAGCGAGCGCGCAACTGCTCTCCTGGAGCGGCGGGCCGACTCCCTCGCTGCGCCTGCCTGACCTGGACGGCAAGGAACATGCGCTCGAGGCGTACCGCGGCAAGGTGGTGCTGGTCAATTTCTGGGCCACCTGGTGCGAGCCCTGCAAGGAAGAGATGCCCTCGATCGAACGGCTGCGGCGCTCGCTGGAAGGACGCCCCTTCGCCGTCCTGGCGGTGAACCTGGCGGAGCCCGACTCGCGCGTGCAGCGTTTCCTGAGCCAGGTGCCGCTCGGATTCCCGGTGCTGATGGATCGCGACACGGCAGCGGCCAAGGCTTGGAAGGCACGCCTGCTGCCCGCGACCTACATCATCGGTCCCGACGGTCGCATCCGTTACAGCTACCTCGGGGAGCTCGATTGGTCGCGCGATCAGGTGCGCCGGCAGATCGTCGCCTTGTTGCCGCAGTAGCGGCGCTGCTCGTTGCGGCCTGCGGGGCGCAGGCCCAGGAGGGCGAGGTGCGCGCGCCCTTCATCACCACGCCGCCAGAGGTGGTGGCGCGCATGCTGCAGATCGCGGGCACCGGCCCGCAGGACACGGTCATCGACCTGGGCTCGGGCGACGGGCGCATCGTCATTGCGGCGGCGCGGGACCATGGCGCGCGCGGCCTGGGCATCGAACTCGACCCGAAGCTCGTGCTGCTGGCGCGCGAAAACGCGCGGCGGGCAGGTGTTGCAGAGCGCGCCCGCTTTGAGGAGGGCGACGCGCTGCAGGCGGACCTGTCGCGGGCGAGCGTGGTCACGATCTACCTGCTGCCATTCCTGCTCGACCAGTTGCAGCCGAGGCTGCTTGCGCAGCTGCGCCCGGGCGCGCGCGTCGTCACCCACGCATTCGCGTTCAAGGGTTGGAAGCCCGACCGCGCGGAAACGGTGAAGGTTGCCGCGCGCCACGAGGGACAGGGCAACGAGAGCCGCGTGCATGTCTGGATCGTACCCGCCCAGGTGCGCGGGTCCTGGCAGGCGAGCGGCGGCTGGCGGCTGCGCATCCACCAGAATTTCCAGGAGATCGAGGTCGAGGCGGCGCAGGAAGGCAAGCCCATCGTGGTGAGCGCTGCGCGGCTCGAGGGGACGGCGCTTTCCATCGTCGGGCCGGACTTCTCATTCCGCGGGCGGGCCGAAGGGTCCCGCCTGACCGGCGAAACGCAGCACCGCGGCGAGCGCACGGCGCTCGCCTTCGAGCGAGCCCCGTAGGGTGGGCCCATGGCCCACCAAAGGTGGGCCATGGGCCCACCCTACAGCACCTTCCCCGGGTTCATCACGCCCTGCGGGTCGAGGGCGCGCTTGAGCGCGCGCATCAACTCCAGTTCGATCGCGTCCTTGTGGCGGCGGATCTCCTCGCGCTTGAGTTGTCCCAGCCCGTGCTCGGCGGAGATCGAGCCGCCCAGCGCGGCCACCGCGTCGTAGACCACGCGGTTCACTTCGGCGCGGCGCGCAACCAGCGATTGATCGCCGACGTTGTAGTGGACGTTGCCGTCGCCAATGTGGCCGAAGGCGTACACCTGCACTCCGGGGAAGGCCGACTGCAGCCCGGCACCGGCGCGCTCTATCAGTTCGGGGACCCTCGATACGGGAACCGAGACGTCGTGCTTGACGTTGGCAAACTGCGCTTCCGGAATCGTTTCGCGAATCTTCCACAGCGCCTGCGACTGGGAGGTGCTTGAGGCGAGGACCGCGTCATCCACCAGCCCCGAGCGATCCGAAAGCGCCTGCTCCACCTGCGCCGCGAGCGCGGCTGCGTTCCCGGTATCGGCAAATTCGGCCAGCACGTACCAGGGGTGCGCGCGCGGCAACGGATCGCGGATGGCGGGCGCATGCTGCATCACGGCCTCCAGACAGAGGCGCGACACCAGCTCGAAGGCGCTGATGCGCTCGCCGAGGTGCCTGCGCAACCGGGCCAGCAGCGCCACCGCGCGCGCCGGGCTTTGCAGCGCGATCCATGCGGTGGCGCTCGCCGTCGGCCTCGGATGCAGCTTGAGCACTGCGGCGGTGATGATGCCCAGCGTGCCTTCCGCGCCGATGAACAGTTGCTTCAGGTCGTAGCCGGTGTTGTCCTTGCGCAGCGAGCGCAACCCGTCCCATACGCGCCCGTCGGGCAGGACTACCTCGAGGCCGAGCACCTGCTCGCGCGCGTTGCCGTAGCGCAGGACGTTCACGCCGCCGGCGTTGGTCGAGAGGTTGCCGCCGATCTGGCAGCTCCCCTCCGCGGCCAGCGACAATGCGAACAGCCGGCCGGCCTCGGCGGCGGCGCTCTGGAGGGCGGCCAGCACGCAGCCGGCTTCGACCGTCATGGTGTCGTTGAGCGCATCGATTGCGCGGATGCGGTTCATGCGTGAGAGCGAAATCACCACCTCGGGCCGCGCACCGGTCGGCACCGAGCCTCCGCACAGGCCGGTGTTGCCGCCCTGGGGCACCACCGCGATACCCTCGCGCGCGCACAAGCCGACCAGCCCCGCGACTTCGGCCGTGCTTGCCGGGCGCAGCACGCAAAGGGCGTCCGCGCGGTACTGCTTGCGCCAGTCCGTGGTGTAGGGCGCCGTGTCCTGCGCCGAGGTGAGCACATTCCTCTCGCCGATCAGAGCGTCGAACGCGGACTGCAGGCGGGCATCCATGTTCGGTATTATCGCCCGATGAACTTCTCCAGCCACGATCCGGCGAAGGGCGCGCTGCCCTTCGCCGCCGGTAGCGTCGCTCGCTCTGTCGAAGAAGCCATCCTCTCGCGCCGCAGCCTGCGCGCCTTCCGCCCCGACGCGGTCCCGCGCCAAACCGTAGAGCGCATCCTCGCGCTCGCCAGTCGCGCGCCCTCGGGCACCAACATCCAGCCCTGGATCGTCACCGTGGTCGCCGGCGCGGTGCGCGAGCGGCTGATCAAGGCCATGCACGCGGAATTCATGCAGCACGGCGAGGGGGGCTGGAAGCGGGAATTCGAGTATTACCCGACGCAATGGCGCGACCCCTACCTCGCGCGCCGGCGCAAGCTCGGCTGGGACCTCTACGGGCTGCTCGGCATTGGCAAGGGCGAGCGCGAGAAGACGCAGCGTCAGCACGCGCGCAACTTCCTCTTCTTCGACGCGCCGGTGGGACTCATCGTGACGCTGGATCGCGACCTGCCCGTCGGCGCCTGGCTGGACACCGGCATGTTCCTGCAAAATGTGATGCTCGCCGCGCGCGCCTGCGGCCTGGACACCTGCCCGCAGGCGGCCATTGGCTCCGCGCATTCAGTACTGAGGCGCGAGCTGCAGATCCCGCAGGAGCAGGTGGTAGTCTGCGGCATGTCGCTGGGCCATGCGCGTGCCGACGCGATCGAGAACACGCTGGTCACCGTGCGCGAGCCGGTGGCCGGATTCGCACGCTTCCTGGGGTACTGATGCGCTCGCTGCTGCTCCTCCTGGCGCTGGCGTGGGCGCCAGCCTGGGCGCAACCCCTGGTGCTTGGCGCAGTGCTGCCGCAGTCGGGCCAGCTCGCCGACCTCGCCGCCGACATGCACAAGGCGCTGGTCTTGTGGCAGGAGGCGCGCAACGCCGCGGGCGGGTTGCTCGGCCGGCGCGTGGAGCTGAAGTTGCTCGATGACCGTTCGGAAGCATCCGCCTCCGCGCGGCTCTACGATCAGCTGATCGATGCCGAACGCGCTGAGCTGCTGATCGGCCCCTTCGGCAGCGCGGCCTCGACCAGCGCTGCGAGCGTTGCGGAGCGCCGGCGGCGCGTGCTGGTCAACGCCACTGGCGTGATGCGTGGCGTGCACCGCGCGGGGACGCGCTACGTCTTCCAGGTGCCCGCGCCGCTTGCCGCGTACGGCGAGGGGCCGCTGGAAATCGTTCGCGCGATGGGCTATCGCCGGTTGCACGTGGTGGCGCGCAACGATCCTGCCTCGCGCGAGGCTGCCGCGCTGCTCGTCGAGCGCGCCGCTGCTGCGGGGCTGGAACCCGGAGCGGTCGAATCGGTGGCGGCTGGCGCGAGCGACTATGCAGCGCAGATCGCCAAGGCGCGCGCGCGCGATGCCCAGGCCTGGATCGCGTTCGGCCAGCCCGAGGACGCCGCCGACATGGTGAAGTCTTTCAAGCACATCGGTTACGCGCCGTGGCTGTTCCTCGCGCAGGGGTCCGCTGAGCCGAGGTTCCTCAAGCTGGTGGGGCGCGACGCCGAGTCCGTGCTCGGCATCTCGCCCTACGAGTTGGCCTTCAGGACGCGTGGCAATCGCGAGTTCGTGGAGGCCTGGCGCAAGCGCTGGTCCGCGGATCCCGGCGCGATCGCTGCCACCGCCTATGCCGCAGTCCTGATCCTCGAAGAGGCAGTACGCAAAGCGGGGTCGGTGGATACGGAGCGACTGCGCGTTGCGCTGACCGAGCTGGACTCCGAGACCCCGATCGGGCGCTACCGCGTGGACGCGGGCGGCATGCAGACCGCGGCGAAGCCCGCCGTGGTGCAGATCCGCGCCGGCCGGCGCGAAATCGTGTGGCCCGAGGCGCTCGCCACGGCAAAATGGCGGCTGCCCTATCCGCGCTGGGACGAAAGGCAGATGCGTGCCGCTCAATAGGACTTTCCTCTTCGCACCCGGCAACCACCCGCGCCGGGTGGAAAAAGCGCTCTCCCTCGACGCCGATGCGGTGATCCTTGATCTCGAGGACGCGGTCGCTGCGTCGGACAAGGCGGCGGCGCGCAAACCGGTGGCCGAGGCGCTGAAGGGCCCGCGCCGCTGCCGCGGCTACGTTCGGCCGAACGCACCGTCTTCGCCCTTTTGCTACCGCGACTTGGTGGAGACCATCCATGAAAAGGTGGACGGCGTCGTCCTGCCCAAGGTGGAGAGCGCCGCCGACCTGCACGCCGTGGACTGGCTGCTCGCGGCGCTCGAGCGCGAGCGCGGCATCACCGAGGGCGCGATCGACCTGATCCCGATGGTCGAGACTGCGGCGGGCGTGGCGCGCGTGGACCGCATCCTGCAGGCGAGGAGCCTCAGGCCCTATCGCGCGCCCTGGCGCGTGAAGCGCGTCGCCTTCGGCGCGGGCGACTACAGCCTCGACGTGGGCCTCGTTCCCTCGCACGAGGAGCCCGAGCTCGCCGAGGCGCGCGCGCGCGTGGTGCTCGCCTCCCGCGCGGCGGGCATGGAAGGTCCGCTCGACAGCCCCTGGTTCCACCTGCGCGACATGGAAGGCTTGCGCCGCTCGCTGGAGAGAAGCCGCCGCGGCGGCTTCCAGGGGCGGCTGTGCGTGCACCCGGACCAGGTGCCGGTGGCCAACGATCTCTTCACGCCGAACGCCGACGAAATCGCGCGCGCCGAGCGCATCGTCGCCGCGTTCAGGCAGGCCGAAGCCACGGGTGCCGCTGCGGTCGAGGTGGACGGGCAGATGGTGGATTACCCGATCGTGCATCGCGCCCGGGCGCTGCTCGAGACCCTGCGCGAAATCCGCGCGAGAGGCGCCTGAGCATCCTGCACCCGATCCTGCTTCCGGTCGCGGTCACGCTCGCGATCCAGACCCTGGTCGCGTTCGCCATCTACAGCGCGCCCGTGATGGCGCCGGTGGCGGGGCCGGCGCTGGGCGTGCAGCCCTCGGCAGTCGGCTACTACATCGCCATCGCCTACCTGGGCAGCATGCTCGGCTCGGCGGCCGCGGGCGGCTGGGTGGCGCGCTTCGGCCCGATCCGCGTCAGTCAAGCCGGGTTGCTGCTTTGCCTCGCCGGCCTGTCGCTCGCGGCGAGCGGACGGCAAGCGCTGGTCCTGCTCGGCGCTTTCGTCGTCGGCCTGGGCTACGGCCCGACCACGCCCGCAAGCTCGGTGATCCTGGTGCGCGCCGCCCCGCCATCGATGTTCTCATTCATCTTCTCCATCAAGCAGACCGGCGTGCCGGCGGGCGGCGTGCTCGCCGGCGCCATCGTGCCCGCGCTGGTGCTGGCGGTGGGCTGGGAATGGAGCGCGCTCGCGATCGGCGTTGCCTGTTTCGCTCTTGCCGCGCTGATCGCTCCGGTGCGCGCGCGTTACGACACGGGGCTCAATCCCCTCGCGCCGGTTTCCATCGGCGCGGCGTTCGCGCCGGTAGGGCTCGTCGCGCGCACGCCCCGGTTGCGCGAGATGGCGGTGACCTCGTTCGTCTATGGTGGCGTGCAGATCACGCTGGTCACGTATCTCGTCACTTTCCTCATCGACAGCTTTGCCCTCACGCTGGTGCTCGCCGGCATCGTCATGGCGGTGTCGCAGGTGGCGAGCGTGCTGGGGCGTCTCGTCTGGGGCGCGCTGGCCGACCGCGCGCTCGCGCGGCGCACGATGCTCGGCCTGCTGGGGCTCGGCATGGGCGTGTCGGCGATCGCCACGCTCGCCGCGGGCCCCAACTGGCCGGGTTGGCTGCTGTTTGCCTTCGCCTCCGTGTTCGGCGCCACCGCAGTGGGCTGGAACGGCGTATTCCTCGCCGAAGTGGCGCGCATCGCGCCCGCCGGGCAGGTGAGCCAGGCGACCGGGGGATGCCTGTTCTTCACGTTTCTGGGCGTGGTGGTGACGCCCCTATTGTTCAATCTTGTGCTGGCGCTAGGCGGCGGTTACTCCGTCGCCTATGCGCTGCTCGGCGTGCCGGGCCTCGCGGTGGGCGCGCGCTTGCTGCTGCGGCGCCCGGTGTAGGGTGGGCCTTTGGCCCACCCTGCGAAGTTCGAGTCGATACAATTGCCGCGATGAAGCAGATTCCCGCGGGCTTCCAGCCGTTGCCCTCCGCAAGCCCGTTCAACAAGCTTGTCGGCCCGTTGCACGAGAAGCGCGGCGAGGGCAGCATCTCGATCGGGCTGCGCGTGGCGAGGAAGCACTCCAACTCGCGCGGCATCTGCCACGGCGGCGTGCTCGCGACGCTCGCCGATCTCGCACTAGGCTACGGCATGATGGCGAGGACCGGGTCGCGGGGCGGCTTCGTCACCGCGCAGTTGTCGATCGACTACGCGGGGGCGGCGGAGGTCGGTGACTGGATCCACTCCGAGGTTGAGGTGCAGCGCGTGGGCTCGCGCCTGGCATTCGCCAACGGCTACCTGTGCGTGGGCGCGAACCGCATCCTGCGCATGAGCGGGATCTTCGCGCTGCCGGGACGTGCCGCACCCTGAACGCGACGCGCGAGGTGGTCCTCGCCCACGGGTTGTGGGTACCGGCGCTGGCCATGACGCCGCTCGCGGCGCGGTTGCATGCCACGGGCTTGCGCTGCCGGCTGTTCGGCTATCCCGGGCGCGAGCGGCCGCTCGAGGCGCATGCCGAGCGACTTGCGCGCTTCGCGCGCTCCGTCGGGCCGGCGCATTTCGTCGGCCATAGCCTGGGTGGACTGGTGGTGCTCCAGGCTCTGGAGCAGCACCGCTCGGTGGCCGCGGGAAGCGTCCTGCTGCTCGGTTCCCCCGTGAGAGGAAACTTCGCGGGACGCAGACTGGCGCAGCACGGCTGGGGCCGCTGGTTCCTCGGCGCGAGCGAGCCCCTGTGGCGTGAAGGCCGCAGCGCGCGCTGGACGCGGCCGGAGCCGCTCGGCGTGCTCGCCGGCTCGCTGCCCATCGGCCTGGGGCGGCTGCTCGGCGCGCTGCCCGGCGCGAACGACGGCGTGGTGCGCGTGGAGGAAACGGAGGTGGAAGGAATGCGCGAGCGCGTCGTGCTCCCAGTGGCCCATAGCGCGATGCTGGTGTCCGCGCGCGTGGCGGCGCAGGTGGTGTCCTTTCTCGGCGATGCGCACTTTCTGCCTCGGGCTTAGCGCGCTCGCCCTGTCGGGCTGCGAGACGCTGTCCTACTACGGCCAGGCGGTCGGCGGGCACTTGGCGCTGGTGGGGAGCGCACAGCCGGTCGCGCAGGTGCTGGCGGACCCGGCGGCAGCGCCGGCGCTCAAAGAACAATTGCAGGTGGCCGGCGAAATCCGCGATTTCGCCACGCGCGAACTTGGCCTCCCCGACAACGGCTCCTACCGCAGCTACGCGGCCCTCGGGCGCCCTTACGCCGTGTGGAACGTGGTGGCCGCGCCCGAGTTCTCGCTCAAGCCGGTGCAATCCTGCTTCCCCATCGCCGGCTGCGTGGCCTACCGCGGTTTCTACGAGCAGGCCGCGGCGCAACGTCATGCGGCCGGGCTGCGCGACGCGGGCAACGACGTGGTGGTCTACGGCGTGCCGGCCTACTCGACGCTCGGCTGGTTCGACGATCCGCTGCTCTCCACGTTCATCGGCTATCCGCAGGCCGACCTGGCACGGCTGCTGTTCCACGAACTCGCGCACCAGCTCCTGTACGTGAAGGGCGACGCGACCTTCAACGAGTCCTTCGCGGTGGCACTCGAGCGCGAAGGCGTGCGGCGCTGGCTCGCGGCGGGCGGGCGCGACGCCGAGCGCGTGCGCTTCCGGGAACGGGAGGAGCGCAGGCGGGAATTCGCGGCGCGGGTCGAGGCGGTGCGCGGCAGGCTCGAAGCGCTTTACCGCATGCAGCTCGCGCCGCAGGCGATGCGCGAGAGGAAGCGCGATGAGCTGGAAACGCTGCGGCCGCTGGTTGCCGCAGTGCCCGCCCTCGCGGGGCAGGAGCCGAACAACGCGCTGCTCGCTGCCTACGCGACCTACACGGACCTGGTGCCGGTGTTCGAAGGGTTCCTCGCGCAAGCGCAGGGCGACCTGCCGGCGTTCTACGCCCGGGCGAAGCAATTCGCTAGCGAGCGGTCCAGCCAAGGTCCATCGTCAGCGCCGCGCCCGTGATGGTGCCGGCCGCGTCGCCGCACAGGTAGGCGACGAAGCCGGCCACCTCGCGCGGTTCGATCAGGCGCTTGACCGCCGCCGGCGCGAGCATGATCTTCTCGATCACCTCGTCCGGCGACATCTTGTTGGCCTTGGCCTGGTCCGCGATCTGGCTGTCCACCAGCGGCGTCCTGACGTAGGCCGGGCAGATGGCGTTCACGGTGATACCGTGCTCGCCGCCCTCGATTGCCGCCGTGCGCGTGAGGCCGATCAGGCCGTGCTTGGCCGAGATGTAGCCGACCTTGAACGGTGAGGCGACCAGCGCGTGGATCGAGGCGATGTTCACCACGCGGCCCCACTTCTGCTTTTTCATCGCCGGCCAGCAGTAGCGCGTCAGCAGGAACGGCGCAGTGAGCATGAGGGCCAGCATGCGTTCCCATTGTTCCTCGGGAAAATCCTCGATCGGGGAGACGTGCTGGTAGCCGGCGTTGTTCACGAGAACATGCACCGTGCCGTAGGCTTTCAGCGCCTGGTCTGCCAGGTTCCGGCAGCCACTGCGCGAGGTCAGGTCGCCGGCGACGAAGGTTCCGCCCAGGCGCTTCGCCTGCTCGGCGCCCGCTTTCTCGTTCACGTCGGCGAGCACCACCTGCATGCCGTCGGCGGCGAGGCGCTCGGCGCAGGCAAGGCCGATGCCGCTTGCGGCGCCGGTGACGATGGCGACCCGGCTCATGTCAGCGGCAGGTCCACGTGTTTCGCGAATGCCGAGCGCTGGAGCAGGCGCGCGAACCAGGCTTCGACAGCCGGGAAGGGAGGGCGCGCGATTGGCACGCGCATCCAGCGTTGCACCTCGCAGCCGATCGGGATGTCGCCCATGGTGAAGGCCTTCCCCGCGACGTAGGGCCTGTCGGTGAGCGTCTTGTCGAGGACGGGGAGCAGGGCGATGGTCTTATTGCGGCCTTCATCGATCGCTTTCGCGTCGCGCTTCTCGGGCGGCGTGCGGATCAGGCCCCAGAACACGTTGCGCATCGCGCCCTGGAAGGTGAAGGCCCAGTCCATCCAGCGCTCGGCGTCGGCACGGGCCTTCAGGTCAGTGGGCCAGAGCTTGCCCGCGCTGTGCTTCGCGCACAGGTACCTCACGATGCTGTGCGACTCCCACAGGGTGAAGCCGTCGTCGTCGATGGTGGGCACGAGGCCCGTGGGATTCATCTTCCGGTACTCGGGCGTGTTGACCACGCCGTACTGCATGCCCGCGTCGATGCGCTCGTATTTCAGCCCGAGCTCTTCCACGCACCACAGCGCTTTCTTCACGTTGACCGAGTTGACCCGGCCCCAGATCTTCAGCATTCATTTCTCCCCTACGGTGGGCCCACGGCCCACCCTACTCCCGTACGGTGGGCCCACGGCCCACCCTACTCCCGTACGGTGGGCCATTGGCCCACCCTACATGCCTACCGCCTGTCCATCCCTGCGAGGGTCGCTGGCGGCGATGTACCCGCCTTCGGTCTTCCAGATGAGCTGCGCGCTGCCGAACTGGTTGTAGTCGTCCACGTTGACGATCCTGTGGCCGCGCTTCTGCAATTCCTCCAGCGTCGTGCCGGAAAATCCGCCTTCCTCCACGCTCACGTCCATGCCCTGCACGAAGCGGAAGCGCGGGCCGTCGCAGGCCGCCTGCGGGTGCTGGCCGTAGTCGGCGATGCGCACCACCACCTGCGCGTGGCCCTGCGGCTGCATGGTGCCGCCCATCACGCCGAAACTCATCACCGGCTTGCCGTCCTTGGTGAGGAAGCCCGGGATGATGGTCTGGTAGGGGCGCTTCTTCGGCCCGACGCAGTTCGGGTGGCCGGGTTTGAGCGTGAAGCTGCCGCCTCGGTTCTGCAGGGAAATCCCTGTGCCCGGCACCACCACGCCCGAGCCGAAGCCCATGTAGTTGGACTGGATATACGACACCATCATCCCCGAGGCGTCCGCCGCGGTGAGGAACACCGTGCCGCCCTTGGGCGGCTTGCCGGGGCCAAAATCCTGCGCCTTCTTCGGGTCGATGCGCTTTGCGCGCTCCTTGAGGTAATCCGGATCGAGGAGCTGTGCAGGTGTCACGTCTTTCATGTGGTCGAGGTCCGCCACGTAGGCCCAGGCGTCCGCGAAGGCGAGCTTCTGCGCTTCGATCTGCAGGTGCAGGCTGTCGGGGCCGTCCACCAGGTGGCTCTTCATGTCGAAGTGCGTAAGGATCCTCAGCGCGATCAGGGCGACGATGCCCTGGCCGTTGGGCGGCAGCTCATGCAGCGTGTAGCCGCGGTAGTTCATCTCCAGCGGCTTCACCCAATCGGACCTGTGCGCGGCGAGATCCGACACCTTCATCACGCCGCCGTTCTGCCGCGAATGCGACTCCAGGCGCTCGGCGAGCGGGCCGTTGTAAAACGCTTCGCCCTTGGACTTCGCGATTGTCTCCAGCGTCGCCGCGTGATCCGGGAACTTGAACACCTCTCCCGGCTGCGGCGCGCGGCCGTTGGGCATGAAGGCTTCGGCGAATCCGGGCTGCACCTTCAGTTCCGGCACCTGCCTCGCCCACTGCCCGGCGATGGTGGGCGAAACGAGAAAACCCTCGCGGCCGTAGCGGATCGCGGCTTCGAACAATTTCTCGAACGGCAGCTTGCCGAATTTCTCGGACAACATCCGCCAGGCCGACACGCAGCCCGGCACCGACACGCTGTTCCAGCCGCGCTGCGGCATGGACTTGTGGTCCTTGAAGAACTCCGGCGTCCAGCCCTCGGGCGAGCGGCCCGAGGCGTTCAGGCCGTGCAGTTCCTTGCCGTCCCAGATGATGGCGTAGGCGTCCGAGCCGATGCCGTTGGACACCGGCTCGACGAGCGAGAGCGTGATCGCGGTGGCGAGGATCGCGTCCACCGCGTTGCCGCCCGCGGCGAGCATCTGCAGACCGGCCTGTGCGGCGAGGGGCTGCGTGGTGGCGACGATGTTTTTCGCAAGGACCGGCTTGCGCGGCCAGGAGTAGGGGTTGGTCCAGCTGAAAGGCGTCACGTCGCTTCTTTCTCCATGTCGATGACCACGCGACCGAGGATCTTTCCGGCCTTCAGCTCTTCCAGCGTGCGATTCACCTCGCTCAAGGAGCGCAACTCCACCGGCGTGGTCTTGAGTTTCCTCTTCTTCGCCAGCGCCACCACCTCCTTCAGCTCCTGCAGGTTGCCTACGTAGGAGCCGATGATGCCGATGGCGCGCTGCGCGATCGGCGGCAGGGGGTGCACCAGTTCCCCGCCATAGAGGCCGCACAGCACGTAGCGCCCGCCCTTCCTCAGCGCCCCCGTGCCGAGCATCGCGGTGGCGGGCATGCCGACGAAGTCGATGGCGCCGGCGAGGTTGCCCATCGCCAATGCCCCGAGCTTTTGCACGGCGTCCGGCGCGCGCGTGTCGAGCGTGAGCTTTGCACCCTGCTTCTTCGCCGCCGCGAGCTTCGCGTCGTCGACGTCGCAGGCAATGACATTCTTCACGCCTTTCGCCTTGAGGATCGAGAGGGCGACCAGGCCGAGACCTCCGCAGCCGATCACGGCGATCCAATCCTTGGGCCCGAGCTTGGGCAGTTTGTTCAGGCCGCTGTAGGCGGTGATCGCCGAGCACCCGAGCGTCGCGGCGAAGCCCTCGTCGATGCCGGCGGCGTCCACCAGGTATTTGGGGTGCGGCACCAGCACGTGCGAGGAGTACGCGCCCGGCTTCATCACGCCCAAAAACTGCGCCTTCATGCAGTAGTTGTCCTGCCCCGCCTTGCACACCGCGCATTTGCCGCAGCCGATCCAGGGATAGACGATCCTTTTCTGGCCGACTTTGACGCCTTTTGCCCGCGGCCCTACCGCGGCGACCACCCCAAAGGGCTCATGACCCAAGGTGAAGGGCGGGATGCAGCCGCGGTCCTTCACGTAGAAGCGCTTGCCGCCGCCCCAGTCGAAGTAGCCGTCCCAGATGTGCACGTCGGAGTGGCATACCCCCGCGCGCGTGATCTTCACCAGCACCTCGGTGCCGGTGGGTTTCGGCGTCTCCTGCATCACCTTCTGCAATGGTTTGCCGTGCTCGATGATTTGATAGCTGATCATGTCTTGGCCGCCTCAGTGAGTGCTTGATCGATGTCCCACAGGATGTCGTCGAGCGATTCGATGCCTACCGACATGCGCACCATGTCGGGAGTGACGCCTGCTTTGAGTTGATCCTCGTCCGACATCTGCCGGTGCGTGGTGGAAGCCGGGTGGATGATGAGGGTTTTCGCGTCGCCGATGTTGGCGAGGTGGCTCATGAACTGCGCCGCCTCGATGAAGCGCTCGCCTGCCTTCGCGCCGCCCTTCACGCCGAAGTTCAACAGGCCCGAAGCGCCCTTGGGCAGGTACTTCTGCGCCAGCTTGTAGTACTTGTTGTCCGCCAGCCCCGGGTAGTTCACCCAGGCGACCTGCTTGTGCCCTTGCAGGAACTTCGCCACTGCCAGGGCATTCGCGCAGTGCCGGTCCATGCGCACGGCGAGCGTCTCGACCCCCTGCAGCAGCAGCCACGCGTTGATCGGTGCGAGCGTGGGCCCGAAGGTGCGCATGATCTCCATGCGCGCCTTCATCGTGAAGCCGAAATCGCCGAAGGTCTCGTGGAAGATCACGCCGTGATAGCCGGGCGAGGGCGTGGTGAACTCGGGGAATTTGCCGTTGCCCCAGGGGAATTTGCCCGACTCGACGATTACCCCGCCCATGGTGGTGCCGTGGCCGCCGAGGTACTTGGTGGCCGAATGCACCACCAGGTCTGCACCCCATTCGATCGGCCGGCACAGGTAGGGCGAGGGCACGGTGTTGTCCACCAGCAGCGGCACGCCGGCGTCTTTGGCGATCTTTGCGATCGCCTCGATGTCCACGATGTTGATCAGCGGATTGCCGAGCGTCTCGGCGTACAGGAGCTTGGTGTTCGGTTGCAGCGCCTTCCTGAAATTCTCCGGCTCGTCCGGATCGACGAAGGTAGTGTCGATGCCGAGTTTCTTCAGGTTGACGCCAAGGAGCGTGTGCGTGCCGCCGTAGAGCGTGGAGGCGGATACGACGTGATCGCCCGCCTTGCACAGCGTGAGGATGGCGGTGGCTTCCGCCGCCTGCCCGGTGGCGCAGGCAAGCGCCGCGCGCCCGCCTTCCAGCGCCGCCACGCGTTCCTCCAGCACCGCCACCGTTGGATTCGAGATACGCGAGTAAACGTTGCCGAAGGTCTGCAGGTTGAACAGGCTCGCGGCGTGGTCCGCCGAGTCGAAGACGAAGGAGGTGGTCTGGTAGATCGGCGCCGCGCGCGCCCCGGTGGCGGGATCCGGGATCTGGCCGGCGTGCAGCGACAGCGTTTCGAACCCGAACTTGCGGTCGGCCATGGTGCGCAGATTCTAATTCACGCCCGCCGGCGGGACTCTTTGCGCCACATCACGCCGGAAGAATCGATCGGAATGATTTCCTCCGCAATGCCGTGTGCGGCGCGGTAATGCATGACCGCCTGCTGGCAGGCCCTGACGGACCCGTAGTCGTCGATGATCGCGTACCCGCCGCTTTCCAGCCTGGGATAGAGGTGGGTCAGCGCATCCATGGTCGATTCGTAGAGGTCCCCGTCCAGGCGCAGCACGGCCAGGCTCTTTACGGGGGCGCTCGGCAGCGTGTCGCGGAACCAGCCCTTGAGAAACCGCACCTGGTCGTCGAGCAAGCCGTAGCGGCGGAAATTCTCCTGCACTTGCTCGAGCGATACGGCGAGCTCCTGGTACTCGTGGAATTTGTAGCCGGCATCCTGGGGGTATTTCGCGGTATTCGGCGGCGGCAAGCCCTCGAAGGAATCGGCGACCCAGACGATGCGGTCGGTCACACCGCAGGCCTGCAACACGCCGCGCATGAAGATGCAGGCCCCCCCGCGCCAGGCGCCGGTCTCGATGAAGTCCCCCGGCACCTTGCGCTTCAGGACGTCCACGACGCAGTAATGCAGGGCGTCGAGCCGCTTGATGCCGACCATCGTGTGTGCCACCGCGGGCCAGTCGAGACCGTCGCCGCGAGTGTGCAGATCGAAGGGAAGGTCGCGCCCATGCAGCCTGCCGGGGTCCTGGTAGATCATGTTGGTCAGGCAGCGCTTCAGCAGGTCGAGGTACAGGTCCTTCGCGTCCTTCATCGGCGTTTCCTTGGGTATCCGTCGGTCAGCGCGCCGCGTCGCCCATGCGGTACTCGTGGCTCAACTGGTCGAGCGTTTGCCTGAGCTTCGGGTCGAGGCGGTACTCGGCGGCGGCGATGCTCGCCTTCAGCTGCTCGGGCCGGCTCGCGCCGATGAGCGGCGCGGTCACCGCCGGGTGCGCCAGCACCCAGGCCACGGCGAGCGTCGCCGGCTCGACGCCCGCCGCCCTGGCGAGACCGACGAAGGTGTCAACCGTGGCGAATTCGCGCTCCTGCCAGTAGCGCTCTGTGTAGGTCTTGGCGGCGTTGCCGAGGGTGAAGCGCGAACCCTCGGGCGGCGGCGTCGCGCGCCGGTGCTTGCCGCTGAGCAGGCCGCCGGCAAGCGGGTTGTAGGGGATCACCGCGAGTTTCTCTTCTTCGCACAACGGCAGGAGCTCGCGCTCGATCTGGCGGAACAGCAGGTTGTAGCGCGGCTGCACCGAGACCAGCTTCGCGCGGCCCAGCGCCTCGCTGCGGCCAAGGGAGCGCGCCACCCGGTAGGCGTGGTAGTTGGACACGCCGACGTAGCGCGCCTTGCCGCTCTTCACCACCGCGTCGAAGGCATCGACGGTTTCGTCCACCGGGGTGACCGCGTCGAAGTGGTGGACCTGGTAGAGATCCACGTAATCCGTGCCCAGGCGCTGCAGAGACGCGTCGATCGCGTTCATCACATGCTTGCGCGAGGTGCCCTGCTGCCAGGGCGCGCTGCCCACCTTGCCGCTGCACTTCGTCGCCAGGATGAATTTCTCTCGCTTGCCTTTGAGCCACTTGCCGAGGATCGTCTCGGTCGTGCCGCTGTCCTCCACCTTGCCGCCCAGCGGATAGACATCCGCGGTGTCGAGAAAGGTGATGCCCTGCTCGGCCGCGGCATCGAGGATGGCGAAGGACGTCTTCTCGTCGCACTGCAGGCCGAAGGTCATGGTGCCCAGGCACAGGCGCGAGACGTGCAGGCCCGTGGGGCCGAAGCGGACGTGCTGCATGTGTTCTCCCTATTTTGCCGGCGGCGCGACCGGCGCGTTCTTCAAGCCGGCATTATCCAGCGCCTTGCGCACTGTGCCGTCGCGTTTCGCTTCCTCGATGAACGCGCCGGCGTAGGCAAGGGCCGCGGGCCTGCCCTTGGGCACCGCGATCGCATTGCCGGCGGCGTGGAAGTGGCCGTCGAGGATCTTCGAGCCGGGGATTTGCGGCGCGAGGCCCTGCAGCGTCTCGCGGGCAAGCGCAATCGCTTCGATTTCCCCGGCCTTCATCTTCGCCATCACTTCGTCCACTGTCTTAAAGCTCACCAGCTTCGTGTTCTTCAGCGTGTTCATCGCGGTGCGCGCGGTGGCGGTGTTGGCGATGCCGGCGACGCGCACGCCCGGGCGGTCCACGTCGGCCAACGACTGGATGCCCGAGCCGCCGCGCGCGAGGTAGGTGCTGGTGGAGAGGTAGTAGGCCGGGCCGAAATCCACAAGCTTGCGGCGCTCGGCGTCCTCGGGCATGAAGGCGACGTCCCATTCGCCTTTCGGCCCGGCCGCGACCACTTCCCCGGAGTTGGGGTAGATGACGAGCTGCAGCGGGACATTCAGTTTCTGCGCGAGCGCGTTCGCGAGGTCGACGGTGACGCCGCGGGGTTGCCCGGTGGCGGGGTCCTTCACCGCCCAGAAAGCGGAAGGCGATGCGCCGACGCCAATGCCGACGCGCAGCTTGCCGGCAGGGAGAAGCTGCTGCCTGGCCTCGTCGAGCGGCATGGAGGCGCAGGCGGCAAGCAGCAAGGCGACGAGGACCAAAGGGAGTCTAGTCGGCATTCAGCAATTCCCTGTAGATCGCGAGGTCGGGTTCGGAGAAGCAACAGAAGATTACCTCGTTGAGGGCGGGAAACCGCGCAACGTGGCTGCGAACTGTGGCACAGGCGATCCTGGCTGCTTGCTCAACCGGGTAGCCGTAGACGCCAGTGCTGATACCCGGGAACGCCAGCGTCCGCAGGCCGTTCGCGGCGGCAATCTCGAGGCAGCGGCGGTAGCAGGATGCCAACAGTTCGGGTTCTGCTTGGCTGCCGCCGTGCCAGACCGGTCCGACGGTGTGGATGACGTACCGGGCGGGCAGGCGGTAGCCTTTCGTGAGCCTGGCGTCGCCGGCGTCGCAACCGCCGAGGAGGCGGCACTCCGCCAGCAACTCCGGGCCTGCGGCGCGATGGATCGCACCGTCGACGCCCCCGCCGCCGAGGAGCGATGAATTCGCCGCGTTGACGATGGCATCGACGGCCAA
>Ga0210380_10000312_pt1 | contig 23097 bp, 13 predicted proteins | sample PLM4_5_coexredo_FD_155476 | JGI IMG/M metagenome (GOLD analysis project Ga0210380, IMG submission 155476) | Groundwater sediment microbial communities from an aquifer in East River, Colorado, USA - PLM4_5_coex redo | ecosystem: Environmental > Terrestrial > Soil > Riparian zone | place: USA... | reverse complement strand
TCGTTGTCGAGATCGCCGAGCGCCATGCTCGACACTTCACCCATCGTGTAGACGTCGCCGACCATCGGATGGGTCTCGACGCGGGTGTAGGTCGGCGCCGCGCCACCGCTCGACTGGTACAGGTGAACGTTGCCGGTCCATGCCGCCGCCGTCTTGGTGCCAGCCAGGATGTCCTTCGCGTCGGCCGCGCTCGTGAGGCCGGCCACGTCGGCAGTTAGAACGCTCTGCACATCTCCCAGGTCGGGGGTCGTGATCGAACGGTTTGGCGTGGTGGGGAGCTTGCCCTCGTTGCCGCTGCTGTTCTGGACCAGCCACACGAACAGATTGCCGGCGGCCGCGTAGCGGGTGCCGGTGACCAGGTCGTTGCGGGTACCCTGGAAGTTCGAGGCGCCCTCGTCCATCTGGTCGACCGACAACGACGTCACTGCCTGAGCGGCGGCGCGGAAGTGGTCGCGGGACGAGAGGAACAGCGGCGTGCTGTCGTACTGGTTGAACCACACCGACACCTGGTCGGTGCTCAGATTGTCGGCGCCCAGAACCAGGTCGGCGTCGCCGCCGCGGCGGCTGGTCTGATTGCCGTTGTAGTCCTTCTCGATCAGATCGCCGCTGCCGAGACTCAGCACGCGCTGAGCGCTCAGCGAAATCTTCTGGAAGCCGTCGAGACCAAAGTTCTGCCCGGTGATCGCCTGGGCCTGCGACAGCAGGATCGGCCCGCGCGACGTGGTCGTGGTCGGGAAGAATCCGGACGGCACGATGATGTACACCGAGTACGGATTGGTGCCCGGCGGATTGTTGGCCGGCACGGTCATCGTGAAATCGCCCATCACGTTGGTGGTCGAGTAGCCCGCCAGCGTGAGCCCGCCGTCGGACGACACGCCGACCCACACCAGTGCCTTGCCGGTCTCGCCCGCATCCTTGATGCCATCACGGTCGAAGTCCTGGAACACGTTGCCGCTGATCGATCCCACCGGGGTGCGGGAGAATCCGATCTCGTGCGATGTAGTGCCACCATCGACCATCGTTCCGGTGACCGGGTTGGGGGTGGTGGCGACGAACGAATCGGGCGCGGTGGCGGTGACGGTGTACGAGCCGGGATCTGCGAACAGCGAGTCGGTGCCGTTGCCCTTGGTGATCCCGAGCCGGGCGCCCGGATCGAGACGCACCAGGATGCTGGGCAGAGCCGGCTCGCCGACGTCGTGAACGCCATCCGCGTCGGTATCGTCGTATGTCAGGACGTGCACCCATCCGCCCGGAGCCGGCCGGTCCGCGAACGAGTGTGTGGCCCCTGGTCCCAGGATGACGGAGAAGCTGTCGGGGCTGGTCACCAGCTGGTAGCCGACCGGAGCCTGGTGCTTGAGCGCATAACTGCCCGCCGGAGCGCGGAACTGGAAATAGCCGGAGGCATTCGTGTAGGCGATGTAGGTGTTGCTGAGGCGGAGCACCGCGCCCGGGATCCCCGGCTCGCCCACCTGCCGCACACCGTCACCGTCGTCGTTCCAGACGAAACCATCGACCGTGAACAGGTCGGCGCCAAAGTCCGGCGTGTTGCGCATCGAGTTGACCTCGGTGGTGAGCCGGGTGCTCGCGTAGTTCTGATTCTTGTCGGGCCGGGTGCTGGGCGCGGTCACGTTGAGAACGATGCGCTCGATGTTCTTGAGCTGCGCCGCCGGGACCGGGCCGTTCGCCCAGTTGTATGGCGTGTTGCTGTCCTTCATGTAGACGGTGAACATCGGAGCCACCGCGCCGCCCGGGCGCGAGATCAGCGCGACGCCCTGCTGCGAGCCGCCGTTGTTGCCGGCCGTGTTGTTGGTGGAGTCGCCGTAGACCTGGCGGATCAGCAGGTAGTCATTCGGATTCGGCGTCCGCTGCGCCGGAGTCCCCACCATGTCGTTGGTGCTGATGCTGCCGTTGTTGTCGAAGTCGAGCGTCCAGCGGATCAGCTCGGCGCCGGTGCGGTACTTTCCGGCCACGCCTCCGGTCGGCTGCCAAGCGGTTCCGTCGAGCGGGTTGGGACGCGGGGCCCCGGCGGGGTTGTAGGCGCGCGGGCCGGCCGCCACCAGCTCCGACTCGGGGAACGGAGTCAGGTTCGCGCTCATGAGCACCTGGGTCGAGTCGATGTAGGCGATCGGAGTCTGCTGGGGGACGGAGTACGCGTCGGCGCCGAACCCGGCGCTCCGCAGATCGCGCGCCATCATGTCGAGCGCGGCGCGCGCTGCCTGGGTCGATTCGATCCGGTTGACTGTCGAGACCCGGCTGCGCGAGGCCGTGTAGAGCACGATCATCAGGCACGAGGCGACTGCCGCCAGGACGACCACCGTGATCATCAGCTCGATGAGCGTGAAGCCGCGGGAATCACGTCCGGGACGAAGGGCAGGAGAGTGTCGCATCACGTACCGCATGGGGACTACCGCCTCACGTAGATGGTGGTGGAACAAGCCCGGGCGCCCATGTACTGCCAGTTCATCCGGACCGTGACTTTGCGCAGGTTGTCGAGCGGACTCGCCATCGAGGACACCTCGTAGAAGCGGAACAGGTTCCGGTTCACCCCGACGGTGTCGAAACCGCTCGACGGGTGGCGGCCGAGGTCGAGTTCCGCGTCCGCCCAGTTCCTGGTCGACAGGATCTCGACCCGGTCCTGCATGAACGAGTTGGCGGACGAGAACATCCGGTCGCGGGCCTGGGCGCGGCTGCCGGCCGGGAACGTCTGGGCGAGGGCGAGCACGCCGACCGCCAGGACCACCAGGGCGATCATCAGTTCGACCAGCGTGACGCCCTGCTCGGTGTTGCACCGTTTGCGAGAAGGAGTTCGCATGGCGGTCATTGAACGAGGATCATGCCGGACGACAGAACGCTGACCGTGTCCCGCTCTCCGCGCGAGTTCAGCATGACAACGATGCCCGAAGTAATCGCGGAACCATCGACGTCGGAGACGTGGGGCCGGCCATCCCTGTGGAAGACGGGATTGATCGTAGTCGCCACCGTCACGCCACGCGGCAGGTCCCAGCCCACCGAAGGCAACAACGCGATGTTGTTGTGGATGTGGTAGTCCCATGTCCTGCCCGGCGGGTAGTTCAACTGGAAATGCAGAGTCTGTTTTTGCCCGGTGGCCATCGCTTTTTCGCGCAGGACTCGCATGTTGGCTGCCAAGTTCTCGGTCGCTCCGTGCAGTCGGTTGGTGTTGCCGAAACTCTGGAACGCGGGAACGCTGAACGCGATCACCATGCCCAGCACCAGTACGGTGACGAGCATCTCGACCAGCGAGAAACCGCGATTGGTACGTTCTGCGTTCATGACGAAATCCCTCACGTAGGACGCAGTGCACATGCCACGCCATGCCACAGCCGTGGAAGGTCACTTGGGACATCGGCCATGAGGGGCAAGGACTTGAGCGCGCACGGGAATTTCGCAATGGGGCGCGCTTGCATGCGGAAGGTCGTGCGGGAGGTGGGCAGCGATCGTGCAGCGTGCACGACGCACGACGTGGAACGGCTCCGCTACGGCTTGGGCGGATCCTGCGCGCGGTCGGCGAGCAGCAGGCAGATGTCCGCGCGGCGCGGGGGGGCCGGGCGCAGGTTTGCCCCCGATTCCCTGGAATCCTTGATTGGCGGCATGCGTTCCGCACGGACTCGTTTGCGCTCGTCCGCCGACGTCGGGGCGTTCGGCAGGCGCCACAATTGCACCGGCACCTGTGCGAGGTCGGCGAATACGTCGTCCCATTCCGCCGGCTGCGACGCGTCGTTGGCGTGCGCGCTCAACTGGATCCCGGCCGCCGCCAACTGATCGCGCGCCGCGAGCGGTGAGCGTGCGAGTGCGCTGTCCTCGAGCGCGAGCGCCGCGGTGAGTGCGCACCACCATTCGCCCTGATCCAGCCGGCCGTCGGGCCGTTCGCCCGCGGCGAGCAGCCCGGCCGTCTCCGCCCACAGCCGGTAGGGCCGCGCCCACGTCGTGTCGGCTCGACTTCCCGGCAGGCGCGCGGCCACGAAGGCGATCGGGTCCACCACCGGCGCCTTCTCCCAGCGCTGGTCGGGTGACGCCGGCATGCGGATCTCGAAATGCAGGTGGGGCGACGTGGCGCGCCCGGTCGCGCCGACCAACCCGATCGTCTGGCCGGCCACCACCGCTTCGCCAGGGTGCACGAGCACGCTCCGGCGCGCGAGATGTCCGTAGACCGAGTAGCAGAGCCGTCCGTCGTCGGCGCGATGCGCGATCACCACGTGGACGCCGAATCCCCCCGGGTCCTCGCCGGTGCCGGCGAGCAGGACGATCCCGTTCGCGGCCGCGCGGACCGGATCACCACCCCGCCGGAAGGACAGGTCCGCTCCCTGGTGACCGCCGTCCGTCACGTTGCGCGTCACCTGCCAGCCGGCCGGCGGAATGCCGCCGATCGCGAACGAATCCCCGACCGGGTAATACCAGGCGCACGCCCAGGTCCACCGCGACTGGATGTCGGGGTCGAGCGGGAGCAATCCGGCGAGCAGCATCGGCGCCACGGCACACAGCCGGAACGCCGACGAAACGCCGCGCGCGCGGGTTTCTGCAACGCCCCGGTCGCGGGGCCGACCGATCAGCGCAACACCACGAAGCGGGTCGCGGACCGGGCGCCGTCCATGCGGGCGAAGTAGACGCCCGCATCCCAGCGTGCGGTCTCGGTGGTCGGGACCGCGGCCACCCAGCGTGCGCCGTCGCGCGCGACCGGCACGCTCGCGATCCGGCGGCCGGCGAGATCGAAGATCCCGATCCGCGCATCGACTGCCAGATCCTCGATCCGTCCGCTGAGGCGCAGCTCGCGGTGAGCCCGGAGCGGATTGGGGATGATCGCGATCCTCCCGGGGGCGACCGGCGGGGGCGCGTCGGCGACCGCGGTCGGCGGTCCCTGCAGGAATCCGTTGCGGGTCCGTTCGAGCCACGAGTACACGCCGCCCGGGTTGCCGTTGTAGACCACGGTCACGATCAGTGGATGGATCGGGATCAGGATCGGGAACGCGGCGAATCCTTCGGAGACCGGTGTCACCTCGGTGCTCGACACGTCCCATCCGCCCTGCGGATCGAACTGGCGATAGCGGATCTGCGGAATCCCCGCGACCGACAACTCGAACGCGACGTGCAGCCCGCCGAGCGGATCGATTGCGATGGTCGGGTTCTGCAGGGTCTCGCCACGCCGCTCGAGCGTGGTGTCGCGCACGTTGGGGGGAGCGTAGTCGCGCTGGCGCCACTGGTAGTGGATCTCGTTCTGGCTGAAGCTTCCGGGGACCACCCAGACGCTGTGCAGGGCGCCGGTGGCATCGACCGCGGCGGCGGCCGCGCCCTGATTCATGCCTGAGTTCGGGGCCAGTCGCTGGCGGACGCTGAGCCCGGTGTCGGGGTGGAAGCGCGAGAACCAGAGCGTGTTCGGATTCACGCCGCGCTCGGTCCAGATGATGTAGGAGCTGCGGTCGTAGCCGGCGGTGACGATCGGAACGTCGGGCTGGACCGGTCCCGGGATCACGATCGGATCGCCGATCGGCGCCGCCGCGGGGAAGAACAGGAACAGGATCTGGATTTTGCCCGACTCGATCAGTTGCCACGCCAGGTGGATGCCGCCCCGCTCGTCGGACGCGATCGCGGGATACCGCGAGGAACCGACCCGGTCGGTGAGCCGGATCTCGGGGGTCCAGTGGCCACCGAGGAACGCGCGGTAGTAGATCTCGTTCGCCCCGTTGCGGGTGTCGCTCCATGCGATTGCCAGGTCGTCGCCGGGCAGCGAGGTGATGGTCGGATCGAACGCGCCGGTCGGCGACGCGGACACGATCTCGGCGGCGCTCCACACGCCGAGCGCCGAGCGTCGGCGGATCACGATCTGCGGCGGACCGACGCGCTTCTCGGAGCTCACGAGCACGGTGGCGTCGCGCACCTGCGCGCTGCGTGCGCCGCGCCCCCCGAGCGAGCCGGAGGTGAATGGATCGCTCGGGACCGGATTGGCGGCCGACCAGCCGCGCGAGCGCACGCGCGCGGTGAAGCGCATGTTGTCGCCGAATGGCCCGATGTTCAGCAGCCCGAGGTTCGTCATCGCCCCGGTGTTCGCACGCAGACTCGGGGAGCTGTCGTCGTGCACCTGGACGGTGTTGGCGGCGCCCGGGAACGGATCGAACTCGTCCCCGTGGCTCCGTCCGATGATCAGGTCCTGGAGGCCGTCGGCTTCGACCAGCCGGTAGCCCATCGTGGGTCCGACGTTGATCCGGTTGTTGGAGATCCGCTGACCGATCACCAGGTCGTCGACGTGATAGACGATCAGTCCCTCGGCGGTGAGATTGCGGTCGAAGCTGAGCCGCTGCCGGTTCTCGACCAGGAAATGCTCCGGGCTCGATTCTCCCTGGAACCAGAGATCGACGATCGGTCCGCCGGTCTCGAGCGGCGGCAGCACCATCAACGTGTCCTTGGTGGGCTTCACGGTGCGGGCCCAGCCGAGGAACAGCGAGGGCCACGCGCCCATGTGGGACGGGTATTCGGGCGACTGCCCGTCGGTCCCGTACGAGCCGGTCGACATCAGCGACCAGTTGCCGGGCCCGACGTTCCGGCTGCCCGAGTTCGTGTCGTACAGGTCGGGAAGCCCGAGCGCATGGCCGAACTCGTGGCAGAACACGCCGATCTCGCACAGATTGCCCGGGTGGGCCGCCGACAGCTCGGGCAGCACGGTGAACCGCCGGATCTTCATCTTCAGACCACCGGCGAACGGATCGTTGGTCTCGAACGGGCCCCCGTTCGCCCACTCCGTGAGGTCGGAGGTGATCGACCACAGGTTGTCCGGGACCACGATGTTCTCGCCGCCGAACCCGGAATGGACCACCCACAGCATGTCGACGTAGCCGTCGTGGTCCTGGTCGAACTGGTTCCAGTTGACGGTCGCATCCGAGAATCGGATCGCCTCGTCGACGGCACCGAAGGTATTGCGCGGGGTCGAGAGGCGATTCAGGCCCCAGCTCGAGTTCGCGTAGTAGTTCTTGGGGTTGGCCAGGTGGATGGTCGCCACCACCTTGCCGGTGACGCGGATCCGGTTGCCGGACACCCAGCGGTAGTAGTCGAACACCGATCCGGTCGGATGGGTGCCGGTGGTGTCGAACAGGGCGGAATCCCAGTGAGCCGGGGTCGACTCGGGGCGGAGGGGCTGGTCGGTGAAGTCGACGAGGATGACCGGGACCACCCACGTGTTCTGCACCGTGGCCGCCTGAGTCCCGAGGCCGGGGCGCGCGGGCACGGAGAACAGGCCGGACGAGAAACCCTCGGAGAGGATCTCCGGCACGGGCCCGTTGCGCGGTGGCTGGGTCGCTGAGGCAGTGGCGGCGCTCAGCAGCAGGAGCAACGCGGCGGCGCCATGACGAATCGACATCAATTGGGGGTGCGTCTTCAATACCCTTCCCATCCCGGTCGGATCCGGGGCCCGGCGCCCCAAACCATCCTCGGGGTCGGGCGGATCGTCAAGGAGTTTGTGTCTCTTCGGGTTCCCCGGGACGGTGTGCTAGCGTGCTGTCAGTGCAACACGTTCCGCGGATCCACCGCTTCGCTCTCCTCCTCGCCGGAATCGGCCTGCTCGCGCTCGCCCTCGGGGCGACCCCGACCCGGGCCGCAGATCTGCCGCCGATCCGGGCTGAATCCCCGCCATTCTTCACAACCGACCTGGCGATCGCCCTCGATTCCCTGGGAAGCCCCGCGCTGTCGGCCACCATCCACGTTCCCTACACCGACGTGAGCTGGATCAAGGTCGCGCCAGGTGAGCGGCGCGCGGCCCATATCGAGGTGTCGGTCGCCTTCGAGGGCAAGGGCGGGAAACTCTACGGCGATCTGTGGCAGCGCCGCGTGGTGGTGCCGTCCCACGGAGCATCGCGCTCGCCCAACTCGTCGATCTCGGACCGCCGCGTGTTCGCGCTGCCGCCCGGCAAGTACAAGGCGCGGATCGTCGTGCGCGACATGAACGCGAATCTCCAGTCGTCGGGCGAACAATCGATGACGGTTCCCGACTACAGCAAGATTCCGGTCGGCTTCTCCGACCTCGAGCTCGGCATCGTCGATACGCTCGGCGTGTTCACGCCGGTGCCCACCCGGCGTTTCGGTCTCGAAGTGAGCCGGCTCGCCGCGCGGGTGTCGCTGTTCGACCGACGGGGCGGCGACTGGCCGCGCAAGTACGCGTTCCGGTACAAGGTCGTCGACGACGTGGGTGAGGAGGTCGCGAGCGGCACCACCGACGCGAACGTGGCGAAGTCGGCCGATCCGCTGGTCGTGCGGCCCGCCCGCTCCGATTTCTTCGTCGGCCACTACCAGTTCCTGATCGAGCTGATCGAAGGCGGTTCCAAGTGGCACGTCGGCCGGTCGTTCGAGGTCGACGAGAGCGGCCCGCCGCGCGGGCGCGACTTCACGCAGATGCTCGAGCCGCTCGGCTACGTCGCGTCGAACCAGGAGATCAATGCCCTGCGCGCACTCAAACCCGATCAGCAGTCGGCCGGATGGGAGGAGTTCTGGCGCCGCCGCGACCCGACGCCCGACACCCCGCGCAACGAGGCGCTGATCGAATTCACCCGCCGCGTCCGCTACGCCGAACACCGCTTCCAGGGGTTCGGGCCCGGCTGGCGTTCCGACATGGGACGGATCTACATCAAGTACGGGCCGCCCGGGCAGACCGAGAACCGGCCGCCCAGCGCTTCGAGCCCGCAGATCGAGATCTGGATCTACACCAGCCCCACGCGGGAATTCGTGTTCGCGGACCGCGAGGGATTCGGTCGCTACGTGCTCGTGAGCCCGTCGACGGAATGAGCCGCACCGGCTCGTTCGGAATCGTCACGATCGCCGCGCTCGACCTGCGCGCGGCCCCCGATCACAAGAGCGAGCTCGCGAGCCAGCTCCTGCTGGGCGAGACCGTGCGGTGTCTGCGTGCGCGGCGGCCCGGCGACTGGTGGGAGGTCGAGAGCCGCATCGACGGCGACCGCGGATGGCTGCGGACCTGGGGCATCCGCCCGGTCGGCGAACCGGATGTCCGGGCCTGGGAGCGGACGGCTGCCGGCCGGATCCGCGCTCTGGCGGTCGAGGGCCGGCAGGGTCCGGGGACGGGGCGCTTGATCACCCCCCTCTACTGGATGAGCCGGGTGGTTCCCGGTGTGCAGAAGGGCACCTGGCGCCGGGTGGGTCTGCCGGATGGCCGACGGATCTGGGTGCCGGCGCGGTCCCTGGGCACCACGGCAGGCACGCGGCGCCCGCGGCTCGTCGATCGGATCGACAGCCTGGCGGGAGCCCCCTACCTGTGGGGAGGACGCACGCCGTCGGGGATCGACTGCTCGGGGTTCACGCAGCTGGCGCTGGCCGAACAGGGCTGGCTACTGCCGCGGGATGCCGAGGAACAGTGGCGCTCGTCGCTGCGGATTTCGGCGCGCGATCAGGTCCGCGCCGGCGACCTCCTGTTCTTCGGTCGGCGCGGTGAGGAAGTGAGCCATGTGGGCATCTGGCTCGGCTCGGGCCGCTACGCTCATGCCCGGGGGGTGGTGCGGATCGCCAACCTCGATCCAGGCAAGCCTTTGTACGACAAGGCATTGCATGCTCAGTTTCGGGGATTCGGCCGGCCGATCGTCCGGGATCGGCTGAGCGCCCCTTCAGAGAGTGCATGAGGGCTTGACAGCCTTTCGGGCCCGCTCCTAATCTGCGCGCGGGCGTTTGCCAGGACCTCCAGGAGGAGGGCCGGCACGTATTGCTTGGGCTCCATCACACGGAAGAGGTGGGGCGTTTTCATTTGCCCAAAAACATAGTCTTTCGAAAACGGATATTCGAAAGGAGGTGGGACCAGGGACTGAAACCGCGCTGTAGCCATTGGATCCAGGGCATCTGGCTCCACTGCATCGTGGATTCGATTCTTTCTGTTTCTTAGCCAAGGAGGCTTTGAATCATGTCTCACCGCAACTTGAAGATCTCTCTCGCTCTCGCGACTGCCCTGCTGACGCTTCCGGTCGTGGCCTCGGCCCAGACCTCGCGCGTCGAGGGTATGAACATGCTGGGCGATTACATCAAGGACTACTCGGGCATCTACACCTACGTCAGCGAAGTCGCGAACGTGGGCAACCTCGTCTACGGCGAGCTCGGCAACTTCACCGGTCCTGGTGGTCCGCCGTTCGACCGCTCGGTCGGCGCCGTGCTCGGCAACCTGAACGACGGGGGCTGGGGCACCTTCGCCATTCACCTGCGGGAGTGGACCCCGGCGCTCGGCCAGGGCACCTTCCTCGCCAACCCGAATCCGGGTGTCGCGGGCTTCGACCCGAACTCGAATCAGTGGGAATCGTTCGACATCATGTGGGCCAAGAAGTTCGGCACCACCAGCTTCGGACTGCGGCTCAACCGCTCGTTCGGCAAGCTGGAGGGTGACAACGGCTCGCTCGGACCGTTCAGCACGCTCGAGTTCGACTTCACGGGCGGCGATCCGAACCTGAACCGCAACATCCTGGGACTCGGGGCGGGCGTCGGCTTCGAACTCAACTCCAACACCACGGTTCAGGCTAGCCTCCTCTACCAGGACCGTACCTTCGAGCTGGCGGACACTGCCGGCGCGCCGGTACCGGTGGGCTTCGAGGATGACGGCGGGACCACGTTCCAGATCGCGGCACGCATGTTCTGGCAGTGGCAGCCGGACGTGATGGTGACGCCGGTGTTCAAGTATCAGACCTACGACCTGTCGCAGACCACGCCGGTCGGCACCGTTCCGGCGACGTTCGACAACTCGATGACGTGCTGGCAGATCGGCGTCGCGGGCAACTGGACGCTGGGTCAGAACGATCTGTTCGTTCTCGGCCTCGCGTTCGCCCAGAACAAGATCGAGCAGGAGCAGGATCTGTTCGGTGCCGGGTTCGACGACGGAACCATCACCGAGACGTTCATGCCGATCGTGTTCGCCGGTCTCGAAACCCACGTCAACTCGTGGCTGACGCTGCGGTTCGGCGCCAACAAGGGTGCGTGGCACTCGATCGAGTTCGAGGACGAAGCAACGCCGCAGACGCTCGAGCAGTCAGACTCGCCGTTCTCGATGTCGCTGGGCGCGGGCGTCAAGCTGGGACCGCTCCAGCTGGACGGCGTGCTGAACGACAACATCGCTCAGAACGGCCTGTACTTCATCAGCGGCTCGAGCAACACGCCGCTGGCGAGCAAGGTCACCGCGACCTATTCCTTCTAGTCCTAGTCGCGGCACCAGAAGTCGCGAAGGGGGGCCCTCACGGGCCCCCTTTCGTTGTTTTTGACAAGTGCTTGCACCAGCGACTGTAAGCCGGCGGGTGTTTCCAACCTTGCGCGCTCCGACAGAACCCGAACGGCGAAACTAGGATCCGGCGAAATCGACGACGCGCGCTGGCCCAGTTCGAACCAACGTTGGTTACCCCATATCCGCCCGGTGTCTTTGGTCAGCCATTGACAAGATTTGCGACACGGTCCTAACGTATTTAAGCGACAACCTGAACTCCGACTCAAGGATGGCCCCGTCAGGTTCCCCTAACCGACCGGGGTTGAGGAGATACAGGAATGAGCTGACCCCAAGCGTTGTCCCCTCGTGTGGTCCGCCGTGTGTCGAAGCCGGAGTGCCCTTACGTACTCCGATAGAAAAATCCGAAAGGAGAAATGCCCATGCTCCGCCGAGCTCCCTGGGCCGCATCCAGCGCCGCGCTGTGCCTGTTGTGGCTGGTGACAGCCACTCCGTATGTCGAGGCAGGTACCACAGGCAAACTCACCGGCAAGGTCCGCAACGAGAAGAAAGAAGCGATGGCCGGAGTGAACATCCGGATCGAGGGTCAGCGCCTCGGCGCGATCTCCGACGAGAACGGTGACTACGTGATCATCGGCGTTCCGGCTGGTGCTCAGATGATCCGGGCGAACCTGATGGGGTACGCCCCGTACGTAGCGGAAAACGTCAATGTCGTCGCGGACTTCACGACCACGCTCAACATCGAGCTCCGGACCGAAGCGGTCCAGCTCAACGAGGTGCGGGTCGAGGCCGAGCGTCCGCTGCTCCAGAGGGACGCGACCGGAACCACCCGCTTCATCGGCGGTGACGACATCCAGAAGATGCCGGTGCGCGGCTACAAGGACGCGGCCGCCCAGCAGTCCGGAATCGTCAACTTCCAGCGGAACATCGACCGCGAGTCGAACAACGGACCCACGCTGATTCTGCGCGGTGGGCGTCCGAACGAGACCGCCTACTACGTCGACGGGTTCTCGCAGCAGGATCCGCTGACCGGCAACTCCACCACCTCGATCAACAACAACGCGATCGAGGAAGTGGTGGTGATGAACGGCGGCTTCCAGGCCGAGTACGGCCGCATCATGTCGGGCGTGGTCAACGTCATCACCAAGGAGGGCGGCGACCATTACACCGGCAGCCTCGAGGCGGTGACCGACAACCTGACCGGCACCGGCGAGGAACTGTTCAACTCGCGCGTGTACGACTACAACCTGTATGACGGCGCGTTCGGTGGCCCGGTGCTCCCCGGCAAGGACTGGGGCACGTTCTACGTGAGTGGTCAGCGGCGCTGGCAGCGCGATCGGGCGCCGCGCATCAACTTTGACTATCCGCTTCCCGAGAACGAGTTGGGCGGCTGGACCGGCCAGGGCAAGCTGTCGGTGCCGGTCGGCGACAAGATGGGCCTCAAGTTCGGCGTGCTCAATTCGATCGACGAATGGCAGGAGTACCGGAACAGCTACCGGTTCAACCTCATTCACACGCCCCGCTACGAGGACCGTAACCAGTCCTATACCGGCTCGTTCAATCACGTCCTGAACGCGAAGACGTTCTACAACCTCGGCCTCACGTTCTTCAAGACCGAGCGCACCCGTGGCGACGGCCTGCTGTTCGATGACGTGGCTGCGTACGCACCGGCGCCCGATCCCCAGCTCAGCGACGACATTCCGTGGTTCTACCCGGGGCTCGGCGGAACCCCGGGCGATCCGCTGGGCGACAAGCTGCGGGAGATCACCGAGGCGGATTCAGGCGGCACCGGTGCGCTGTTCAACAGCGTGCTGAAGCGGTCGTCGCAGTACCTGGCGCTCCGCGGCGACGTGACGTCGCAGGTCAATCCGTATCACCAGTTCAAGGGTGGCGTGCAGGTCGATCGGCACGCGCTGCGCTTCTACCAGCACTATGACCCTGCCAACTTCGTGCCCGGAGATTCGGACATCGACGCATACGGCTTCGACGAGCTCGGCCACGAAGGGGAGCTCAGCGCACTCGACGGTCAGCGCGAGCCGTTCACCGCCTCCGCGTACATTCAGGACAAGTACGAGCGGAGTGGTCTGGTGGTCAACGCCGGCCTGCGGTTCGACTATCTCGACGTCAACGCGAAGGCCCTGATCAGCGAAGACCATCCGCTCGGCCCCGACGGTCACTTGACCGAAGAGGACCTGACGGACGCCAAGACCTACGCGCGGTTGAGCCCGCGGCTCGGCATCGGTTTCCCGGTCACCGACCGGACGGTGCTGCACGTGAACTGGGGCCAGTTCTACCAGCAGCCGAACCTCCAGGACCTGTACGTGTCCTATCGCTTTCTCGACTACAAGATCCGGACCGGCAGCTACTACGTGCCGTTCGGCAACCCGAACCTGAGGCCCGAGATGACCACCGCGTACGAGGTGGGCATCGCGCATCAGCTGAGCAACGTCGCCAAGATGGACGTGTCGGTCTACTACAAGGACGTGCGGGACCTGGTGCAGGTCGAGAACATCAAGTCCGAGCCCTACGCGTTCGCCTCGTACCGCAACAAGGACTTCGCGACGCTCAAGGGGCTCGATCTCGGCTTCACCCTGCGCCGGGTGCGCCACATCCAGGGCGCGCTGGCTTACAGCCTTTCGTTCGCGAACGGGACCGGCTCGGTGTCGAATACGCAGCGCAACATCGCGTGGACCGGATCCCAGGTCCCGCATCAGACCTCGCCACTCGACTTCGACCAGCGCCACAAGCTGTCGGTCAACCTCGACCTCAGCTACGGCCCGGGCGAAGGCAAGAAGTGGGGCGACATCACGCCGTTCAGCAACGTGTCGTTCAACGTGCTGTACAACATCGCGTCGGGAACCCCGTACACCGCGACCATCGTCTACGACGAGGTCAACGCGTTGAACACGTTCTCGCAGCCGACCGGTGCGCTCAACGATCGGACGGCGCCGGTCCAGCAGACGCTCGACTTCAAGCTTTCGAAGGGATTCGGCCTTTCGAACATGAACATGAGCGCGTACATCTGGCTGCTCAATGCCTTCAACACCGAGAACTCGCTGATCGTGTACTCCGGAACCGGTTCGGCGTACACCACCGGCTACCTGAACACGGACGCGGGTCGCCGGGTGTCCGACAAGCTGCGGGGGCAGGGCATCGATCCCGACGCGGCGTATGCCCTGGCACTCCAGAACCAGAACCTGTTCAGCATCCCGCGCACCATTCGTTTCGGCCTGCGGGTGGGCTTCTAAGATGCGTTCCAGGACCTCACGTCAGGGAGGAGTATTCATGAAGCCCTCGCGCATCACGCTCGCGGTGGCATTGCTGGCCAGCTTCGCCGGATTGGCAGCCGCTGCGCCGATCAAGAAGGGCAAGGTGCGGCAGGCCAGATCGGCACGCACGACGGTCTCCGGTGACCTCCAGCGGATCGACATCAACAACATCTCGATGGTGGTCAAGAACACCGGCTCGTTTGCGTACGACACCCCGAACGGGGCGGCCGGCCTCGAGTTCCCGAAGGGAACCGGGAAGACCGCGGTGTTCGCCGCCGGTCTGTGGATGGGGGCGCTGGTCAACGGGGGTGTCGCCGTTTCGGTGGCCGAGTACAGCGACGATTACTTTCCCGGTCCGGCGCCGGGCGGCGTTCCCGCCGATCCCGACCTGCCGGAGCACAAGGTCTACAAGCTGAACCGCATCTATCTCGACGCCTCCGGAGCGGTTGACGGGGTGACCCGTGATGCGGCGCTCGCGGAGTACGTCGCGGGCGCGGTTCCTTTCGGAGCGCCGCCGGTCTCGGTGCTGCCGGACGGCAGCCTCAGCATCATCGGTGATCAGATGCTGTGGGCGGTCTACAACGATTTCGGCAAGACCGATGAACACAATGCGGCCAGCAGCGAGGTCCCGCTCGGAGTCGAAATCCAGCAGACCACGTTCGCGTTCAGCCGCCAGGGACCGCTCGGCAACACGGTGTTCATGCGCTACAAGATCATCAACCGGAGCCCGAACACCCTGACCGACGCGTACGTATCGCAGTGGTCGGACCCCGACCTCGGCGGCGCCGTCGATGACCTGGTGGGCTGCGATACGACGCTGTCGGTGGGATTCGTCTACAACGCCACCAACAACGACGAGCAGTACGGAGCGCAGTCGCCCTCGGTCGGCTACGACTTCCTGCAGGGGCCGCGGGTCGGAGCCGGCGTGCTCGGCCTGTCCTCGTTCAACGCCTACCCGAACGGCGGCGGACCGACGGATTCGACGCAGACCTACAACTACATGAAGGGACTGCTCGGGAACGGCGACCCGGTGATCGACCCGACCACCGGACAGCCGACGCCGTTCAACGTTTCGGGCGATCCGGTGGCGGGCACTGGTTTCCTCGACGCCTCGCCCTCGGACCGGCGGCTCATGCTGTCGAGCGGCCCGTTCACGATGGCGCCCGGCGACACGCAGGAAGTCGTGGTCGGAATCGTGGTTGCCCAGGGAACCAGCAAGACCGCGAGCATCGCGCTGATGAAGTGCTTCGACGAAGAGGTCCAGCGGGCCTACGACGCCGCCTTCGATCTGCCCAACCCGCCCAACAATCCCCAGGTGGTCGCGGTGCCGAGCGACGGCGCTGTGCTCCTGCGCTGGGATGCGGGGTCCGAGGCATCTGCGGACTCCGGGTATGTCTGGGAGGGCTACAACATCTATCAGGGCGCCTCGATCGCGGGGCCGTTCACGCGGATCGCGACCTACGACATCGTCAACAACGTCACGAGCGTGCTCGACATCGAGTGCGATCCGGAGTCACCGGTTCCGCTGCCGAAGGTGAAGGCATTCGGAACCAACTTCGGCGTGCGCTACATGATCGAGCTGGATCAGGACGTGGTGCGTGGAACTCCGCTCCACAGCGGAACCAAGTACTACTACGCGGTCACCGCCTACGCGACGGCCGATTCGTCACTCCCACACGTGCTCGAGTCGCCGTTCAACATCATCGAGGTGGTTCCGCAGACCCCGCCGGCGGGCTACGACGTGGCGAGCGGCACCCCGACGCCCGTCGAGCTCAATCAGTTCACGCCGGTGAATCCGCCCAGCACGGACGTCGTCACGGTGAGAACCGTGGACACGTTCGCGCTGATCGACGCGACCTGGACGGTGGGCTTCAAGCCGAGCAGCGACACCACCACCGTCTGGTACCTGGTGCGAACCACCCCGACCGCGGTCGACACGGTTCTCAACAACCAGACCAACGTCAGCGGTGACGAGAACTACCAGGTCGTCAACGGCATCCAGGTGGTGGTGCAGAGCACGCCTGCGGGCGAGCTGAACGCCTTCTATTCCGACACGCTGGGCGGCGCCCCGACGCCGCTCGCCGGCGTCAACCGCGGGCTCGGATTCTTCGGGGGAGGGGCAGGGTTCGCCGCCAACGACATCGGCGGAACGATTCCGGCCGACACCATTCCGCTCACGGTCGAGGTCCGGTTCACCGGTGGACCTCCCGGCCAGAAGGCGTACCGGTATCTGCGCGGCGGCGGTATCTACGCGTTCCAGGATTACGTGGACGTGCCGTTCTACGTGTGGGACGTGACCAACAATCGCCAGCTCAACGCAGCGTTCCTCGAAAACAACGGATCCTCGACCCAGGACGGGCAGTGGCTGCCGAGCACGGACGCAGACGGCAATCGCGAGTTCATGTGGGTGCTTGGCTCGCCGTACTCCGGCGCCACTCCGGATCCGTTCTACCTGGCTCCCGAGAACGCGGACATGCTGGCGGGCACGATCGACAACTTCTACGAGCTCGCCTCACTGCGCGTCAGTGATGGCGCGAACATGGATCCCGGGGACAAGTTCATCTACCAGGTGGGCAATCCGTCGACGCCGAACGACTACTTCTCGTTCTCGACCGCCCGGGCGAATCGGTTCAACGCTTCGCTGGCGGCGGAAGAGCTGAAGAAGGTGCGGGCGGTGCCGAATCCGTACTTCGCGCACTCGACCTACGAGCTGAATCGCTTCAACCGGGTGCTCAAGTTCACGCACCTGCCGGCGCAGTGCACGATCCGTATCTTCAACCTGGCCGGTGACCTGGTCCGCACGATCAGCAAGAACGACAACACGTCCCAGGCGGAATGGGACCTCAACACGAAGAACGGCCTGCCCGTGGGCAGCGGTGTTTACGTCTACCACGTCGATGCGCCGGGAGCAGGCACCGTGACCGGCAAGGTGGCGGTCTTCATGGAGAAGGAGCGCCTCAACACCTTCTAGTCGAAGGGGCGAAACCGACATGAACCGAACCGGCACGATGAAGGAGCGCTCGATGAATGCTCGACTTGGGAAGGTCGTTCTGGCAGTGGCGGTGGTCCTCCACGCGGGGATTGCGTGGGCGGGCACGGAGGAACGGATGGGAACCGGGGGGGCCAGCGAGATGCGCATTCCAGTCGGAGCGCGCTCGGTGGCACTCGCCTGGTCCAACCTCGGCTCGGTCGGCGGCGCCGAGGCCATGTTCAACAACCCGGCAGGCCTCGCCGCAACCGAACGCAGCACCGAGGTGATGTTCAGCTACGCGAAGTACATCGCCGACATGAACCTCAACTACATCGCGATCTCGCAGAAGATCGGCACGCTCGGATACCTCGGATTCTCGGCCAAGGTGCTGAGCATCGGAGACATCATCCGGACCACCGAGACCGCCCCCGATGGAACCGGCGACGTGTTCAGTCCGACCTTCGCCACGATCGGTGTCTCGTACGCCAAGTCACTGACCGACCGGGTCAACTTCGGCGGCACGCTCGCGTATACCAGCGAGACCGTGCTGCAGACGAAATCGAGCGGCATGTCGTTCGATTTCGGCTTCCAGTACGACACCGATTTCCACGGGATCAAGATCGGCGCGGCGATGAAGAACTTCGGCGCCTCGCAGGACTTCGGCGGCGAGGACTTCGAGAGCAATCAGCTGTTCCCGGAGGACGATCCGCAGGCCGCGAACCGTACGGTCGCGCTGACATCGGCAGCCTTCGAGCTTCCGTCGAATTTCGCGGGCGGTGCCTCGTGGCCGGTGATGCAGGGTGTCCACACGCTGGCGATCCACGGGATCTATCAGAGCAACAGCTACGGAGTCGACGAAGCGCGGCTCGGTGGTGAATACGACTGGAAGAAGATGTTCGCGGTCCGGCTCGGTTACCGCTACAGCAGCGACGACGACGACCTGTGGGGCGTCACCTATGGTTTCGGTGCCCAGGTCCCGTTCAGCGGCGGCCGGATGCGAATCGACTATGCCGGCCAGATGGTCGACAACTTCTTCGACGACGTTCACCACATCGGGCTGGGTTTCGAGTTCTAGACGTCCGCAGCCCCCGACGCACGAAGGCCCGGGAGCGGTGCTCCCGGGCCTCGTTGTTTTCACCGGCGATCAGGCGTAGACGCCGCGCAGCTCGATCACCCGCACCACCCGCTCGATCGCGACCATGAACGCGGCGATCCGCAGGTTCACCTTGTGCTCGACCGATTTCTTGAGCACGTCATGGAACGCGCTCACCATGATCGACTCGAGCCGGAAGTTCACTTCGTTCTCGGGCCAGTAGAGGCCCATCCGGTTCTGGACCCACTCGAAGTAGGAGACCGTGACCCCGCCCGAGTTGCACAGGATGTCGGGGATCACGTGCACGCCCATCTTGTCGAGGATCTGGTCGGCATCCGGAGTGGTGGGTCCGTTCGCGCCCTCGGCCACGATCCGCGCCTTGATGCGCGGCGCGTTCTCGTGGGTGATCTGGTTCTCGAGCGCGGCCGGCACCAGGATGTCGCAGTCGACCTCGAGGATCGAGGTGGTGAGCGGCTTGGCGCCGTGGAAGCCCTTGACGCCCCGGTGCTCCGCCATGTGCGCGAGCAGCTTCGGCATGTCGAAGCCCTCGGGATTGTGGATCGCCCCGGTCACGTCCGCGGCCGCCACGATGATCGCCCCGTCACGCGCCATCAGATTGGCCGCGACCGAGCCCACGTTGCCGAACCCCTGGACCGCGACCCGCGCGCCGCGCAGCGGCATGCCGATGTGTTCGCACATCTCGCGCACGCAGAACAGCACGCCGCGCCCGGTCGCTTCGCGGCGACCGGCGGATCCGCCGACTTCGAGCGGCTTGCCGGTCACGACCGCGAGCTCGGTGCGGCGCTCGTGCATCGAGTAGGTGTCGACGATCCACGCCATCACCTGCTCGTTGGTGTTCACGTCCGGCGCCGGCACGTCGCTCTCGGGGCCGAACAGGTCCGACAGGTCGGCCGCGTAGCGGCGGGTGAGACGCTCGAGCTCGCCCTTCGACATCTTGTCGGGATCGCAGATGACCCCGCCCTTGCCGCCGCCGAACGGGATGTTCACGACTGCGCACTTCCAGGTCATCCACGCCGCCAGCGCCCCGACCTCGTCGAGCGTCACCCCCGGGTGGTAGCGAATGCCGCCCTTGGCGGGACCGCGCACGATCGAGTGCTGCACCCGGTAGCCGGTGAACACCTTGAGCGTGCCATCGTCCATCGCGACCGGCAGCGACACGATGGTCGCGCGGCGGGGGCGCTTGAGCACCTCGCGGATGCCGGGCGACAGGTTGAGCCGGTCAGCCGCCTCGTCGAACTGGCGCTCGGCGTTGGCGAGCGGGTTCAACTCCGTCGGTGTCAGCGTAGCGGGTTCAGCCATGACGTCCTCCGGCGCGCGTGTCCGGCGAGCTGGGAGCCGGCGGCGCCTGTGGTTTTGGTGATGGGTCCGGCACGGGACCGTTGCGGGCCGGGCAGTATAGGGGGCGGCTCCGAACGCGAACAAGCGCCGGGTCCGGCGGGGTTTCGGCGGTCTACCGGTACCAGACCTTGACCGCACCCCAGGTCAGGTTGAAGCGCTCGGTGGTCGCCGGCTGCGCCGGTCGGGGCGCTCCGGTGACAGCGTTCCCGCTCCGCTGGGCCGCGAAGCTCGTGACCCGCACCTTGGACGGCCGAACGCCGCCGGATCCCGCGCGCGTGGCGCTCCCGGACGCCGGAAGCGCACCCGGAGTTCCGCCGGCCGTCAGTCCCTGGGCAACCGCCGCGAAGGTCTGATCCTCCCAGCGTTCGATGTACCAGCGATTGGCATCGGGACCCAGACCGATGTCGTCCGGAATCAGGGCCGAATCGCCGCGCACCAGGAAGAAGGTCGCCTTGCCGTTCACGTTGGTCGCGGTGCCGTCGATGGTCTGGATCGTCAGGTTGACCTGGGTGGTGATGGTCTTGCGCCGGTCGGGGTCGTACTTGCCGGGTCGCGTGTCGTTCTGCACGCGGAAGCTGCGGTCGAGGACCAGCGTGATCAGGCTCGCGGCCGGCTGGTCGGCCTCGCCGCCCTCGAACAGCTTGCGGCTGCTCTCGAGCTCGTCGTCGCGCGTCCACGGCTGGTCGCGATAGGCATTGCCGTTGGTGTCGAGCGCGGCGAACGCGAACCGGTAGTCGGCGGTGAACAACTCGCGGTACTCCGCCTGCGAGCGGTTCTCGTAGCACCACTTGAACAGCAGCAGCACGTTCGACGGAGTGTTCGGCGCCGGCGGAGGCGTCGAGACGCCGCGTCCGAGCACGTTCGGCTGGAACGGATTCCAGCACCCGGTCACCGCCACCAGAGCAAGCACGATGAACGGCAGACCCAGGCGGCGCACGAGCGGGCTCATTGGGACTCCAGTCGGCGCTGGCCCCACGTCACCTGGGGCAGCCCATAGGGGTTGACCACCAGGTCGCGTCGATCGTCCCAGCGGGTGATCCGCCAGTCGCCGCTCGGCGCCTGGTGGAAGGTGAGGTCGGCGAACCCGTAGGCGATCACTTCGATGATCGCGCCGCTGGTCGGGTCGAGCGCCAGAACCTGATATTGCCGGTGGAGGACGGTGACGTCGATGCCCTCGCGATCCGGATTCTCCAGATCCTTCGAGAACGTGACCTCGTAGATCGCGTTCGGGTTCACGTTGATGAGGCTGGTCGGGCCGACGTCGAAGAACCTTCGTTCGAGCCGCACGTTCCAGTCCTCGGGAACGTTCCGGCCGCTCTGCGCCCACAGCACTGCGTCCTCCGGATAGAAGAACTGGTGGTAGCCGGGAATCTGCTCGAGCGTGGAGTCGGCGAACACACCGATGTAGTTGCCGGCGGAGAGGGAACGCTTGTCCTCGATTGCGAGCCGCAGCGTTTCGAGCGTCTGCTCGGGCTGCGAGTAGTCGAACGGTGGCGGTGGATCGCCCGGCGGCGGCGGGGTGTCCGGACGGAAGAACTTGCAGCCGGTCGCCGCGGCTGCCAGCAGGACCAGCAGCACGAGCATCGACCGCATGCGCATCGAGCGCGGGACGATCGTTCTCATCGCAGGTTCCACGTGAATTGGAGGTTGCCGGTCCAGTAGTCGAACTCGCTGACGCTTTCCGGTTGCGGTACCCCGTTGCTGAACTGCTGGGTCCCGTTGGACTGGAACTGTCGCCCGACGTTTCCGGTCAGGCGTCCCTTGCGGCCGACCTTGATGTTGAGGTTCAGGCCGCCGGTGAATGTCAGGTTTCGGTTTTCCCGGGCCGGAACCTGATTGCCGTTCGGATCGGTGCCGAGCCGGTCGGACGCCAGGTAGCGCGGCTCGATCAGCAGCGTCACGCCGGGCGCCGGCGTATACGAGACCCGGGCGCCCAGTTGGTAGGTGCGGGTTTCGTCGGCGGGCAAGAAGTAGGAACCGCCGAGGTCCTGGCGGTTGAGGTAGTTGCCGCTCGGCTGCTCCTGGCCGTTGTGCGTCAGGTCGAGGCTCAGCCGGCGGGTGAGGATGGCGTTGAGCGTGGTGGTGGTCGTGTAGTCGAGCACCAGCCGATCGCTGTTCGGGTTGAACGGGTAGTTCGTATAGCTGGCGGCGATCCCGTTTCGCTGGGTCGCGGTCAGGCGGCTGAACAGGCGGTACGTCCAGGTCCAGTCTCCGCGGTAGGTGCGGAGCACGTTGTTCGCGGTCACGGTGGTGGGAGTGAGATTCACCAGCTCGGTGCGTCCGACCTCGAGCTTGAGCGAGGTGTTGAAGCTGCCGGGATTGTAGGCCGCCTCGAGGCGGTAGCTCTGCTGCGCCTGATCGCGGTCGGCCGGCAGCGTCGGGTAGGTGCCGATCGACGTATAACGGAAGCTCGAGAGGCTGATGGTGGCGGACGCCCGGCCGAGGATGTGGGCCGCGAGCTGACGACTCAGCGACCCCTTCTCGGAATACCCGCCCTCGGCGCTCAGCGCCGGGGATCGTCCGTCCGCGAAGTCGAGCGAGAAGCTCCCCTCGATGCTGGTCGCCCCCAGCCGGTAGCGGAGGTCGGCCCGCGAGTTCGATCCCGAGCGGTTGGACTGCGACGAGGCCTGTGCGGTCGCGAAGTCCTGGGTGTTGAACGCCTGCACGATCGTGATCTGGCGGTCGTTGTCGGCGCGGCCCTGGAGCGTCATCGTGACATCGGTGCTGGCGTTCACGGTGGTCCGCACGATCGCGCTGTCGTCGGCGCTCTGGACGCTGAAGTCGCGGTAGGTGATGTCGCCGACGAAGCCCAGCCGGCCGGCCGGGAACAGCGTGAGATTCCCGCGGTAGCTCTGCCCGAAGTCGTGCGTGTCCTGGTAGGTGAGCAGCTTCTTGAGCGAGATGCGTGCGAGATTGCCGGTCACCTGACCGCTGACATCGGTCGTCATCCACTCACCCGAGCTGTAGAGGAGCTTGCCGTTCACCTCGCCGGTGCCGCCGCGCTTGATCTGCTGCACATCGTCGAGATCGAGGAATCCGGTGAACGCGTTGAGCTCGGTTGCGAGCCCGTTGCGCGGGCGCTGCCGGGTCCGCAGCGAGATCTGATAGTCGTTCCGTGCGGACCTCACCTCGGTGATGGTGCTCGGATCGTCGGAGTCGAAGCGGTCGAGCACTGCGCGGCCACCCACCGAGGCGTCCGCGTTCAGGC
>Ga0210380_10000311_pt1 | contig 23125 bp, 23 predicted proteins | sample PLM4_5_coexredo_FD_155476 | JGI IMG/M metagenome (GOLD analysis project Ga0210380, IMG submission 155476) | Groundwater sediment microbial communities from an aquifer in East River, Colorado, USA - PLM4_5_coex redo | ecosystem: Environmental > Terrestrial > Soil > Riparian zone | place: USA... | reverse complement strand
GGTGGCGCGCGGCCAGGTGATCCGCCCGGGGCGCACGCTGACGGTGACGCGCGGCGAGATCTTCACGGCGGACGGCACGCACGTGGCGAGCATGCAGCAGACGCTGATGATGCTCGCCGATACCCCGGATACGTCGGCATGAACCTGCTTCGATTCGATCACGGCGAGACTATCGCCATGCTGCGCGAGACGGTGCAGGATTTCGCCGCCAAGGAGATCGCACCGCGCGCCGCGGCGATCGATGCGACGAATCAGTTTCCCCCCGACCTGTGGAAGAAGCTCGGTTCGCTCGGCCTGCTGGGCGTCACGGTGGAGGAGGAATACGGCGGCAGCGAGCTCGGCTATCTCGCCCACATCGTCGCCATGGAAGAGATCTCTCGCGCCTCGGCGTCGATCGGCCTGTCCTACGGGGCGCATTCGAACCTGTGCGTAAACCAGATCCGCCGCAACGGCTCGGTGGCGCAGAAGAAGAAGTATTTGCCGAAACTGGTCTCGGGCGAGCACGTCGGCGCGCTGGCGATGAGCGAACCCGGCGCGGGCTCGGACGTGGTCGGCATGCGCCTGCGCGCCGAGCGCCGCGGCGACCGGTACGTGCTCAACGGCAACAAGATGTGGATCACCAACGGGCCGGATGCGGACGTGCTGGTGATCTACGGCAAGACGAGCGACCAGGGCATCACCGCGTTCCTCGTCGAGAAAGGCATGCAGGGCTTTTCCACCGCGCAGAAGCTCGACAAGCTCGGCATGCGCGGCTCGAACACCTGCGAGCTCGTGTTCCGCGACTGCGAAGTTCCGGCCGCAAATGTGCTCGGGGAAGACGGCAAGGGGGTCAAGGTCCTCATGTCCGGCCTGGATTACGAGCGCGCGGTGCTCGCGGGCGGCCCGCTGGGCATCATGGCCGCCTGCCTCGACGTGGTGCTGCCCTACGTGCACGAGCGCAAGCAGTTCGGCCAGCCGATCGGCGAGTTCCAGCTGATGCAGGGCAAGCTCGCCGACATGTACACCACCTTTTCCGCCTGCCGTGCCTACGTCTACGCGGTCGGCCAGTCGCTCGACCGGGGCGAGACCACGAGGAAGGACGCCGCCGGCGCCATCCTCTACGCCGCCGAGAAGGCCACGTGGATGGCGGGCGAAGCGATCCAGGCGCTCGGCGGCATGGGCTACATCAACGAGTCGCCTACCGGGCGGCTGTGGCGCGACGCGAAGCTCTACGAGATCGGCGCCGGTACTTCGGAGATCCGGCGCTGGCTCATCGGGCGCGAGCTGTTCGGGGAGAGCGCGTGAGTGATCTCATGCTCACCTACCGCGGGGCCGTCTATCCCTGGCACTGCGACCAGATGGGGCACATGAACGTCATGTGGTACGTCGGCAAGTTCGACGAGGCGACCTGGAACCTCTTTGCCTCCATGGGCGTGACGGCGACATTCCTGCGCGAGCAGCGGCGCGGCATGGCCGCCGTGCAGCAGGACATCACCTACCGGCGCGAGCTGCTCGCGGGCGACACCGTGACGGTGCATTCCGCGTTCCTCGAGGTACGCGACAAGGTCGCGAAATTCGTGCACGAAATGCGCCACGGCGAAACCGGGCAACTCGCGGCGCTATGCATGCTCACCGGGGTGCACATCGACGCCCAGACCCGCAAGTCCCTGCCATTTCCCGAACAGATCCTGGCGCGCGGCAAGAGCCTCGTGCGCGCCTCCTATACGCCACCTGCCTGAGGACACCGACATGAGCAACGACCCGATCGTCATCGTTTCCGCCGCCCGCACCCCGATGGGCGCGTTCCAGGGCGAGTTGAAAAGCTTCGCCGCCCCCGAACTGGGCGCTGCCGCGATCCGCGCGGCCGTTGAGCGCGCCAAGCTCAAGCCCGAGGACGTGCAGGAGGTCATCATGGGCTGCGTGCTGCCCGCCGGCCAGGGCCAGGCGCCCGCGCGCCAGGCTTCGCTCGGCGCGGGTTTGCCGCTCGCCGCCGGCTGCACCACCGTGAACAAGATGTGCGGCTCGGGCATGAAGGCAGCCATGTTTGCGCACGACGAACTGCTCGCCGGTTCCGTGGAAATCATCGTGGCCGGGGGCATGGAGTCGATGACCAACGCACCGTACCTCCTGCCGAAAGCTCGCGCGGGCCTGCGCATGGGCCACGGCCAGGTGATCGACCACATGTTCTACGACGGGCTGGAAGACGCCTATGAAAAGGGGCGCCTCATGGGTTCGTTCGCCGAGGACTGCGCGCAGAAATACAAGTTCACGCGCGAGGCGCAGGACGCGTTCGCTGTCGCGTCGCTCATGCGTGCGCAGAAGGCGAACAAGGAAGGCTGGTTCGCCTGGGAGACCACGCCGCTCGCGATCAAGGCCGGGAAGGACGAGAAGTTCATCGAGACCGACGAGCAGCCTTTCAAGGCCAACCTCGAGAAGATTCCGACGCTCAGGCCCGCCTTTCGCAAGGACGGCACGGTGACGGCCGCCAATTCGAGCTCGATCTCGGACGGCGCTGCGGCCCTGGTGCTGATGCGCCGCTCGATGGCGCAGCAGCGCGGCCTTGCGCCGGTCGCCACCATCGTCGGCCACGCCACGCACGCGCAGGAGCCGGCCTGGTTCACCACCGCGCCGGTCGGCGCGATAAGGAAGCTGCTCGAGCGCACCGGCTGGAGCGCGGGCCAGGTGGACCTCTACGAAATCAACGAGGCCTTCGCCGTCGTGCCCATGGCGGCGATGCAGGAGCTCGGCCTGCCGCACGACAAGGTCAACGTGCACGGCGGCGCCTGCGCCCTCGGCCACCCGATCGGCGCCTCCGGCGCCAGGATCGTGGTCACGCTGATCGGCGCGCTGCGCAAGTACGGCAAGAAGCGCGGCGTGGCGAGCCTGTGCATCGGCGGCGGCGAGGCCACCGCCATGGCGATCGAGCTTGCGTGAGCCAGAGGAAGGCCGGCAAGCGCGAGCTGCAGGCGCTGCTCAAGCGCGCGCGCTTCGTCAGCGGCTACAGCTTCCGGCTTGTCAGCGTGAGCGATCAGGAGTGCACCATCGCCATGCCGTTTCGCCGCGCGATGGAGCGGCCGGGCGGCACGGTGAACGGCCCGGCCTTCATGACCGCGGCCGATTGCGCCATGTGGATGGCGATCAAGCGGCATCTAGGCATGCATCACGACGCCGTCACCTACGAGCTGAACACGGCATTCCTCAACGCGGCGCGGCGCGAAACGGTGTATTGCACCGCGCGCATCCTCAAGCTCGGCAAGCGCATGATCTACGGCACCGCCGAATGCCACGACGGCAAGGGCCGCCTCTTCACCCATCACACGGTGACCTACTCGCGTCTGCCGGACGCCGCCGGGAGCCGATGAAGCTCAATCTGGGCTGCGGTCCCAAGCGCATGGCGGGCTGGGTCAACGTGGACAAGACCCCGTACGCCCAGCCCGACCAGGTCGTGGACCTGGAGAGCTTCCCATGGCCATGGCCTGATTCGAGCGCGGACCAGATTCTCCTCAATCATGTGCTGGAGCACCTCGGCCAGGCGCCCGCGACCTTCATCGGGGTGATGAAGGAGCTGTGGCGCGTGTGCAAGCCGGGGGCAGAGGTGCGCATCCACGTACCCGATCCGCGCCACGACACCTTCCTCGGCGACCCGACGCACGTGCGCCCGGTGACGCTGGATACGCTCGCGCTTTTCAGCCAGGCATTCAACCGTCAGACCATCGCCGACGGAGCGGCGAATACCCCGCTCGCCCTGATGCACGGCATCGACTTCGAAGTTTCCTTGCACGACGTCGTCTACGACGAACCTTGGCGCGGCCGGCTCGAGCGCAAGGAGATCACCGATGCGCAGGCGAGCGATGCAGCGCGGACGTTGCTCAACGTCATCCTCGAGCACCGCTTCGTGCTGGTGGCGCATAAGGCGTCCTCGCCATGAGCGAAGCAGCAGTGAGCGCGCCGGACTGGGCGGAGATCCGCGACGCGGTCCGCCGTTTCGCCCGCGAACAGCTCGCGCCAAATGCCGCCGCGTGGGATCGCGACAAGCATTTCCCGCGCGAGCAACTCAAGGGCCTCGCCCAGATGGGCCTGATGGGCGTCGCGATTCCGGAGAGCTGGGGCGGCGCGGGCATGGGCTACACGGCGCTCGCCATCGCCTGCGAGGAGATTTCGGCCGGCGACGGTTCTACCTGCACCATCGTCATGGTGACGAACCTGGTCGCCAACATCTTGCAGGGCTACGGCAGCGACGCGCAGAAGGAGGCATTCCTGCGCCCGATCGCGCAGGGCGGAATGTTCGGTGCCTTTGCGCTCACCGAGCCGCACGTGGGCTCGGACGCCGCCGCCATCACCACGCGCGCCGAGAAGGCCGGCGCGCAATACGTGCTGAACGGCGTGAAGCAGTTCATCACCTCGGGCAAGAACGCCGACGTGGCCATCGTGTTCGCGGTGACGGACAAATCGGCGGGAAAGAAAGGGATAAGCGCATTCGTCGTGCCGACCTCCACTCCCGGGTACACGGTCGCGCGCCTCGAGGACAAGACCGGCCAGCGCGCTTCCGACACGGCGCAGGTCGTGCTGGAGAACTGCAAGGTCCCGGCCGCAAACCGGCTCGCGGAAGAAGGTGTGGGCTATCGCATCGCGCTCGCAAACCTGGAATCGGGCCGCATCAACGTCGCGGCGCAGGCCACCGGCATGGCACGCACGGCCTTGGAGGCGGCGCTCGCCTATTCGCACGAGCGCAAAAGCATGGGCAAGACGCTCTTCGAGCACCAGGCGGTCAATTTCCGGCTTGCCGACATGGCGACCCAGGTGGAGGCGGCCCGCCAGCTTTACCTGCATGCCGGCCGCCTGCGCGACGCGGGCCAGCCTTGCCTCAAAGAAGCCTCGATGGCGAAGCTCTTCGCCTCCGAGATGGCGGAAAAGGTCTGCTCGGATGCGATGCAGATCCACGGCGGCTACGGCTACGTGGCGGACTTTCCGGTGGAGCGCATCTGGCGGGACGTGCGTGTGTGCAAGATCTACGAGGGCGCGAGTGACATCCAGCGGCTGGTGATCGGCCGCGCGCTCGGGGGCGGCTGATGCCGGTCATCAAGTCGCAGCTCAAGCCGCGGTCGGAAGAATTCCGCGCCAACGCCGCGCGCATGCAGAAGCTCGTTGCCGACCTGCGCGAGAAGGTGGCGCAGGCGGCGGCGGGCGGCCCCGAGGAGGCGCGCGCGAAACACGCCGCGCGCGGCAAGCTCCTGCCGCGCGAGCGCGTGAGGACGCTGCTCGATCCCGGCTCGCCATTCCTGGAGATCGGCCAGCTCGCCGCGTACGGCATGTATGGCGGGGACGTGCACTCGGCCTCCATCCTCTGCGGCATCGGCAGAGTCTCGGGCCGCGAGTGCGTGGTGGTGGCGAACGACGCCACGATCAAGGGCGGCACCTACTACCCGATGACGGTGAAGAAGCACCTGCGCGCCCAGGAGATCGCCGCGCAGAACCGCTTGCCTTGCATCTACCTGGTGGACTCGGGCGGCGGCTTCCTGCCGGAGCAGGACAACGTGTTTCCCGATCGCGAGCACTTCGGCCGCATTTTCTTCAACATCGCCAACCTCTCCGCCGCCGGCATCCCGCAGATTGCCGTGGTGATGGGCTCCTGCACCGCGGGCGGCGCCTATGTGCCGGCGATGTCGGACGAGTCCATCATCGTCAAGGGGCAGGGCACGATCTTCCTCGGCGGGCCCCCGCTGGTGAAGGCGGCGACTGGCGAGGTGGTGAGCGCCGAGGAACTCGGCGGCGCCGACGTGCACACGCGCATCTCGGGCGTCTCGGACCACTACGCGCTGAGCGACGCGCACGCACTCGCCATCTGCCGGCGCATCGTCGGCAACCTGAACACGCGCAAGCAGGTGTCGCTCGAGTTGCGCGAGCCGCGCGAGCCGCTGTACCCGGCGGAGGAAATCTACGGGGTGATTCCCGCGGAGGTGCGCAAGCCCTACGACGTGCGCGAGGTGATCGCACGCATCGTGGACGGCTCGGAACTCGACGAATTCAAGCAAAACTACGGCACCACGCTGGTGACGGGCTTCGCCCGCCTGCACGGCTACCCGGTGGCGATTTTAGGCAACAACGGCATCCTGTACTCGGAGAGTTCGCTGAAAGCCGCGCACTTCATCGAGCTCGCCTGCCAGCGCGGCATCCCGCTCCTGTTCCTGCAGAACATCGCCGGCTACATGGTGGGCAAGAAATACGAAGCGGGCGGCATTGCCAAGGACGGCGCCAAGATGGTCACCGCGGTGGCCACAGCGGCGGTGCCGAAATTCACCGTGATCCTCGGCGGCTCCTACGGCGCGGGCAACTACGGCATGTGCGGGCGCGCTTACTCGCCGCGGTTCCTCTGGATGTGGCCGAACGCGCGCATCTCGATCATGGGCGGCGAGCAGGCCGCGAGCGTGCTCGCCACGGTGCGCGGGGAGTTCAAGTCCAAGGCGGACGAAGAAGCATTCATGAATCCGACCCGGGAGCAATACGAGCGCCAGGGCCATCCCTACTACTCGAGCGCGCGGCTGTGGGACGATGGCGTGCTCGATCCGGCCGACACGCGCCGATTGTTGGGTCTGGCGATTTCCGCATCCCTCAACGCTCCGGTGGAACAGACGCGCTTCGGCATTTTCAGGATGTAGCCATGTCCGAGTACAAAGCCACCGTCGAATGGCGGCGCCAGAGCGCCGACTTCGACCACAAGACCTACAACCGCTCGCACACGCTGGCATTCGAGGGCGGCATCCGGGTGCCTGCCTCCGCAGCGCCGGGCAACATCCCGCCCACCGCCGCCGGCGTACCGGGCGTGGACCCGGAGCAGGCCTTCGTGGCGTCGCTCTCCTCTTGCCACATGCTGTGGTTCCTGCACCTCGCCAGCCGCGCGAAGTACGTCGTCGACCGCTACGTCGACGAAGCATCCGGCGTGCTGGAGAAGAACGCCGAGGGCAAGATGGCCATGACGCGGGTCACGCTGCGGCCCGTGGTGACCTATGCCGGCCGCGCACCGGGCGCGGAGGAGCACGCGCAGCTGCACGAGGGAGCCCATGACAAGTGCTTCATCGCCAATTCCGTGAAAACTGAAATCGTGATCGAACCCAGGGTCGCCTGACATGCTGACGGTGGCGCAAAGCGGCGGCGTGGCGCGGGTGACGCTCGATCGCCCGGAGATCCGCAACGCCTTCGACGACGCGCTGATCAGCGCGCTGACCGCCGCGCTGCGCGAGCTCGACGCCGACGAGAAAGTGCGTGCCGTGGTGCTTGCCGGCAACGGGCCGGCATTCTGCGCTGGCGGGGACCTCAACTGGATGAAGCGCATGGCCGGCTACGGCTACGAGCAGAACCTGGTCGACGCGCAGGCGCTCGCGGACCTGATGAAGACGCTCGATCGCATGAAGAAGCCCACGATTGCGCGCGTCCACGGCCCCGCCTACGCCGGCGGTGTGGGACTTGTCGCCGCCTGCGACATCGCCATCGGTACGCCGGCAGCGAAGTTCTGCCTGTCGGAGGCCAGGCTGGGGTTGTCGCCAGCCACCATCAGCCCCTACGTCGTGAGGGCGATGGGAGAAAGAATGGCGCGGAGGTATTTTCTGACTGCGGAAGTGTTCGATGCGGCAGAGGCGCATCGCATCGGGTTGTTAACTGCTGTCTCGCCGTCGGAAGAACTCGACGGCGAGATCGATAAAATTCTGGGGCACCTCGCGCAGAGCGGGCCGCAGGCGCTGGCGAAGATCAAGGATCTGATCCGGACGGTCGCTTCCGGACCAGTGGAAGACGGCATGATTGCCGACACGGCGAAGCGCATTGCCGAGATCCGCGTTTCGCCCGAGGGGCGCGAGGGCGTCGCCTCGTTCCTCGAGAAGCGCAAACCCTCCTGGCGCGGCTGATGTTCCGCAAGATCCTCATCGCCAACCGCGGCGAGATCGCCTGCCGCGTGATGCGCACCGCGCGCCGCCTGGGCCTGCGCACGGTGGCGGTGTACTCGGACGCCGATTGCGACGCGCGCCACGTGCGATTGGCCGATGAAGCCCGCCGCATCGGACCGCCCGCCGCGCGCGAGAGTTACCTGAACGCAGAGGCGATCCTTGCGGCGGCGCGCGACACCGGGGTCGAGGCGATCCATCCCGGCTACGGCTTCCTGTCGGAGAACGAGGAGTTCGCGCGCGCCTGCGCCAGGGCCGGCATTGTCTTCATCGGCCCGACACCGGAGGCGATCGCAGCGATGGGCGACAAGTCCGCGGCGAAGCAGCTGATGGAGAAGGCGCGCGTGCCGCTGGTGCCCGGCTACCACGGCGAGCGCCAGGAGGCGGCGTTTCTCGCCAAGGAAGCCGAGCGCGTCGGCTACCCGGTGATGATCAAGGCCTCGGCGGGCGGCGGCGGCAAGGGCATGCGCATCGTACGCGCGGCCGGCGATTTCAAGGCCGCGCTCGAGGGCGCAAAGCGCGAGGCGCAATCCGCCTTCGGCGACGAGCGGGTGCTCATCGAACGCTACCTCGAGCGGCCGCGGCACATCGAGGTGCAGGTGTTCGGCGACACGCACGGCAACTTCGTCCACCTCTTCGAACGCGACTGCTCGGTGCAGCGCCGCCACCAGAAGGTGCTGGAGGAAGCGCCGGCCCCCGGCATGACCGGGCAGCGCCGCAATGAAATGGGTGAAGCCGCGGTGGCCGCGGCGCGGGCGGTGAAGTATGTCGGCGCCGGCACGGTGGAATTCATCGCCGGGCAGGATGGGCGCTTCTACTTCATGGAGATGAACACGCGGCTGCAGGTCGAGCACCCGGTCACCGAGATGATCACTGGGCTCGACCTCGTCGAATGGCAGCTGCGCGTGGCGGCGGGCGAACCGCTGCCGCTTGCGCAGGGCGACCTGGCGATCCGCGGCCACGCTATCGAAGCGCGCCTCTATGCCGAGGACCCGGCGCGCGATTTCCTGCCGCAGACCGGGCGCCTGGCGCACCTGCGTTTCCCGGAGGACGCGGCCGACCTGCGCACGGACACCGGCGTGGAGATCGGCGCTTCGATCTCGTCGCACTACGATCCGATGATCGCCAAGCTGATCGCCTGGGGCGCAGACCGCCGCGCGGCGCTCACGCGGCTCGCCTCGGCGCTGGACGAAGTCGAGATCGCGGGGCTGCGGACCAACGTCGAATTCCTCGCCCGGACCGTACGCAGCCGTGCGTTCACCTCGGCGGAGCTCGACACCGGCCTGATCGAGCGCAGCCGCGCCGAGTTGTTCCCGCCGCGGGAGTCGCTCTCAGACGAGGTGCTGGCCGCGGCGGCCTATGCCGAACTTCTCGAGGAGGAGAACGCCGCACGGGGCCGCGCCGCCGCGTCCGCCGACCCGCATTCGCCCTGGGATCGCGTGGACGGCTGGCGCCTGAACCAGGATTCGCACCATGCTTTCGCTTTCGCCGAAGGCGATGAACGCCACATGGTGACTGCCCATTTTCGCGACGCGGGCATCCGCATTGGCATCGGCGGCCGCGAGCTCGCCTTCCAAGGCGAGCGCCTGGCCGACGGCCGGCTGTTGCTGCGGCTCGACGGCCGCGCCACCAAGGCGCGCGCGGTGCGCGACGGGCGCGACTGGCACATCTACATCGAGGGCGCGCATCGCCGCCTTACGCTGCACGATGAACTCGAAGGGCTCGACATCGACGCCGGCGGCGGCTCGCTCGCCGCGCCGATGCCCGGCAGGATCATCGCCGTGATGGTAAAGCCGGGAGACAGGGTGACGAAGGGCGCGCCGCTGCTCATCCTCGAGGCGATGAAAATGGAGCACACGATCTTTGCCCCCGGAGACGGCGTGGTGCAGGAAATCCACTACGCTGCGAGCGAGCAGGTGCCCGAGGGCGCCGAACTGCTGAGACTGGAGTAGGCCATGGCCGCATTGCCAGGCAAAGTGCGCATCGTCGAGGTGGGGCCGCGCGACGGGCTGCAGAACGAAAAGCAGGAGGTGCCGACGAAGGTGAAGCTCGAGCTGATCGAGCGGCTGGCCGACGCAGGGCTGCCGGCGGTGGAAGCGACGGCCTTCGTGTCGCCGAAGTGGGTGCCGCAGATGGCCGACCACACCGAGGTGCTCGAAGGCATCCGCCGCAGGCCGGGGGTGTCCTACCCGGTGCTCACGCCGAACTTGCAGGGCTTCCAGGCCGCGTACGCCGCAGGCGCCACCGAGGTGGCGATCTTCGGCGCCGCGTCGGAAACCTTCTCCAGGAAGAATATCAACTGCTCGATCGCCGAGTCGCTCGAACGCTTCCGCCCGGTGGCGGAGGCTGCGCAGGCGGCGGGCGTCAAAGTGCGCGGCTACATCTCCTGCGTGCTCGGCTGCCCCTACGAGGGCGAAGTGCCGCCGCAGACGGTGGCCGCGGTCGCAGCCGCGCTGCACGACATGGGCTGCTACGAGGTGTCGCTCGGTGACACCATCGGCGTGGGCACGCCCGGCAGGACGCAGAAGATGATCGAAGCGGTCGCGAAGCGCGTGCCGATCGAGCGTCTCGCCGGCCACTACCACGACACCTATGGCCAGGCGCTCGCGAACATCTATGCATCCCTGGAACTGGGCGTGGCAACCTTTGATTCCTCGGTCGCAGGCCTGGGCGGCTGTCCCTATGCCAAGGGCGCCTCGGGCAACGTCGCCACCGAAGACGTGATCTACATGCTGCACGGCCTGGGCATGCGCACCGGCATCGATCTCGACAAAGTGGTCGACACCGGCCAGTGGATCTGCGGTGTGATTGGCAAGGAGCCGGCGTCCAAGGCCGGCAAGGCAATCGCGGCGAAGAAGGCCAGAGCGGCTTGATCGCATCGCCCTGCAACAAGGTCTGCGCGATGGATGCCGAGCAGCGCTATTGCCTGGGCTGCTGGCGCACGCTCGCGGAGATCGCCGCGTGGGGGTCGATGACGAACAAAGAGCAGCGGGCCGTGCTGAAGCAACTGCAGCGACGCCGCAACATTTCGCGGCCTACAATGCGCGAATGAACCCGACCCTGTTCAAGCGCTATGCAGCCGTCCTTGTTGCAGCCGTCCTGCTGGCCGGCTGTGCCACGGCCGAGCAGACAGCATCCGTCAAGCCCAGGCTCGTCGTGTTCCTGGTAGTGGACGGCTTGCCACAGCGCCAGGTGGTGGATTACCGCGACCAGCTCGCGCCCGACGGCTTGCGCCGCTTCCTCGAGCGCGGCGCATGGTTCTCCGACGCGCGCTACGGGCACGCGTTCACCGTGACCGGTGCGGGACACGCCACCATGCTGACCGGCGCCTACCCGCACCGCAGCGGCATCATCGGCAACGACTGGCGCGACCGCGTGACCGGCGAACCGGAGTACTGCGCGGGCGATGCGGCGCACACCTATATCGGCCATAAGACGCAGAAGCTCGATGGCACGAGCCCGAAGAACCTGATGGTCGAGACGGTGGGCGACGTGCTGCGCGGCGCCGACACGCGCGCCAAGGTGATCGCGATCTCCGGCAAGGATCGCGGCGCAATCCTGCCCGCCGGCAAGGCGGGTGTCGCCTACATGTACATGGACTCGACCGGGCAGTTCGCGTCCACTACCTATTACATGAAGGAGCACCCCGCCTGGGTCACCGCCTTCCACGCTGCCAAGCCCGCCGATCGCCACTTCAAGGCGAGCTGGTCGCCGCTGCTGCCCGAGGGCGCCTACGCGCGCTCGCTGGCGGACGGCCAAGCCTGGTACAACGCGGGCGGCAAGCTGCCCAAGGTGCTGGGGGAAGGAGATGAGAAGCCCGGCCCGGCGTTCTACAGCGCGCTGATGCGCAGCCCGTACGGCGATGTCATGACGCTGGATTTCGCGCGCGCCGCGATCGCCGGCGAGGGGCTCGGCCAGGACGAGGTGCCGGACATCCTGTCGGTCAGCTTGTCCACGCACGACTACATCAATCACGCCTACGGCCCGGAGTCGCGCCTCTCGCACGACCACCTGCTGCAGCTTGACCGCCTGCTCGAAGCTTTTTTCCGCGACCTCGACCGCCTGGTAGGCAGGGAGCGCTACGTCGCCGTGCTGACTGCGGACCATGGGTTCATGCCCGCACCCGAGTACAGCAAGTCGCTTGGCCGCAATGCAGGCAGGCAGAACATCCCGCAATTGCTCGCCGGCGTGAGCACGGCGCTGCAGCAGAAGTTCGGCGAGGCGAAGCTCGCGCGCGGCTTCTCGGCAAGCGGCGTGCTGCTCGACAACGCGATGATCGCGCAGAAGAAGCTCGATGCCGCGGCAGTGCAGAACGAAGTGCGGCGAGCGGTCCTCGCCGAGCCAGGCGTTGCCGCGGCCTTCACGCGTGCCGAGCTGGAGAACCCGGCGAGTTTGCCGGCGAACACGCCGTTCCTCGCACAGGTGCGCAAGACGTGGAACCCCGATCGCTCCGCCGACGTGCAGATGATCGTCAAGGAGTACTGGCTGTTCGAGTCGCGGCGCACCTTCGCCGCCACCCACGGCTCGCCTTACGCGCCCGACTACACCGTGCCGATCCTGTTCTACGGCCCGCACTGGGTCGGCGCCGGCCGTGTCGACACCACGGTCGAAGTGGCGGACATCGCACCCACGCTCGCGCGCCTGCTGCAGGTGCCGGCACCCTCCGGTTCCGAGGGCAAGCTCCTGCCGCTCGCCCCGCCAGCGCACTGAGTTCGCCATGCGGGCGGTACGCTGGTATTTCGATTTCGTCTCGCCGTACTCCTACATCGCGTTCAAGCGGCTGCATGAACTGCCGCGCGACGTGACGCTGGAACTGCGGCCGGTGTTGTTCGGCGCACTGCTGAATCACTTCGGGCAAAAAGGACCGGCGGAAGTGCCGGCCAAGCGGCTCTGGACCTACCGCTGGTGCATCTGGTGGGCGCGCAGCCTCGGCATCCCATTTCGCTTCCCCGCTTCGCACCCGTTCAATCCCCTGCACCATTTGCGCCTGGCGATCGCGGCCGGCGTAACGCCGAAGAGCGTGGAGCGCATCTTCGATGCGATCTGGACTACGGGCGCTGAGGCGAGCGCGCCCGCGGCCTTCACGGCGCTGGCGAAGGAATTGGGCGTGGATGAAGCAGGCCTGAATGCGCCGGAAGTGAAGGATGCGCTGAGGAAGAATACCGAAGAAGCCGCGGCGCGCGGCGTGTTCGGCGTGCCGACCTACGAGGTGGACGGGGAACTGTTCTGGGGCGCCGACTCGATCGGCTACGTCAACGCGTTCCTCGCCGATCCCGCGGTGCTGAGGAACGACGAAATCCGCCGCGCCGACAGCTTACCCGTCGGCGCGGCGCGCAAGAGCTAGCTCAGAAATCTACCTTCTCGCCCGGCTGCGGAACGATCACGCGCGTCGGCGAATTGCCGAGGGCCTTGATGAGCTCCTCGGGCTTGCCCGCGAGGATCGGGTAGGTGCCGTAGTGCATCGGGATGACGAACCGCGGCTTGAGGAAACGGTTGGTCGCCAACGCGGCGTCTTCCGGGTTCATCGTGAAATGCCTGCCGATCGGCATGAGGACGAGATCGGGCTTGTAGAGCTCGCCGATCAGGGCCATGTCCCCGAATACGGCCGTGTCGCCCATATGGTAGATCTTGAAGCCGTTCTCCATTTCGACGACATAGCCGACCGGCTCGCCGCCGAAGTGGGTCTCGTCCTTTCCCGTCGCTGGATTCTTCCACACGAGCTCCGAGGAATGCTCGGCGTGCGTCGCCGTGATCTTCACGCCGTTCGGGCCGAAGGGCATGATCGTGCCGCCCTTGCCGAAGCGTGGCGCGAGCTTCGCCGGCAGCATGCCGAGGGTCACGACCGTGTTGCCCAAGCCCGCGGCCGTGTACATCGGGGCATCGTTGAGCTTGGCCAGGTCCGGCGCATCAGTGAAATGGTCGAAGTGCGCGTGCGTGACGAGGATCAGGTCCACCTTGCCGAGCGCGGAAAGCTCCTTGAACGCGGTCGGCGTCTTGGGGTTGGTCCTCAGCCACGGATCGATCACGATCACCTTGCCACCCGGCGTGGTAATCCTGAAGGTGGCCTGGCCAAGCCACAGCACTTCCGTCTTGCCCGACTGCGCCAGGGCCGATCCCGCGAACAACGCGAGCGCCACGGCAAACAGAATCTTCTTCATCGACTCCTCCTCATGTGTACTTGCGCGTATCGTCTATCACCTTGCCGTCGTTCGGCAAGCTTCCCTGCGCTACCAGCTCGACTTCGCCGCGCAGCTTGGTGACATCGCGGATCGAGGCGACGATCGCCTCCGCCAGCCCCGCGGGCCGCTCCTTCACCTCGCATTTCAGCGTCATGCGGTCGTTGCCGGTCTCCCCCTCCACCACCAGGCGCGCCTTCAGCACCTCCTTATGGCGGTGCAGCACTTCGCCCACCTGCTTGGGCGTGACGAACATCGCCCGCACCTTGGTGGTCTGGTCGGCGCGCCCCATCCAGCCTTTGATGCGCATGTTGGTGCGCCCGCAGGGGCTCGTCCCCGCGAGCACGGCAGAAAGGTCACCCGTGCCGAAGCGGATCAATGGGTAGTCCGCATTCAGCGAAGTAACGACTACCTCGCCGACCTCGCCAGCGGGCACCGGGTCGCCGGTGCCGGGGCGCACGATCTCGAGGATCAGCGCCTCCTCCAGGATCATTCCCTCGTTGACCTTGCCGTCCGGCATGGCGCTCTCGTAGGCCAGCAGGCCGATGTCCGCCGTCGCGTAGAGCTGCAGCACGCGGATGCCGCGCGCGGCCATCGCCTGGCGCAGTGCGGGCGGAAGATACTCGGCACCGACAATCGCCTTCTGCAACGAGGAAACGTCGATCTTCAGTTCACCGGCCTTCTCCACGATCAGCTTGAGGAACGAAGGCGTGCCGCCGAAGCCGTTGATGCGCAAGTCGCGGATTGCCGCTGCCTGCATCTCGGTCTGCCCGGTGCCGCCCGGCACGACGGTGCAGCCGACGGCGAGCGCACCGTGCTCGATCATCGAGGCCGCCGGCGTGAAATGATAGGAAAAGCCGTTCAGCAACAGGTCGCCCGGACGGAAACCCGCGGCGTACAGCGAGCGCGCCGTGCGCCACCAGTCCCCGCCCTGCCCTTCGGGGTCGTACACCGGGCCAGGCGAGACGAACAGCTTGGCAAGCGTGCCGACTGGCGTGGCGTTCAGGCCCCCGAGGGGCGGCATCGCCTTTTGCAGCTCGGCGAGATCCGACTTGCGCGTGACCGGCAACTTCGCGAGCGCGGCGCGCGTGGTCACTGCACGCGGATCGACGTCCTGCAGGATGCGAGCCCAGCCGGGCGCGTTCTGCTTTGCGTGCGCCAGCTGCCTGGGCAACGCGGCCATCAGCGCCGCCTCGCGTTCCTGCGCCGCTCTTGTTTCCAGTGCGTCGAAGTGCCCGGTCAGAGCCAACGCTTCCTGCGCCGGTAGGACTTCACGTCGCGGAAGCTGCGGCGCGCCCCGGAGGAAAAGCCGAGGTAGAACTCCTTCACGTCCTCGTTCTCGGCGAGCGACCTGCCCTCGCCGTCCATCACCACGCGTCCGTTCTCCAGGATATAGCCATAGTCGGCGTACTTGAGCGCGATGTTGGTGTTCTGCTCGGCGAGCAGGAAGCTCACCTTTTCCTTCTGGTTGAGGTTCTTCACGATCTCGAAGATCTCCTCCACCAGCTGCGGCGCGAGGCCCATCGAAGGCTCGTCCAGCAGGATCATCTGCGGCCGGGCCATCAGCGCGCGGCCGATGGCGGTCATCTGCTGCTCGCCGCCCGAGGTGTAGCCCGACTGCGACTTGCGCCGGTCCTTCAGGCGCGGGAAGTAGCGGTAGACCTTCTCCAGATCACCACTCAAGTCAGCTCCGCCGCGCGTGTAGGCGCCGGTGAGGAGGTTTTCCTCCACCGTGAGGTGCTGGAAGCAGTGCCGGCCCTCCATCACCTGGCAAATTCCGCGCTTCACCAGCTCGGCGGGGTTGAGCTGGTCGATGCGCTGGCCGCGAAACTCGATGTGGCCCTTGGTGACGTCGCCGCGCTCGGCACGCAGCAGGTTGGAGATCGCTTTGAGCGTGGTGGACTTGCCGGCACCGTTGGCGCCGAGCAGCGCCACGATCTGGCCCTCCTGCACCTGCAGCGAGACGCCCCTGAGCACCAGGATGACGTGGTCGTAGATGACTTCGACGTTGCTGACGGAAAGATAGGCGGCGGATGCGGTCATGAATGTGAAAACGGCCGCCCGGGGGCGGCCGTCCGTTGCCCTGAGAGCAGGCTAGTTTTCCTTCGAACAGTCGCGCGGGGTGATGCCCTTTTCCTTCGCGTACTGCGCGGCGGAGGCTTCGATCATCGGGCGCACCAGCTTCTGGTCGGACGCGATCCAGTCGGTGATCACTTTCCACTGCTTGCCGTCCCACTGCTGGAACTTGACGGCGCCGCCCCCTTCGTGGTCCAGGCAGGAGACTTTCAGCGGCTGCATGAACCCGGTCGCTCCGAGCTTCTTCAGGTAGGCGTCGTCGATGGTCAGGTTTTCAAGTCCCCAGCGCACCTGCTCGCCCGTCATCGATTGTCCCTTGCCGAAGCGCGTCTGCGCCTTGCGCACAGCTTCCGAGGTGATGATCGAGAACACCACGCCGCGGTTGTAATAGGCCGAACCGATGCGCGACTTGTCATCCATCTCGCCTTTACCCTTGGCGTAGAGGTGCTTCATGATGTCCTGGATTACCGGGTAGTTCGTTCCCGAGACGTTGAAGGCCGCCGCGATGTAGCCCTTGGCGGCATCGCCCGCCGGGATGACGTCCTCCTCCGAGCCCGACCACCACACGCCGAGAATCTTGTCACGCGGATACCCTGCGCGCTGCGCCGCCTTGATCGCCGTCGGGTTCATCACGCCCCAGCCGCGCAGGATCACCCAGTCCGGCTGGATCTGGCGGATCTGCAGCCACTGCGCCTGCTGCTCGTTCCCGGGGTTCGGCACCGCGATGTTGGTCAGCGCGAAGCCATACATCTTCGCCTGGGCTTCGAGCACGGGCAGGGTCTCCTTGCCGTAGGCGGAATCGTGATAGAGGTTCACGATCTTCTTGCCCTTCAGCTTGTCCATCCCACCTTCCCGCATGCCGATGAACTTGATCTTGGCGGTGTTCTGCGACCAGTAGTTCGTGATCAAGGGGAAGATGTACGGGAAGATGCGCCCATCCGCGGCGTCAGTGCGGCCGTAGCCCACCGAGACGATGGGAATCTTGTCCGCGGTGCCTTTCTCGATCAGCGAGTAGGTGATGCCGGTAGACAGCGGATGGACCAAAGTCGCGCCGGTCGGCGGATGCTTCTTCGTGCGCTCGTAGCATTCCACGCCGCGCGCGTTGTTGTATTCCGTCTCGCACTTCTCACCGGTGAACTTGACGCCGTTGACGCCGCCGTCGCGCTCGTTGAGCATGTTCAGATAGTCGATCGCGCCGCCGGCGATGCCCGAGCCGCTCGCGGCAAACGGGCCGACCCAGTAATAGCTGTGCGGGACGAACTGCTCCTTGGCCTGCGCCAGCGCGCCGGCGGAAAAGCCGGCCGACGCGACGATTGCCAAAGCAAGGGTGCTGTGTTTCATGTGCGTGTCTCCTTGGGTCCGGCCCTCTGTGGAGCCTGTTTCATATAGCGGAACAATGAGTATAGCCAAACTATTCCGAGTGTCTAGTGCGGGAAGGGCCACAGGCGCAGCTTTTCCTTCGCGATCTGCCAGAGCCGCGCCAGGCCGTGCGGCTCGACGATCAGAAAGAAAACGATCAATGCCCCGAAGATGATCAATTCGAGGTTGGACACCACCGCGTGCGAGATCTCCATGCCCGAGGCATGGGATATCGCTCCGAACAGGACGCTCAGGAATATCGGCAGCAGTACGATGAACGCGGCCCCCAGGAAGGAGCCGAGGATCGAGCCCACGCCGCCGATGATGACCATGAACAGGATGCGGAACGACAGGTCCAGCGTGAAGGCCTCCGGCTCCACCGTGCCCAGGTAGGTGTAAGCGAACAGCGCCCCCGCGACCCCGCAGTAGAACGAGCTGATGGCGAAGGCGAGGAGCTTGGTCTTCATCATCGGGATGCCGATCACGCTCGCCGCCACGTCCATGTCGCGCACCGCCATGAAGGCGCGCCCGGTTTCGCTGCGCATCAGGTTCTTGGCCAACAGCGCCATCACGGCGACGATCGCCAACGTCAACACATATTTGCGGGCCGGCGTATCGAAGACGTAGCCCAGGATTACGATTTTCTGCGCGGTGATCACGCCGGAGGCACTGTAGTTGGTGATCCAGCCGATGCGCTGTATCGCCCACAGCACGAAGAACTGGCAGGCCAGCGTCGCCACCGCGAGGTAGAAACCCTTGATGCGCAGGCTCGGCAGGCCGAAGACGATGCCCACTGCCGCTGCGCACACGCCGGCCAGGATGAAACTCGGAATGACGCCAAGCCAGGGCATGCGCAGCACGAAGTTGTAGGCCATGAACGCACCCACGGCCATGAACGCCGCGGTGCCGAGTGAAAGCTGTCCCGCGTATCCGGTCAGGATGTTGAGGCCCAGCGTGGCCAGCGCAAAAATCAGGAACGGCGTGAGGATTGCCGAGAGCCAGTACTGGTTCGCGAGGAGCGGTACGACGATGAACGCCACCAGCAGCAGCGCGGCGACCGCGATCCGGTCCTGCCGGATGGGGAAGATCTGCTGATCTTCGGCGTAAGTGGACTTGAACTGCCCGGCTTCGCGGTAAAGCATCGCTACACCCTGTCGATGATCTTTTCGCCGAACAGCCCCTGCGGCCGCACCAGCAGGAACATCAGCGCAATGACATAGGCGAACCAGGATTCGATGCCGCCGCCGACCATCGGCCCGACGTACACCTCGGCGAGCTTCTCCGAGGCCCCGATGATCAGGCCGCCAATGATCGCGCCCGGGACCGACTCGAAGCCCCCGAGGATCAGCACCGGCAGGGCTTTCAGCGCGATGAACGTGAGGGCGAACTGCACTCCATTCCTCGCGCCCCACATCAAGCCCGCCACCAGCGCCACGAAGCCCGCCACCGCCCAGACGATCGCCCAGATGTGCTTCAAGGGAATGCCGACGGCCAGCGCCGCCTGGTGGTCGTCCGCCACCGCGCGCAGCGCGCGGCCGATGCGCGTGTACTGGAAGAACAGCGCCAGCCCCGCCACCATGGCCCCGGCGACGCCCGCGGCGAAAAGTTCGAACTGGCTGACGTTGATGTTCCACTTCTGCGAAAGCCATTCCATCGGCACGTCCGGGATGCCGAGTTCGAGCCCGTGCGGTTGCGATCCCCACACCAGCTGCGACAGGCCTTCGAGCACGAAGGTGAGGCCGATGGTCGCCATGAACAGGGTGATCGGCGGCTGGTTGACCAGCGGCCGCAGGACGATCTTCTCGATGCCGATGCCGAGCACCACCATCACGCCGAGCGTGATGACCAGCGCCAGCCAGAAGTTGATCCCCATCTTCAGGATCGACACGAACGTGAGCGCGGCGAGGAACACCATCGCCCCTTGCGCGAAATTGAACACGCCGGAGGCCTTGTAGATCAGCACGAAACCGAGCGCCACGAGCGAGTACATCACCCCGGCCAGCAGCCCGCCAATAAGCACCTCGAAGAAGAACGCGACGTTCATGTCAGTGCGCCACCCCGAGGTAGGCGTCGATCACCGCCTGGTTGGCGCGCACCTCGTCGGGCGTGCCGTCGGCGATCTTGCGGCCGTAGTCGAGCACCACTACACGGTCCGAAATGTCCATCACCACGCCCATGTCGTGCTCGATCAGCACGATGGTGGTGCCGTAGTGGTCGTTGACATCGAGCACGAACCGGCACATGTCCTGTTTCTCCTCCATGTTCATGCCCGCCATCGGCTCATCCAGCAGCAGCAGCCTCGGCTCGGCCGCCAGCGCGCGCGCCAGCTCCACGCGCTTTTGCAGGCCGTAGGGCAGCTTGCCCACGGGCGTCTTGCGGATGTGCTGGATCTCGAGGAAGTCGATGATCTCCTCCACCGCGCGGCGGTGCTCGAGCTCCTCGCGCCGCGCCCGGCCGATCCAGATCGCCTGTTCGAGGAAAGAGCAGCGCATCTTCAGGTTGCGCCCGGTGAGCACGTTGTCCAGCACCGTCATCCCCTTGAACAGGGCGATGTTCTGGAACGTGCGCGCGATGCCCAGCGAGGCCGCCTCGCGCGAATCCATGTTGCGGAATTCGCGCCAGGCGCCGTTGGCGCGCAACCGGATGGCGCCCTTTTGCGGATGGTAGACGCCATTGAGCACGTTCAGCATCGAACTCTTGCCGGCGCCGTTCGGACCGATGATGGCGCGGATCTCGTGCTCGTGCACGTCGAAGCTCACCTCCTGCAGCGCCTTCACGCCACCGAAGGCGAGCGACACGCCCTGCACGGAGAGCACCGCCTCCCCGACCTGTTGCGCCCGACTCATGCCGCCCGCTTTGCCGCCGCGGGCGGGAAGGTCTTGGCGTCGCGGATCGCCAGGTCCGCGGCGAGCATCCCGGTGCGGCCATCCTCGTACTTCACCTGCATCTCGATGTGCACGGTGTCCTTGCCGCCATAGAGGGCGTCAAGCAGCGTCGCGTACTTTTCGGCGATGAAGGCGCGCCGCACCTTGCGCGTGCGCGTGAGCTCGCCGTCGTCGGCGTCCAGCTCCTTGTGCAGGATGAGGAAGCGCCGGATCTGCGAATTGGCGACCTCGGGCTCCTGCGCCAGGTCGGCGTTTACGCGCTCGACGCACTCGCGCACCAGCACGAGCACTTCCTGGCGCGAGGCGAGGTCGACATACCCGGTGTAGGGCATGTTGCGCTTCTCGGCCCAGTTGGCGACCGCCTCGAAGTCGAAGTTGATGAACACGCACACCCTGTCGCGCCCGTCGCCGAAGGCCACTGCTTCCTTGATGTAGGGGAAAAACTTGAGCTTGTTCTCGAGGTACTTGGGCGCGAACAGGGTGCCGTCCGCAAGCTTGCCGACGTCCTTCACGCGATCGATGATCTTGACGTGGCCATCGGCGTCGAAGTAGCCCGCATCGCCGGTGTGGAACCAGCCGTCGCGATCCTTCGCTTCCAGGGTCGCCTGCGCGTTCTTGTAGTACTCCTTGAACAGGCCCGGGGAGCGGATCACGAGCTCGCGGCTGGGCGTGAACTTGAGCTCCACGCCGGGCACTGCGGGCCCCACGGTGTCGGCCTTGACCTGGCCGTCCGGCTGGATGCAGACGAACACGCTCGTTTCCGTCGAGCCATAAAGCTGCTTGAGGTTGATGCCGATCGAGCGGTAGAAGCGGAACAGGTCCGGCCCGATCGCCTCGCCCGCGGTATAGGCAACGCGCACGCGGCTCATGCCTAGCACGTTGCGCAGCGGCCCGTAGGTGGACAGGTCTCCCAGCCAATACAGCAGCCGGTCGGCGAGGCCCACCGGCTTGCCGTCCAGGATCGCACCCCCGACCCGGTTCGCGATGCCCATGAAGCGGCGGTAAAAGAAGCGGCTCACGCGGTCCGCGTCCTCCATGCGGATCGAGACCTGAGTCAGCAGCGCTTCGAGCACCCGCGGCGGCGCGAAGTAATAGGTCGGCCCGATCTCGCGCATGTCGGTCATCACCGTCTCGGCGGACTCCGGGCAGCAGATGCAGTAGCCGGTGACGAAGGGCTGCGCGTAGGAAAAGATGTTCTGCCCGATCCAGGCGGGCGGCAGGTAGGCGAGCACCACGTCGGCATCATTCAGGCCTTCCATCTCGGCCGCCGCTTGCGCGCGGTCGATGAGCGCATGGTGCGTCAGCACCACACCCTTGGGATTGCCGGTGGTGCCCGAGGTGAAGAACATCGCCGCGGTATCGCCACCTGCGCCCTTGGCGATCTCGCCTTCCAGGAACGCAGGATCGCGTGCCAGCGACTCGCGCCCAAGCTCGAGCAGGCTGTCGTAGCTGGCGAGCTGCGCCTGTGCATAGTGACGCATGCCGCGCGGGTCGTCATAGTAAATGCGCTCGAGCGTCGGGCACTGCGGCAGGATCTCGAGCAGCTTGTCCACCTGCTCCTGGTCTTCGGCCACCGCGAAGCCGATCCCGGCATTCTGGATCGGGAACGCCATTTCGGTGGCGGCCGCGTCCTGGTACAGCGGTACCGGGATGCCGCCGAGGCATTGCGCGGCGCACATCGCCGCGTAAATGCGCGGCCGGTTGTCGCCCACCAGCGCGAGATGGTCGCCGCGCTTGAAGCCGTGTCCCGCAAGGCCGCAGGCGAGAGCGCGCGCCTCGTCGGCGAATTGCTTCCAGGTCCAGGTCTGCCAGATGCCCAGGTCCTTCTCGCGGATCGCGGGCAGCGCGCCGCGCACCAGCGCGTGGTGCAGCAGCAGCTTGGGAAATGTGTCGTGCGTCCCGATGTCGATGCTCATCGAGCCTGTTCCTCCTCCAAGGACGACTGGATTCTTGCATAGAATGCCGGGGTTTTGGTCAGCGGAGGCGGGATGCAAGGCACCGAGCATTGGACGACAAAGCGGGACGTGCGGCTGTTCCTCTGGCGCAAGCCACCGGCCGCCCGGCCCGCGGGCACCATCCTGTTCGTGCACGGTTCCTCCATGGCGTCGCAGCCGACTTTCGACCTGCAGGTACCCGGCCGGCCGCAATCCTCGGTGATGGAGTGGTTTGCGGCGCGCGGTTTCGACACCTGGTGCATGGATAACGAGGGCTACGGCCGCTCGGACAAGTCGCGCCCGATCAATTGCGACATCGCCAACGGCGCCGACGATCTGGCCGCGGGCAGCGAGTACATCTTGCGCACAAGCGGCGTAACAAAGCTCCTCGTCTACGGCATCAGTTCGGGCGCGTTGAAAGCCGCGCTGTTCGCCGAGCGCCATCCACAGCGCGTGGCGCGCCTCGCGCTCGATGCCTTCGTCTAAACCGGGGAGGGCAGCCCGACTCTCGCCGAGCGCAGGAAGAAGCTCGCCGAGTTCCGCTCGAAGCACCGCCGGCCGATCGACCGCGCTTTCGTGCGCAGCATTTTCTCGCGCGACCATCCGGGCACCGCGGATGAGGCAACGGTCGAAGCTTTCGCCGACGCGATCCTCGCGCTCGACGACTCGGTGCCCACCGGCACCTACGTCGACATGTGCTCCAAGCTGCCGCTCGTCGATCCGGCCAGGATCAACGTGCCGACGATCGTGATGCGCGGCGAGTACGACGGCATCGCGAGCTT
>Ga0210380_10000310_pt1 | contig 23179 bp, 15 predicted proteins | sample PLM4_5_coexredo_FD_155476 | JGI IMG/M metagenome (GOLD analysis project Ga0210380, IMG submission 155476) | Groundwater sediment microbial communities from an aquifer in East River, Colorado, USA - PLM4_5_coex redo | ecosystem: Environmental > Terrestrial > Soil > Riparian zone | place: USA... | reverse complement strand
CCAACTCCGCTGGGTTTCGGATTGTCGAGGCCCTGATCAGGCGCCTGAGGTCGTTCCCGGCTGTATTCAAGACTGCCAGAGCGATGGCTCGTAGAATCGCCAGGCGGGTGGCCACGGTTGATTGAGCGTCGCTGGCCAGTGTGAGGGGGCCGGAGCGTTGAAACTGCCACCAGACACTGACGAAGCTCCGATATGTACGCCTCCTTGAGGACAACTTCCGCGTTGCTCTGCCTGAAGTCCGTGTGAAGGCGGTGGGCTTCCTGAATGCGTCGTCGGCAACGGCGATCGCGTCCATTCCGTACGTGTCAATGCCCTCCGCGCCGCATGACGTAGCGACGACCGGGACTCCATGTTGCAGCTCCTGCAGAGGATAAGCAACATTAGAGGGGGTCGAGGTTGACCGAATGCCCATTATGCGACTTGGACCGGATGGCCCGAGGCTTCCCTCCCCCCTTCGGACAGACCTCATTTCTTGGGAGGATGGGGTCTATGGGGCGTCCGAGTCGGTTTCGCCGGAGGTGCGTGAGCACGCCATTCGGCTGGTGATGAAGCAGCGCTCGGCGCATCCATCGGAGTGGGCCGCGCTGCAAGCCGTGGCAACGAAGCTCGGCACCACGGCCGAGACGCTGCGGAAGTGGGTGCGACAGGCTGAGCGCGACACCGGCCAGCGCCCGGGCCTGCCGACGAGCGAGCGCGAGCGGCTGGCGGCGCTGGAGCGCGAGAATCGCGAGCTGAAGCGGACCAACGAGATTCTCAAGACGGCGTCCGCGTATTCGCCCAGACGGCGCTCGACCGCCGGAGCAGATAGCCGCGATGGTGTCGTACATCGACGCCCATCGGGACCGGTTCGGGGTCGAGTCGATCTGCCGCGTGCTGCCGATCGCCCCCGTCGACGTAACACCGCCACCGGCAGCACCGGGCTGATCCGGCCCGTCGCTCGGCGCGGGCGCAACGCGATGACATGCTGCGCGTCGAGATTCAGCGCGTCTACGACGAGCACCACGACATGTACGGGCCCCGCAAGGTCTGGAAGCAGCTCCGGCGCGAAGGGATCCGCGCGGCGCGCTGCACCGTCGGGCGCCTGATGCGGGCGATGGGCCTGGCCGGCGCCGTCCGCGGACGCGCGTGGGTCATCACGACACGTGCCGCCGCCGCGGGCCGGCCTGCGGATCTCGTGGAGCGGCAGTTTGTGGCGACGCGGCCGAATCAGCTCTGGGTGTCGGACTTTACGTACGTGGCGACCTGGAGTGGGTTCGTCTACGTGGCGTTCGTCATCGACGTGTTCGCGCGGCGGATCGTCGGCTGGCGCGTATCGGCATCGATGCGCACAGACTTCGTGCTCGACGCGATGGAGCAAGCCATCTACGCTCGGCGTGGCGACGGACGGGACCGTGGCGTTCGCTCGAGGCCTTGGAGTTCGCCACGCTCGCGTGGGTGGACTGGTTCAATATGCGGCGGCTGCTGGGACCGATCGGGGACATCCCACCGGCCGAGTTCGAAGCCCAGTACTATGCCCAGGCCGCGGTGGCCTGATTCGACAAATTCGGTCTCCGACGTTCCCGGTACACTTCAGGCACGCGACCCGGATGCGACGACCTATCAGTTCGTGTTCGTGGCGGGACTGAAGGACGGCCTGCTTGCGTCACCGCCGGGCGGGGTACTGGCGGAACGGCTCATCGCCGAGAACGACTCGCTCCTTGCGCAGTACAGGGAGCTGCAGACCTATGTGAAGAGCCTGGAAGCCGACCGACGGCCCGAGCGGAGGCAGCGGCCGCGAACACCAGCTTCAGCGCGAGCGCGATGAACTACGTCAGGAACTCGAGCGACGTGTTCACGAAGCCCACCGTCTTCACGTGGACTTCTGACAGAGTAAAGCGGATGTTGTCCTCAAGGACGCCTACATATCCGATCTTCGTCAGCAAGTAGATTCGCTCGTGGCTCAGCGGGATCAGTTATCGGCGGAGCGCCGGCAGTTGTCGGCGAAGCACAAGGATCTATCAGCCAGGCGCGATCGACTGGCCGCTGAGCGGGAGCAGGTGTTGGCGCGGCAGGACAGCCTGGAGACGACGGTGCGCGAACTGCGAACGTACGTCAACTCTGCCGGGTTTCGGATTGTCGAGGCCGTGATCAGGCGCTTGAGGTCGTTTCCTGTAGTATTCAAGACCATAGAGCCATGACTCGCAGAATCGCCGGGCGGGGTGCCACGGTCGACTGAACGTGCCGCGGGTGGACGGCGTTCTCAACGGAACCAGACATGTCAACCGTTTTTTCAGCCAGTGAGCTTTTGCTGCGGCCGATGGTGTTCACGCGGCCGATACGATTGGTCGAACCCACCAGCTGGGTACCCCACATTCCATTCGCATTCTGGCTCATCGACGCGTTGCGTCCGCGCACCGTCGTCGAGCTCGGCACGCACTCAGGCAATAGCTTCTCGGCGTTCGCTCAGGCGGTGCAAATCCTGGGGCTGGAATCCGCGTGCTACGCGGTCGACACGTGGAAAGGCGACCCGCATACCAGCTCTTACGGGGAAGAAGTGTTCCAGGAATGGTCGACATTTCACGACCCGCATTTCGGGACGTTCTCACGTCTGGTCCGTGCGACATTTGATGATGCACTGACGAAGTTCGAGGACGGCACTATCGACTTGCTGCACATCGACGGGTATCACACATACGAAGCCGTTCGGCACGACTTCGAGTCGTGGCTGCCGAAGCTGAGTGCCAGCGCCGTCGTCCTGCTGCACGACACCAACGTTCGTGAGATGGACTTTGGCGTGTGGAAGTTCTGGCAGGAGCTGTCACGTGACTACCCGTGCTTTGCCTTCCTGCACGGGCACGGCCTGGGTGTCGTGGGTGTGGGACGCAGCCTTCCCCCGGACGTGCGCCTGCTGGTGGAGCACGGGCCTCACCAGACTCAGGACGCGTTCACCATCCGCCAGTTCTTCGGGACTCTGGGCGAGGCTCTGCTCCGCCAGCCGCGCGAGGCCACGCAGGCACGGATCGAGACCGAACTGCGATCCGAGCTCAGCAAGCACATGGAAGTGCTGGTCTCGGAACGGGAGCGTTTCACAGGATGGCTGACCGAGCGAGATCAGCAGCTCGACGTGGCCCACACGGAGCTCGGCAAGATCAGGGAAGTGCTGACTTCGGAACGGGAGCGTTTCACCGGATGGTTGACCGAGCGAGATCAGCAGCTCGACGCGGCCCACACGGAGCTCAGCAAGATCAGGGAAGTGCTGACCTCGGAGCGGGAACGTTTCACCGGATGGCTGGCCGAGCGAGACCAGGCGCTCGAAGCGGCGCGCATCGAAATCTCGCAGCTCTCCGGAGCCAACGAGGAAACCAGGCGTATCCTTTCGGAGACGTCAAACGCACGTGAGGACTCACGCAGCCTGGCACTCGAGAGACAGCACCTCCAGGAGCGGCTCGAGCTGCGTGAGGCAACGATCAAGGTTCAGGAAGCGGAGCTGACACGGCTCGGTGCCGAGTACAGCCGCCTGGAGGAAGCGCTCGAGGGCCGGGAGGACGAGCTGACACGGCTCGGTGCCGAGTACAGCCGCCTGGAGGAAGCGCTCGAGGGCCGGGAGGACGAGCTGACACGGCTTGGTACCGAGCGCAGCCGCCTGGAGGGAGCGCTCCGGAGCCGGGAGGAGGAGCTGCGCCTCGAGAGACAGCAGCTCCAGGGCCGTGTCAGGTTGTCTGAGGCAACGATCAGGGGCCAGGAAGCGGAGCTGGCACGCCTGGGTGCCGGGCGTCGCCGCCTGGAGCGGGCGCTCCAAAGCCGGGAGAAGGAGCTGCACGAAATCCGATCCGGACTCGATCAGTATCGAGCTGCGGTCACCAAGCTCGAGCAGGATGCAGCCCGATGGTTCAGGCTCGTGCTGAGACTCAGGGCATCCCGGACGAATCGGGCCACCGAAGCACCGAGGGCGGGTGTTGCGCTGATCCGGGAGGTTGCAAGGCGGGCCAGATTCTGGACCCCTCTGCCAGCCGAAGCGACCCCGATGCTGGCCTCCATGCGCCCGTCGACCCGCAGGCAAGCGCGGGAGATCCATCGGAGCGGCCTGTTCGACGACCAGTTCTACATGCGGCGCTACCCGCAAGTCGTCGAGGCCGGCCGATCTCCGCTCATGCATTTCATGACTTCTGGTGCGCGAAAAGGCTGGCTGCCGCATCCGTTGTTCGACGTGCAGTGGTACCTGGAACAGGCGGGGACAAAAGCAAAGCGCAACCCGCTCCTGCACTATCTAGAGCAAGGAGTCCGGAAGAGCAGGTCGCCCAATCGGCTGTTCGACGTCTCCTTCTATCTTGCGCAGCACCCGGATGTCGCTGCCGCGGGCAGCGAGCCGCTCGCGCACTACCTGGCCGTGGGTGCGGCGAAGGGTTCGAACCCCCATCCATTGTTCGATACCGCGTTCTATCTCGCACGGAACCCGGAGGTGGCGGCGGCAGGCAGGAATCCGCTCGAGCACTATCTGACGTCCGGAGGCCTGGAAGGCCGCGACCCGCATCCCTTGTTTCAATCCGAGTTCTACCTCAATCGGAATCCTGACGTGCGAGCGTCGGGCGAAAACCCGCTTGTTCATTTTCTCCGCGTCGGGGGCGCGAAAGGGCTCGATCCGAATCCGTGGTTCGACACGTCGTTCTATCTCGACGCCGATCGGCGCATCCGTGAGTCGGGCGAAAACCCGCTCGTCCACTTCCTTCGCGTTGGAGCAAGAAAAGGGCGTGCGCCAGGACCTGCGCCGTTGTTCGATTTGCAGTGGTACCTGGAACAGGCGGGGACAGAAGCGAAACGCAACCCGCTTCTGCACTATCTAGACCAAGGAGTCCGGAAGAAGAGGTCGCCCAATCGGCTGTTCGACGTGGCCTTCTATTTCGCGCAGAACCCGGACGTCGCAGCCGCGGGCGGCGAGCCGCTCGCGCACTACCTGACCGTGGGTGCGGCGATGGGTTCGAATCCGCACCCGCTGTTCGATACGGTGTTCTATCTCGAACGGAACCCGGAAGTGGCGGCGGCAGGCAGGAACCCGCTCGAGCACTATCTGACGTCCGGGGGCCTGGAAGGCCGGGACCCGCATCCCTTGTTTGATGCCGCGCTCTACCTCGATCAGAATCCCGAGGTGCGAGCGTCGGGTGAAAACCCGCTCGTCCATTTTCTTCGCGTCGGAGCCGCCGAAGGCCGACCAGGGGTGCTTGCGTCGTTATTCGATGCGCATTGGTACGTGGAACAGGTGGGGGCCAAAGCAAAGCGCAACCCGCTCCTGCACTATCTGGAGCAAGGAGTCAGGAAGAGAAGGTCGCCCAATCGGCTGTTCGACGTGCCCTTCTATCTCGCGCAGCACCCGGACGTCGCTGCCGCGGGCGGCGAGCCGCTCGCGCACTATCTGGCGGTGGGTGCGGCGAAGGGTTCGAACCCGCATCCGCTGTTCGATACGGTGTTCTATCTCGAACGGAACCCGGATGTGGCGGCGGCAGGCAGGAACCCGCTCGAGCACTATCTGGCGTCCGGCGGCTCGGATATCCGGGATCCGCATCCGTTGTTTCACACCGCGTTCTACCTCGAGCAGAATCCCGAGGTGCAAGCGGCGAAGGCAAATCCACTCGTCCACTTTCTGACGGTGGGCGCCCGTGAAGGGCGGGATCCGAACCCATGGTTCGACACGTCGTTCTATCTCGATGGCGATCGGCGCCTCCGTGAGTCGGGCGAAAACCCGCTCGTCCACTTTCTTCGCAAAGGCGCAAGAAAAGAGCGTGCGACAGGACCGGCTTTCGAGACGGCTTACTATGCACAGACCTATCCGGATGTGGCTGCCAGCGGCCTGAATCCGCTGACCCACTTCGTGCTTATCGGCGAGGCCGAGGGGCGGCGGACCTGCGCACCGCCCTCGCCCGTTACGTCTGGGGCCAGGGACATTCAAGGCTCGCTTGAAGCATACGAGACTCTCGCCAGGCGCGCGCGTGAAGTCGAGGCTTCGCGCATCGCAACGCTCGTCGTATCGCCTCCCACGATGATTCGACTGTCTCCGCGGGGGGACTTGTCGTCGCACACCCGTGACATCGTGCTCCTGGCTGAAGAGTCTCCAGTTGTCTCGATCGTCATCCCGGTTTTCAACAACGTCAGACTGACGATCGAATGCCTTCTGTCGATCGTGGAGGGCGGTAGCGACGTGCCGTTCGAGGTCATCGTCGTAGACAACGGCTCGACTGATGCGACGAAAGAGTTGCTCGCGGCGGTCCCGAACCTCGGGCGCCTGAGAAACGAGGAAAACACCGGCTTCGGGCCAGCCTGCAACAAGGGCGCCGACGCTGCTCGCGGGCGGTATCTTGTGTTCCTGAACAACGATGCCCAGGTGAAAACCGGGTGGCTCGCAGCGTTGCTGAGGACCTTCTCGGAGTTCGACCGCGTGGGCGCCGTCGGTCCCAAGGTTCTCTTTCCCGATGGCCGGCTCCAGGACGCCGGCTCGGCGGTCAACGCGGACTGCACGACATCACTGATTGGTGTATTCGACGATCCCGACCTCCCGCGCTTCAATTACCCGCGGGAAGTCGAGTATGTCTCTGGCGTCTGTCTGATGATCGAGGCCGACCGCTTCAAGGAAGTCGAGGGCTTTGCCGACGACTTCGCGCCGGCATACTGCGAGGACGTGGATCTGTGCCTTCAGCTGCGGCAGAAGGGCCTCCGGATCGTCTATCAGCCGTCGGCAACGGTCGTCCATCATCTCAGCGTGACGTCCAATGCCCTCGACCCTTCGTTCAAGGTTGCGGCGATAACCCGCAATCAGCAGAAGCTTTCCAACCGCCATCAGGCGCAGATCGATGAACTGGCCCGCGCTCGGGTCATCGCTTTCTATCTCCCTCAGTTCCATCCCATACCGGAGAACGATGTCTGGTGGGGGAAGGGTTTCACGGAGTGGCGGAACGTCACCCGCGCGCGCCCGAACTTCGAGGGACACTATCAGCCACGTCTTGCCGCGGACCTGGGCTTCTACGATCTGCGCCTTCGAGAGACCTACGTCGAGCAGGTGGCTCTGGCCGAGCGCTACGGCGTGAGTGGCTTCTGCTTCTACTACTACTGGTTCGACGGCAAGCGCCTGCTCGAGCGGCCGCTCGATCGGCTGCTCGAAGACGGCAGCCCTCGTTTTCCGTTCTGCGTCTGCTGGGCGAACGAGAACTGGACGCGCCGGTGGGATGGAAAAGCGCACGAGATACTGATGGCGCAGTCGTACAGCGAAGAGGACGACCTGGCGGTCATCGAGGACCTCAGTCGTTACCTGCGCCACCCTTCGTACATCCGGATCGGCGATCGACCGTTGCTGCTCATCTATCACGCGAGCCGTTTCCCCGACATGCGGAGAACGGTTGAGACGTGGCGTGCCGAGTGCCGGTCTCGTGGCATCGGCGAGATCTATCTCGCGATGGTCCAGACCTTCGATCTCACTCACGGCAGCGTGACCCCGGCCGACTGGGGCTTCGACGCCGCCGTGGAGTTCCCCCCTCACGCAAGCGGGGTCTGCCCGCTGGAGCCGGATGGGGTGCTGAACCCGAAGTTCAATGGACACGTGTTCGACTACCCTGGAACCGCCTTGCACTACATGACACGGACGCCTCCGGGCTATCGGCTCTTTCGGACCGTGATGCCGGGATGGGACAATACCGCCCGCCGGCAGGACGATTCCGTGATTTTTTCCGGCAGCACCCCGGGGGCCTATCAGGCCTGGCTCCAGTGGGTGCTGCGCCAGACACGTGAGCAGCAATTCGGAGACGAACGACTCGTGTTCGTCAATGCCTGGAATGAATGGGCCGAGGGTGCCTATCTCGAACCGGATCTCGGCTGGGGGCACGCATTTCTGGAGGCGACCCGGGATGCCCAGGACAACCAGCAGGTGTCGCCCGGTGAAAACCGATGAACGCCGTCAACCCGCTCGAGGTGCCCGTATCGCTCATCGGGCACCCGTTCGCGCCAATTGGAAAAGGCGAGGACATGCGGTGCTACTACCGAGGGTTGAAAGCGGTCGGAATACGCCCTCACGTTGTCAACGTCTATCAGGGTAAACCGCAGGATCGCGAACTGGAGCGCGAATTCGCCGAAGACTTGCGGACGACGAGTGCTGGGGGGATCGACATTTTCTGTGTCAATGGTGACGAAGTCGAGCCGATCCTTTCGCATCTCGGATCACGGCGTGTCCCTGCTGATTTCAGCATCGCCGTTCCTTTCTGGGAACTCTCGAGGTACCCAGCTGTCTGGGCACGCCAGCTCGAGCGATTCGACGAGATATGGGTGGCGTCCGCTTTCATCCGGGACGCGGTTGCGCAAGAGCTCGATCGCCCGGTAACGGTGATCCCCTCGTCGACGGGCTTCAAGCCGGGGCCATCAGTCGGCCGGCGATATTTCAGCATTCCCGAGAGCGCGTACGCCTTTCTGTTCGGGTTCGATTTGCGCTCTTTCCACGAGCGCAAGAATCCCATGGCGGTCCTGGAGGCGTTCGCGGAGGTGATTCGCGCGCGGCCGGCGCGCGACATGGTGCTGGTCGTCAAGATGAGCGGCGCCGATACCCGTCCGGAGGCAGCGGAGGAGATCCGCGGGCGCCTTGCCGAGCGGACGGCCAATCTCGGATTGGGACGTGTGGTGCTCATCGAGCGCGACCTGACGGACAGGGAAACCAAAGAACTCGTCCGTTGCTGTGATTGCTTCATCTCGCTGCATCGGTCTGAAGGGTTCGGGCGCTTTCTGGCCGAGGCGATGTTGCTTGGCCGGCCGGTCATCGGCACGGCGTACTCCGGCAACATGGCCTTCATGAACTCCGAGGTCTCGTGCCTCGTGGACTATCGACTGATACCTGTTGCGCCTAATGCCTACCCGTGTTGGGAGGATCAGGTATGGGCGGAACCCGACCTCGAAGGGGCGATTGCCTGGATGATCCGCCTCGTCGACGACCCTGGCTGGGGACGTCGTCTCGGACAGCGTGGGAGCACCCACATCCGCTCAAACTTCAGCTATCGCGCCGTGGGGTTGCAGTATCTGGAACGGTTGCGCCGGATCCTGGGTTGACCGGCCACCTCGCTCACTTGCGTTTGGAGGCACTCTCAAAATGAACATCCGGATTCTGGAACGATATTTTGCCTGCGTACTCACGTGTTGCTGTATCGCAGTGCTGAGTGGATGTGGTCGACCAGAGTCGACCCCGGCATCTCAAACGAACACCTCCACGCCTGGAGCCTCCCTGGTCGCTGGTGGCACATCCAGCGACTTAACCAGGATTGAAGGAAACCCAACCCATAATCTGGACAGAATTCAGAAGATAGACAGTCCGTACAGCCAACAGTCAGTCACGATTTCGTCGGTCAGCGACACCGAACTGGCTGGCTGGGCCGTTGACGGCCTGGTTAAGAAAGAGGCCGGTGGCGTCGACATTGTCGTGGATGGCAAGGTCTACAAGGCCAGTTACGGAGCGAACCGTCCCGACGTGACCGAGGCTCTGAAGTTCCCGGCTACGAAAAGTGGATTCTCTCTAGTGATACCAGGAAATTTTCTGTCGCGGGGATCACATACAGTGTCCGTGCGCGTGATCGCGAACGATGGCAAGAGCTACGCTCAGGGGCCGACCTTGACGTTTGTCGCCGAGTAGCGCGGCGGGTTTCAGACTCAGGATGCGGACACCTTTGCGCGCGGTCCGAAGTGACGGACGACGGCCCGGCGGCGTGTAAGCATGCCGAAGCTGCTGTCGAACCCGGGCTATTGCCACGTCTGTCAAACGAGGCGGACCTTCACCGCAACCGACGACTGGCTGCGCGATTCCTATCTGTGTGAGACATGCCGGAGCATTCCACGTCAGCGAGCGCTCGTTCGAGTCCTGGAGTTCGTGCAACCGCGGTGGCGGGAATTGCAGATCCACGAAAGTTCGCCGACGCTCGCCTTCTTCGCCCAGCAGTGCCCCGGGTACTCGTGTTCTTACTATTTCGAGGACACGACGCCCGGCGAGTACAATCACGACCAGCGGTGCGAGAATCTGGAATCGCTGACGTTCGCCGACGCCACGTTCGATCTCTTCGTCACTCAGGACGTGCTCGAACACGTAGTGCTGCCGGATCGGGCGCTGGCCGACATCACGCGAGTGTTGAAGCCGGGCGGGGCCCACGTGTTCACGACTCCGAAACACAAGGATCTCGTGCAGAGTCGTCCCCGGGTGCATCCCGAGGGCACGGGCATACGTCATATCCTCGACCCGGTGTTCCACGGGAGTCCCATTGGCGATGGGCGTTCGCTCGTCACCTGGGACTATGGCGCGGACTTCGAGAGCCTGGCCTACAGGTGGAGCGGGTATCTCGTTTCCAGCTACGTCCTTCGCGATCGGCGCTACGGAATCGACGGCGAGTTCTTGGAAGTGTTCGTCATGGTGAAGGAACCGGTCAACGCAGTAATAGACTGAGGTCGCCGGCCGTCGAACAGAATGAACACGCTAAGCCTTCTTCCTGATCACAACGATGTGATGCAAAGCAAGCTTTCTGTTCAGGGGAATAAACAGGGCTTCACAGAATCGAATCAGACTCGAGCAAAAGGACGGTAGTACTTGCCGGAAATTCAAGCCACCTGACACCAGATAGCGTAGGTAGTTGTTCAGCGGCGATTGATAAACAATCTCTAGCCCTGGATACCGCCTCTCCCACTCCTCCCTATCGCGCACGAACACGATATAGGACAGCGCCTGGTTGGCGTTGTTCATGACGCCCAGAGCTGAGTTCGACCAACCTTTCTGCGTCATGTCGAAGGTTTCCTGATCGAAGATCCGCGTATAGAATCGCCGCGCTACGGCACCGTAATACGGATCGATCAGTACACAACCGCCTCCCTTCGCGAGAACGCGCGCAAGTTCACCGAAGAACCGATGGGGATCCGGAAAATGGTGAAAGCAATTGATGCCATAGATACCCCTGACGCTGCCGGGATCGAATGGCATGTTTAACGCATCCACCACCATGTCAAGATTGTCCGCCGTCTTCACGTCCGTTGAGACGATCTCAGGATACTTCTTCTTGAAGAAGCTTACCCCGGCGCCGATCTCGATCCGACTGCCATTGGCAGAGCCGAAAAACTTTTTGTCAAGGCCGATACACGTGTCATAGAACTCCGCGAATACCTCACGCATCATCGGCTTCTCGTACAACACCTTGCTATGGACGACCAGCATCTCGTCGCTGTCCGCGTCGATTCCTCTCAAACGGGGTTCCTGGAGGTAATTCCGTACTCTCTTGAACAGTGACATCCTATTTCAATACGAGCTTCAGGTTCTCTTGGTAATTTCTCACCGGGACGTTTAGTGTTCTGAGATCCTGTGTCGTGTCATACTTGATCAGGTGCTTAAGGCCCAGCACGTTCTCGGATGACACGGGCAGGGCCATTCCCAAGGTTTCAGACAATTTGCAGCCGAGGTAAAGCAGGCTCAAGGGAACGGGGATGAACGTGATCTTCTTCCCGAGCTGCGCGGCCATCTCGGCGTACAATGCCTTGAGGGTGACGGCCCGTGGCTCCGCGATGTGATACAACCCGCTGTCACCGGTATTGGCAGCGCGTTCTATGATACGGCACAGATCGCTCACCGCGATGGTCTGTACCGGCTTGTCGCCTCCGGCCAGCGGAAAGTAGCCGCCGCGCTCGATCCGGGCCATCATATCAGCCGCAAGTCCCTTCTTCCCGATCACCAGGCCCGGCCGCAACACCAGGTCACGCGACAGATCGAACAGCTGCTCACACTTCAGCTTGTTTCGGCCGTAGTGTGATGTCGCGCCGGAATGCGCCGAGAAAGACGACAGATAGATCGGCCGGATCTCTCTCTTCCGGCACATGGCGATCAGTTCTCTTGTCGCAGACACATTCAGGTCGTCGGCTGTCGAATGTCTCTCGTAACGGACAAATGCGCAATGCACCAGAACATCGACGCCTTCGAAGTCCGTCTCGTACAACCCACTTTCCATGTCGTAAACGACATACTCCACGCCGGGAATCGCGTGGGTCGGCGGCGAGCGAACAAACGCGCGAACGTCCCAGCCAGCGGATGAACAGTATCTGGCCAGCTCATCACCGACGAACCCTCCTGCTCCTGTAATGAGGATCCTTTTACTCATTCTTCAAAGCATTTCTGGCCACATTGTATGCATTTGCCATCAGCGTGAACGTCAGTCCCTTTGCCGGCAGGTACTTGAACCCAGAGCCATCAGCGACATAGACGTTCTTTGTCCCGGCAAGTTTGCCGCTCTGATGAATAGAGAACAGTTCTCCGCTTTCACTGAAGGGCAGAGTGCCTCCATAATGAATGCTTCCGCCATTCGGTGTGTGTACCGTTCTTAACGGCGAACAACCCAGCTGGCGCAAGGCCCATTTTATTTTGTTCTCTCTTTCCCTGTTGATGCCCACTTCCTGCTGCGACAAGACATACTGCCCGGTCAGGGAGTCTCCAGCGTACGATGCCGGGTTTCTTTTGAGCGTCACGAACTTGGCGGCAGACGGACGTTCCGGGTGGTGAAGACCGGCAATCGTGATCGACGATTCAAGGTATTGCATGACGATCCGGGCATCGGCATAATTCAGCGGGGTTTCCTTGATCAGCTTGAATAACAAGAGAGAACGATAGCTGTACAAAGTCGACATCGGCACATCGAAATTGTCGCCGTTCTCATCCAGGAAGAGCATCAGTTGCCCGAGCCCCGCCCGGAACTGCTCCGTTGCTTTGCCCAGCATGCGCCACTGCACGCATGGGATATAGCAATACGGATTGCAGATCACCGGCAACTGCTCCTTCCGATGATCGAACGAGCGGATGACGATACGCGCCGTGCCGAGAACGCCCGGCGACAGGATCAATTTCCTGCACCGGAACGTCTGCGCCTCATTGGTGTCGGTTCTTTTTACGTGAACTTCTACTTCGCCGCCCGTTTCTTTGAAGGTCAGTACCAGACAATTCTTGTGGTAGACAAAGTTGCCTTTCCCGGAGAGTTCGTCGATGGTCATCCAGGAGCGATACGCCGAGCGGTCGCGGTCGGTCCAGAAATACATGTCCTTGTATTTCAACGCCGACCGATCGCCTTTGTCCCGCGTCAGCAAAGCAAGCGCAGTCCGTCCGACGAATATGCCCTTGCGGTTAAGACTGTCCTTTTGGGCTCTGTAAGAAGCAAAGACGCCCTGCAGATTCTTTTCCAGCTCCGACACCGGCTGATAGTCTCGTAGACCGCCAAGGCAGTAAGCAGCTGCGTCATCCCGGTCGCCGGAGATCCCGATGTGGGCGGCCACGGCATCGTAGCCCGTCCTGATCTCGCTGCAGTTCAACCCTACCGCTTGCAATTCCCTTGCAGAGAATTCAAAACAGCCAAGTCCCCAGCCGCCGCCGAGTCCGCCCTTGGCCATGCTTTCCATCGGCACGAAAGAGTCGGAATCGAAGGGAATGAATTTGTCAGTGAACCGCGTCAGGAAATTCCGTGGCGGCGTCAGCTGGGAACCTACGCGAGAGCTGATCCATGGGATCCCCTCATAGTCCATTCCCAGAAAATAGTTCTTCTGATCCTTGTCTCCCTTGCGGAGAGAGACAAAGTCCCGGTCAGGCACAATGTCGGTGTATCGCTCATCCTCCACCCCAACATCCAGCACTGCCACATTGACGCCTGCAGTGGCCAGCGAATACGCAGCGATGGCACCGGTGGCACCTGAACCCACGACGATATGGTCGTAACTCAGCTGCATCTGCGCCTGATGCTTCCAACGATGAGGCTGCCGGCAAGCGCCCGCCAACAGGCCCTGATGCCGGCAAATCCTACCCTGAACAAGTAGAAGCATGAAAACTCTCTCGAAAGAAAGTAGCTCGTGTAGTTCGGTGAAGCCTCCAGGATGGCGAGCATGGTGAACAACTTCCGGCGCACCTGACTCTGAGGTTCGCGAAGTGCCAGACCGGCATCGATGAGTGCCATCCTCGCCCGGCTCTTCATCATGCTTTCCCATAGCTCACGTTCATAGGCGGACAACCGGATGTCCAGCTTCGCGATTGCCTCGGAGTAGGATTCTTTCTCGCTCATTTCAGGAGCGATCCCGAGCAGGTAGTACGTGATCTTCTCCGCCTCCGAATGCATTTGATCCTTACTGGCCATAGGCGCGACTTCGCTGTTTGCTGTGTCGACATGGATTGGTGGACGATCGAACAGCCCGGCGGGAGACGATGATCATCATCACAGAATTACGGCCGGAATTGGGGCTCTTGTCGTGGCTGTTCAGCGGGTCGCTGGAGAGGGATGGTCGGGCGGCGCGAGGCCGGGAGCGTCGAACGAGGGCTCGAAACGAAGGTTCAAGAGGCCGGCGAGCTCGGTGATGAGATGCTGCCGAAACAGCGCGACGGCCAGGCCGTTCGGCTGGGACGCTCCACGGCACGCCCCGCAGAGGCCTCGATCATCCCGCGCGCCTGCTTCAGATTCCACTTCCGTGCTTCGACTCGAGGGCAGGATGCAGTGGATCGGTCGGAACGTTGGCGATATCGAAGTTGACCGCCGAGATGAGCAACTGGCACCCTACGAGCACGGGCAACGCGCTAAACATCACTTCGCCGCTCGTGGCCGGTCGACCGCTCTGACCCGACAGGTACCAGCGCCATGCGCCGAAGGTTCCACCGGCGACGACCAGCGAGCTTCCGGTCACGAGCGCAACCGTGCCTGGCGTAAAGTCCCGGAGGAAATAGCTATAAAAGATCCGCTTGATAAAGCGCGCCAGATACTTTCCCGGGAACTCGACAGACACTCTGGCAACGCTCAAGTTGCTGACTTCGTCGCCATATCTCGACTCGATTGGCACGTCGGTGACGACGGCTCGGATCACGTTGAGACGAAACAACAAGTCACTCTCGAAAAAGAACCGTTCGTCGAGCTTTTCGATGGGGAGCAGGCGGAGCACGTCAGCGTGAATCGCCGTGTAGCCGTTGGTCGGGTCGTTGATGTTCCAGTAACCGCTGCACAACTTATTTACCAGAGACAGAACTGAATTGCCGAACAACCGGGCACGGGGCATGGCCCTCAGCAGCTCGATATCGAAGAATCGATTTCCTTTGGTGTAATCCGCTCGACTTATCAGGATGGGCCTCACAAAACGGTCGAGATCGGTCGGATCCATCTGGCCGTCGCCATCGATTTTTACGATAACCCTTGCCCCCACCGACAACGCATCGCGATAACCGGATACGGTTGCGCCCCCGACTCCTTTGTTCTCCTGATGGAACACCAGCCTCACCCTGGGATCCTTGCAATGTGACTGCACATGGAGCCCCGTGTGCTGCGGACAGCAATCGTCCACAACGTGAATGCTTGTCACCATGGGAGGCACGCGCTCGATCACCGACAGCACGAGATCGCGAACTTTGAAGCAGGGGATGACCACCGCGATGTGGACGGCTTGTGGGACGACGGGCTCCGGGTTCGTAGACATCCGGCCGCAGGCTCAGCGGATCCCTACGCGCTGGCGAAGCACGACCGCGTGGTGCAGCGCTGGGAGAGGCTCCACCGGTTGCCGAATCCCTTCCAGCCAGCAAACGGCTTCGGTGAGAGCAGTCGGACAGACCTGTCGCATGAGACTGCCGGAAAGCAGATAGCGCATGTCGTGTGACACTGAGGATCTAAACCCAGAACTCGCTTGTGTGGGTGGTACTTGCAACCACAAACCCTTCGGAATCCGGCAGTTGGTACAGCCAACTGGGGGTCGCCGCCCACCAACACAAGCGAGCACCAGAGTAACCACAACCTCAAGATCTGGAAGCAGACACTCGAATCGCGCGCGGTCCTGCGAAAACGCGATGAAGGCATGGCAGCGGCGAACGGGTCCCGAGATCATCTCACAGTCATCAGGTTGTCGGAGGTCGGAATCTCCCAGGGCCTCGGCTTGGGCTGCTGTGCGCCGCTCGAAGAGCGTGTGGCGCGTCGAAACCGAATACTGCCCGACAAAGATTGTCGCTCTCGTGCCGGCCTGTCGGCTTGCGTGGTCGCGGAACTCAGCGCCTGTTGGCGCGGGCGCGGTCGGGTCCTGATCCGTGAGCGTTCGCGCGCGTCGGCGACACCATCTCGTGTGCCACTCTCAGAACAGCCGTTAATACCGGCCGACTCTCAACGCCTGCACTCCTCGGTGACGGAAACCGTCGAACTCGGGACAGCGACGCGTAACACTGGCCGACCCTTCCCCCCAACTGCCGGCGTCCGGCGACGCAACTCTATCCCGGCGACGGCGACGCCCAACGGGGGCAGCCAGGGCTGTTCGCGCACCGGAACGAGACCCACAAGAACGAGCTCGCGCGTTGGCGCCTTCAAATCGAAGTCGACCTCCGCGATCGATCGCGTAGCCGCAAGCGGCACCTCCGCGCGCAAATCCCCAAAACCTACGATCAGTTTCTGTGACAGGCGGCTGGAGGTTGTCCAGGCATCCAGGCTCACTGTAACGTTGCCCTCCACGCGGACGGGCAGAACGATCTTGGCCCCGCATACCGCAGACCACGCCCCAGACGGCTCAGGCGGATGGAAGCCTTCAAGCATCCCGATGTTGGCGCCCGAGGCGAACGAGTAGTGCAATGGCGATCCCGACCAGTCGGAGACACTTTCGTGGATCACGGGTTCACCCGCGTCGACTCTGATGAACGCGATATATTGCGTCCGCAAGGAAGCCGTCGCGCGGAATGTATCGCGGTACCAGTCCGTGAGTAAAACCCATTGAGTCCCTGCCGGGATGTCGGCGTCCGTCAACACGGATCCGGTGTCCCGAACGAGAACCCTGGCAGAAGAGCCGAAATTGAACAGGAAGTACGCCATGCGTCCGTACCGGTCCGAACCAACCACGAGCCCCTGGTCCCGCTCATCGGGTGGAATGAGCTGTTTCATCGCACGTGCACTGGCGCGCAACGTGGCATAAAGGCCAGTGCTGGCCCGCTGCCAGAGCGTGACCTCGACATTACTGAGCGAGAAAATGATCAAGAGAGATAGCGGGTAGAGCATCAGGGCAGGCCGGCCACGCCAGAGGATCAGAGCGTAGCTGGTCACCGCGGTAACGATCCCGGCGAGCGCAACCCGCGGATGGCCATGCCAGCTGGAAAACACGAACGCCTCCGGGTAGTCCCATGGATAGATGAGTCGTGTCCCCAAGAGGTAGTACAACAGCGCCGCCGCAACACACCCACCGAGTGCACCAACGCGAATCCAGGTGTCGCTGGCGGGACTCCGCGGGTCCTCCGTGTTGCATCCGAAGTACAGCAGTAAATGCAGCGGCAGGACGAACGAGTAGTACCTGGCTAGAAGACGAAGCGATTCACCTGGAGAAGCTTGAGCGACCTGACTCGTGAAATTGGCCGTCATGCCCATCGTCAGCAGTGTCGACAAGGCAGCCAGGCAGATCAGTACGAAGAGTCTTCTGGAACGAACTGGCTCGGTCACGGCGGGCGCCTGCTGGTTAACATAGAGTCCGCGCAGGCGGCTGACCCCAAGCGACAACGTCGGTGCCAGCATCGCTCCGAAGACGATCAGATGCCCGGATAGAATCCCGAGAATCTGACTCGCTCCGTCAGACCAGGACGCGAGCGAAGCGCCTCGAGACAAGTAGGGCTGATAGATTCCCCCGACGAAAGCCAGTGGGTGCAGTTGAAACCGACCGGTCAAGAGCGCATTCACGCACACGAGGGTCAAGTACGTCGACAATATGTACAGCGCGATGGCGACGAACACTTTTCGCCTGCCGGGTCGGAAGGCGGATGGCGCAAGGAAAAGGGCGCTGAGAGTCAGCGTCACGGCCAGGAATAGCGCGACTGCATGCGGTTTGACCAGGAGCATCGCTCCCACGACGGCGCCTGACAGTATGGAACCCGCCAGGAGATGCACGGGGAGGACGGCGACCATGCACCACGTCAGAAGTGCGAAGAAGAGAGCGTAGATGCTCTCTGGCATGAAATAGGCGGTGTACGCCGAGATGGGGAGTAGCAGGAATACCGCGGCCGACACCGGCGAGGCGTCAGTCCCACGGAACGACTTCAGAAGTCTCAAGAACAGAAGAGTGGTCAGAGCGAAACACAGGGTATTGAGCGCCTTCAGCAGAAGCTCCGGGCGATCCGACAGTGAAAACAACATCCGCCCATACGCGGCGAATACGGGTGAATAGATTGCCTGGAGATAGGGATCGTTGATATGACGCTGGGCAGAGTCCGGGAACGTCTGGGCCTCAGCAAAATACGCGTACTCGTCCCCCCCCATCACCGGGCTGTCCACTGCGAGATTCCTGATGAGGACGCTCGTCGTGACAATGACGAGCATCGCGGCGATCAGCGTTCGTGGCACTTCGATCCTCCTGTGGTGGGTTGAGCCTGCCAGCGGCAGCCCGATAGCACGGCTCAGCGCCTTTCCCGCCTGACGACTTGCCCGGTCGCCAGGCCCGCGAGTCGTCCGTGATTTCGGGCATCCGTAGGCCGCCTCCTGGATGACGGCGTTCGTCCAAGCCTGGGCCTTCCGGAACAGATTGGCCATGGGCCGGCGGTCGACCCTGCTATCGTTTCGCGACAATCGCGCTCACGATAGTATTTCGCATCGAAAAGGGACACCAGGCGTGCGCCACACGTTCATGACGCGATCGAGATTCGCTTGACGGTGAGGGAGCAGCGGACGTCTCCTACTCGGGCATCGTGAGCCTGGCCGACCGCGCCCTGTCCACCGATCCCCGTGACGGACTCCTGCTGGGACTCGCCTCCGATACCGCGGGGGCGCGCCTGCGTGTCCAGAGCTTTCGTTATGCGCTCGTCCGCTAGCTCGCCAGGCGCGGACGGTTCGACGGCAGATCAGCCTCGCCGGCGGAAGAAGTACAGATGGCTCAGCGGAAACTCGGGCTGATCGGCGAGCTCGTTGTCCTCGGGCTCCAACTGGAAACGTCCTTCGGTGTAGAACACCTTCCAGTTGATGTTCGCGATCGCCTCGACGCCGAAGCCGGACTGGTCTGCGCAACGGCGAGCGGCGTCTTTCGTGAGCAGGTTGAGCTCCATCTTCGCCTGCCACGGAAACACGCGTTGGGCCGTGGCCTTCTTGATCAGCACAGCGGCGCTGCGCGGCCGTAGGGCGGCGAGCATCTTCAGGAGACGAAGCTTCCGCGAGCCCCTGGGAGCGCGGCTCGGGATCTGCACGATGGCCAGCCCGCCGGGCGCCAGGATCCGACTGAACTCGCGGATGTAGTGCTGCTGCAGGCCGTTGTTCAGATGCTGGAGCACGATGTTGGTATAGACCAGCTCGAAGCTCGCGCTCGAGAAGTCGCCGAGGTCGTCCTTCTCGTTGAGATGAAAGGCGAGGCCGGGCGAGGCCTGGCGCGCCTGCGCGATCATCTCGTGGGAGATGTCGACGCCGACGACGCTCCTGACGCGCGACGCGAGCGCCCGAGTGAGTCGGCCGACACCACATCCGAAATCGAGCGCGTGGGCCGCCTCGAGCGCAATCTGACGTTCCCCCATGAACCGGAAGACCTCGGCCATCTCCTGCTCGCCGGTGGCGAAGAGGGCCGCTTCATCCCAGCCGCCTCCGACCTTCCCGTCGAGGGTCAGCACAGCCCAGAGCGCGTCGATCTTGGCGTTGGCTTCCCACTGAGCCCGGTAGCGCTCGACGTCCTGATGGAGGTTCACGCCCTCGTTCTGCTGCATGTGAATGACTATAGCGGAGATAAGGCGTCCTGTGATGTGTGTCCAGGGAGTCGTTGACAGTGCACACGTGGCGATCGTGAGCGGTGTGCTAGAGCGGTTTTCATAACGCTGTAGCCACGCGGTAGCCGCAGTGCCGCACGAAATTGAGACATTCCGTCGCCGTGAAGAGGGGCAGCGCGAGCGCGACGAGGTCGACGACCTGGTCAAAGGAACGCGGGCGCCGCGCGCAGAAGCGCTTTCAGCTTCGCGAACGCGAGCTCGATCGGATTGAAGTCCGGACTGTACGGGGACAGAAACCGGAGGCGCGCCCCGACCCGTTCAATCGCGGCGTGCACCGCCGGTTGCTTGTGGATCGCCAGATTGTCCAGGATCACGACCTCGCCCGGACGGAGCGACGGCACGAGGACTTGCTCGACGTAGGCGAGAAACGTGGGATTGTCGAGGGGCCCATCGAACACGGCGGGCGCGTGCACGCCGTCGATGCGCAACGCGGCGACGACGGTGTGGGCCTGCCAGTGCCCGCACGGCGTGTAGTCGCGCCGCCGGTGCCCGCGAGGACTCCGGCCGTACCGGCGTAGTAGATCCGTCGTGACGCCTGACTCGTCGAGAAACACCTAGCCGCGCGCATCGTGCACGGGCTGTGTGTCCTGCCACTGCCGACGCTGCGCGGCGACATCAGCGCGCCGTTGTTCGTCCGCGTAGACGGTGTTTTTAGCCGTCAGGCCCAACCGCCCGATCGCGCGCCACAACGTACTCAACGCCGCGTGGGTCGGCAGGGCGGCGCGCAATTCGGCCAGCGTGGCGTCCGGCTGCGCCGTGATCAACGCCGCCAGCCGATATTCCTGGCGCTCATCCAACGACCGGCCCCGAAACTTCGTCTGCTGGCGCGGCGCAATCTCGCCCGTTTCCCGCCGCCGCTGCTTGACTCGATCGACCCAGGCACGACTCACCGCATACTTTGCGGCCACTTCGTTCGACGGCATTCCCGCGTCCGAGTCGCGCAAGATGCGGATCCGCAACCCCATCGAGTAGGGTGCCATAGCACCTCCTACTGGAGAGGTACCATGGCCGAGTACTAGGTACAAGTAGAAAACGCTCTAGACCTGCTCGCGGTCGGAGCTGATAACAGCGCGTGGGGTGCTGGGGCGAACCGCTGATGACGCGCCGCCATGCGGGCTCGTCGATAACAGGCGCTGGCAAGTGTCGTACGTGTCTGCGACCGCGCTGGAGCCACCAACAGAACGGCCTTCGCAAGGCCGAAGAGGCCCGTTGAACGAACGCGTACAGCGCCTTGCGCGCGAGGCAATTCGAGCGGCCGTGGAGCGCCAACACGGCAACTGCGCGGCCCGCCGCGCGGAGACGCCTTGGCCTGAACAGCCGTTAACTCACGGCACCGACACCGTGGCTTCGGAGATCGCGTGAGCCGAGCCGCCGCCCAGCGCCTCGCGCAGCGCCACGCCCTGCCCCTTGATCGTGATCAGCGACCACTGATCCTGGTAGCAGTAGCTGCTCAGCAACGTCGCGCCGAGCGCGGCGAACCGGGTGAAGGCTTGCGAGACCCAGGGGTAAGGCAGGTCCGTGCACGCGCCTTGCGCCGGGAAATAGGTGAGGCCGGCTTCGTCGCCTACCGCAATCAGGAGCAGCGTGCCATTCGGCACGCCATCGAGGAATGCATTCATCGCTGTCATCGCCCCGCCGCTGTCGCGGGTCAGCCACGTGTCGAAGCGCTGGATCGGCGCGATGAGCCGACCCGTTGTGCGGTTGATCGCCGCGATGTTGAACCCACGGCCGCCGTTCAGACTGGCGCCGCGGCCGTTGTACCAGAACGCGCCGTTTTCCCAGAAGCGTGCGTCGAACCCGAACCGCGACTCGGCCCGGTAGGTAATCGATAACGGCGGCGGCGGGGGAACGTATCCCGGCGCGAATCGCACCTGCAGCGCGAAGTAGACCTGCCGTGGAATGCGGTCGATTGTGGTGATTCCCCAGATGTCCTCGGATGCCGTGCCGTCCGGGAAGCCGGGCGGGTTCCAGCCCGTCTTCTCCTGCGTGTTGAACGGCGGGGTCTTCCAGTACTCGTCCTGGAACTCCATCACCGCGCCGCCCAGCGTCGTCCGCGACGGATCGCTCGCCGAGAGATTGCGCGCGATCTCGTCCCAGAGCTGGCCGACCCACGCGGCTTGCGTGGCTTGGTCTTCGATGTTCAGCGTGCTGTTCCAGGCGTCGATGCCGAACTCGCCGAGGAACATCGGCTTCGTGCTAATGAAACCCCACTGGTCGAAGAAACGGGCGAAGCCAGGGCCACGGTAGAGATTGAACGACCACACGTCGATTGACGGGCACACCACATTGACGTAGTCCTCGATCGCGTCGGGCTTCTCGTCCAGGTTGCCGTAGCTGGCCACGACCGGGTGCCCCGCATCCGCGGCCTTCACGAGCTGCGCGGCGTTCTCCATCGCCTGTGCCGCACCGTCGACGGTCGGAAACTTGCCAAAGAAGCGATTCAGATTGAATTCGCTGCCGAGCGACCACATCAGGACCGCTGGATGGTTTTTGTAGTAGTTCACCACGGGCTGGATGCGCGACACGGTGTTGTTGGCGTCGTCCACCGTGATCACCGCCATGATGCCGGCGCGATACAGCTCGTCGAGCACCTGAAGTCCGGGCACCGTCAGGTTCGGATCACCGGGCAGGCCGGGGTCCATGAACAGCCGCACCGTGTTGACGTTCATCGCCTTCAGCAGCGGGATGTCCGTGAGGTAGTGGTCGCCGAACTTTGGGCGTCGCTTCACGACGTTGTTGGGGTCGGCTGAAGTGGTGTTTGTATTGACGTCTGCGGGCGACCAGTTGACGCCGCGCATGACCCATGCCACCGGTGGAGCGAGTGAGCCGTCCGGATTGCGTCGGCGCACCATCACCTGGCGACCGCTGACCGAGATCTGGCTTGGCTGCGTCGGCACCGTGTCGTCGTCAACGACCACGATGCGCGGTCCGAGCACCGGCACGTCGGTGCTGACGCCCCACTGATAAGCGGCAGACCCTGTGAAATTCGTACTGGACTTCAGGATGTACCAGACTCCGTCGGCGGGGCGGTAGACTGCGACGTCGGTCTTGCCGTCGCCGTCGTAGTCGCCGGGGGTGGGGACGTCGGTACTGACGCCCCATCCATAAGCGGCAGAGCCTGTGAAATTCGTACTGGACTTCAGGATGTACCAGACTCCGTCGGCGGGGCGGTAGACTGCGACGTCGGTCTTGCCGTCGCCGTCGTAGTCGCCGGGGGTGGGGACGTCGGTGCTGACGCCCCACTGATAAGCGGCAGAGCCTGTGAAATTCGTACTGGACTTCAGGATGTACCAGACTCCGTCGGCGGGGCGGTAGACTGCGACGTCGGTCTTGCCGTCACCGTCGTAGTCGCCGGGGGTGGGGACGTCGGTGCTGACGCCCCACTGATAAGCGGCAGAGCCTGTGAAATTCGTACTGGACTTCAGGATGTACCAGACTCCGTCGGCG
>Ga0210380_10000308_pt1 | contig 23320 bp, 20 predicted proteins | sample PLM4_5_coexredo_FD_155476 | JGI IMG/M metagenome (GOLD analysis project Ga0210380, IMG submission 155476) | Groundwater sediment microbial communities from an aquifer in East River, Colorado, USA - PLM4_5_coex redo | ecosystem: Environmental > Terrestrial > Soil > Riparian zone | place: USA... | reverse complement strand
CGGCATGAACAGCACAACCAGCGTGAGGGCCGCGCCGTAGAGGACGAGACGAAGATCGCCGAACCCGCGCAACACCTCGGGCAGAACTGTGAGCAGGATCGCGCCCCAGACCGGGCCGATCAGGGTTCCCATACCACCGACGATCACCATGGCAAGGATTGTGAACGACTCGGTGATGATGAAGGCATCTGGAACCAACGTGCCGACGGAGCTCGCATAGAAGGCACCGGCCGCGCCTGCGACCGCCGACCCGGCGCCGAAGGCGAACACTTTCCAGGCCGGGCAGTTAATGCCGAGCGAAGAAGCTGAGACCTCGTCCTCTCGGATTGCGGTGAGTGTCTCGCCGATCGGTGAGCGGACGAGCTGGTCGAGCAGAACGTAGAAAAGCAGTGCGAAACCTGCGACCAGATAGAACATGTTCGCCGAATTGCCGAAAGAGATGACCGGCAGGCCGGGCAGCGCAATCTCCGGCGGCGGCTTGATGCCGTAGATGCCAAGCGGCCCTTGCGTCAGGCTGATCCAGTTCACCAGCACCTGGTGCACGATGACGGCAAAGCCGAGGGAGGCGATCGCAAGGTAATGGCCGCGCAACCGGACCGCAAACATCGACAAAGCCATTCCCGCTGCACCCGCCAATACGATCCCGCAGAGGAACGCCACCCAGAATGGCAAGCCGAGCTTCGTAATGACCAGCGTCGAAACATAGGCACCAATGCCGTAAAACGCGGAGTGGCCAAGGTTCAGTTGGCCGGCGTAACCGAGAATGAAATCGAGCCCAATGGCCAGCATGACGTTGAGCGCGCACACGATCAGATTTGTACGCCAATAAGAGTCCTGAAAGACGAGCGGCAGAAGCCCAATGGTGACAATGGCGCCGAGAAGCCACCAGCGCCGGCTCACGCTGCTGCGATCGAAGGGGTTGGCAAGCTCGGTATGATCCCGGCTAGACATTCTCTTCGCGCTTTTCGGCGATGAGTCCCGTGGGACGGAAGGCAAGCATCATGAGGAGCAGCGTGAAAACTACAATGTCGATCAGTCCCGGATTGACGAACTGGGTTGTGTAGCTCTCGATCAGCCCGACTAGAAGCCCTGCGATAATCGTCCCTTCGACGTTTCCGAATCCGCCAATGATCACGATGGCGAAAGCCTTCACGATCACGGTCGTGCCCGCAAAGGGCGTGAGCACCAGAATGGGCCCAAGCATGGCGCCGCCCATGCCCGCGAGCGCCGAGGCGATCACGAAGGTCAGCATAATGAGATGATTGGGATTGATGCCCATGAGGCCCGCAGTTTCGCGGTCTTGCGCGACTGCGCGTAGCGCCTTGCCCATGAAGGTGAATTTCATGAAAGCATAGAGCAAGGCGATCGTCAGCGTGGACACGACAATGATGATGAGGTTCTGTCCGGTGATAAATGTGCCGCCCCACAGCCGGATGACTTGATTACTATAGGGGCTGTCGAAGGCATATGGGATGGGCCCAAACCACAGCAACATCACGTTCTGCAACAGTACGGATACGCCAATGGTGGCGATCAGCGGTAGCAATTCACTTCCACGTTCTCGCAACGGTGCAAAGATTGCCGCATTCACGAGCCACCCAAGGATAGCGCCGACTAGCAGGGCGACAGCAATGCTGGCGAGATAATTGCCGCCGAAGGTGAACGTGAAGAAATAGGCTGCGAATGCGCCGATAGTGACGACGTCCGCATGCGCGAAGTTGATTTGGACGAGTACGCCATAGATTAGGGTGAGCCCCAATGCCACGAGCACATAGAGGCTCCCAAGTACGACACCGTTGATGCCTTGCTGGAGTAGGACGGTCGACATGACCGCTCAGTTCCAGCCGAGCGCCTTCCAGGAGAGGTCCGGCAACGTCTCCATGTAGTGGATGGTGTCCATCTTGATGTTCTGGTTGGTCTTGTCGAACTCGACGCTGCCAGTGACGCCAGAGAAGTTCTTCGTTCCCGCCATGATGTCGCGGACCGACTGCGCATCTGTGGCGCCGCGGCGAACCACGTCGGCAATGAGCAAAATCTGATCAAAGGCGTGCGCATTGATGTGCGTTGGGTCCTGGTTGTATTTCGCTTTGAAGGTCCGGATGAAATCTTGCACAACTTCGCGCTTGTCGGTCGGATCGAACTGGACGATGCGGACGTAGCCAAGCGACGCCTTGCCGGCCTTCTGCTCGAAACCGAACGGCAGCCAGATCGTACCGAGCTGGATCGATTGCCCGCCGCCACCCTTTGTCACTCCAGCTTGTGCCAGTGCCTGCGTGATGCGCAGGCCCTGGCCTTCGAGCGTGTAGGTGGGAATGACGTCCACCTTGCCGAGACCCGTGATGCGCGTTGCGATCGAGGTGAAATCGTTCACATCTCGGCCGAAGCCAATATCGGCCAGGATTTGTCCGCCGAGCGCCTTGAACGTATCGCCGAAAACTTTTGCATTGCCAATCCCGGCATTGGTGTTCTCGTAAAGCAGCACCGCCGTGCGCGCGTTGAGGCGCTTATAGGCATGAGTAGCGATATCGACGCCCTGCATCACCTCGTTCGGCATGATGCGGAACGTCCACGGGTTGCCCGGATCGGTGATCTTGATCGAAGATGAGCCGGCATTGAGCAGCGGCACCTTCGCCTGCTCCATAACCGGCATGACCGCAAGGGTAGCGTCAGAGCACTCCTCGCCGACAACCACAAGCGGCTTGTACTGTTCGAGCAGGCGCTTGGCGGCCTGCGTCGCCGGCAGCGGGCTGCATGCCGAGTCCTCGAATTTGACCTCGAGCTTGTAGCCATTGACGCCGGTCTTATTGAACTGCTCGATCGCCAGTTCAATTCCCTGCTTGTCCTGGGCGCCAAAATAGGCGCCCGGGCCCGACATGGGGAAGAGTCCCCCGATCTTGATCAGTTTATCTTGCGCGTGGGCGGGGTTCGCAACAGCGAACATGCCAAGAATTGCAACCATGCCAAGACAAAAAATGGCCGAGCGGGTTTTCATGGTCACCCTCCGTTAAAGAAGCTCATTAAAGCCCCAAAAGACGACACTTGCCAACCTGTCCAAGGTCGGGCTGCGCCGGTTGGCCGCCGCGAGGGCCGCACGCATGCTGTGCACGGTGCCGTGTTCACACCTGCGCAGCTGCACAGATTGCTGCGGCTACGAACAGACCGACAAGTTCGATAGCCGTGAATGGCATCGCCACGCTCGAACGAAGGGATTTCGCAAAAGCAGGTAGCCGTGGCTGACCGACTTATCCTGACCAAATTGGATATTGCCGGAGCAGCACAGTGTACGTCATCTACTCGGCGCCGAACATGCCAACCGCGACGGCCAGAACGAACGGCGCGACATCAACCAGCCCTGCCTGTGCGTCTATGGGACGCACGGTGTCGAGCCGTGGGGTCTTGCAGCCAGTATGGTGAGGCCCGCTAATGGCCGTTCCGTTGAAGCAGTTGCTCGCCGACAGCAAACGTCTCGTCGCACGCGACTTATTCGATCCGGCCAACGCCGAGGTGCCCTTTACCATCTCGAGCAACGATCTGCCTCCACCCTCCCGGCCAGCCGGCGGCCGAACATTTCGTGGCGCGTGTCGCCGCCTGATCAACGTTTCGCATCGTAGCACTCGCGTTGCGCGACGACCGCGTTCGCCGGCCACTGCAGGCTGTACATGCCGAACAGGAACGAATAGCCGAGATCGACGCCGGGGTACTCGGTCGAATAGGTCCCCGGCACTGGCCCATGCAAGTCGACCACTGTGCCAGGATGCTTGACGCGGTCGATGTGCTGTCGCACGCGGTCAGTATAGGCCGGGACGTCTTCCAGGACGATGAAGCTTTGATGCCAGATGCGCATGCGGCTCTTGGGTTTTGTGGGAGCGAGCGGCCGAACTATAGCAGGGCCGCCAGCACTGTCTTTGACCGGATGGTCGCGGCCGCCATGCGCCTTTCGTCACGCCGCTCCCTCACCCGGCTTGGCGCGGGATGAACCGACCGGTCCCGACTGCATCGGCGACAAGCTCATTGTTGCGCAGCGCGAAACGTCCGCCGACCAGCGTATGCCGCACGCGCCCGCGCAGCGGCACGCCCTCGTAGATCGAAAAGCGAGCGCTGGATTTCAGATTGTCGCGGCGCGGAGTATGTTCCGCCTGCACGTCGACGATAGCAAAATCGGCGTCGAGCCCGACCGCGACGCGGCCCTTGCGGTGCGACAGGCCCATAGCATTGGCCGGCGCCTCCGCCGCAAGGCTGGCGATGCGACCAAGCGAAAGCTTGCGCTTGTGATGGCCTTCACTCAGCAGAACCGGCAGCAGCGTGTCGATACCCGGGCAGCCGGGCGATGCCTTCCAGATACCGCCGTCCTTACTCGACAGGTCTCGATGAATGTGGTCGGTCGCGACCGTATCGATGGTGCCGTCCGCGATGCCGTTCCACAGCGCCGCGCAATCCGACAGCTCGCGGAGCGGCGGGTTGATCTTGCCAACATCGCCCCGCGACCAGTCGATCGAATGCGTCAAATAGTGCGGGCAGGTCTCAATCGTGATGTCGGTACCATTCTCGCGCGCCCGCCTGCCCTCCTCCAGCGCCAGTCGCGACGAGGTGTGGACGATGTAGAGCCGCGCCCCTGTCTGCCGCGCGAACAGACCCGCGCGCTGCACCGCATCAGCTTCGAGAAACGGCGGTCGGCTGGCGTTCCAGGCCGCGAGGCCGCCGCGCCCATCCGGATCCTGCGCCGTCAGGCGATCGCGCAGCACCCACGCGGCCTCAATGTTCTCGGGGTGCGGGCAGACCAGCCCACCGTGCTCGGCGGCAACCTCACAGAGCCGAAACAGAAAGCCGTCGTCGATATCCGGCAGGCCGAGGCGCTTGCCCTCCCCGCCCCGGTTGTTCATGAAAATCTTGAATGACGGTACGCCCATGTCGCGCACATAGCGCGGCACGGCGGCGAGCTGGGCCTCGGTCGCGATGATGAAGTGATAGCTGAAGTCGATCAGGGCGCCGGCCTCGGTCACGGCACGCACATCGTCAAAGATCGCCTCGAACGGCTCCGTCGCCATGAGATAGGGAATCATGGTGGTGACGCCGCCGACGGCGGCGGCCGCGGTTTCGGAGGCCGCATCCTCCGGTACGCGCGGGCGCGCGATATCCCGGCCGTGCCCAAGATGAAGGTGAACGTCGATCACGCCCGGAAACACCACGAGGCCTCTGGCGTCGAGGATTTCACGCGCCTCGGCGCCGCTACCGGACGCCAGGATGCCAGCAATCTTGCCGTTGCTGACGGCGATGTCCGCGGGCGTGCCGTCGGTTCCCGGCAGGACGGCGTTACCATCGCGGATCAGGAGATCGTACATACCGATCAGGCCCGCAACCGCATTCCCGCGTTGTCGCTCGTGGAGATGCCGCGCAGCTGTTTGATCGCTTCGCCGGAGCTCATCACGTCGGCGTACTTCTCGCTCATGTCGAACAGGTTGACCGCGTGCGACACGGCGCTGCGATCATAGACGCAATCGTGTGGAACCAGCGCGCGAAAATTGTAGGCGAAACCGTCCACCACGGTGCCGCGGACGCAGCCGCTGGTGGTGCAGCCGGTGACGACCAGCGTGTCGGCGCCAAGTCCCACCAGGTAGCTCGCGAGCGGCGTGCCGAAGAACGCGCTCGGATGCTTCTTGGGCAGCAGGATATCACCCTCCTGCGGCGCGACCTCGGCGACGAAATCGTAGCCGCGCGCCGCCACCCCCATAATGGCTGGCACCTTGTCCGACAGCCGGCCGTGGTCGAACGTTTCCTTGGGCGAAACGTGCGGGTACAGCACGGGCCATTTGTTTTCGCGAAAGAATGCCAGGAGCGACACGATGTTCTTCACCGCGGTCCAGCCGACCTCCCCGCACGAGGTCGGAAATTCCTTGATGGCCTCGCGGAACGGCCGCGGTTGGGTGCCGACCGTGCGGTATTGCACGTCGATGATGAGCAGGGCCGGATGACACCCGATGCCGGTCGGCCGGCCGAAACCCGCCGCGCGATAGGCCTCCTGCTCCTCGATCGGGATGATGCCGTCCCAGGGTTTCATGGCGATCTCTCCGTCCTTGGCCGACACACTCTAGCTGCTCCCGCACAATTCCGGAATGCCACTCAAGAACTCGATATGAAGCGCTTCCATCCCAAATGACCAGTGCGTGTCATCGATCCGCTTCATCCAGCCCAGCCAATGACGCAGCAACGGGTGCGGCGCATACCAGACCGACACGCCGCCATCGGGCCGCACCGCCGCGGGGAACATCTCGAGGGTTTCGCCCTTGGGTGTGCGGATCGCCAGCGTGTCGTTTCGCTCGATCGTCCGGCACGGCTTATCGAAGGTTACGACCATGCCGTTCTTGAAGAACTCGCTCGCGATGCGACCGGAATGCACGCACGGATTGCCGTCGTTGTCCATTCCCGGCTACGACGGCGGAACGACTTCGAATTGCTCGATCGTCATGCGATCGAGCGCGAAGGCATCGTCGATATCGGTCGTAGTCCAGTTCAGTTCGATCGGATGCGCGGTTTCGATGAACGTGAGCAGCAAATCGAATAGCGTCTTGGCGTCGTCCGGCATCGCATCGAGCCTGAAGCTGGAGAGATAGCTTCTCATTTCCTCGGCGCGGCCGAACATGGCGTCGTAGAACGCCTTGAGATCCACGATCGACGTTCGTGTCAGCTTGGCCAAGCGTTCTGCTTCGGTCGGCAGCGCCCAGTCCGCCACGAACGACTCGAGCGCGCTGAATTGCTTCGGCAGAAGCCGCGTCGTCATGACCGGCTCCGCAGCATCTCGTCGGCCACCGCGTAGTGCTGCTGCAGCAACAGCTCCTGCCGCGACAGCATGATGTTCTGCATGGCGCCGGATTTGAGCGCCTTGGTCACCTGCTCCATGGTGCCGACATCCTCGCGGAACACCTCGCGCAGGCGGGTGCGAAAATAGGCGTGCGCCAGGGCGTCGCCAACGGTCTCGGCCTTGTAGGCGAAGAACTCAACACGCACGTCAGTCTTGTCCTCGCAGATCGGCCAGAACCACAAGTTTGCGTGCCAATGCGCGCCGATGATCCAGATCAGCACCGGGAACACTTCGGCGACGTCAAAGCCCCAGTTCTCGTTGCGCGAGGCGTTCACGCCGGGCGGCAGTGGCAGGCCGGTCTCGCTGAACGGCGGGAACGATGGATAAAGCGGGCGGCCGTGAGCATAGGCGATCTGCTCTACATCCGTGACACGGCGGTTGGGATTGGCCTGCGCCGAGTAGCGGCCGTGATGCTCGGTGATTTCGAGATAGGCGCGGTGCCGCTGCGGGTTCTGTTTGCCGCCCTGATAGTCCGGTACGGTTTTTCGGTGCACGTAGGCGGCGTGATAGCCCTCGCTGAACGAATTGATCGCGATGTTCCAGTTGGACTCGACCGCGATGCGATAGCTCGCGATGCGCTGCCGATTGGAGAAGAAGCCCTTGTACTGATCGTGGAACTTGCCGAGCCATTGCGGCAACGTGCCCCTGGGCTTCGGATCGAAGTTGACGAAGACATAGTCTTCCCAGACCTCGGTGTGGACCGGGACCAGGCCGAGCTGCTCCGGGTCCAGATCGGAAAATTGCGTCTTGTCGGTGACGCCGATTAGGCGGCCGTCGGTCGCATAGGTCCAGCCGTGAAAGCCACAGGTCAGCGCCTTGCGGCAGCCTGACTGATCCTTGACCAGCCGCGCGCCGCGATGACGGCAGACGTTATAGAGGGCCCGCACCTTGCCATCATCGCCGCGCGCCACGATTAACGATGTCTTGAGCGGCGGCACCTCGGCGACGACATAGTAATTGTCGTTCGGCAGGTCCGTCATACTGGCGATCGGCAGCCAGGCGCGTCGGAAGATACTCTCGACCTCGCAGGCGTAGAACTCCGGTTTCAGCCTCTCCTGAATATCGACGCGCGACCGCAGCCGGCTGAAGTCGCCGAGGAACTGCGTCTGGGTGATCTCGTTCATTGGAGACCTCCTGAGGTTTCGATCCTAGTCCGGCTGGTCCATCAGCGCGAGCATTTCGGCGTAGAGACCGAGCCCGAGATAGTCCTGCATGTGACGCTTGAGGTGCTCGGTCAGCACCATGCGGGTGGCGCGGACCAGGCTTTTCGGCTTCTTGGCGATGTCTTCGGCCAGCCCCCAGGCCCGTTGCATCAGTCTGTCGGGCGGCAGGACCTCGGCGACGAGCCCAAGCTCGAGCGCCTTCTGCGCCGAGAGCGTTTGCCCCGTGAGCAGGAAATAGCGCGCGCGGTTCACGCCGAGCAGCAGCGGATAAACAATGTGCATGCCATCGCCCGGAACCAAGCCCCCGGTGAAGTGCGCGGAATCCTGGAACTGCGCAGTGTCGGCGGCCAGCACGATATCGGCGAGCAGCGGCAGTTCGGAATGTCGCCAGGCCGGTCCGTTCACCGCGCTGATGATTGGAACCTCGATATTGAGGAAGTTCATCAGCCCCTGCTTACCTTCGGTCAGCAGACGGTCGACGACCTCCATCGAAGGCCGTGTTGGAAACAACGGGTGGCCGGTATTGGTAACGCGCGGACCGCTAAACTCCGCACCGGTTCCGGTGAGGATGACCACCTTGGTGTCGTGATCGTTGCTGATATCGTGGAAGGCGAGCGGCAATTCCCGATGCGGCAGCAGGCCCCACTGCAAGGCGCCGCCCTTGGTGTGCAGCGTCACCTGCAGGATGCCGTCGCGGCGTTCCATCTTGATGAATTCGTACTTGCCGGCGTAGTCGGAAAGTTCCGTCATTTGAGTGCCTCGCTCAGTGCCTGATGACGCTGCCGCCGCCCAGATAGGCTTCATGCACCTGTGGATTCTTCGCGAGCTCGGCCGCCGGTCCCTGCAGATTGATCTCGCCATTCTCGAGAATGTAGCCGTAAGAGCTCACGTCGAGTGCGACGCGCGCATTCTGCTCCACCAACAGGATGGCGATGCCGCTCCTATGGATGGTCTTGATGATGTCAAATACCTGTTGCACCAGGATCGGCGAAAGCCCGAGACTCGGCTCATCGAGCATGAGCAGCTTCGGCTTCGCCATCAGCGCCCGCCCGATCATCAACATCTGCTGCTCGCCGCCCGACAGCGTGCCGGCGAACTGCGTCGCACGTTCACGCAGCCGCGGAAACAGGGTGTAGACGCGTTCCAATTCGTCGCGGTTGCGTTGCTTGTTGCCGTGGCGCCAATTCTTAAGACGCCAAGCGCCGAGCGTCAGGTTATCCTCAACGCTCATGGCGGTGAAGATCGCCCGGCCCTCAGGTACCTGTACAACGCCGCGGCTCACCACGTCCTCGACGCGCAGGTTGCCGATGTCCTCGCCCTCGAACACGATACGGCCCGAGGTCGCGGCCACCAGCCCCGAAACGCAATTGAGCGTCGTGGTCTTGCCGGCGCCATTGGCACCTAAGAGGCAGACGATCTGGCCGGGCTCGACCTTGAGCGAGACGCTTTCGAGCGCGGAGACCTTGCCGTAGGCGGCGTGCAGGCCATCGATGCTAAGCATGGCTCGGCCTTCCCAAATAGGCTTCGATCACGCGCGAATCGCTGCGAATGTCGTTCGGGGAGCCCTCGGCGATCTTCTGGCCAAAATTCAGAACCGTGATCCGGTCCGCAACTGACATGACGAGTTGCATGACGTGTTCGACCAAAATAATCGTTACGCCGCGCTTGCGCACTAGGTCGAGCAACAGCGAATCGACGAAGGAAATTTCGCGATTTCGCAGGCCTGCGGCTGGCTCGTCGAGTAGCAGAAGCTGCGGGTCGCCCGCGAGCGCCCGCGCCAGGTCGAGCAGCTTCTGCCGGCCGAAATCGAGTTCGCCGGCCAGATGGTCGCGATAAGGCCGCAATCCGGTCTGGTCGAGGATGTCTTCCGCATCCCGCACCGCCTGAGCCTCGGTCCGGCTCCGGCGCGGGCTTGGGCCGAAGGGCAGGTAGTTCGGAATCCGGCGGCTGAGCCCGACTAGAACATTCTCCAGCACCGTCATGCCGGCCAGGAGCTCGAGGTTCTGGAATGTCCGGCCGATACCGATCCTGATGACATCGTGCGAAGGCCGCTTCAGCACGGAGCTGCCTTCGAACTCGATCGAGCCTTCGGCGGGATCGCAGAACCGCGAGATGCAATTGAACACTGTCGACTTGCCGGCGCCGTTCGGCCCGATCAGGGCATGGATCGCGCCCTTCGCGACGTCCATCGAGAAATCATTCAATGCGCAGAGGCCGCCGAAACGGACCGTAAGATTCCTGATGGAAAGGATCGCGCTCATGACGTCGGCTGCCGAGCTTTCGCAGCGGTTGGCGCCGACTTTGGGGTGCGCGCAAAAAATGTCTTAGCCACGCCCCAAAGGCCGCGCGGCATGAACATGGTGGCGAGCACCAGGATCAATCCGTAGGCGAACTCCTGCCACACCAGGAGGCCGCGCGGCGCGGCGCGCAGAATCTCGGGGAGCAACCCGATCAGCAACACGCCGACGAGGACGCCGGCAATCGAGCCGGAGCCGCCGACCACCACCATGGTCAGCACCAGGATGAGCTGGGCGAGCCCTACCGAGTCGGGATTGATGAAGGATTGGAACAAGGTAAAAGTCCCGCCGGCCAATCCAGCGAAAACGGCGGACAGCACGAAGGCCACCATTTTGGTACGCTTCACGTCGACGCCGGAGGCCGACGCGACGTGCTCGCTGTCACGGATCGCGCAGAGATCGCGACCGAGCCGGGAGCGCGTCAGGTAGAGTAGAGAGAGAAGCACCAGCGCCAGGATGATGGCCATCACCGGAAAGGCGCGCCGGTCCGTACCGACCACATAGCCGAAGATGTCCGGCGGGCTGATCCGCAACCCGTCGCTACCTTTGGTTACCGAATCCCAGGTGCGGAATACCCATTGCGCGCATTCGGCGAACGCGTAGGTCGCGAGCGCCAGATAGACCGTGCGCAACCGCGTCGCCGGTATGGCGATCAGCAGACCGACGACACCCGCGAACATGGCCGCGATCGGCACGCCCACGATGAACGGCACGCCCAGACGTATCTGCAGCAGGGCGCTGGTGTAGATACCAATACCGAAGAAAGCGATATGGGCGAATGCGAATTGGCCCGACCATCCGAGCAAGAGATCAAGCCCGAGCGCCAGGATGGCGTACATCATTAGCGTGTTGCCGAGGTAGAGAAAGTATTCCGGCAGCACGAGCGGCAACAGGACGCCGAGCGCCAGCAGAATGGCGATGCCCGCGAACGTCCGCCAATGAAGCTCGCCGTACATCGTCAGACTTTCTTGAACGCCAGTTCGCCGAACAGGCCCTGCGGACGCAGCACCAGGATCATCATGATCATGAAGAACGGCGTGACCGCCATGGCCTGCGGCGAAATCAGGACTCCGACAAGATTCTGCAGCACGCCAAGCGCGATGCCGCCGATCACGCAGCCAACCAGCGAGCTGAAACCGCCGATGATGGCGGCGGCGAACGCGAGCATCACGACGTTGCCCATGTCGGGGGTCATCAGAAGCTTGGGCGACAGCAGAATACCGGCAATGCCCGCCAACCCCGCGGCAAGGCCCCAGGCGATCATCCGCATTGACTGCACCGGAATGCCGATGAGAGCCGCGGCCCGCGGGTTCTGGCTGGTGGCGCGCAAGGCCTTCCCAGTCCGGGTAAAGCCGAAGAACACCGTGAGCCCTGCCATAACCACGATGGTCACCGCGATGATCGCAAGATCCTGCTGCTGCAGGATGACGTCGCCGATGAAGACCGGCGGACCGGCCAAGAGTGGCGGCAGACGCCGGACCTCCTCGGTGTAGGGCACGACACGAACCGCGCCCTTGAGAAGATAGCCCAGCCCGATGGTTGCAACCACCATCGGAACGAGGTCGGCTTCGGCTTTCTTGGAATAGCGCCGGCCGGTGATGGTGCTGAGCGTGATGCGTTCGAAGGCCGCGCCAACGACGTACATCGCCACGATCACCGCGACGAACATCAGCGGATAACTCAATTCGAAATAGATCAAGGCCAGCAGGCCGGTGTAGCCGCCGAGCATCAGTAGCTCGCCACCGGCGAAGTTCACCACATCGGTGGACTTGTAGACGATCACGAGCGACAGAGCGACCAAGGCGTAGACACACCCGGTCACAATGCCACTCGCGGCCGCTTGCAGGAGGAGATCGGACATCGCCGCAATCGCCTCGTCTTAAGTGACTGCGATCAGTCCTTTCCGTTCCAAGTGTACACGCCCGGCATCATCTTCTGCGTCTTGCCGTCGTACTTTACGACGAAGCCGCTGCGCATCGCGTCTCTGCGATCCTTGCCGAATTGAATAGGCCCGGCCAGGATTTCAGGCTTGAAATCTAGCGCCTCCATCGCCGCCACGAACGACTCGCGGGTGAGATTGCGACCCGCCTTCTCCAGCGCCGCCGTGATCGCCATGACCGAAGGCAAACCTGTGATCATGAACGGGCCAGCCTCGCGATCGGGATAGTATGACTTGTACATGTCGGCGTATTTCTTCTTGATCGCCTCGTCGCCGACGTCGGTGAACGACCAGCCGTGATAGAAGTTCTCAAGCGCAGCCGGATTGCCGACGTTCCTGGCGAACACGCCGGGCGTCGGGATGCCCTGCACCGCCTGCATCAGCGGGATCGCGGTCATGCCGTACTCGCCGTACTTCTGCGCGATCAGGACGGCCGGAGCCGGGTAGGCGCCGGACAGGATCACGTCGGGCCTGGCCGCGCGGATCTTGAGCATTGGCGCCGTGACATCGGTGATGTTCGGTGGAATGCGCTCCGCGGCTACCACCTCGACGTTGGCGGCCTTCAGGATTGCCTCCGTGGTCGCGAGGTTGGCTTTGCCGTAGTCATCGTCGTGAACGATGACTGCGGCGCGCTTGACCTTCAACTGCTGGATCGCAAAGCCGGCGAGCGCCGCGGCGTAGGCTCGTTGCGTGCCGTGAAAAGCGCCGAACGTGTAGTGCAGCGGCGGGATGACGGCGTTGTCACCCGCTGCATTCAGCATGGCGTAAGGCACCTTCTCGCGGTTGATGTATTCCTGCGCCGCCGTCAGTGCCGCGGTGCATGAGCCGCCGTGCAGCATGAACACGTTGTCGACCGTCACCAGCTTCTTGACGACCGCGACCAGATCGTTGGCCGTACACTTGTCGTCCTCGATGACGAGCCGAAACTTGCGGCCGTGAATGCCGCCCTTCTTGTTGATGTCGTCGTACCACATCTTAGCGGCGTTCACCGGATCGAGCCCGAAGCCGACCAATGGGCCGGACAATGGCCCGAACAATCCGATCACGATCTCATTGTCGGTAAGACCAGGATCGGCGGCGACACTGGGACCGGAAATCCCGAGCGCCACGGTCACGCCGATCGAGCCCCGCTTCATTCCTCTTAGCCAGTCCATGGCATTCCTCTCTTTGGTGTGATGCTTTTGACTTGGCGGTTCGGGCGCCGGCATTGTTCCGACGTTCTAAAGGTCACCGTCCATTCTCTCGTGCGCCTACACGGCGCGCGGCCGATATCGTTTGGCGGCGGGCGCGCCCTGCCGGGCTCGTGGTAGATGCGCGCATCGGAGGTAAACTCGACATTGGCAAGGATCACGTCAGCGGCGAAGTCGTTCTTGATCGCGTTGCCAACCGCGACGGAAGCCACGCCGACACATTCCGGACCACGGATGCTTGACGTTCATACACAGCAGCCGAATAATTAGCTGGGAACGCGGCATTTTTGTCAACGCTGTTATAACACCTGGGGTCGTCGGGGCATGCAGACGCGCAAACTCCGCTCACTGGAGGTGTCCGCCATCGGCCTCGGCTGCATGGGGCTGACGCCTATCTACGGCCGCCCCGATCCGGACCTCGCATTCCAGACCGTCCAGCGCGCGGCCGATGTCGGTGTCACCCTGCTCGATACCTCGGACGCCTACGGCAAGGGCCTCAACGAACAACTGCTGGGGCGCGCGATCGCCGGAAGGCGCAACCGCTATGTCATTTCAACCAAGTTCGGAAATCTGCGGATGCCGGATGGCAGTCCCGGGGTGAACGGCCGGCCCGAATACGTGGCGCAAGCCTGCGAAGCCAGCCTGAAACGCTTGGGCATCGAAACCATCGATCTCTACTTTCAGCATCGCGTCGATCCTTCGGTGCCGATCGAAGACACCGTCGGCGCTATGAGCCGGCTCGTCCAACAGGGCAAGGTGCGCCATATCGGATTGTCGGAAGCAGCGCCGGCACGCATACGCCGCGCTCAGGCGACGTTTCCGATCACGGCACTGCAGACCGAGTATTCGCTATCGACGCGCGAGGTCGAGGCCGAGATCCTCGACGTCTGTGACGAGCTCGGCATCGGTTTTGTCGCCTACGGCGCGCTCGGCCGGGGTCTGCTGACCGGAACCATTGCGAAGGACACGACACTGGAGCAGGACGACATTCGCCTCCAGATGCCTCGCTTCCAGGGTGCCAACCGGGACGCAAATCTCGTTCTGGTCTCTCGCTTGCAAGACTTGGCTCGGGCCGAGCGCTGCACACCGTCACAGCTGGCCATCGCCTGGGTGCTTAGCCGCCGAGACTGGATCGTCCCCATCGTCGGAACCAGCAAGCCGCAGCGATTGGAGGAGAATGCCGCAGCCGCTTCGATACGGATTTCGACAGCGACGCTTCAAGCCTTGGAGAAGGCCTTTCCAGTTGGCGCCGCGGTGGGAGCGCGCACCGTGCTTGAGCTGATGCCTCGGCTAGGCCTTTGAGAACGGGCGCAACCTCGACATCGTTTCCGTTGGATAAAGTCGCGAGGCTGAATCGCAATGGCCAGCTTCCTAGCCCGACGTCTTCTTCAATCAGTGCTGACGCTCCTCGGCGTGCTCACCGCAACCTTCTTTCTCGTTCGGTTGGCGGGGGATCCAACCACCTTGCTGCTGCCCGTCGAGGCAACCGCCGACGAAGTCGCAAGCTTCAGGACGGCACTCGGCCTGGATCAGCCATTGCTGGTGCAATACATGAAGTTCCTCGCCCATGCGGTGGAAGGCGACTTCGGGATATCCTTGCGCCAGAGGACGCCCGCCCTGGGACTGGTCCTTGAGCGCCTGCCTGCGACACTCGAGCTCGCCCTGACATCATTCATACTCGGCCTAATACTCGCATTTGCAATCGGTTTGGCGATGCGGCTATCGGGCAGCGCGCGACTCCGTTCGGCAGTCATGTGGATCGCTCTTGCGCGTCAGGCAATTCCGGTTTTCTGGTTCGGCCTGCTGCTGATCCTCCTGTTCTCGGTCACCTTGCGTTGGCTGCCGTCACTCGGCCGGGGCAGCGTTACCCACCTGATTCTGCCGGCCATTACGCTTTCAACCTATGAGCTCGCGCTCTATCTACGCCTGTTCAATTCATCGCTAGCAACCGAAGCTAAGCAAGATTATGTCCGGACGGCATTTGCAAAGGGTCAAAGCCGCTCGAAGATTGTCATCAAGCATATGCTTCCCAACGCGCTCCTGCCGCTGGTGACGATCGCGGGCATCAATCTCGGTCTGCTGTTAGGCGGCACCGTGGTGACCGAAACCGTGTTCAGCTGGCCGGGCGTCGGGCGCCTGATAGTGCAGTCGGTGAGCCAGCGAGACTATCCGGTTATCATCGCGGGCGTTTTCGTCGTCTGCCTGATATTCATGGTGGTCAATCTTATCGTCGACCTGCTCTACGCCTATCTTGATCCGCGGGTGAGACTGGCATGATGCGCCACATCACCTTCACGACCTGGCTTGCGATTGCGATGTTGGTCGCAGTCGTCCTGCTCGTCACGATCATCCCGTGGCTTCCCGACTACGCCCCCTATACGCAGGACCTTGCAAGCAGCCTTCTTCCTCCCTTCGATCGACTCGACAACGGTCAGCTCAGCATATTCGGCACCGATAAGCTTGGCCGAGACATCCTGAGCCGCCTGGCTCTCGCCGGCCGCGTATCATTGTTCATCGGGCTCTCGGCGGTCGCCGTCAGCATGGTGATCGGCGTCATTCTTGGGCTCGTCGCCGGATATTTTCGCGGCTGGACCGAAACCATCATCATGGGTTTCGCCGACCTTCAATTGTCCGTCCCGCGAGTTTTGTTGCTGATTGCCGTGACAGCGATCCTTGGATCAACCGTCTTCAATCTGACAATCTTGCTCGGTTTGACCAGTTGGGTCGCCTATGGACGCGTGGCGCGTGCCTTGTCGCTCTCGCTTCGGGAACGCGAATTTGTTCTTTCCGCGATCACCCAGGGCGCCACACCCGCATGGAACATTCGCAAGCACCTGCTGCCCAATGTGCTCCCCCAAATGGTGATTGTCGGCTCATTTGAACTGGGACAGATCATCGTGCTCGAGGCCGCGCTCAGCTATCTGGGCCTTGGGATTCAGCCACCTTTGCCAAGCTGGGGATTGATGATCAGCGAGGGCCAGTCCTATCTCGAGATCAATCCATGGCTGACCGTCATTCCTGGCTTGGCATTGTTCATGCTGGTCGCCGGCGTTCAGTTCTTGACGCGATCGCTTACGACGGAAGGCGAGGAAGAACGCGACATCGCCGTTCGAATCGTATGACAGTGCCACCGTCACGCTAGCCGTGTCCGACAAAACGCCCATCCTTTCGGTCCGGGACCTCGTCGTGGAGGTGCCCACGGGCGAGCGCTGGACGCGCTTGCTCGACCGCGTGTCGTTCGACGTCTATCCACACGAAGTGTTGGGCATCGTCGGCGAATCCGGTTCCGGCAAGAGCATGACCATGCTTGCCGTCATGGGTCTGCTGCCGAGCCCGATCCGAATGGTCGGAGGGCAAGTCCAACTATTCGGGGAAGACATCGCTGGTCTGTCGTTCGACCGAATGCGAGCCATTCGCGGCCGCCGGATATCGATGATCTTCCAGGATCCGATGACATCGCTCAATCCGGTTCTTCGGATCGCAAACCAGATCGGCGAAGCGATTGCGCTGCATCAATCAGACATGCCGTCGTCGCGCATCCGCAGCCGCATCGTCGACCTGCTGGAATTGGTTGGCATTCCAGACGCAGCGCGCCGCGCCAACCAGTTTCCGCACGAGTTTTCCGGAGGCATGCGTCAACGCGCCATGATCGCGATGGCGATCGCCAACGATCCGGCATTGTTGATCGCCGATGAACCCACCACCGCGCTCGATGTCACGATCCAGGCGCAGGTCATGGAGGTGCTTGCCCATGCCCGGGCCAGGACCGGCGCAGCCATGATCCTGATCACCCACGACTTAGGTCTGGTCGCGGACTCCGCCAATCGGGTCGCCGTCATGTATGGCGGGCGGATTGTGGAAGAGAGCACGGTGGAAAAGGTGTTTCGGAATTCGCGCCACCCCTATACGGCTGGATTGCTCGCCAGCCTTCCTCGCATCGACAGGCGGCGCGCGGAACTCTATTCCATTCCCGGTCAAGTGAGCGATCTCCGCAAACAGCCCAGCGGCTGCACGTTCCATCCTCGCTGCGGATTGGGTGGTAAGCGAAACACCTGCATCGAGATGTTGCCGGAGTTGATCGCGACAGGCGACAATCATCGCGTGGCTTGTCATTTTTGGCAGGAGACCGCAGCCTGGGCTCAACGTGAAGCTGAAGACAATCGAAGCCAAATCGTTGCCCCCATTCGGGCACATGACGCAAAGGATGCTCCGTTCACGCTGAAAGTCGACAATCTTCACAAGACATTCAAGATTCGCAGAAGCCGTGGTTTTGGCAGCGACCGACTTAGCGCCGTCGGCGGCGTCTCGTTTGAGTTGAAGCAAGGCCAGACACTCGGACTGGTCGGAGAGTCGGGATGCGGCAAGTCCACGCTTGGCCGAGTGATTCTTGGGCTGCACGATGCCACGTACGGCTCGGTCATTCTCAAGGGGCGCAATATTTCCGGCATGAAGCCTCGCACGTTGCGTCTGCTTCGCCGACACATGCAGGTGGTATTTCAAGATCCCTACGCTTCACTCGACCCCCGACTGACGGCGGGCGAGATCATCGCCGAGCCGTTGCGTATCAACCGGATGTATCGGCCGGAACGTGTGATCGAACTTCTGAGAGAAGTCGGTCTCGGACCCGAGGCAGCGCTCAGACAGCCAAGCGAGTTTTCCGGCGGACAGCGACAGCGCATCGCAATTGCACGCGCTCTCGCGCTTAACCCCGATCTCATGGTTCTGGACGAAGCTGTGTCGGCGCTAGACGTCTCGATCCAGGCCCAAGTCATCAATCTTCTGAAGAAGCTGCAGGAGAAATTGGGACTCGCCTATTTGTTCATTTCTCATGACCTTTCCGTCGTTCGCCATATCTCGGACCATGTCGCGGTGATGTATCTGGGAAAGATCGTCGAGATCGGTGAGCGCGAGCAGATATTCGACGCTCCTTCGCACCCGTACACGCAAGCGCTCCTGTCGGCCATTCCCCATCCAGATCCGGGCGGCAGCGGCGGCCAGCGCATCATCCTGAAAGGGGACCTGCCCAACCCACTTAAGCCCCCCAGCGGCTGCGCATTCCGGAGCCGATGCTTCAAAGCGCAGGCAATATGCGCGAGCGAGGAACCCCGACTCGTGAGGCCTGCGGCAACAGACCATCCTACAGCGTGCCATTTCGCCGAAATCAAACCCATCGTTCGCGGTCAGGAAAGCGACGCCACAATCCGCTAGACTCTTGTCGAGCGCTGGGTTGATGTGAGCAAGCTCCATGCTTAAGCAGCTGCAGGCCATCGTCGGTGCAGATCATGTCTCGGATGAACCGGGCGCATGCGATCTCGCGACCTCTGACATCTTTGAATGGCCCGGCCGCAAACCTGCCCTCATGGTCGCGAGCCCCAGGACGACGGACGAGACTTCCGCGGTCCTCCGCGTCCTGCGAGATAACGGCATTCCGGTGGTCGCACGCGGCGCGGGCCTGTCGTACACCGGCGCTTTCGCAATGAAGCAGGCTTCCGTCGTTGTCGATACCTCGCGCATGAACGACATCAACGTCAACGCAGAGGATCGTTACGCGACAGTTGGCGCCGGGGCATCTTGGGCCAGCGTGGCACACGCTCTCAAGCCGTTTGGAATGAAGTCGGTGCAGGCGAGCCCGATTTCCGGAACCTATTCGACCGTTGGTGGACTGGCCGCCCAAGGCATGCCTGCCGGGCTCGACGGAATTCTCGGCTTAACCGTCGTGCTGTCGGATGGAGCGGTCGTGCGCACGGGCGCGCCAACTCGCTTTCATCGTTACGCAGGGCCGGATCTGACGGGCCTGTTCCTCGGAGATTGCGGGGCTTTCGGCATCAAGACGGAAATCGTCATCCGGATTGCGCCGGAGCAGCCAACCGCATTCGCATCCTTCGGCTTCGATAGTGCGGACGACCTGCTTCAAGGCCTGATCGCATGCCTCAGCGAGGGAATCGTGACGCGGGCGTTTGCGATGGACCGCGTCAAATCGCGGGACGCCACGAAGGTCGAGCTTGGCGAGGTGCTTAGGACCTCCGCCGCGATGATCCAGCGGTCGGGATCGCTCGTCCAGTCGGCCAAGGACGCTGCCAAGCTGCTTCGCCTGGCAGTCGCGCCCACGAACGACAAGCCTTGGTCGCTCCATCTGACGGTGGAGTCGCCCACACAGTTCGGCGCCGACGCCCAGCTGCAACGTGCCCGTGAGATTTGCGGATCGAATGGCATAGAAGGCGATGATGTATTTCCGCGCGCCTTTAAGGCGAAGCCTTACTCGATTCGCGGATTTGTCGGACCGTCAGGTGAACGCTGGGCTCCAGTGCACGGCATATTCTCGCTTTCGAATTCGCGACACGCCATGGCCCACCTGCAAAACAGTGTCGCAACACAATCACCGCAGATGGCGGAGCTCGATGTCACGGCGTCCTGGCTGCTCTCGTCCTCCGGGCCCTACGTGACCATCGAACCGATGCTCTATTGGCGCGATCGGCTCGAACCGATCCACATGCGATACCTGTCTCCCCGAAACCGCGAACGTTTCGGTGCTTTCGCAGCCAATCCGGCCGCACGGCAATTCGTTCGGACTATGCGCGAAAGACTGCGGGATATCATGGATGCCCACGGGGCGGTTCATTCCCAACTTGGGCGCTTTTATCGCACCAGCAATTCATCTCTCGACAGCCCTGATGCCTTGTTGATGCGGCTTAAGGCCGCTCTCGATCCAGATCATCGGTTCAATCCGGGCGTGCTTGGCATACCGGCGCAACTCAAATAGATATTTAGGATCAGCGGATGCAAAGGACGATAGGGTATTCCTGATGGCCGGGTTTGCGCGTCAGCACGCCTCGCGTTCGATCACGATCGCCGACGGCATTTTCGCATCCGCCAGCCGAACGCCCGGTAAGACCGCCATCCGGCAAGACAAGCGTTCGCTGACCTATTCCAGTCTCGCGGAACGGATCCTGCGGGTCGCCAACATGGCACACGGCCACTTTGGTCTCGCGCACGGCGAGCGCGCAGCGATTTTCATGCCGAACCGGATCGAATATCTCGAGCTAGTCTGTGGGCTTTCGAGCGCCGGTGTCTCGGCCTGTACCATCGGTCCAACGGCTTCGGCCGCCGAAATTCGATTCATCTGCGAGGATGCATCGGCCCGCGTGCTTTTTGTCGATCCGGCGCGCGAGGATGCCGCGCGAGCCGCGGTCGGCGACATTGTTCCGCATATCGTGCGTGTCGATGCGCAATATGAGACACTGTTGTCGCAAGCGCACCACAACTCACTGCCTGTCGACACCAATTGGGAGGATATTTTTTCTATCCCCTATACGTCAGGCTCGACCGGCCGGCCGAAGGGCGTGATGCTGTCTCATCGGTGCCGGGTTCTGTCGGCCTATGCGATAGCGGCCGAACATGGTTGCTACGGGCCCGATGACAGGGCAGTGGCGACCACGCCGATGTTCCACGGAGCCGGCTTCCTAGTGGCGCTGGCGCCGGTGTTCTTCGGCGGATTCGTCGAGTTGCTGCCGGCCTTCAACATCGAACAACTGATGCGAAAGATTGAGGAAACGGCGGCAACCAGCGTCTATATGGTGCCTACGCATTTCAGCTCGCTGTTCGCGATCGGCGATCGCCGGCACGCCTTCAACCACAGCTCGCTGAAATGCGTCATCGTTGGAACGGCCCCGCTGTCCCAGTCGATGAAGGTCAAGATTGTGGAGTATATCGGCGACGGGAAGCTGTATGAACGCTATGGGTCGACCGAAGCTTCGATCGTGACCGCGCTCCGGCCCAAAGACCAACTCCGAAAGCAGCAGTGTGTCGGCTTGCCGCTGCCCACAACACACATCCGAATTCTGGGCCCGGACGGGCAAGAGCTTCCACCCGGCAAGGTCGGCGAACTTTACAGCACCTCCAACCACATGTTCTCCGGCTATCTCAATATGCCGGACGCGATGGGAAAGGCGATGCGCGGCGAATGGTTTAGCGCGGGCGATCTGGGACGGATCGACGACGAAGGCTACCTGTATCTCGTCGACCGAAAGAACGACATGATCATTTCCGGAGGCGAGAACGTGTATCCGCGCGAGGTCGAGGAGGTGCTGCTGGCGCATCCTGCGATCGATCAGGCGGCGGTGGTCGGATTGCCCCACGAACACTGGGGCGAACAGGTGGTGGCTTATGTCGTGGTTCGGGCTGGAATGAACGTTACGGATGATGAGCTAAAGGCCGCATGCCAGGCGAGGCTTTCTCGCTACAAAGTTCCCAAGGAATTTCGCGCCATCCGCGACCTGCCCCGGAACCGGATGGGAAAAGTGGACCGGCGCGAGCTTCGCGAGCTAAATCGAAAGGCTTAACCAAAAGCGCGACTTTGGCGCCGAAGGAAAATGCAGATGTCGATGTCCCGCATGACTTTTCTCCGCAGATGGCTTCCCAGCGGCGTTGCGTTCGCTGCCGCGATCGCCGATGGCGCGAGCGTGTTCGCGGCTGGCAACGACACGATTGTGGTTTCGCAGGGCTCTGATGTCCTGACGCTCGATCCAACGCTCGATACATCGCCGATCGGCATCAATGTGTTCCGCAACGTGTTCGATGCGCTGACGCGGATCGAAGCGGACGGCTCCGTGGCTCCCCTGCTCGCCGAATCCTGGACAGTCTCCGAGGACACCAAAATCTGGGAATTTGCGATTCGGAGCAACTCCAAGTTTCACAACGGCCAACCGGTGACTGTTGATGACATCGTCTGGACCTATCAGCACCTGGCGGCCGAGCTGAAATCGCCGGTCCGGACCTATATCAACAAGTTGAAGACGGTTGAGCCTGCCGGCGGGAACACGGTGAAATTCACCCTGAGCGAGCCGTTTGCCGCCTTCGACCGCCAAGTATCGCTGATCTCGATCATCTCAAAACAGGCCTTCGAGGAGATCGGTGCCGCGAGGTTCGCGCTGGCGCCGGTCGGCTCCGGCCCATTCCGCGTCGTGCGCTGGGTGAAGGACGACCGTGTAGAACTTGCCGCCTTCGGCGACTATTGGGCGGGCGCGCCCAAGATCAAGACGCTGATCTTCAAGCCGGTTCCTTCTGAGACAACGCGCGCGGCCGCGCTGTCTTCCGGTGAGCTTGACGTGGTGGCAATCCTTCCGCCCGCGCTGGTCAACTCGTTGAGCTCCCGCAAGGGCCTCAAAATCGAAAAGGTCGCGAGCAACAAGGTGGTCTATGTCGGCTTCAACATCACCAATCCGCTGCTTAGCGACGTCCGTATACGCCAGGCGGTCGACTTCGCCATCGATCGGAACGCCCTCACCTCTCGATTGCTCCGGGGTCTTGGTAAGCCCTCGGGACAGGTCATCGCGCCGGTGACTTTCGGGTATGCGCCGGAGATCGAGCCGACCCCGTTCGATCCCGCACGTGCGAAACAACTGGTGGCAGCTTCGGGATACAAAGGCGAAAAAATCGCGTTTCAGTATCCCAATAACAATATCGCATTCGGAGACGAGACCGCCCAGGCCATTGCAAACTATCTCGGGAACGTCGGAATCAATGTCGACCTTCAAGGAATGGAATACTCGGCGTACTTCCCGCTTTGGTCGAACCGCAAGATCATCGGCATGCATCTGTTCGCCTATGGCCCGTCTATCATGGACGCCGAACTCGCCATCGGCAGCCTGTATGTCAGCAGCGGCCGTGTGTATTGGGATGACCCCAGAATCGATCAATTGGCGCAGCAACAGCGCGGGGAACGCGACAAGGATAGGCGCCTGGCCATCATTGGGGAGCTCTTGAAGTACTGCAACGAATTGGTGCTTTACGCGCCGCTCTATAATGAGATTCACGCCTACGGAATTCAGGACCGCGTCAAATGGCAGCCGCGCCCCGACGAACGGCTTTACTTTCAG
>Ga0210380_10000307_pt1 | contig 23324 bp, 24 predicted proteins | sample PLM4_5_coexredo_FD_155476 | JGI IMG/M metagenome (GOLD analysis project Ga0210380, IMG submission 155476) | Groundwater sediment microbial communities from an aquifer in East River, Colorado, USA - PLM4_5_coex redo | ecosystem: Environmental > Terrestrial > Soil > Riparian zone | place: USA... | reverse complement strand
TCGGCGACGACATCGATTACGCGCAGCTTCACAAGGTCTATGGCGGCGAGAGCGGCCCGGCGCAGCGCTACTCGCCCGGTCGGTTCGTCTCCTGCAATAAGTACGACGTGGTGGGCGAGCCGGCCGATCGCGCATGGACGATCGAGGATATCGTCGGACTCCTCCGGGATTCAAAATGACCCACTACCCCAAGATCAATTCATCTCTCGCAAGGCTAGTTCGTCCAACCAGCGCGCTCACGTTGCACGCGAACAACGCGCGCGTCCACGACGAGCGAAATATCAAGGCGATCGCGGACTCGCTCGCGACGTTCGGGCAGCAAAAGCCGATTGTCATCGCGAGCGACGGCGTTGTCATTGCCGGCAACGGGACGCTCCAGGCGGCGCTACGGCTCGGATGGAGCGAGATTGCGGTCGTCGAACTCGACGTGCCATCCTCCGATCCGTTGTCGCGGGCCTACGCGATCGCGGACAATCGCACGAACGATCTCTCATCGTTCAGCCGTGATGCGTTACTGAGCGAGATTGACGCACTCAAGGACAAGATCGACATCGGATCGCTTGGATTCGTCCAGGACGAGTTGCAGGCGCTGCGACGCGCCGGGTCGATCGAACTGTACGAATATGAAACCGCGAAAGATCGAGCGCGAGAATTCGTGCGACGCGACCTGCTCGACCCGCGACATGCGATCGCCGACCAAGTCGCGCCGGCCGGCGAGGATCCGAAGTTCGAGGCGCGCGTGAATCTCGGCGACCTTTGGAAACTTGGGCAGCACCGGCTGATATGCGGGGATTCACTCGATCATGAAAACTTGGACGCACTGTTCGACGGGCAGAAAGCATCGCTATGTGCAACGGACCCGCCGTATCTCATCAATTATTCAGGGGTCAGACCTGGACATATCGGAAAATCAGAAGACTCTGGCAAGGATTGGAGCGACCAGTACAACGAGGTCAGCGAAGACGCGCTTCAGTGGTACTCGCGGTTGTTCACGCAGATCATTGATCGATGTCCCGGAAACGCGGCGATCTACGTCTGGCATTCTGGAAATCTAACCGTCGAAATCGTAACAGCGGCCCAATCGTGCGGAATTCTCGCGCATCAATTCGTAGTTTGGGTGAAGCCTGTCGCAAACATCGGTAGGACATTCTTTAGACAGCAGCACGAGCCCTGCATGTTCGGATGGAAGAAGGGCGCCGGAAAACCAAACGTTGTTGGCGGTTTAAATGAATCGTCGGTTTGGTCGGTCGATTGGGAAGGATTGTCGCGCATCACGACGTTTCATCCGACATCGAAGCCGGTCGAACTCTTCTGCCGACCCATGCGCCACCATACGATCGATGGCGATATATGCTTTGAACCGTTCGCTGGTTCTGGATCGCAGATCATCTCCGGAGAAATGTTGAAGCGCCGCGTCTTCGCCTGCGAACTCTCGCCCCACTTCTGTGACGGCATCCTCGATCGCTGGGAGCGGTTCGTCGGCAATGGCGCCAAGGCGGAGAAGATCGGCCACTTCGATCAAGCGGGCAAGGCGCAGCCGGTTTCACATTCAAACGACGTTGCACAAGGGGCCTAGATCATGGAACGCAACTTCGCGTCGCTCTTGCAAATGGACCCGGAGGCATTGACCAGCATCTGTGTCACGAATGATGCGGCGCTCGCGGCCGTCGCGGCGATCGCGGCGGCACCGGACGGTTCGGTCGCGGGTCGATACGGGGATCTGCGCGTGATCGCGATGCACTGCGTTGCGATGGCGTTGCAGGCGCGACATCTTCGATTGGCTCCGGGCGACCAGGAGTGGGCGAACGTGAAGAAGGAACCGATCAAGGCGCCGCGCACGGGCGTCGGCGGCATCAAGCGATGAAGCGACGCAACATGACGCGCGCGCACTTCGAGGCCCTCGTGCACCTCGGACTCGGGCGGGGTCGCCTCGTCGAACCGCGATTGCTGCGCGCGCTGGCGCGCGCCGGCCTCGCCCGACTCGAGACGGATCCACTGAGCCAAACGAAGCGCTACATCACGCGCATCGGCCTCGAACTCGCTCACGCATTCAAAGAATTCGGCTGGCCGGCATGTCGCGCTCGGCATGCGAAACTCGTCGCGGATATGCGACTGCGGGATGAAAAAACATGAAGCGTCGCGCGCTCGTCTCGAACCAATATGAAAAAGGAGGAGACTCCCGATGATTGACCCCGACCGGGACGCGCTGCGGAAGGCGCTGGAGGCCAGTAATGGCATCCAGGGTCCGACGTGGACGCTCATCATGGACGCCGCCCGCCGCGATCTCGCGCGATTGGAGAGGGAGGCGCCGAAGAAGGCGAGCCTCGCGGAGATAGCGGATGCGTGCGAAGCGGTCGGCGATTTCAGATCGAGGCAAATCGGCCAGAGAAAACTTGTCAAAGAAGCCGCCGCCGTCCTGAGGGCGGTCGAGAAGTTGAATCGCGCGAACGAGATCACCGGCACGCCTTCGCGTGAGCGCGTCGAAGAATTCCTGCGGGGACTGCCGTGATTGCCGCACTCGTTCTCGCCGCGCTCGCGCAGATCACCTCGGTCGCACCCGACACGATCTATGTTCCTGCCGGTCAAGCGCCGCTCGGCGTGTGGCCGGGCTACGAGTCCGACCCGGCGCGCGGCGCCACGACGCTCACCGTGACCTACGTCGTCCCAAGCCAAGGCGTCGTGGTTGGTGGTTCAATCCTGCTCGGGATCGGCTACTTCGCGGGCGACAACGGCAACCCCGCCTATGCCGCGACGTGCGGATGGATCTTCGGCCCGACGCCGAGTTGCTCCAAGTTCCCGTTCGGACAGTTCCAGCGCGCGACGCCCAGCGCGCTCAACTGGTGCACAGCGACTTCGTCGGTCGGCGGGATCGCCTGCACGCTGTTCCGGCACCCGAACCTCTCGCAGGACGTACTGCTGCGCGTGCGCGCCACGGTCGCGCAGGCCGCCGGGACCGTCTGGACGATCACGCTCGGCGACACGTCGCAGGGCTCTCCCGGCCTTTCGCTCTCCTGGCAGCCGGGCCGCGTCTCCGTCGTCGCGCTGGAAGACCTGGCGGACACCGGGACGTGGGTCTCGCCGGCATCCTCTCCCGTCGTCCTCGTCACTGGACAGACGCCCGAGGGCTTCCTGGTCAACGGGCCCTGCACGCCGCGCGTCGGCGACGTCACGCGCATCACCGTCCGCCCTGTCACCGGCCACGACAACCCCTACCGCGATCCGATCGACCCATGCGAGGACTTCGCCGGCACCGTCTTCCTCCAGTGCAGCGACGCCGCCGCGACGTTCGCGACGCCGCGCAAGGTCACGTTCACCCATGCCGATCGTGGCTGCCGAGAGGTGTTCGTCATCTTCGCCACCCCAGGGATCCAGACGATCACGGCGATATGGGACCGCGACATGGAGACGCTCGGGTCGCAGATCGCGAGCCTTTCAAACTCGATGCTCGTGCAGGACGCGACATCGAACCTCGCGATCGATTGCGGAGACATCCAACGGCATTCGAGTCCGGGCGGCCATGCGGCCGTCCCGGATCGCGACTGCTGGCAGGATTTGTACGACGATGCGCAGGACTTCGGATGCGTCGTGCAGCACAGCTACAACTACATGGCCGATTGGGCCGCTGCGAACAACGATGCGGCGCAATTCGGAGCTGGAAAGGTGTTCGTTGCGTTCCCAGGGTACGAATGGTCACTCGGCGGCGCGCATCGACACGTCGTCTACCGGAATGTGACGACGGATCCGGCGATCACGGACCGGACGTATGAAGGATTCGGCGTGCCCGCGCCGACGCTGCGCAGCGATGTCACGGGGTTTCTCGGGTCGATCGCGAATGATCCGACCGACCGGCCGCACCTCGCCATTGCGCATCACTCGCTATGGGACGGATCGAAGGGCGGCTTCTCGGGCGTGCCGTACCCATGGGGGCCGCTGCCGGACGACCCGGCGCAACCGATCGTGGAAATCTATTCGGACCACGGATCGAGCGAGGTGTGGCTCGCGCAGGCCGGCTCACCGGACGACTACCCGATGTCGGGCGACCTCTCGCTCGGGGAGCAGCGCGCGTCGACGGACCGGGCATCCGTCCGCGACGCGCTCAAGATCGGCTACCGATTCGGCTTCGTCGCCGGCAGCGACCGCCACAACTACCGATCCTACGTCCCAGGAGCGGAAGGCTTCACCCGCACCGGCCTCGCCTTCGTCGTCTCGCGCCTGGACGTGACGGTTCGCCAAGGCGTCTGGCGTGGGCTCACCACGCGCAACTGCTACGCAACCACGGGTGCACGCATCGTCCTGAACTGGCGCGCCGGCGACGGCACGCGCATGGGAGGCGAGACGGGCGCGGCCACGCCGACGTTCGCGATTGAGGCGCATGCATCCGGGATCTTGCGCGACGACCGGCCGTGGTTCACGCGGCTCCAGATCATCCGTGACGACCAAGTCGTCGAGACACGCACTCTCGCCGAATCGGACGTCACGACGACGTATGCCGACGCGGCGCCGCTCTCCGGCACCCACGCCTACTACGCGCGGCTTACCCAGGACGATTGGCACGTCGCGTGGACGACGCCAATATGGGTCACCGTGCCGTGAGAAGTCGCGGAGAGCGAACGCGGATCGGTGATACTCTGCACCGCAGAGTGAAGTGGAAAGCAGAACATGTTCAAGGCGAGCCATGAAAAGCGGTGGAAGATCATCCGCGATGCGCAAAACCTCATCACGGGCGGCGTGCAGGATAGCGCGGTTATTGCCGAAATGCGCAGGGCGAATCCGGGCATGTCCAAGCGCACGGCGTCGCGATATTGCGCATGCGCCTATCAGGATTTCGATCGCGATGCGAAGCGACGACGACGCGGGCAACTGAGCACCGCGATCGCGGAGCGTGGGCGTGCAAAGCGGATCGCGCTGACGCGGCAAAAGATCATTGTGAACGGGGGCGTGGTCCAGAAGGAGCCAGACCCCGATCAATCGGGTTACTTGGCGGCCTGCGAGAGCGAGGCGAGGTTGCTCGGGCTTAACGCACCCGAGCGCAAGGAAATCGTCGTCGCGACGTTCGATGTCGTCTTCTCCGAGCTTGCCGATGCGATGCGGGCCGAGATCGTCGACCCGCTCCCTCCTGCGCGTGAACTGCTGCTGCGTCTGGCGCGACGCTTCAAGTCGGTGCTGGAGTCGGGCGCTCGAACTATTGCCGCGAAGGACTCCATCATCGACGTATCGACCTCCTCTCTCTCTCTAAGCCCTCCCCCCGTTCCCGTTCACTTTGCATCGCAAAGTAAGCCGAATCCGAACCATGAAAACCCGGGGACGAACGGCACGAACGGAGCGCACTGACGATGTCACCGATCGGCAAGATTCGTCCACCTCCGGTGCGCGGCGGCTCCTCGCCGAGCGACCCGGGCATCTTCTTCATGACGTTCACCTTCCCGGGCCACGGGAACCGGCGCGAAGGAATTCTCAAGTACGTCAAGCGGCGCGATAGTGCGGGCGGACTCAACCTCAATACGGGATCGAACGTCATCGTCTGGCTCGCGGGAGAGAGCGCGCGTGACCCCGACTTCTTCGGTCCGATGTCTTCGTTCCCGACGCGCGTCCATGTCACGCGCACCGGCATCTATCGCGTAACGTACGGTGTCAATGCGCTATCGAGTGGCGCGGCGGACGCAGGCAGCATCAAGACATTCATCTCGAAGAACAGCAGCGGCAGTGATCTCGTCGGATCGATGTCCGGATTCACTGTTCCGATCACGGCGAGCACGCATGGTTCCGCCTTCTCGTCATTCATCATTGATCTCGTGAGCGGCGATTACCTCGAAATCTACGCGATCCGCGAGGGCGCGCCGACCGGGACGATCAACACGATCCAGGGTGGATCGTTCATGCAGGTCGAACTCGTATCGCTCACGGACAGCGCCGAATTGCTCGGCACGCAGCAGTACGTCGAGCGCGACGGTCGCATCGAAAAGGTCACGATCACCAAGGGCGTGAGCGGATATTCTGGTTCGACCTACTTCGATGTGCTGCGCAATGGCGTGACGCTCGTCGGCTCGACGAAGCTTGCGATCGCAAGCGGTGAGAACTTCAAGGAGTACAACGTCCCGTCCTCGCTCAACCGCAACGTCGCGGTCGGCGATCTCGTGACGGTCGACGTGGTTTCGGACGAGACGCCCTACGCCCGCGACATCTGCGTGATCGTGAAGTGCCGAGCCGCAAGATGATTCAAACGCCCCCATGGTGTAGCGGTGCACCCGGCGGAACTCCGCGCGAAGAGCCGTTCGACTCGGCCACGGGGCGCCATTCGTGATCCCGGAGCGTTCCGACGAATTGCTCGGTACCGCGCGCGTAGCTGGCGTGGATGCGATGGCACGACTCGTCGCGGAGATCGAGCAGGGACGCCTTGCTGAATCGCGCGCCGCTCCGAGCGACGAAGAAATTGTCGCATGGTCCGAGCGAGAAATCGGCGTGAAGCTGCGCACCGTGCCGAAGATCCTTGGCATCCTGCTCTACGTCTTGAAGCGCTTCCGCGAGCGCAAGATCCTGCGCCTCGTGATCCTCGGACCGCGCGGCGGCGGGAAGACGTACCTCGCCGCACTGATCGAGATGATCGCCTATCGCTTCTTCGGATATGACTGGTCGAACATCGGCGCGTCCGGCGAGCAGGCCGCGCGATGCTACGCGCACATCCGCGACGCGCACCTGACCTCGTCCGACCTCGCAAACTTCACCCTCTACTGTCAGGCCGAGACAACGAAGGCGAAGGCGGGCGGATCAATCACGATTCACACGGCAAGCGAGAAGTCAATCCGAGGTGCACACCCCGGCGGCCCGAGCGGCGGCGGCGGGCTCACGCTCGACGAGGCGGCGCTGATCGAGGACCGATTGATCGACGCGAGCAAGGGGCAACTGACGAGCGCGGACCCGAGCGCGCTGCTGCAACTTTCGACGATGGGCGAACGCCAAGTCGGGCGCTTCTGGCAACTGATCCAGTCCCCCTCGATGGCCGGCTACGACCTGCGCCGATTCAACATCTTCGACGTGGCGAAGCGCTGCCCGTACGACTGCAAGACGACGTGTCCGGTCAAAGAGCATTTCGCCGAGCACTACTACGAGGGTGACGGCCCGACGCGCCGCATCGTTCATGAGGCTTATTGCGCCGGCAAGGCGCATGAAGTCGATGGATGGGTGTCGATCGACGAGATCGCGCAGCAGTTCATCGATCAGTCACGCGAAGTATTCGAGCGCGAACTCATGGGCAAGGCGGTCGCCGCGGCCGGGCACATCTATGACCCGATCACGATCGACGAATCGATCCTGCGCAGCAAGGCGCTGGCGAAGGATCCGAAGGATCACGCGCGCCGGTTCCAATTACTGGAGAAAGCGGTCGGCCTCGATTGGGGATTCGCGGGCGAATGCGCGATTGTCTACGTCGTGCGCATGAGCGACGCGCTCGTCGCCTACCGCTGGGAGTTCTTCACGCGCGAGCGATTCGGCCCGATCCGCGAGCACATCCTCGAAAGATGTTTCGACGAGCACATCGAGTCGATCTTCGCCGACTCCGCGAATCCGAGCGACAATGAGGAATTGCACAACCTCGGGCAGCAAGTTGCAGAGAAGCGTGGCATTGACTGGTCGCCCCGTGTCGTGCCCGTCGTCTTCTCGAAGTGGAAGGCATACGGCATCGGCGAGGTGCGCCGACGCTTCGAGAAGAAGCTGCTTCGTCTTGCGCCTGATCTTGGTGGTGGACCGAAGGACCCACTCTTTGATCGCGCCGTGCGATACTTGAAGGCGTACCATGCCGACGACACCGGCAAGCCGGTCAAGGTCGACGACCACGGACCCGACGCGCTGCTCTGCGCGGTGATCGGATTCTCGTTGAGCTTCCGTGGCATGGCGGATCCGACCGCGATTCACAAGCGAGCATGAGCATGGACGCTTTCGAGTGCCCGCACTGTTCGACCGAGTTCGTCGGATCGATCGACGATGAGATCGATTACGACGACGCCGATGCGGCACTCGTGACGTGCCCGATCTGCATGAAAGCATTCGATCCGTACGCGACGCCGAAGACGAAGTGTGAGGATGTGAAGATCGAGGAACTGTTCGATGTGACGAAAGAAGAGGAGATCGATGAGGAACTGGATTGAGCTTCACGATCGATGGCGCATCACGCGCAAGCCCATGTCGGTCTGGCGCACCGCGCTCGTCGTCGGCAACGGGCCGAGCCGGGTCAATCGCGCACAGGTCGTCCACAACGCGCGCTCGCGTGCGTGGATCATCGGGTGCAACGCCGGCTACTGTCTGGATCCGATGCTGCCACCGGCCGAAATCATCGTCGCGTACGACGGCGCGCAGGCGAACCTCGTCGCGCACGGCTACATGAAAACCTATGCGGCGCACGTTCCCGATCCGATCATGGTTGTGCCCGAGCAGCGTGAGACGTGCGTTCAATTCGACGAGCCCGCGCATCTCGCCGATCGCATCTTCGAGGCGAAACCTCACGTCGGCACGGTCGAACCGGGCGTTTTCGCCAATGCGAAGTGGAACCCATTGGACGCTCGCGCCTACGGAAATCTCTCCGGGTTGCTGGCCTATCAGGTCGCATTACTTTGTGGCGCAGAGCGAGTATTCTTGCTCGGCATGGACTGTGGAGGTAGGCTCGCGGGGGATCAGGTCGAGCTTTCTGCGGTCGGGAAGGATGTGCCCGGTTACGACCACGGCGACGTACCTGCGTCTTCGTGCGCGCAGATCGGCGAGGCGTATCTCCCTCCGCAGTGGGGCGCGACACGGTCGCTCTGGCGCGCGCTGACGAAGCGGGCCGAAGAGCTTGGGACGCAGACATTCCTGGCCGCGCCGGGTGGCGCGCTCGACTGGCTGACGGTGCACACGCCGTAGCCGACGCGGGGCATCGCTCTGTCGAAGCGGCGACCGTCGAAGAACGGCCACTCGATCGTCGCGCCGGGCGTTCATGGCGCGGAAGACTTCCTGCCCGCGCTCGCGCGGCAGGTCGGTCGCCGCGGGCTCGTCGCCGTCGCGCGCGAGGCGGCACGCACGCGCGACGCGAAGGGGCTGATTGAGGAAGTCATCGCCGAGGTCGCGGGGCTGAATTCATCGCTCCAGGCGCCCGATCCCGTCGCGATGTTTCTCCAGACCTATGCGGCGTCGATATGGGTCTACGTCGCGATTCGGCAGATCGCATCCAATCTGGCCTTGGTGCCGATATGCGTCGAGCAGCAGCAGAAGGGCGGCAAGTACGTCGCCGTTGCCGATCATCCGGCGCAGATGATTCTCGACAACCCGCGATCGCGGATCTCGGGCAGCGATTTTGTCGAGCAGGCGACGACGTACATGGAGACTTGCGGCAGCGAGTTGATCGTGTGCGAGCGAAGGAACGTCGATCCCATCGACTTCAATCCGAATGCGGAGGTGCTCGCTTACACCCCGCTGCGCCCGTCGCAGGTCACGATCGTTCCGGATAGTGGCACTCCTGGCGGCGTGAAGCGATACGAGTACAACGTCGGCGGCACGATCATCCCGATCGACTACCGCAACGCCGACTTCTATCGATACTTCGACCCGAACAACGATTGGTGGGGACTCTCGCCGATCTCCGTCCTGCGCACCGTCATCGGCATCGACGCAAACCTGGAGAAGTACAACCAGTCGACCGTCGACAATGGCGGAATCCCCGATCTCGTTCTCGAAACCGAACAGGCCGTGGCCCGCTCGAACGCAAAGCGCATTACGCGCGAGTTCGAGCAGAAGCACATGCGATCCGGCAAGTCGGGCGGAATCGTCTTGCTGGATGCTGGATTAAAGGTCAAGCCGATCGGCCTGCCGCCGAAGGACATGCAGTTCCCGGACACCGCTGAATTTACGCAGAACCGCATCCTCGCCGCGTTCGGCGTCCCGCCGATCCTCGCGATGGACGTGCAGGAAGCGTCGGTCCTCGCGAATGCGGACGTGCAGATCAAGCTGTTTTTCAAGTTCACGCTGCCGCGCACGGGGCGCCCGCTCGCTGAATCGCTGACGCGACAGATCCGCCGCGACTTCAAGGATCCGCGGCTGCGCGTGCGATTCGCTTTCGAGCAGGCCGACGCGACCCGAGACTCCGACAAGGAACGCGACGCGACGATGAAGGGCTACGACTCGGGCATTGTCACGAAGAACGAGGCGCGCTCCGTCCTCGGGCTGGATCCCGTGACGGATGGTGGTGAGGATTTCAAGGCGCCCGCGCCCTCGCCGTTCGGCGGGGCCGGCGATTTCCCAGCCAAGGGTGCAGGCAGGCGCGCGCGCGCGACCCCTGAATTCAAGGCGATGGCGCGCGTCGCCTACCGCCGATTGCACGATTCCGCGACGGCGAAGCTGCGCGAGCCGATGCGCACCTTTTTCAAGGATCAGCGCGCGCGCGTGCTCGCCAAGTTCGAGACGCTCAAGAGCGAACTCGGTCCATTCATGGGCATGCAGGTCGCTGCGGGCGCCAAGCCATCGACGCAGAAGGCCATCTTCGACGATGCGATGATCGGCAAACTGTTTTCGACGCAGGAGGAGTCGCGGAAATTCGTGCTGGAGGTCGGCCCCGTCTTCCTCTCGGGCATGGTCGATGCCGCGAACGAGAAGATGCGCGATCTTCTGCCATCCACGCGCCGGGCATTGAAAGACAGCCACCTCCCGTTCCAGGACTTCTATTCGAGGTGGGGTGCGACGAAGGTCGTCGAGATCCAGGATGCGACGCGCGCCGCGATCCAGGGCGCCGTACAGGATGGCTTCAACGAGGGACTCTCGACGCGCGAGATCGAGAATCGTATCGGTGCCTCCTTCAAGGATCTCGTCGACACGGGCCAGGGCGACGAGACAGAGACGGACTTCCCGGAGTATCGCCTCGAACGCATCGCGCGTACCGAGGCCGGCACGATGCTCAACAAGGGCAGTTTCGAGGGAGTCAAGGATCTCGTCGCGCACGGGTCGAACATCAAAAAGTCATGGCTCTCTTCGCGCGATCAACTCGTGCGCGACAGCCACGCCGCGGTCGATGAAGAGACGACGGACAACCCGATTCCTGCGATGCAGGAATTCAGCAATGGGCTCATGTTCCCGAACGATCCATCCGGTCCGGCCGAGGAAGTAATTCAGTGTCGATGTTCATTGATCGAGGAAGTGATCGATACGCCGGAGGAGGGCTAGGCGATGTCGGTGAAGGTGAGCAAGGCCGGCGGATTTTTCGTCGTGCGCAGCGACGGCGTGCAGGACGTTGGGATGTCCTGGCCGTCGGGCGCGGTCGCATCGGCCGCGAAGCGCCGTGCCGTTGCCGTGCTTGCGCGCGATCGCGTGCTCGCTCGGGACGGGCATTCCGTCGAGGACGAACTCGAACTCGCGCGCGAATCGATCGAGGCGGGTCGCTCGAAGTCGATTGCGCTCGGGCGCTACGTCGGCCAGTTCGGGCGGACGAATCTCTATGAGCGCGTGTTCGACGTGAGCGCCGACGACGCAAAGTCGATCGACTTTTGCACGACGCAGGCATGTCGCGACGAGCGCGAGAAGAAGACCGTCCACCTCAAGATCACGAAGGCCGCGAAGGCGCGTCGCATCGAAGGCTTCGCCTCGACGCCCGCGATCGATCGCAGTCAGGACGTCGTCGATCCAACCGCATTCGCGGAGTCGATGCCGGAGTTCATGAAGAACCCGGTCATGTTGTGGATGCACGACATGACCCGCCCGGTGGGCAAGGTCATCGACTTCTCCGTCACGAATGAAGGACTCTGGATCGCGGGCGAAATCACCGACAATCAGGTTTGGGACTGGATCGACAGCGGCACCGTCCGCGCGCTCTCGTCCAGCTTCATCATTCAGGAAAGGAAGATCGAGACGCTCATGGCGCCCGAGGGTGCCATGCCGATGCAGATCCGCCACATCACGAAGGCGGAAATGCTCGAAGTCTCGGTCGTCACGATCCCGGACAACCGCAAGACGCTGTTCAACGTCGCGAAGGCGCTCGCGAACGGCGACGACATGAAGTGCTGCGGCTGCGAGACGGCGGCGAGCGAGTGCGCGTGCGCCGAGACGAAGGCGATCGTCGAGCCACGTCGCTTTGGCTTCGCGGTTGCCGGACCCATCGACTTCCATCGAGAGGCGGTCGTCGAACTCGGGGGTATCGCGCTCGATCGCATGTGCAAGCTGATCGATCAGGACGGCGCGCCGCCCATGCGGCACCACGGCGTGCAGGCCGGGGACGTCGTCACGTCGATCGAGGCGGTGCGCGTTGGCATGGCCGCGCTCGTGACCCACGCGCCAGCGACCGCGAGCTTGAGCGAGCCCGAACGCACCGCGGCGTACAAGCACCTCGCTGGGCATCTCGCCGAGGCCGGGATTGAGGCGCCCCTGCTCGGGAAGGGGCCGGAGCCAGAGCGCGTTGCGGAGACTCTGGGATCGAGCGAGCGCGGCGAATGGACGTTCATCTTCGACCCGACGCGATTCAAGGATGACGCCGAGCGGAAGAATTGGTTGAGGGAGCATGGTTTCGCCGAGAACGCGAACAAAACCCGCGTCGGAGAAATTATTGAGAAGCACGCACTGGACGATGGGGTGTGCGCCGCGATATATCTCGCAACCACGAGCGGAGATCCCGTGAACGTACGGAAGGATGTCCAGGGCGAAGCGAAGCCGGCAGCACCCGCTGCTCCGGCAACGCCGCCCGCGCCGACTGCCACGCAGCCCGTCGCGGAACCCGCGGCGAGCAAGGCGAGCGAGCCGAAGGCGGCGGACGAGGAGTTGGTCGAGATCGATACGGATGATCTCGCGGCCCTCGAACGAGTCCACGATGCCGTGAAGAACGGCGATGCCGTTGATCCCGACGACATGAAGCAGGCGATGGACGTGTTCGAGAGCGACCCCTCGTAGTTCGCCACGGCGGGAGACAGTCGACCGCACCGAATGAAGGTCAAGGTTCCGCGCGCCACCCTTGAAGGGATGGGCGCGTTCATCGCGTCGAAGTCCAAGGAAAACGGCGGGCTCAAGCCAGGCGAGGCCGAGGCGGTTCTCGCTCGATCGCAGGACGACAACCCCGATCTGTTCGGGGAGCACGTCGACCGCACGCGCAAGGCCCGCGCAGCGCGCACGCGGCCCGCGCCCGACGAGTTCGAGGGCGGGTCGCTCCATGAATGGCGCAACGGGCTCGAAGCGTCCGTGCGCGGCGATGCCGGGACGGCGAAGTTCATCTCCGGTCGCGCCACCGAGATCGCGCAGAAGGCATACGAGGCGATCGTGATGTCGGCGCCGGGGTCGATGGACCTCGACCAGATCAGCGACGAGAACATGGTGCGGAAGTGGACGAAGCTCCACGATCTGCACGACGGATTCACGATCGCGCAGGCGGTTCACCGCGATTTCGATCCGCACACCAGCAAGCATTGGCCGGCCTACGCGCGTCTCGCGAGCGAGCTCGCGGCGAAGGTCATGGGCCCGGCCGTCTCGAAGATCATGACGACCGGGGGCTCGGGCACTGGCCTGGAGTTCATCCCGAGCACGATGTCGGGCTCGCTCGTGCCGCTCATCAAGCAGGCGCTCGTGCTGTCCGATATGTTCGAGCACGTCACGATGCCGGCCTCGCCCTGGAAGCTTCCGATCGAGGGCGCGGACAATCTGCCATTCCTCGTTTCGGAGTCGAGTTCGGACAACCCGGACGACTCGAACAACGCGATCTCGGCGCGCACCAAGGCGACCGTGAACACCACGATCACGGCGAAGAAGCTCGGCGTACGGACGCTCGTCTCGGCCGAGGAGCAGGAAGACGCAATCATCGATGCCGTGAGCTATGCGCGCGCTGGCATCGCGCGTTCGATCGGCGAAGGCATCGACGCGGCCGTGATGAACGGCGACGACCTCGGATCGCTCGACGTGGATTCCGCGGGGGCGTCGGACCCGCGGCGCGCGTGGAAGGGTCTGCGCAAGCTCGTCGCGACGGGCGCGTCGGTTGACGCCCTCAACGCGGCGCTGACGGCGCAGAAGTTCGTGAACCTGCTGACGAAGTTCGGCAAGTTCGCGCAGGTCATCGGCGATACGGCCTTCGTCGTGTCTCCGATCGGTTATGCGCAGCTTTGCGGAGACACGGCGTTCAACCGCTACGACGCGCATGGTGGCGTTCCGCCGGTCGTCACTGGACAGATAGGTGACATCTTCGGCCGTCCTGTCGTGATCTCTGGCTATGTGCGCGAGGATCTCAACCACGTCGGGTCGTACGACGGTTCCGGAACGACCAAGACGGTCGCCATCGCGGTGCATCGTCCGTCGTTCAAGATGTGGGACCGGCGACTCGTGACGATCAAGAGCGCGGAACTGATCCAGTCCGACCGCGTGGTGCTCGTGGCGCTGTGGCGCGGCTTCTTCGGGCGACTGCAGCCCGAGTCGTCGAGCCCGCTCGCGCGCAACGTCGCGGGGCTCTACAACATCAACAAGAACGCGACGTTCTAAACCGAACGCCGCGGGATCCCCTCTCGGGTCGTCCGACCCCGTCCGTCGTGCGAACGACGGGCGGAGGTCGGCGGCTCGGGGACCGCGAGGAGGGATGCATGTTCAATCCGCGGGGCGCCGCCGCTCGACGCTGCTACGTCGCTGCGACGGCGCTGCTGCTTCTGCCTGGATGCGCCGCGATGGCCGGATTCCTCGGCGTCGAAACGCAGGCCGACACCGTGCAGAAGATCAAGGAAGTTCATTCGATGCTCGACCCGCTCGGTCCGTGGGGCAGCATCGCGGCCACCGCGACGAGCGCCATCCTTCTCGCCGCGAACCACGCCTACCGCAATCGAACGCGCAAGAAAATGATTACATCCATTAGAGGCAAGGCTTGAGCGTCCCGATCATCGCCGCGGCATTCTCGACGCTCGCGCAGGCGCGCACGCACTTGAACATGCAAGAGGATGATGTCGCATTCGACGATACGATCTGTGAGATCATCAACGCCGCGGCGCAGTTGATCCAGGACTACACTGGACGCACGCTTCACAAGACCAGCTATGCGCATGCGGCACTCGAAGGGACTGGCGAGACGACGCTCTATCTGCCCGAGTATCCGGTCACGTCGATCAGTGAACTCAAGTATTCGGCGACCCGCGAGTTTTCCGGTGAGCCGAACATCGTCGGATACAACTTCACCGGCAATCAGTCCGCATCCGACATCGATGCGGTGGCTGATCTCGAAACCGGCGAACTCACGTTGGTCAATGGCGACGTATGGCCCGAGGGCGTTGCGACCGTTCGCGTGAGCTACATCGCAGGCCACAACCCGACGAGCAGCGAAGGTCTACAGTTCCTTCTGGCAGAACTCCTAATCATCGCCGATCTCTTCTTCTCGATCGGGAAGGACCCGAGTCTTGTGAGTTCTTCCATGGGTGGCATCGTCGAGACGTATGCGGCAAAGGGCATCAACGAACAATCCAGGGCGATCCTGTTTCCGCATCGCCGTCCATCATGCGTGGCCTAGGCGATGACCCGCCTCCTCTCCTCGAATCTCATGAAAGACCGAGTCGACGTGATTGGTCGACCTCAAGTCGTCGAGAACAGCACCGTCATCGGACAGCAGGAAGTCCAGAAGACGTGCAACGTTCCATGCCTCATCACGACGATCAACCCTTCAAGATTTCAATCACTATTCGGGTTTCAGCAGACGACATCGCTCACCTGTCTCATGAAGGCGGGGACGAACATCGCACAAGGTGACGTGATTCAGGCCAATCCGAACGGGACTCGATTCCAGGTCAAGCGCGTGGCGCAGTTCCCGGCCGCCCATAACCCGCGATTCCTCGTGCTCGACATCGTCGAGGATCTCGGCGAGTCGATCTGATGATCCATCTGCACATCACCGCGATGGGCAAGACGACGACGGCCGAGCTCGACATGGGCAAGGGTCTTCAATCACCATTAGCGAAGCGCATCTTCGCGCATCGTCTTCGAGAGGCGGGGGTCAAGCTCACGGCAGAGATGAAGAAGACATCGCCGCGGGACACTGGCCGCCTCTCGAACAGCCATGGTTCTGTCGTCGATGAATCCGCCTCGCAACTCATCGTATTCAACCGTGCGAACTACTCCGTCCCCGTCCATGAAGGACGCGCGGCCGGGAAGAAGGCGCCGCCCTACGAAGCGTTGATCGCGTGGGCGCGTCGGCACCTCGTGAACAATCGCATTCTCTCGAACAAGGCGAAGCTGGACGCCGGCACCTCGCTCAAGGCCAACTTGAACAAGAGCGCGACGAAGGACGAGCAGAAGCAGGCACGACAACTCGCGTTCCTCGTCGCTCGCGCGATCGGCAAGCGCGGGATCAAGCCGCGCCCGTGGTTCGCCGATGTAATCAAGAATGGTGGGCTCGAAATCGTAACGCGCTCCGTCAATCTTGCCGTCGCCGACATGGCCGATCTCTACGGGAAGTGGGCGTCGGATCTGCTCGTGACTTCCGTCAATCAAGGCGTGAAGTGATGGCGTACAATCCGCGCGAGTACAACGTAAGGATTCTGACGAAGACGATCGGCGATGAACTCGTTCGGCTCATTACGTCGACCGCGCCCGCCGGATCGTTCGTCGTTTGCCAGTTCGGCGGGGTCGAGCGCGTCGCCGAGATCGACAAGATCGGCAAGCTGCTTCCGGCCGTCTTCATCGAGCCCGAGGGAGAAGTCGAGTACACGCCGGACGGAAAGATCGACATCAGCGGGACGCACTGCGAGGTGATCGAGCACTTCCGCGTATCCGTCTGGAAGCCCTACTCGAACACCGATAACCCGCTTGAGGTGATCGACGCATTCGCGTTCCAAGTGCTCCAGGCGCTTCGTCTAAATCCGAGGCTCACGGAGATCGCGGCGTCGATCTATCCGAACATGATTTCCGACGGTCGTTTAGTTGGCGTCGATTGGACGCCGGACGAACAATTCTTGTTGATCGAAACTGCCGCAGCGGTCAAAGTGATCGTTATGCGATGGCAGGTTCGGTGGTACTCGCGCGGATGATCGCGCGCTAGGGGAAATCTCATGGTCGCTGGCGCAGGGCTCGTCGGTCTGTCCGCCGACACGTTCATCGGCGTAAACAAAGAGACGGTCTATGGAACGGGGGTCGGCCCCTCCGGTGCGACCGAGTCGTTCCTCTTCCTCTCCGAATCGCTCAAGTCGGATCGGCCGCTCGTCCCGGTGCCGAACATCAGCGCTGCCTATCTCGACGTGAACCAGAAGTTCCAGGGCGCACAAATCGTCGATGGCGATGTCGAGGTCGCGGTGGCGTACGAGGGCATGGAAAACCTTCTCCTCCATGCCTTCGGCGAGATCAACAACACGTCGAGCGGCGCGTCGGGATCGTTCTCGCGGAACTTCGACCTCGCGAAGAAAGGTCGCTGGAAGTCCGCGACCTCTCCGTCGCTCTCGCTGCACGTCTCGCGCGGCGTCGTCGGTTCCGGCGCGACGAATCCGACGCTGTTCAGCTACTCCGGGATCCTCATCGACTCGTTCCAGTTCTCGTGCGGTCGAGATCAGCCGCTCAAGTTGCGCCTCTCCCTCTTCGGGCGCAGTGAGACGCTCCAGGTTTCATCCGCGACGCCGGGATTCCCGACCGCGCCGATCGCCAACTTCACCGAGTGCATCGTGACGTGGGGCGCGACCGTCATCCCATGCACGGATTTCTCGGTCGACTCGAACCGCAACCTCGATCGCGATCGCGTCTTCGCCGGTCGCACGTTCGCGGAGGAGGCGCCGATGGGGCAGTACGCCTCGCGTGCGTCGATGTCGAGCGAGTGGGACGGCGAGAAGCGCGTCGGCACGGCGACGATGTACGCCGACTACCTCGCGCAGACGCCGCGCGAACTCATGTTCCGGTTCGTCTCGACGAACACGATCCCCGGCACGTCGATCAAGTACCAATTCGTACTGTCGCTCCCGAACGCGATCATCGCGACCTATCCAGCAAACGTGCAGGGACGCGGTCGCGTGCTCGTGCCGATCACGTTCACCGGATTCGACAACGACATCACGTCGGCTCCGCACGACATCCGCTTGGCGTCGCTCAACGCTCGCAGCTTCCTCGACAACTAACCATCGCGCGCAGGACAACTGGCAAGTCGCGGCCCTCATAAGGCCGAGAACCGGGTCCGATTCCCGGGCGCGCAACCAAGGATTCAGGAGGTCGAACCGTGACTGAAACGAATACGGCCGGCGAGGCGCCGACCAGCGAGAGGAAGATCGAGATCTCGAATCTCTTCTCGCACTTGAAGCTGCTGCCGGACTACCGCGAGCTTTGGGCGACGAGCAGCCCGATCGGCGAGATCGTCCTCATGAAACGCACCGTGCGCGTGCGTTGCGCCACCGAGGACGATGCGGCGCGCGTCGCGCTGCTCACGGGGAAGTCGATCTACAGCGGCTTCAACGCGCTGCGCGACACCAACCCCGGCCAGTTCCTCCAGATCGTCGAAATGGCTCTGAGCGAGAACGATCCCAAGCCGGATCTCGCGTGGCTCGGCAAGCTGCCGATCAATCAGCACATCAAGTTGGTGGAGATCATCACCGCTTTTTTGTGGGGCGGTCCGGTCTGATCGAGATGGCGACCACGCACGAGGCCCATGCGACGGTTGCCTCCCGATTCGATGCGGACGGCTCGGTGATGTATGCGGGGCATCGCTACACGGGCGCACAGGCGACCTACGTGGCGCAGGCGATGGGCGCGCGCGTGGCCCAGGTGGCCGGCACCCCTCTCGATGGGCACACGATCGCCGAGCGCAAGGCCATCCTCGCCTATCGCCTCGCGCGCGACGGCATCCCCTACCACGTCTGGACGCGCTGGACGATCGACCAGATGGCGCTCTACTTCGAGGGGCGCAAGCTCGCGGGCGAAATGGTCGAACGCACGACGCAGGCGATTCGATCGAGATACGATGCGGTAAAGGCAGACTCGCCCGTGCGCTACGTCGTGCCGCTGGAGTAGGCGTTGTCCGATAAGAACGAGGTTCAATTCATTGTTTCGGTGGTCGACAAAGCCACCGCGGAGATGCAGGCACTCAATCAGAATCTCTCCGCCGTCGGCGCCGCCGCAAATCGCGCGAACGAGCAGGCATCTAGTGGTTTCGAGAAGGCGGCCGAAGGTGCGATCAGCCTGAATCAGGCGCTCGAACTCGTCGAGAAAGGATTTCACCTACTCGAACAGGCGATCGAACTTCCGATCCGCCAGTTTGAAAAGTTGCTCGACGTGTCGATCGATCTCGTGAAGGAGTACGACCAGCAGTATCTCGGGCAGGTGAAACTGCGTTCGATTCTCAAAGCAACTGGACAGGGCGGCGAGGAGCAGGCCGAGAGCTTGCAGAAACTTGCCGAGTCGCTCGAACTCGTGACGCGCTTCCAGGCAGATGCGATCGTCGAGGGTCAGCACTTCGCGCTGGCGAGCGGCGCGAACGTGAAGATTATTCCTCAAATGACCGAGGCGGCGCTCGATCTTGCGACCGCATTCGGCAAGGATGCTGCCGAAGGATTCCGCGCACTTACTCGCGCGATGAATACCGGAGCGGTCACGATCGATCGAAACAAGGTTTTCACGCTCCAGGCGACCGACGCCTACGGTCGATTGCAGGAAGCGATCCGACTCACGCAGGAACGATTCCCTGGCCTTGCGCGCGAGGTGGCGACGGGTGGCGCCGGCCCGATCATCAAGCTCGAAAACGCAATCAATCAACTCAAGCAGGGGCTCGGAGCGCTGATCGCGCAGTCTCCGCCGTTCCAGGCGTTCGTCAAGACCGCGAATCAATTCGTCACTGATCTGACCAAGTTCTTCGCGTCGCACCCGGAGCAGGGCAGCAAGGTATTCGGACTTGCATTCGCAGCTAGTTTTCAGTTGGCCGCGTCCGCGGTCGAGATATTCATCAGCATACTCGGTGCTGCCGGAGACGCTGTTGTCGGTCTGATTAACTTACTCGATGCCGCGCTGCCCGAGGGCAAGTCGCCGATTGGTCGTTTGCGAAATGAGATTGAAGCGACCAAAGATTCGATCAAGGGATTGAGGGCGCTTCAAGATGCTGTTCGCACGGGCGAGAATCTCGGCGATTTCTCGCGCGGCATGAATCCGTCCGCGCCATCGCAAAAATCGCTTCCGAGTGATGAGACGCTTAGTGCAGAGATCGAAAAGGCTACGAATAAACTCGACATGCTGATAATCAAACAAAAACAGTTTGAGACTGGCGACTTCTTCGGTGGCACCATCGACAATACAAAGCGGCTTGCGGATGAGCTCAAAAAACTGATTGCCGAGGCGCAGGCATCCAGCACAACGCTGGCCGACCCGATCGGCGCCTACAACAATGCACTCGAAGAGGCCGTCAACAAGACCAGCGACTTTGCCGTCGCGCAAGAGAAGCAGGGCGCGCAGATCGAGAGCGGTGTGAATGCTTGGAAGGATCTCAACGATACGTTTAGATCGATTCGTGGTCCGGCGAAGGATGCGGATATTGCGATTCTGCAACTTGGTGTCGACATCGAGGAGTTTGCCGGGACCGGCGAAGCTGGTATCACATTCCTCACGAAGCAACTCGAACGACTCAAGGAGAAAGGCAAGCTCACGCAGGATCAATTCGACGCGCTCACCGTATCGATTCGGAATGCGTTCTCGTCGAGCGTGAACTTCGCCCCCGGTGGCGGGGGTGGCGGCGGCGGATCGAGTCTTCCGGGCGGCGGTGGCGGTGGCGGCGGTGGTTCGAGCGGTGGTGGTGCCCCTGCGGGTGGTGGTCAATCGCTGATCCAGATCATCGATCAAGCGATCCAGAAGCTCTCCGCCGCGATCGTCGGCGCGGCCAGCGGCCTTACCGGTGCGTCGAACGACCTCGCGCAGTCCTCTAACCTGCTCGGCGATGCGGGCGCGGCAACCGGGATCGCCGCGATCGCGATGACCGAGGCCGCGGGCGTCAGTTTTTCCGCAGCCGAGAAGCTCGACAGCACCGCGGACGCGCAGGCCAAGGGCGCGAACATGCTCCAGTCCGCGAGTTTCAGTCTGTCGAGCGTCACGGACAACCTGCTGAAAGTCGCGCGCCATCTTTACGAGGCCGCGAACAAGTTGCTTGGCGCGCCCGGCGGCGCCCCCTTCGCGCAGGGCGGCATCGTCACGCGGCCGCTGATCGGTTCGTTCGAGGGCAAAGTGCCCGAGGCCGTCGTCCCGCTCGACGATCGCGGCGCGGCGTTCATGCGACGCGCGCTCGGCAACAAGCTCGGCGGCCTCGGCGGCGGCGTCACGATCAATATCGACGTGGGATCGCTCGAACTATCCGACCGCGGCGCCGACAAGATCGTCGCCGAGGTTTCGCGCAAACTCTACGACAAGGTGCTCGAAACGTCGCGGAGGGCGCGCTGATGGCTGGCCTCGACCCATCCTTCAACGATTGGAACTTCTTCACGAACGTCGTCTGCATCATCACGCAGGCCGAGTTCGACTATTCGCACTCGACGAAGGGACAGAAGGCGCTCATCGCGGACGGCGGCATCGTGCCCGAGGGGACGATGGACACGCTGCACATTCGCTTGAATGGAACGATCACCGGGACGAGCGCGTCCGACGTGCGATCGAAGTGGGGCACTCTGCTCAAGAATCTGCGCGGCACCGATCGCGTGAAGAAGGGTCGCCTGAATCTACACGGCGATGGGCACTACTTCTGTCAACTCGTGGGCGCGACGCCCGTCCCGATCATCGAGGGCGACGGCAACGCGCGCGTCTCGCTGGAGTTCGAGGCCGACGAGCCGTTCCGGCGCTCGAACTCAATCATCTCCTACTCCGAGATCATGTCCGTCTCGGACCCGTACATCATCGTCGCCAATCCAGGCACGTTCACGGGCGACGCCTTCCGCATCCCGTTCGTGCTGAAACCTCCGACCACGCTCGCGTGGACAAAGGGCGACGTGATTCGCGTGCAGAATCTCACGGTCGGATGGCGCTTCGAGCATGTACTCTCGCAGGATCTCGCGGTCGGCAAGCAGGTCACGCTCGACGGCGAGACGATGGAGGTGCTTGAGGACGGCGTGCCGATCGGCGAGGGCAACTCCGGCGGCGGGCTCTATCTCCGCGGTGGCGTCACGAACACGATCGCGCTCATCGGCACAAAGACGACGAAACTGGCGGGCGCGTGGTCGGTCGAGTTCTTCGATCGATTCATGGGCTAGGAGACAACAATGGCTGCGGGTGCATGGACGTTCACGAACGGTGGCCGTACGAAGCTGCTCGACGGCACCTTCGATATCGACAGCGACAGCTTCAAGTGCGCGCTGTTCCTATCGACATCGAACATCGGGGCAGCCAGTACAACCTACGCGGGCGTGACGAATGAGCACGCCAACGCGAACGGATATACGACGGGCGGTATTGCTGTCACACTGACCCTTGCTGGAACCACGACCGTCACGGTCGATGTCTCGACCGATCCGGTATGGACCGCTTCCGGCGGTTCGATCACGGCTCGTTTTGCAGTCATCTACGAGGTGGGCGGCAACGTGCTATGTTACTGCCTCCTCGACTCGGCTCCGGCGGATGTCACCGCGACGGACGGCAACACGCTCACGGTGCAGATGAACGCCTCCGGTGTCTTCACTTTGGCGTGATACGGAGAACGAGATACAGAGTAGAAACATCCCGTTCCTTGCTGGCTGGCATCGGAGCTAGATCATGGCAGATACGAAACTGAGCGCACTGTCGGCCGCCGCCGCCGCTGCCGCTGCGAACGAGTTCGAAATCAACGAGGCCGGGACATCGAAGAAAGTCACCGGCACTCAAATTAGGAATTTCGTTCGAGGGCTGACCGCACCGAGCATCATATCGGTCGGGACGGAATTCAGTTCGACCGGCGCTCCGACCGCGACGCTCCCAGGTACGCACGCGACCGACGACATCATCGGCCTCGCGCTCCAAATCAGCAATGATGTAAATTATCCAGCGCCGAGCGGATACAAGCCAATCGGACCGCAGAACGGTATCGGTGCGGCGGCCGCGGCGGGATCGACCAAGTTGGTTCTGTTCTGGAAGCGAGATGGTGGCAGCGAGACGGCGCCGACGCTCACGGACGCCGGCGATCACACCTATGGAGTGATGTTCGCAGTTCGCGGGTGCAAGAATACTGGCACCCCGTTCCATCTCAGCGGTAATGCGTGGAAGTTCACAACGTCAACTGCCGCGACCGGGCCGAAATCGACGACCGCGTGCGACAACATGCTCGTGATGGACGTCTTCGCCCAAGGCGTCGACAACGCTTCCGGACAGATGAGCGGCAGCGCGACGAATGCGGACATGTCGAGCATTACGACTCAGTTCAATGACGGGACGACAGACGGATTCGGTGGCGGACT